>JAABUK010001511.1_pt1 | contig 43840 bp, 45 predicted proteins | sample 5559141 | NCBI WGS metagenome assembly JAABUK01 (sample SAMN10711869, study PRJNA513367) | rock metagenome | isolation source: Antarctica rocks | place: Antarctica: Victoria Land, Pudding Butte nord | collected 2016-01-03 | reverse complement strand
CCGATAACGCGAGGTCGACGGATCAAACCTCCGGGAGCCGGGGAAATCGCTGGATTGGGTCATGTGCTTCCCATCTGATTGCTGTGTTTGACGGAGCGCTTCGGTCACCGTTGGGAGCCGGGATCGACGTCACCGTCGGTCTCGATCTGCTCCTTGCGCACCTCGCCGGTCACGGTCTCTTCGTCCCGGACGGTCTCAGTGCCCAGCTTGACCCGCTCGACGGCGACGGTTTCCTTGTCCACCACGGGCTTCTCCGCGTGCAGAACCACCTCGTGCTCTTCCTCGCTGATGGCCGGGCCGTCGGTGGCCCCGGGATGAACGTCTCTTTGGTGCCGAACATGCCGGTCTTGACGGTCAGCCATTCCGGCCGGTCCGACTCGTTGTCCAGGTAGACCTGACCGACGGAGCCGATCTTGTCACCACCGGAGCTGTACACGGTGGCGTTGCTGAGGGTGTCCGTATCGGGCTTCTGAGCCATGATGATCTCTCCAACCGCGGAAGCGAGGTAGAGCACACTTACACAGTAAAGGCGATCATATTCCGATGACGCGCGCAACCGGAAGGGGCACCCGCGACGCCCGGGCTCATCAGAAGATGCCGATTCCCCGGGTGCCCAGTTTGATGCCCATCGAGACAGCGTCCAAGCCGCCGATCACGACCGGCGGCGCCAGCACCAGCATCCAGGTCTGTGGCAGCCGGGCAAGTGCGCGCCAGTCGGGCCAGTGCAGCGCGATGATCATGGCCCCCATCACGACAAGCGGGAACGACGTCAGGGCCAGCACCCGGGTGTGGTCCGCGGACAGGGCACACGCCCCGGCCCACAGCCCCGCCGCGATCACGAAGTTACGGCGCTCACCGCTGGGCCAGGCCCCCCAGGAGCGCAGCAGCGCGGTCAGTGCGAATCCCCACAGTCCGGCCAGGGCCGACCACACGATAAGCGGACCGCCCGCAGCCGCGGAGCCGAGCAGGAAGGACAGCACATCCCAGTGCGCGACATAGCTCAACCTCGACCCCGAACCGACGCCGATCGCGTGCAAGTAGCCCTCGAGCAGGACCCGTCCCAGGATCAGCCCGGCCAGCAGCGGGCGAGCGCGGGGACGCAGACCCGCTGCCCGAGACAAGGCGGGGATGAGCAACACCATCGCCACACCGACGGATATCTGCTCGAAGTCCTGGATGCCCGCGAGCGCCCCCGCAGCCAGCTGCCAGCGCCCGCTTCTGCCCAGCGCGATGAGCACCGCGATCCAGGCGAGCACCGAGAACGCGTCATAGATCCCGATCAACAGCAGCAGCACCGCGGTCACCGGCGCGAGAACGACGACGCTCGCGGCAACGAACCCGGCCTGCACCCCCAGACGGCGGCACAACCACACGCCCAGCACCGCACCCGCGATGACCAGACACACCACATTGAGCGTGAGATAGATGGGGATGCTGTGCTCCGGGAGCAGGCGGTACACGACCTGCCCCAGTGGCACCCGCAGCACGTACTGATTTTCCGGCGCCATCACGCCGTGCGGCCAGGTGGCCGCGTTGCGCTCGAAGAAGTCGAGGTATCCGACAGTGGCAGGCCCGGTCCGCCACAACACCCAGCCACAGATTGCTGCGAACACCCCGATGACACCGAACACGGACCGCCTGCGGTGTGACCGGATCGGGGACGCGAATTCCGAGTCGGCATCGTTGGCGTCGGAGGCCGGCCGCAGGGTCACCATCGGGCAACCTCAGCGCCATCAGTGCGGGGGCGATGAGTGACGGACACGGATCCTCCGACAAGACTAGGAGCCCATTGTCCGCGCGCCGACGCCCTGTGGCGGACTCTCATTGCAAACTACAGAGAACGATAGCTGCACACTGTCGGCCGCGCACAGCGCGACCCTTCCATTGTTCCCTCGTCCAGCGCTACCGTGCCTGAGGTGATCCCCGCCTCGTCGCCCGATCCGCACGCCGGGCCATCGACCAACGGTGCACCGCGCGTGCGGACTCTAACCAAGGTGGTGCACCTCGGCGTTGCGGTGATCGCGCTGCTGGTCGCCCTCGTCATCGGCGCGCACGGCTACATCGACCTGGATGTCTACCGCGCCGCTTCTGCGGCATTGCTGCATGGGCACGCGCTCTACGGCTCACTACCCAACGCCCCGTTCGACCTCAAGTACATCTACCCACCCTTCGCTGCGGTCCTGCTCGCGCCCCTCACCGTCTTGCCGCTCGGGCCGATGCACGTGGTGTGGACGCTGTGCACGGTGACGTTGGTGCTCGGCGTGCTGCACGTGCTGATGTCCCGCCTGGGTATTCGCACCGCCATGATGACCCCGCTGCTCCTGCTGGCGCCGGCGCTGCTATTGGAGCCGATCCGCGGCACCCTGGGATTCGGGCAGATCAATATGGTCCTGGTCGCGCTCGTCGTCGCCGACTGCACCGGCGTCATCCCCCGCCGCTTTCGGGGAGTCGGCATCGGCATCGCCGCCGCCATCAAGATCACCCCAGCCGCATTCGGTCTGCTGCTGTTGCTGCGCAAGGACTACTCGTCGGCCGTGCGTTCGGCGAGCGCCTTCCTTCTGGCCGCCGCAATCGGCGGCGTATTCGCCCCACGGGATTCCACCCTGTTCTGGACTCAGGTGTTCTTCGACACCAACCGGGCCGGCGCCCCGTGGTATGGCCCCAACCAGGCCATCACCGGCCCGCTCACCCGCCTGGGCCTGACGGGTACACCCGAGACTCTCACCTGGATTCTCGGCGCAGTCCTCATCGTCGGCGCAGCGACGTACGCGGCGTGGCATTTCACCCGGACGGGTGAGCACGTCGCTGCGCTCGGTGTGATCGCGCTGGCTTCCCTGCTGTCGGCGCCGTTCGCGGTCTCGCACCACTGGTCCTACGTCATCATTCTGTTGCCGCTGCTCGTCGCCGCTCAGTACCGCCGGTGGCGCTACCTGCTGGCCATCGCAGTCATAGTGTTCCTGGTCGGCGCCCAGTGGTACCTGCCGATCGGCGATGAACGTGAGCTGCACTGGACGGTGCTGCAACAGGTGGTCGGCGACAGTGAATGTCTCATCGGTATCGCAATGCTTGTCGGCGCCGTGATCGCGGCCCGCTCACGGGCCCAGGTCGGAGCGGCGCCGTTGACCGATGTCACCGCCGTCGAGGCAGGATCGGTCGATGCGACCAGCGCCGGCGCCTCCCAACGAGCTCGTTTGACTACGCTACCGCCCGTTCGCGCAGTCCGGCATCCGTTCCTGATGTACTACGGACTATGCACGTTGTTGCCACCGCCGGTCATGTCGACCACGGCAAGTCCACCCTGGTGCGTGCGCTCACCGGGATGGAACCCGACCGGTGGGCGGAGGAACGCCGCCGCGGGATGACGATCGACCTCGGCTTCGCCTGGACGGTGCTGCCCAGCGGGGCCACCGTCGCGTTCGTCGATGTCCCCGGGCACGAGCGGTTTGTACCCAACATGCTGGCGGGTGTGGGCCCCGTCCCCGCGGCGCTGATGGTGGTCGCCGCCGACGAAGGATGGATGCCCCAGTCCGCCGAGCACCTCGATGTGCTCGATGCGCTCGGGGTGCGGCACGGGCTGCTGGTGATCACCCGCAGCGACCTGATGGACCCGGAGCTCGCCTTGTCCGACGCGCGCGAGCACCTGCTCGGTACCTCGATGCAAGCTGTTGCCGCCGTGTGCGTCTCGGGCGCCACCGGTGCCGGGCTGGACGAGTTGCGGACCGGTATCGACGATGTGGTGCGGTTGTTGCCGAAGCCCGACCCGGGCGCCGATGTACGGCTGTGGATCGACCGGGTGTTCACCATCCGCGGCGCGGGCACTGTCGTCACCGGCACCTTGGCGGCGGGGACGCTGAAGGTGGGTGACGCTTTGCAGCTCGCCACGGACGGACGACGGGTCACGGTGCGGGGCCTACAGTCGCTCGGACAACCGGCGAAACGGCTACCTGCGGTGGCCCGGGTCGCGGTAAACCTGCGGGGCGTCGACCGCGATGAGCTGAGCCGGGGTGACGCGCTGCTCTCCCCCGGCAGCTGGCGCTGCACCAGCACCGCCGACGTCCGACTCGACGGCGGAGACGTTCCCTCGCGTGCGGTGCTGCACATCGGTTCGGCGGCAGTGCCGGTGCGCGCGCGCGGACTCGGCGCCGACACCGCGCGGCTCAGCCTCGCCGTGCCGCTCCCACTACGGATCGGTGACCGCGGTGTCCTGCGCGACCCCGGCGCGAACAACGTCCTCGGTGGTGCGACGGTGCTTGACCCCTTGCCCGCGGCCTTCACCCGGCGCGGGGCAGCTGCCGTGCGGTCGGAGTTGCTCGACAAACTGGACGGGGTGCCTGACGGCGCCGCTGAGCTCGCCCGACGGGGGGTGATGCGCGCGAGCGAGCTGCAGGCCATTGGCGCGCAGATCCCGTCGGGCGTTGCCCGCCAGGGCGACTGGCTGCTGGACGGGGCCGCTGCGCATGCCCGAGCGGCCGAGCTGACAACCGCGGTGCGCGCCCACGCCGAGCAGCATCCGCTCGAGCCCGGCATGCCCCGCGAGGCTGCGCGGCAGGTGGCCCGCCTGCCGGACGTCCGCCTGCTCGACATTCTGCTCGCCGATCCGGCCGCCAGTACGCTGACCAGCACCGACGGGCGGCTGCACGCCGGCGGCGACGGCTCCACGGCGGAGCTTCCAGCCGCACTGCTGCTGGCCGTCGGCCAGATCACCGCCCGGTTGACGAGGCAGCCTTTCGCTGCGCCGGAGGCGGACGAGCTGGCCGCGCTCAACCTCGGGCCCAAGGAGCTGGCGGCGGCGGTGCGGGCGGGGCTGCTGCGCAAGGTGGCTGAGGGCATCTACCTGTTACCGACGTGCGTGCCGCAGGCCGTCGCACTGTTGGCAGAGTTGACAGCACCGTTCACACTGAGCCAAGCACGGCAGACGCTCGGTACCACGCGTCGGGTGGCGGTGCCATTGATGGAGCTGCTCGCCCGAGAGCGCGGGGCGCAGCGCAACGCCGACGGCACTCACGAACTCGCCGCACACACCGCGCGCCGTCGTGCGCAGGCATAATTGAGCTGGACGCGGCCAGACGTCAGGAAAGGTATTCGCCAGTGACCGATGTGAGCGAGACAGCCATCGCGCCCACGGCTGTCGCCGTCGTCCCGCCGGAGCGCCTCATTTTTTCGACACCAACCGTTTCGGGGCTTGCGACGGTGACGGCCGCCCTCGTCCAGACGCTGGATCTGCGGCGGCCCACCGTCGACGCGACCGTGCTGGCCATCGCCGAGGCCGCGGTGCATGCGATTCCCGGCGCCGAACACTGCGGGGTGCTGCTGCTGCATGACGACGGATCGCCGGAGTGCCGCGCCGCGACAAGCCGAGTTCCGGTGGCCATCGGCAGCCTGATCGACGAGACCGGCGAAGGACCGTGCCTGCTGGCCGCCAATACGCGGGCGACGGTGTGCGTGGCCGACACCGCGACCGAGACCCGCTGGGTGGGTTACATCGGTGGTGCCCGACGGCTCGGTGTGGGCAGCGTGCTGTGCCTGCCGCTCACCGTCAACACCAACCACTTCGGGTCGATGAGCCTTTATTCGACGCGCTCGCACGTGTTCGGCGACGAAGCAGAGGTGCTCGGCACCATGTTCGCCGCCCACGCGGCAGCCGCCATGTCCCGGGCGAACCAGCAGCAACAGTTTCGGGACGCCCTGGATACCAGGGACGTGATCGGCCAGGCCAAGGGCATCCTGATGGAGCGCCACCGGGTGACCGCGGATCAGGCGTTTGCCGTGCTGGTCGAGCTGTCGCAGCAGACCAACACCAAGCTGCGCGTCATCGCCGAACACCTGGTCGACCCCGCGCGCTGATCAGCCAGCGTCCACGGTAGGCAAAGGTAGCGCGGGTGGCGGTGGTCAAGCTTGAGACCGTGGGACACTCTCCGCCGACGGAGGCTGCCGGGCGATGCCCTTTCCTGGACCCTTCCCCGGGTCGCGCAGCAACCCGGACAACGCAAGCGCCAGGATGGGCAACATGATCAAGATCGACAGAGTGAACCGCAGGCTGGTGCCGTCGGCGAGCCACCCGAGCACGGGGCTGAACAGGCCGCCGACGCTGACCGCGAGACCGACGGTGACCCCGCTCGCCGTGCCGATCCGGTTCGGCAGGTAGTCCTGCCCCAGCACCACGAAGACGCTGAACGGCATGAAGGTGCCGACGCCGGTGAGCACCACAGCCGCGAACGCCAGCAACAGGTTCGGGGCCAGCACCAGACCGAGAAGTCCGGGCACGGCCACGCTGAAGCCGATCCGAATGCTGACCAGGCGCCCGGAGCGGTCGGCGATCCAGCCGCCGAGCAGGGTCCCGCCCGCGCCGGCGAAGAGAAACACCGTCAGCGCCGCGCCACCCAGCCCCTGAGAGGCGCCCAGGTGCTGGATGAAGTACAGCGCCAGAAACGAGCTGATGCCGAAGAACAGCACGGAACGGACGACGACGACGGCGGTCAGCCGCAGGAAGGCGGGCCAGTCGTCCTCGCCGCTGGGCAGCGAGTGCGCACGGCGTTGCCCTGGCCGCCCGTCCAGCACCGTGTTGAGCGTGCGTAGCAGCACCACAGCCATCGCTACCGCCGGAAGCACCAGCAGCCACGTGCCCCGCAGGCCGGTGACGAGCAGCACCGGGGTGGCGGCCAAGGAGCCGAGGGCGAACCCCGCATTCCCGCCGAGGGCAAACACGCTCATCGCCCGGTTGCTATTGCCTGCCGCTTGGCGAGCCGCCCGGGCCGCCTCCGGGTGAAACGCCGCGATACCCAGGCCGGATACGGCGATCAGCGCCCAGGTGAGGGCGTAGCTCGACCACAGGCCGGCCAACGCAACGCCAAATGCCGCGATCAGCATTCCCGCCGGGATCATCCACCGCCGCGAGCGTCGATCCGTCCACCAGCCGAACGCCGGTTGGGCCACCGAACCCAGCACCGTGGCCGCCAACGTGAGCCCGGCGACCGCGGCGTAGCTGTAGTGCCGCTCAGCCACGAAGAAGGGCAACAGCGCAGGCACGACGCCCTGGTAGAAGTCGTCAGCCACGTGCGCCGAGGAGACCAGTGCCACCCCGCGCCGGTTCACGCCCCGTCCACCATCTGCCGAACCTAACCCGCGGCGGGTCAGCGGGCGGCGTCGACCCGCTCACGCTGGGGCACCACGGTGTAGCGGGGGTCCTGCGCCGACTGTTGTCCGGCGTGGAAGATACCGAAGCGGGTACACACCGAACCGGCCAGCAGCGCCGCCCCCGCCGCCGTGGACACGATTCTGCTTCGTCCACCCGCCGCCGCGAGTACCGCTCCACCTGTCGTCAGTGCGCGCGCTGCCCGCAGGTAACCGCCCGCGCGGCCCGCCTGCAGCGGTTCCGCCGAGAGCCCCATCGCTCGCTGCATGCGTTCCGCCATCGCCAGGTCGAGCGCGGCACCGCCCACCGCCATCCGTCGAGCCGGCCCGCTCTCGGCCAGCGGTGCGGTCAATATGCCCATGCCACCCGCAGCGGCGGCCGCGCTGCCGACGAACACGAACGGCAGCTGGCCACGGGCTTCGTGCCAGCTTGGGGTCGCGGTGTCGCTCAACAAAACCGCGGTGTAGGACGCCAGGGCGGGCCCCAACGCGGCGGCCACCGACCCTGCCACGCGGCCCACCGCGCCGAACCGACGCAACGGGGGAAGCTCGGTGAGGGCGGCCAGCCCCGCCATCGGCCCGTACGCGGTGAGGATCCAGGTGCCCACGCTCATCGGCGAGGTGGGCTTGGCCACCCGCAGCATGTGGTGGAACCGCGCGGGCCTGCCGAGGTCGTGGACCAACGCTGCGCCGCTCAGCGTGACCGCAACCAGGGCGGTGCCGCGCGCGGAGCACCGCAGCCCCGCCCGGCCAGTGAAGTCAGCGCCCGCGGCCAACAACGATGAGCCACCGGCCAGGCCCCCGAGGAACAGGTACGCCGGGATGTCTGTCTGCCACGGCGACGCCTTGACGATGGGCCTGCCGTAGTAGGAGGTGAACTCGGCGTCCGGGACCATCGCTCGCTCGCCGCGGCCCTTGCGACGGCGGCTGCGGGTGGCGGTGGTCATGAGCGCCCCGCAAAGGCCGCGAACGCCCCGGCCAGCAGCGTGACCGCGGCCAATCCAGCAGTTTTCCACATGTCCGGTAGGTCCTTGGTGGTCACCACCGGGTCCGGTGGCAGCCCGTACACCTCGGGGCGGTCCAGCAGCAGGAAGAACGCCCCGGTCCCCCCTACGCCGTCGTCCGGGTTGTGCCCGTACAGCTGGGCGTTGGGCTGGCCCGCTTCCACCAGCATGTCCAGTCGTCCGGCTGCCCGCTCCCGCAGCTCGTCCAGGTCACCGAACTGGATGGAGTTGGTGGGGCACGCCTTGGCGCAGGCCGGTTCCATCCCCTCACCGAGGCGGTCGTAGCAGAGGGTGCACTTCTGCGCCAACCCCACCGCGTCGTCCCCGGACGGTCCGTCCCGCCGTTCGATCACCCCGTAGGGGCAGGCGGGGACGCAGTAACCACAGCCGTTGCAGATGTCGTTCTGCACCACGACCGTGTCGAACTCGGTGCGAAACAGCGCACCGGTGGGGCAGACGTCCAGGCACGCGGCGTGCGTGCAGTGTTTGCACACGTCCGAGGACATCAGCCACTCGAACGGCACACCGGCGCTGTCGGCGGTCTGGCCGGGCAGCGTCATCGACGGCAGCCCGAGGTCCACAGTGGATGGCTCAGGTACGGAAGGTTGCGCTGGTTTTTCAATGAACGCGACGTGCCGCCACGTCGAGGCGCCGAGGCCGACGCTGTTGTCGTAGGAGTTGCCGGTGAGCTCCATGCCGTCTTCGGGCACGGCGTTCCACTCCTTGCAGGCCACCTCGCAGGCCTTGCAGCCGATGCAGATCGAGGTGTCGGTGAAGAAACCCTTGCGCTGCTCACTCATGGCTGCCTGCCTTCTCGGTGATTCCGGCACGCCGCTGGTACGCCGCGACGTAGCTCAACAGGTCGGGACCACGGGGTCGCCTGCCCGGCTGGATGTCGCAGGTGGCGGCCTTGGTCTCCTGGATGTGCACGTTGGGATCCAGCGCCAGGGACACCAGCTCATTAGCCGCGTCACCTGTGCTCAAACCGTTGGGTCCCCAGTGGTAGGGCAGTCCGATCTGGTGCATCGTCCGCCCCTGGATGGCGAGCGGGGTGAGCCGCTCGGTCACCAGCACCCTGGCCTCGATAGCGGTGCGCGCGGAGACGATGGTCGCCCAGCCGAGGTGCTCCAACCCCCGCAGCCGGGCCAGCTCCGGGCTGACCTCGCAGAAGAACTCCGGCTGCAGCTCGGACAGGTAGGACAGGAAGCGGCTCATCCCGCCCGCGGTGTGGTGCTCGGTGAGGCGGTAGGTGGTGAACACGAACGGAAAGACGTCACTACCGGGCTTGCCACCCGACGGGTTGTACCGGTTTCCCTTGCGGGAGTATGTCTCTCGCGTCGGGTTGTGCTGCTGACCGTAGAGGGCGTTAGTAAACGGCGACTCCTGCGGCTCGTAGTGGGCCGGCATCGGCGCGTCGAGTAGCCCTGCCGGTGCGTACAGCCACGCCTTGCCGTCGGTCTGCATGATGAACGGCTCGTTGCCTGCGGTGGCGTCCTCCGCCTTGGCGCCCTCGGGGGGACGGTAGTCCGGCCGCTTGGTGGCCTGGAAGTCCGGCACGTCGTGCCCGGTCCACTTGCCCTGCTCCTCGTCCCACCAGACGTAGGCCTTGCGCTCGCTCCACGGCTTGCCATCCGGATCGGCCGACGCCCGGTTATAGAGGATGCGGCGGTTTGCCGGCCACGCCCACCCCCACTCCGGAGCCACCCAGCTCTGCTCGCTGCCGGGCTTGCGGCGGTCGGCCTGGTTGACGCCGTCGGCGTACACCCCGCAGTAGATCCAGCAACCGCAGGTGGTCGACCCGTCGGCCTTGAGCGCGGTGTACGACGACAGCGGTTGTCCCTGCGCATCCCGGCCGTTGATCTCGGCCAGCACCGACTCCGCACTGGGCTCCGCGAGCGGGCCCTCGGTGGGGTACTGCCAGGTGAGCTCCTGAATCGGCCGGTCGCGCTCGTCAGTGGAGGCCGCCAGCTTGTCGCGGATGATGCGGCCCAGGTGGTAGTAGAACCACAGTTCGCTACGGGCGTCGCCTGGCGGCTCCACCGCTTGGTGATGCCACTGCAGCATGCGCTGAGTGTTGGTGAAGCTGCCGCTCTTCTCGGTATGCGCGGCCGCGGGTAGGAAGAACACCTCGGTGCCGATGTCCTCGGTGCGCATCTCCCCGGTCTCGATCTCGGGGCCGTCCTTCCACCAGGTGGCGCTCTCGATCATGACGAAATCGCGCACCACGAGCCAGTCGAGGTTGGCCATGCCCTGGCGTTGCATCTTGGCGTTGGCCGAACCGACTGCAGGGTTCTCCCCGACCACGAAGTAGCCACCTCCGCCGGTGTCGATCTGGCGCATCACGGTGTTGTACGTGCCGTGGTCGCCGGTAAGGCGGGGCAGGTAGTCGAAGCAGAAGTCGTTGTCGGCGGTGGCCTTCTCACCCCACCAGGACTTCAGCAGGCTCACCGTGTAGGCCTCCATGTTGCCCCAGTAGCCCTTCTTGCCCGCGTCTGCGGCGACGAAGTCCTCCAGGTTCTCGTGCTGGTGCGCGTGCGGCATGGGGATGTATCCCGGCAGGATGTTGAACAGGGTGGGGATGTCGGTGGAGCCCTGGATGCTGGCGTGCCCGCGCAGCGCCATGATCCCGCCGCCGGGCCGGCCGATGTTGCCGAGCAAAGTCTGCAGAATGGCGGCCGTACGGATGTACTGCACCCCGACGGTGTGGTGTGTCCAGCCCACGGCGTACACGAACGCCGAGGTGCGTTCCCGGCCGGAGTTGCGGGTGAGCGCGTCGGCCAGCTGCGCGAACTGCTCAGCCGGGATGCCACAGACCTCCGTCACCATCTCGGGGGTGTAGCGGGCGAAATGCCGCTTGAGCACCTGGAAGACGCACCGCGGGTGCAGCAACGTCGGGTCGATGGTCGGGTCACCGGCGATTGAGGGGCCGCCGCTGCCGAGGCTGTGCGACGGTGCGCTGTGCTGCGTGGTGCTCATGGTCGCTTCTTCGCCACCGCCGCTGCGGTCCTCGTACTGGGTGTCGCGGTGACCGGCGGCGGCGGCCATCTCGGTGCCCTCGTACTGCCAGGTGGTGAAGTCGTACTGCCGCTTCTCGGCGTCGTAGCCGGAGAACAACCCGTCGAGGTCCTCCGTGTCGCGAAAGTCCTCGCGCAGGATGGTGCCGGCGTTGGTGTAGGCGACGACGTAATCCCGAAAGTACTTCTCCTCGGCGAGCACATGATTCACCAGCGCACCAAGCAGCACGATGTCCGAGCCCGCGCGCAGCGGAATATGCAGGTCAGCCAGCGCGCTGGTGCGCGTGAAGCGCGGGTCGACGTGGATGATCGTCGCACCCCTGGCTTTCGCCTCCATCACCCATTGGAACCCCACGGGGTGGCACTCGGCCATGTTCGAACCCTGGATGACAATGCAGTCCGAGTTCTGCAGGTCCTGCTGGAAGGTCGTGGCACCGCCGCGGCCGAACGAAGTTCCCAGACCGGGAACGGTGGAGCTGTGTCAAATACGGGCCTGGTTCTCCACCTGCACCGCACCGAGCGCGGTGTACAGCTTTTTCATCAGGTAGTTCTCTTCATTGTCCAGTGTCGCGCCGCCGAGACTCGCCAGACCCATGGCGCGGCGGGTCCGTTTGCCGCCGGACTCCCATTCCCAGGTCTCGTTGCGGGTGGCGATCACCCGGTCCGCGATCATGTCCATCGCCACGTCGAGGTCGAGGTCTTCCCACTCGGTGCCGTGCGGGCGGCGGTAGCGGATCTTCTGCTCACGATTGGGGTTGGTCACCAGCTGCTTGCTCGCGGAGCCTTTGGGGCACAAGCGTCCACGGGAAACAGGGCTGTCCGGGTCGCCCTCGATCTGGGTAACTCGTGCTATCCCATCTGGTCCGGACTTGACGTAGACGTTCTGCCCGCAGCCGACGGCACAGTACGGGCAGATGCTCTTGACTACCTTGTCGGCCCCGGCCGTACGAGCGCGCGGAAACCCGTTCGACGACTGGGCCGCCGGGCCGCGGCCGAGGTGGTCCGGCCCGCTGAGCTGCTGGACCACGGGCCACTGCAGGAAAGTCTTGCGCAGATCCATCGGAGCACTCCCTCGCACGCGGGTGATCGGAACAGTCAAGCCGCTCGGCGAAGGCCGCGCAACACGAACCAGCGGAGCGCCGAGCGACGGCCACCATGGCCGCACAACGGGCGCCGTGACTACACCTTCTCGGTGGTTCCCGACGTCTTCTCGTACGGCTCCTTTCCCTCGTTGGGATTGAGCCCCGTGTGCACGTGCGCCTCCTTCCGTATCCGGTCCACCATGTGCGGGTAGTGCAGCTCGAAGGCCGGCCGCTCCGACCGAATCCGCGGGATGGCGTGAAAGTTGTGCCGCGGTGGGGGGCAGGAGGTTGCCCACTCCAGCGAGTTGCCATAGCCCCATGGGTCGTCGACGAGGACCGCTTCGCCGAAGCGGTAGCTCTTGAACACATTCCACATGAACGGGAGGGTGGACGCGCCGAGGACGAACGCGCCGATCGTCGAGATTGTGTTCAGGGTGGTGAACCCGTCGCTGGGCAGGTAGTCGGCGTAGCGCCGGGGCATGCCCTCGTTGCCCAACCAGTGCTGCACGAGAAAGGTGGTGTGGAAGCCAACGAACGTCAACCAGAAGTGGTATTTGCCCAACTTTTCGTCCAGCATCCGCCCGGTCATCTTCGGAAACCAGAAGTAGATCCCGGCGAAGGTGGAGAACACGATGGTGCCGAACAGCACGTAGTGGAAGTGCGCTACGACGAAGTAGGTGTCGGAAACCTGGAAGTCAAGGGGCGGACTCGCCAGGATGACTCCGGTCAACCCGCCGAACAAGAAGGTGACGAGGAATCCGAGACTCCACAACATGGGCGTCTCGAACGTCAGCTGCCCCTTCCACATGGTGCCGATCCAGTTGAAGAACTTTACGCCGGTGGGAACAGCGATCAGAAATGTCATGAAGCTGAAAAATGGCAGGAGGACGGCGCCGGTCGCGAACATGTGGTGCGCCCAGACTGCCGCCGACAGCGCTGCGATGGCCAGCGTCGCGAAGATCAACCCCTTGTACCCGAACACGGGTTTCCGGCTGAATACCGGGAATATTTCCGACACGATACCGAAGTAGGGGATGGCCACGATATAGACCTCAGGATGGCCGAAGAACCAGAACATGTGCTGCCACAGAATGGCCCCACCGTTGGCCGGGTCGAAAATGTGCGCCCCCAGCTGCCGGTCGGCGAGCAACCCGAACAGCGTCGCCGTCAGGATGGGGAAGGCCAGCAGGATCAGCACCATGGTCGCCAGGATGTTCCAGGTGAAAATCGGCATCCGGAACATCGTCATTCCCGGCGCCCGCAGACACACGATGGTGGTGATCATGTTGACCGCGCCGAGAATGGTGCCCAAACCGGCGAGCGCCAGCCCGGTGATCCAGAGGTCCGCACCTGCGCCGGGCGAATGCACCACATCGGACAGCGGCGTATAGGCGAACCAGCCGAAATCAGCGGCACCACCGGGGGTGATGAAGCCGGAGATGGTGATGATGCCGCCGAACAGGTACAGCCAGTAGGAGAACGCGTTCAGCCGAGGGAAAGCGACATCCGGAGCACCGATCTGCAACGGCAGAATGTAGTTGGCGAAGGCGAACACGTTGGGGGTGGCGTACAGCAGCAACATGATGGTGCCGTGCATGGTGAACAACTGGTTGTACTGCTCGTTGGACAGGAACTGCAGCCCCGGCCTGGCGAGCTCCCCGCGCATCAGCATGGCCATGCCACCACCGAAAATGAAGAACGCGAACGACGTCGTCATGTACAGCACACCGATGGTCTTGGGATCGGTGGTCTGCATGGCCTTGACGAGGAAGTTGCCCTTCTTCATCGGCCGAGCCGGATACGGCTCGGTGATGACGGGCGTGGGCTGCACAGCGGTCATGTCTCACCGATCCAAGCGTCAGCAGGCGCGGTCGCCCCGCGTCCGGTGCGGGACTTGCCTAGGGTCTACCACTCACGACCGCTGCGCACCGGACGAACACGGCGCCGTCGTTCGGTATGCGATCAATGGGCGCTCTGCCTACCGTCGGACGCGCGAGCCTTCGATCGTCTCGGTGAGGCCAGGGTGCCGGCACGGCGTCGCCGTCGTACGGGGTCGGCGCGCTACTCTCGGCATCGGCCTACGGGGTAGAGCGCATGTGGGCCGGTGCAAGCCAGCGCCATGTCCCTGACACCGTCAGCTGCCGGCCGAAATCTGTGTGGCGCCGGGCACGGGTAGTTGGAACAGTGCACCAGAGACTGCGCGACGCAGCTGTGCCCTGCGAATGCACGAGGAGCTGTGGTGTCGATAACGGAGCGGCTGGACGATCTTCAGCGACGCCATCCGGCGGCTGGTTTCCCGTTGGCGGTGTTGTACAAGTACTTTGATGATCAAGGCGGCAGCCTGGCGGCAGCCTGGCGGCATTGATCGCCTACTACGCGTTTCTGTCGCTATTTCCGCTGCTGTTGTTGCTCTCGACCATTTTGGGGATCGTGCTGGTGGGTCAACCCGGATTGCAGGATCAGGTACTGCACTCGGCGTTGAGCCAGTTTCCGGTGATCGGCGATCAGCTCGGTCAGCCGAAGCGGGTCGGGGGCGGTGTCATCGGACTGGTCGTCGGGATCCTGGGTGCGCTCTACGGCGGCCTCGGGGTGGCGCAGGCGTTGCAGAACGCAATGAACACCGCATGGGTGGTGCCGCGCAACAGCCGGCCGAACCCGGTCAAGGCGCGCGGACGCAGCCTGCTGCTGCTCGCCACCGTGGGTGCGGCGCTGATCGGGACGACGGTGCTCTCTGCCCTCGGTGGTAGCAGCGTCGGCACCTTCGGAGCGGGATTGAAAGTTCTGGTGCTGGTGGCCTCGGTGGCGGTGAACGCCGCGGCATTCACTCTGGCGTTTCGGATCGCCACCACGCGGGCGCTCTCGGTGCGCGATGTGGCACCAGGGGCGATCGCCGCGGCTATCGTCTGGCAACTGCTGCAGCGCGTCGGGATCGTCTACGTGGGCCACGTCGTGAAGGGAGCGAGTGCCACCAACGGGGTGTTCGCCGTCGTGCTCGGGTTGCTGGCGTTCCTCTACATCACCGCCACCGTGGTGGTGCTCTGCGCAGAGATCAACGCGGTCCGGGTGGACCGGCTGCACCCGCGCGCACTGCTGACCCCGTTCACCGACAACGTCGATCTCACTCCCGGCGACCGCCGCGCCTACGCCACTCAGGCCGAGGCCCAACGGAGTAAGGGCTTCGAAAACGTCGACGTCACCTTCGACGCGCCCCCAGACGCCGCGGACAAGGACACCGACGACAGGCCGCAATAACCTGTGCACTCGCGGAGGCCAGTGGTTCTCCCCGCGGCCGCTTACCCTGCGCTCTTAGCTCGGGGAGGCGGTTGGACTCGCAACAAACGCTGCGACCTGCTTCGGTTGGCTGATGAGCCATGTCGCGGACCGAATTTTGATGCTGCCGCCGGCACTGGCCCTGTTGTTGGTATTCCTGCTCCCCGCGCTGGAGGCCTCGGCGTTTGTGGGGTTCATCATCCCCGGCGAAATAGGGGTCATCCTCGGGGGCGTGCTGGCCAATCAACACAAACTTGCGCTGTGGGCGGCACTGGTTGCGGGCATCGCTGGGGCGGTGATCGGCGACTCGGTGGGCTATGAGGTCGGCAGACGCTACGGCGACCGACTGTTGGAGAAGATCCCCAACCGGCTGCTGAAGCAGAATCACATCGACCGCACCAAGGACCTCGTGGCCCGCAACGGTGGGCGGGCGGTGTTCATCGGCCGCTTCACCACCGCCCTGCGGGTATTGGTCCCCGGGTTCTCCGGGATGGCCCGCATTCCTTACCTGAAGTTCCTGGCCTACAACGCTGCCGGGGGCATCCTGTGGGCCAGCGGGTTCGTTCTACTCGGCTACGCCGCGGGCAGCCAATACCAACGGGTCGCGCACAACGCCACCCTCTTCGGGTTGGGACTGCTCGCGCTCATCATCATCGTGCTGGTCGCCAAGAAAATCCGAGACCGCCACCATCAGGCCCCAGCCGACACCTAGCTGGTTCGGCGAGCGACAGGGACCGGGGTAAGGCTCAGGAGGAGTCCTCCACCTGCTCCACGACCTCACGGCGCACCGCGGCGGACACGGTCTGCTCGTCGCTGACCACGTATTTGCTGACCCGGATTCGCTCGACCGGCACGACTTCGGTGCCGATGAGGGGCCGCTCGGCGTAGAGCAACATCGTGACGTCGCGGTCGTCGCCGGGTCCGAGGTGCACGTCCACCTCACCGGCGTCGCTCGGCGCCACAGTGCCTGCTGCCGAGTCGGGAATCGGTTCTTGTTCGATGCGGAACTCTTCGTGGCGCAGCTGCACGGTGATAGTGCGTTCCTCGGTGACAATGTATTTTCGCAGCCGTAGCCTCCGCACCGGAACCGCCTCGACCCCGGTGCGCAACTGTTCCTCCGAGCGGATGATGACCAACTCCGCACCGTCGGTCTCGCCCCCGGCTTCGAAGCTTGTGTCACCTGCTCGGTCGGCTGCGTCGCCCGTGCCCGCGGCCGGGGACCGGTAGTGCTCGATCGCGGCGATCAGGTCCACCTCGCTCAGCAGCTCCGCCGTCGGGGCGGTGGGGGCGTACTGCACATGGGCAAACCGGTAGGGCACCTGGATCCCGCCGAACACGGCGATCGCCTCCCCCAGCGGCACCAGGACGACAGCACCGGAGCCGGGCAGCGCCACCGCCGCCCATTGTGCCGCGCTGGAGTCGGCTACCGGGTAGATGCCCATGATGCGTCCGATGGGTACGGCGTCCAGGTCGGTGACCTCCATGCCGGTGACGGCACCTGCGGACGGCGGCGGCGAGGTCATGCCCGCACCGTGTAGGCAGCGGTTGTACCGCGGCGGTCGAGCACCTGCCCGCCACAGTCGTGCCGCGGTGGGACAAGCATTGTGGATGCGGCCATGATGATTATTCCTTGTGTCGGGCAAACAGTTCTCTGACGACCCCGCAGTGGTGGAGGTGCACACCTCCACCACCGCGGGTGTACTACAGGCCGAGCTTGCCGCCGATCCCGCCGATGAGGTCTTTGGGATCGATGCCGAACTTGGCGAGCAGGCCTTTGTCTTTGTCGGTGTCGACCTTCTCGGGCAGCTCCGACTGTGCCTTGTCGGCCTGGTCGTGGTCCCCGCGAGACTTGATCATCTCGAGGATCTTGTCCTTCGGGATTTCCATGGTGGTTGTCCTTTCCGGTGGGTCAGTGTGTGGCCCCGCGGCGCGGGGTTACTTGTCCTTCTTGGTGGTGGGTTCCTCGATGTTCTCTTTGCGGACCGTCTCGTTGACGGTGTGCTCCTCGGTGACGGTTTCGGTGCCCAACCGCACCCGCTCCACCGGCACGGTCTCCTTGTGCACCAACGGCTTTTCCGCGTGCAGGGTCACCTCGTGCTCTTCCTCGCTCAGCTCGGCACCCGACGTCGCCTCGCCCCGGTTGGCGTCCGTGATGGGCTCCCGCTCGACGCGGACCTCCTCATGGCGGACCGGAACCGTCTGGGTGACGTCCTCGGAGGTCACATACTTCCGCAACCGGGCCGTGCCCCCCTGCACCTGCTCGGTGCCCACGTGCAGCTGCTCCTCCGAGCGGGTCATCGCCTTGTCGGTGGTGGGCCCGGAGGTGTCCTGACCCTGGACCCCGGCTTCCCCGGACCGGTCCCGCCGCTGCCCTGATTGGTGCCCCGAATCCTGTTTCCCTCCGGTCTGACGACCGGACTCCTGCCCGCCTTGACCACCGGTCTGGGCGGTCACCGTGTCCCCGCCGTAGGGCACCCCGTAGTGCTCGAACAGTTCCGCCTCAGCGCTCTGGGACAGCTCGGCATCCGGGTCGTGATGCGGAGCGTTCTTGATCTGCTCCTTGTCGTAGGGCACCCGCAGCGACTCGCCGTCGAACTCAGCCTGGGCCAGCGGGACCAGCGACACGTGGCCACCGAACATGCCGCTCTTCACCGCGGCCCACTCCGGCTTGGAGGTCTGGTTGTCCAGGTAAACGTCCGCGACTTGCCGAGCTTGTCGCCGTCCGGGCCCACGACCTGCGCACCGGTCATCGTGTTGGGGTCGAAGTACTCATCACATCTTCTTCCTGCCGCACCTTGTAGGCACGGCATGGTTGTGGTGGTGCTGTCCGCGGCGACCGGTCGGCCGTGTCCGCGGTTCGTGCAACGCCCTAAGGGGCGCCGTCAAGGGGTGTGTCCGGTTGGGTCACCGATCGGCGTGCGCCCCGGGCTGGGCGCCCCCGGAGGAGGTGGCCTGCTGTGCCTTGCCCTTGGCTTGGGCTGCTTGGTCTCTCACACTGGGGGCGTTGCGCGCGGCGTCGGCGACGTTGGACTTCTCGTCGTCGTACTTGCGGGCGGCGGCCTCCCACCGGGTCGACATCGTGGCGATGCCTCCACCGCCGACCGCGACCACGACCACACCGACCGCGGCGGCCAGGGTGGCGTACAGGATGGCGTTGACGACGTTGCTCGCGATGTGCAGCTGGTCGAGTGCGGCGATCACTCCGAACGCCAAGATCAGGGTGGAGGCGACGTTGGCCAGGACCGCGCCATAGGACAGGGAGCCCAGACTGTTCTGGATCAGCGCTTTCACCGCGGCGGCCACCGCAGAGGCGATGATCACGATCAGGATTGCCACGAACACCAATGGCAGGTAGGCGATCACCGCGTGCAGGTAGTCACTGATCGGGTTGGTCCCGAACACTCCGAACGCGGTGGAGAGCACGAACAACAAAATGGCGTAGTACACGATCTTGGCCAGGATGTCCGAGGCGTCGTACTGGCTTTTGTCCAGCATCTTTTTCACCCCGCCCCGTTCCACGGCCCGGTCGAATCCGACCTTGGTCAGCACCTTCGACAAGACCTTCGCGATCGCCTTGGCGATGAAGTAGCCGATGATCAGGATGATCAGGAACACCACGAGCTTCGGGATGAACGTGGCAATGTTGGACACGGCGTTGGACACGCCCGTGCTGTAGTCGATGGCTTGCACTTGCACCATGAGGTGCTCCTTCACAATCAGGCGACACCCGGGGTGCGGGCATCAGCGGAAAAATCGCGGGGCGGTGCGGTGACTACCCGGGTCGGCACGTCTCCTTTGCTCGGTGGTGGGCCACCTGTCGGTCAGGCGGGAGGTGTGGCTGGCTTAGGTGTCTTTGCCGCTGCGCAGGCTGCGGTCCCCGGCGCTGGTGCCGGACTGGTCATCACTCTGCTCGTCGGCTGACACCGTGGGGGCGATGGCGGAGGCGACGACGTATTTGTGCAGCAGAGCGGCGGCGATGCCCCCGACGATGGTCGCCAGGACGTAGATCCACAGGGAGGTGAAGGTGCCGGACATGATGGCCGGGCCCAACGCCCGGTCGGGGTTCACCGCACCCCCGGTGACCCCACCGCCGATGAGGACGGCAGCAACCAGGGCGAACCCGATCGCCGGGGAGGCGACGGAGGCCGGTACCCGGTCGTCGGTAGCCACGGCGATAATGACGAACACCAGCAGGAACGTGATCAACGCCTCCACGATGAACACCCGAGCGTCGCCCACCCCTTTCGACGGGGTGGTGGCCCCGAGGTGGGCGGCGGCGCGGGCGGTGTTGCCGAAGCTGACCCAGGTGGCCCCGGCCCCGGCCAACGCCCCGAGGAGCTGGAAGCCGAGGTAGGCCGGGACGTAGCTCCACGGGAACTTCCCGGTCACCGCCAAACCCAGGGTCACGGCCCCGTTCAGGTGCGCGCCGGACACCTGGCCCAACGCCCCGACCAGGGCGGTGAGGACCAGTCCGAAAGCCAACGCGATCGCCAACGAGTCCGGGGGTGTCCCACCAGTGGACTTACCCAGGGTCGCCGCAGCAGCGGTGGCGGTGCCGGTGAAGATCAGAAAGAACGTGCCCACCGCCTCGGCGATACCGGCCCGGATCATGTTCGGGGCCCCGACCCGGTGCCCGTGCAGCCCACGCCGCCCGGTGCTCCGCGCCCCGGTCGAGGTTGCCGATGGGGGGGAGGATCCCTGAGCGGATTCCGGTGATGATCTCGTCATCGGGTGATTCCTTTTCTCGGTGGACGGGTGGGTGGCGTCAGGACACGCGGGGTTGGTTGCGGGCCGAGCGGGCGACCCGCAGGTGCACCTGTGCGGCGACGTCGGGGTCGGGCAGGGCGGCAGCGAGTTGGGCGCAGGTGCGCTCGGCGGCGGCGGCGACGGTGGCCAGGTCCGCGGTCGGTTCGAGAGTCGCGGTGAGGGTGAGGGTGGGTTGGCCGCGGTCGGTGCTGGCGCTACCCGAGGTGGACCGCACCCCGGGGGTGTCGGCCAGGGAAGTGGCGGCTGCGGCGGCCACCGCTTTGAGGTCCGCAGTGAGGTTCCCGGTGCGGTCGCTGCCCGCCAGCTTGACCGACGATGTCCGCCGGTGCGGCAGATGAGCCACCAGCCAACGCAACCCAAGCAGGATGAGGACGATGCCGCCGATACCGGCGGCCCACGGCCACCACGATGCGGTGGTGGCCGAAGACAGCCACGGGGCGGTCAACGTACGCGGAGCCCGGTGGTACCAGCCGCCCTGCCAGATGACGGCGCCGACCCCGACCGCGAGCAGAACCAGTCCTAGGAGCATGGCCAGCAGCCGGTCCAGGCCGGCGAGGGTGCGGGTCATGAGGAGCCTCCTCGGGATCGGGCGGTGACTTTCACCCGGGGAGCCGACGCCAAAGCCGCCAACCGGTCGGTTACCGCCTCGGTGACCTCGGTGCGGACTGCGGTGGTGTCATTGCTGGTGGTGTCCACGGTGACCGACACCTTCCGGCGCTTGGCCGACGTGGAGGCGTGGGTGACGCCGGGCACTTGGTCTGCGGTGGCCGCGGCCAGGTGCGCGAGATCGCGGGGACGGATCCATACGGCGCTGCCGGCCTGCACGGCGAGGGCGGTGCGGCGGCGGCGTTTCAAAGCGGCGAGCACCCACCACGCACCCACCAGGGCAAGGACCACACCGACCGGGATCATCCAAGCCTGCGGGGTGAGACCGTCGACGTATTGCGCGGCGGTCCGGGTCCAGTACGCGCCGTGCAACCACCCGGCGCCCACCGCACCGTCGCGGACTCCCACCACTCCGGCTCCCACCAACCCCAGCGCCAATATCACCCCCACGGTCGCTGCCGCTGGTGCCGCCACCGGCGCACGGCCCGAACTCAGCTCCGCGCCCTTCGCGGGTGTCGGGGCCTCGGGCCGCGCGTCCGCGCGGTGACGGTGGGGTGCTTCCTGGCTGGGAGCGGCGGTGTCGGGCTCGCTCATTGCAGCGTCCTTCCCGCGGAGCTCGCGTCGGGGATCAAGACCGTCGGCACCGCGACGTCTACCGCATCGACAACGAGCCCCACGAGGGTGCTCAACTCCTCGCTCACCCGTACCCGGACAGCGCCGGACACCTCCGGCAGCGACTGTGGCCAGGCCACCGCGATGTCCAGATGTGCGCGCACGTGTCCGCCGGCGATGGTGACAGCGACGCGGGGCAGGTCGCGGCCGGTGATCCGGTCCAGCCCACCGGAGTGGGTCAGCACCCCCGGCACGTGCAGGGCCGCGTAGTGGGCTACCCGCTCGGCGGCTTTGTCGCGGACAGTCAGACTGCCCCGGGAGCCGGGGTCGTCGGGAGTGTCAGCCACGGTTGCGCCCGCGCAGCAGGGCACCGAGGTCCAGCTCACCATCGCGGTGCGCACCGAGCAGGTAGCCCAGCACTCCCAGCACGAGGGCGATGAGGAACCCGCCGAATCCGCCGGCGGCGGCGGCGATGCCGAGCAGAATGCCGGCGAGCAGACCGAGGGTCGAGGTGGTCATGTCAATTCTCCGAATCGGTGGACGGCTACCCACACCGGCAGGGTGTGGTGTCAGAGCTCGGGCGAAGCGGATCCGGCGGACGTGGGCAGTACGTCCTCCACAGTGACGTGCACCGGCCCGGGGACGATGCCGCCGACGACTTGGCGTATCTGTTCGGCGACCGCACGCACGGGAGCACCGAAGAACAGCGACACGTGGACGTCGGTGCCGGCATCGGTGATGCGTATCCCGGGAACCCGGCGGCCGGGCAGGTAGGTGCCGACCTCACCGAACATCCCACTGTGCAGGGCGGCGACACCGCGCACCGCGCGCACCGCCGCCGTCACCACATCGGCTCGTTCGGGGCCAGCGGCTGCCGCACCCGCGCTTCCGGCCCCCAACCCACTTTCCGGGCCCCGGGCGCTGGAAGCGGGAGGGGTCATTGGACTCGGGCGGGTGCGTCGCTGTCGGTGTCGTCGTTGCCGTCGTCGAGGAACACGTCGTGCACGGTGATGTTGACCTCGGTGACCTCCAGGCTGGTCATCCGCTCGACCGCGCCGATGACGTTGCGGCGGATACCCGCGGACAGGTCAGCGATGGACACCCCGTAGTCGGCGACGATGTCGAGGTCGATCGCGGCCTGCTTCTCCCCGACCTCCACCGACACACCCTGGGAGTGGTTGGTGCGGGCCCCCGGAATGCGCTCCCGTAGTGCACCTACCGCCCGCGATGCGCCGCCGCCGACAGCGTGCACCCCGCTGACGTCGCGGGTCGCGATACCGGCGATCTTGGACACCACCGTGTCCGCGATGGAAGTCTTGCCCTGCGCACTCACCAAGGCGGAACCGGACTCCCGGTGCTGGGCAACGTCCTTGCTCGGGGAGGGGGAAGAAGACTGGGTGCTGCTCGTCATCAGGAAGCTCCGTTTCGTCGTCACGATGGCTGTCATGAGGTGAGTCGAGGCGAACCCGCGAAAGCGCGCGCCTCAGACTGTGTCCTGCATCACAACATCAAAAAGTGGGCTGGACCATTCGGCGCGTGCCGTTCATGCTCTGGCGCAATAGGCCCGGCAGAAAGGGTGTGGTGGACCCCAGCGAAGACGTGGGTGAGCAGGCCGCGAGTGATGCGGCGCTGGCCCGGGCTGCGCGCCTCGGTGACCGGGAGGCGTTCGAAGTCATCGTGCACCGCCACGGCCCGGCGATGTACCGCTACGCCCGGCGCATGCTTGCCGATCACGGGGCCACCGAGGAAGTGGTGCAGGACGCGTTCGTCGCCGCGTGGAGAGGCATGGACACCTACCGGGGCGAATCGAGGCTGCGGACGTGGTTGTTCAGCCTCACCGCGCACAAGGCCATCGATCACCGAAGGAAAGCCCGCGCCCGGCCCATCGATGACCAACTGCTGCTCGTGCTGCCCGCCGATGACCATGCGGGCCCCCTGGCGGAGCTGACCCAGGTAGAACTGCTCGCCGCCTTGGAGGCTGCCCTTGCGGAGTTGCCCCAGCGGCAGCGCGCATGCTGGATACTGCGCGAGATCGAAGGCCTGACCCACGCCGAGATCGGCCAGGTGCTGAATCTCAGCGACGGAGCGGTACGAGGTCAGCTGCACCGCGGCCGACGTAGCGTGGCGCAAAGAATGGCGAGGTGGCGATGACAACCGGCAACCCCGACGATGCCCTGGCCCGGGCAACCCGCGAGCTGCGGGAAGCGCCCCAGCCCGGGTGGACCCAGATCCGTGACTCCGTGATCGGTGCGGTCCGAGCCACCTCCCGTCGCACCCAACCCGTCCGCGCCACCATCGACGTTTCCACCGAGGATTCCGAGCGCGGCCACGACACCCTGCACATCACCGACCAGGTCCTGCGGACCTACCTCAACCGGGCACTCACCGAGACCAGCATGTCCGCACCGGTCGACGTCGCCTTCGACCTCGACGAGAACAGCGACTGCCACGGCGCGGATATCGACCTCGTCGGGGCGTACGGCACCGACCTACAACAGCTGGGCGAGCACACGCGGCGGGTCGCGGCGACCGTCCTCAGTGACCTCCTCGGCCGCCCCCTACCCGTCGTCGAACCCGCCGATGTACACGTCACCGTCAGCGACATCATCCAGGGTGATCCCCGCACCACGTGAGCTCAGCGATCCAATCCGGCTACCACGCACGCCGTCACCACGCCGTAGGCAAGGTGCGGAACCACATCGGAAACCCATGAGCTCGGCGGCCAGGTCCTCGGGTCGGTGATGCCCAGAGCCGTCATCGGGCCGTTGGTACCGAGCAATGCCCCCAGGGTGGCAGCTGTGCTCCCCGCAAGAATTCCCGGCCGCCAGCCTGCGGCGCGGACCACCCCCAGCAAGCCTCCGATGCCCACGCCAGAGACAATTCCGGTCAACGCGCCAAGACCGGACACCCGGTTGTCCCGCTCATCACCCTCGCCGGGCACCGGCACGTGGGTCTTGTCCGAGAGCTTCTCCACGGTGTCCTCCGGCGTGCTGCTCGTGCCGCGGCCGCGGAGCACCATGTCGAGGTACGTCACCGCGTTCAACGCGGTGGTGCCTGCCGCGCCGGCAGCAGCACCACGCAGCGCACCGCGAGACAGCGTCGTTTTCATCTGTTATCTCCCCTGAGTCGCAACTGACTTAGCCCGGGCTCAGCCCGCGGCGGGAACTCCGGGCACCATCCGCACCGTGGCGTGGACCCGCCCGCCGACCACCGAGGTGTCGAACACCGGCTGAGGCGCGGTCGCCGGGCCATGCTGCACGGCGCCGTCGGCCAAACGGAAGACGCTGCCGTGCCACGGACATGTCACGCACAGCGCGCCGGTGCCGGTGGTGCTGATCGTCCCCTCATGCAGCGGGCCATCGGCGTGCGAGCACTCATCAGCCAGTACGTGCACGGTCTGGGCTTCCCGCACCACCAGCACCGGCACGGTGCCCACCATCTTGCGCACCGGCTCCCGCTCCACCAGTACGTCAAGCGGGCCGAGGTCGGTGCTCTCTCCGGGCGCCACGTGCGGCACGCCCTGCGCGTGGTTGGCGCCCATCGCCATCGCAAAGCTCATGTGTCCGCCCAACGCGGCGGCCGCGCCGCTGACCCCGAGACCGAGCGCCGCAGTCAGCCGGCCTGCTCCGCGGCGCCCGCCTTTGCGCTGACGCAGCGAAACCAGGTACAGCACGGTGGCTACGGTGTTCGCCCCGGCGTGCACCAGCCCGACTCGTTGTTGCTCCTCGTGCCCCTCGCTGTAGTCCGCAGCGCCTGCCGCGATGGCCGGCACGGTCGCAAACAGCCCCGTGGCCAACAGCGCATCGGCGTCGGGGTGCTCACCGGGCAGCCAGTCGAGCACCACCGCGCTGATGAAAGCCCCCATCGGCAGCTGCACCAGGACGGGATGCAAGGGATGGCCCAGCCAGACACCGTGCAGCACGTCGCGGACGGCGCCGGGCGGGAGCGCTTTGCGGATGATGTCGCGGTAGACCCCCGCCGGCTTGTCCAGCGACGTCTGATTGGCCAGCGCGTTCGCGGGCACGTCCGCTCTCACTGTGCTGCGCCCACCGGGTGCTTGCCCTCGGCGAACTCCTCGACGATCTTCGCGCAAAATGCGTCCAGGTGATCGGGGCTGCGACTGGACACCAGGCCGTTGTCGTTCGCCACTTCCTCGTCCACCACGTTGGCGCCGGCGTTGGCCGGGTCGGTCCGAATGCTCGGGTAGGCCAGGATCGCCACCCGGCGTCCGTTCAACTCAGTACTCATCGTCGTCTCCTTGCTGCGCTCACCCAAAACCATCGGTCGCCGACCCCCCCTTGAGCTGGAGCACCGGCGACCCGTCGAACCTAACCGCGTTTCGTAGCGAACGCTGGATGAGCCCATCATCGACGTAACGCCAAGAATTGTTCTCGGAGTTGCGATCTTTGGAAAATCTCGTGAGAGTAGCCATAGTCGCGGCTTGATGGCTGTGACGGTGATGGCGAGGCGGGAACCCGGAATAGCCGGATTTCCGTGCCCGATCTGCTACCGGCTCATGGCCAGGAGTGAGGAGTTCTACGATGTTCGAGAAGAAATTCATCGCAAACGCGATCAACCGGAGTACCGAGAACCAGTTGGACCGGCGACGGTTCCTTCGGGCCGCCGGGATTGGCACCTTGGGTGTCGGGGCCGCGTCGGTCCTGGGTGCCCCCGAGGCATTCGCCCAAGACTCGCAGGGTCCCAGTGACGCCGCGATCCTGAACTTCGCGTTGAACCTGGAGTACCTGGAGGCGGAGTTCTACGCGCGCGCCACCACTGGCTCCGGGTTGCCGTCCAACATCACCGGGGGCACCGGAACCCAAGGTGGGGTGACCGGCGGACGCCAGGTTTCCTTCAGCGACCCCAAGATCAAAGCCTTCGCCACCGAGATCGCCAAAGACGAACTCGAGCACGTGACCTTCCTCCGCAAGGCACTGGGCTCCGCCGCCGTCGCGCGCCCGGCGATCGACCTGGACAAGAGCTTCGCCGCCGCCGCCAAGGCGGCCGGTCTCGGTGAGGGCTTTGATCCCTACAAGGACGATCTGAGCTTCCTGTTGGGGGCGTTCGTGTTCGAAGACGTGGGAGTGACTGCCTACAAGGGCGCAGCCCCGCTGATCAGCAACAAGACCTACCTCGGCGCCGCCGCAGGCATCCTCGCTGTCGAGGCATACCACGCCAGCTTGATCCGGACCACCCTGTACGGCCTGGGGATGCCGGCCCAGGACGGCGCGAACGCGATCTCCAAGGCCCGCGGCAGCCTCGACGGCGTGGGCAGCGACGACCAGGGCATCAGCGTCAGCGGCACCTCCAACATCGTGCCCACCGACGAGAACGGCATCGCGTTCGGCCGCACACCCGGCCACGTCCTCAACATCGTCTACCTCACCCCGAAGGTCGCCACTTCCGGCGGGTTCTTCCCCAACGGCGTCAACGGCACTCTCAACCAGAGCGGCGGCGGCTCCGCGAGCGGCGGCGGCGGCACGGGCTCGAGCTCCACGCCCGGTGGTGGTGCCGGGACCGGCGCCGGTGGCACCTCCGGTGGTCGGGACACTGAGCTGCTGGTCGGCGGTGCAATTGCCGCAGCGGGCGCGGTTGCTGCCGCTGGGGTGTACCAGCACGGTAAGAAGACTGCCTCGGACGGTGTCCCCGCAGACAGCGAGACCACCGACTGAGCGAGCATCTGTTTACTCCGGCCCTGCGGGCACCACGCACCGCCCGCAGGGCCGGGGTGCGCTCTACGGAAAGGGGCCACCGGCGATGAGTCTCCATGCGCGGCACCGCAAGCACGCAAAACCACGGCGTGCGGTTGTGCGTCGCCACCGCAATCGCGTGTATCTCGTGCTGTCCGTTGTGCTGCTGGCCACCGCAGCGCTGACGGTCGGACGCTACTTCGAGGAGTCTCCTCCCCCGCCGGCCCCGGCCGCCGCGCTCGGCACCATCCCCGCCGCAATGACGGGACAAGTGGCGGCCCCGCCGCCCGTGCTCCGCGATCCGCAGGCGAGCACCGACCTCTCGGGGACGCTCACCCTGCCGCCCGCGCCAGCGCCGCCGCCACCGCCGTTCAGCATGAAACCCTCGCCACCGGTAGCCGTGCGGGCGTCCGCGGTGGGGATCGACTCCGCGCTGCTGCAGGTCGGTCTGAACAAGGACCACAGCATCGAGGTGCCCACCAGTTATGACGAGGCCGCGTGGTACCGCCTCGGTCCTACTCCTGGCTCACTGGGGCCCGGGGTGATCGTTGGGCATGTCGACTCCGTCAAGGGCCCGGGTGTGTTCTTCAACCTGGGCGCCATGCGTCCTGGCCAAGTCATCGACGTCACCCGCGCCGACAAGAGCGTTGCGCACTTCCGCGTCGACGCGATCAACAGCTACCCCAAGGACCTGTTCCCCACCGAAGCGGTCTACGGGCCCATCAACTACGCCGGACTACGACTCGTCACCTGCGGTGGTAGATTCGATGGCAAGACCAAGAACTACCTGTCCAATATCGTGGTCTTCGCGTCGCTGATCCAACCTTAAGCGCCTCGTTACCAGGAGGACACGTGACCTTCGCAACCACCGTACGGAGGCAGTTCGCCCCGGCTCGCTGCCGTGCTGGTCGCCCTGCTTCTCGCCTACAGCGGGGCGACTGCAGCCTCGGCTCAAACAGTTCCGGCACCGACAAATCCGAGCGGTTTCCTCCGGCTAGGGCACTTGGCGCCCGACGTCGGCCCCGTGGACGTATACCTCAAGCGCGCCGATGGCGGGGCTGAAAGCGTGATCAAGACGGCGCCCTACGGAGCATTCACCCCGTATCAGACGCTCGCGCCTGGCCTCTACACCGTTGCGATGCGCCTCGCAGGCGCCGCGCCGAACGCCGAGCCGCTGTTCTCCGCCCCGGTGGCTGTGGACAGGGGCAAGGCCTACACGATGCTCGCGACGGGCACGCAATACGCACTGAAGACAGCGCTTGTCGACGACGACCTCACCAAACCACCGAACGACGCATCGAGAGTGCGGCTGGTGCAGGGATCGACCGCAGCGCCGATGCTCACCGTGGCGGCCGTCGGCGGCCCGACGTTGACCAGCGAGCTAATGTACGGGCAGGCCACTGGATACGCCAACCTCCCCCAGGGCCGCTGGACGTTGAAGGTCACCAAGGCCGACGGCTCGGAGGCCATGAACAGTGCGCCAGTCGTCGACCTGGCCGCGGGCTCGGTGAACAGCCTGCTCGTCACCGACGCGCCGGGCGGCGGCATTGCCATCACGCCGGTAGTGGACGCGACAGGCCTCGACCCCGTCATGGCGCCTGCAGGCGGTATCGAGACCGGTCTCGGCGGAACCGCCACTGACGTGGTCAACGCGCCGACCTTCCCTATGCTTGGCGACCTCGGCGCGGCCGCAGTTCTGGCCCTCATACTCGGTGTCGTGGCGACGACCAGGCGGAAGGCGAGGGTGACGGTCCGCCAGTGAGCACTGCGCAGCGACTGGTCGGTGCCGTGGCTGCAGTCGGGTTGCTCGCCGGCTGCGGAGCGGGAGTTGCGGAGCGGCGGGCCGCGGTGACTGCGGGAAGCAGCACGGGCGTGGCGGGTGAGCACTGCGCAGCGACTGGTCGGTGCCGTGGCTGCAGTCGGGTTGCTCGCCGGCTGCGGAGCGGGAGTTGCGGAGCGGCGGGCCGCGGTGACTGCGGGAAGCAGCACGGGCGTGGCGGGTGAGCACTGCGGCTGCGCCGGCTCCGAAACAGCTCCGCGGACCGCAACCGATTCCCGCCAAAGCGGCGGTCACACCGACCCGGGTGGCTATTCCGGCGATCGGCGTGCGGCGGTCCGAACTCGAGCCACTCACCCGCGACCCCGGCACGGGCGAGCTGCGGCCGCCTGTCGACTTCGCCAACTTTGGCTACTACCGCGACGGCCCTGTCCCCGGGGACCCAGGGCCTGCGGTGCTGGCCGGACATGTCGACGACACCAGTGGTCCCCAGGTGTTCTTTCGCCTTCGTGACCTGAAGGCGGGCGATCAGGTAGTGGTCACCCGTTCGGACGGCAAGGAGGTGACCTTTCAGGTGAACGCGGTGGAGCAATACCCCAAGGGTGGGTTCCCCACCAACGCCGTCTACGGTCCGGCGCCGGGCAGCTCACTGCGGCTCATCACCTGCGGCGGTACATTTGACGCAACCGCCCGCTCCTACACGACAATGTGGTGGTGTACGCCAGCGAGGTCGCACTAGCGGCAGCGCCGGGTTGAGTGTGCTTCAGCCTGCGCAGTGTCGCTGCACTGCTTAGGCTCGACGCTATGTCGATCTCCCACCGGGACTTTTCAAGCCGCGGAACTCCCGCCGCCCCTTCGCTTCTTGTGGGTGCCGTCGCAGTAGGGGGCGATGCCCGAGCGACCGCAGCGGCACAAGGCGACCGTGTTGCGGTGGCGAGGCAGCGCCACGCCATCGCCGTCGAGCAGCTCCGCCGGACCGCGCACCAACAGCGGGCCGTCTGGGCAGACGGTGATGGTGACCTCAGGGCCCAGCAAGTCGGCGCGATCCAGGTCGGGGGTAGCAGTCATGTCTGAAGTCCTACGCGACGAGGGGGTGCGCACGCCACCCGAGTACGCCACGGCCATGCCCCTCCCGGCTCCGCGCGGCCGGTTGAGTGAGCTGCTGGTCGATGTGTTCGCCGGCTCCGCGCCGGCCGCCGACGTCTGCTCGGCGGCGCAGGACTGGGACGGCGTGGACATTCTTCGCGACGAGGACGTGCAGCTGACGCTCACTCTTCTCTACGAGCTGCACCTGCAGGGTCTCTCCGGTGTCGGCGATGAGTGGGAGTGGGATGCCGACCTGCTGGCCGCCAGAGCCGTCCTCGAACGCCCCTTTGAACGAGCGCTGCGCGAGCTGATACCAAGCCCCGCCGCCACCGAGGTCGAGGCTGAGCTCGTGGCGCTCACCTCCGCGGAGGGCGGTCCAGGTCTCTCCCGGCACATGGCACGCACCGCGACGTTGCCGCAGTGGCGCGAGTTTCTGGTTCACCGGTCCATCTATCAGCTGCGCGAGGCGGATCCGCACACTCTGGGCATCCCGCGCCTGGCCGGGGCGCCCAAAGCGGCCCTGGTGGAGGTGCAGGCCGACGAGTACGGGGGTGGACGCCCCGAACGGATGCACTCCGCACTGTTCGCCCGCACCATGCGGGAGCTGGGCGTGGACAGCTCCTACGCCGCGCATCTCAACAGCGTCCCTGCTATCACGCTGGCCTCGCTGAACGCCTTATCCCTGTTCGCCGTGCACCGACGCCTGCTCGGCGCGCTGGTTGGGCACCTGTGCGCAGTGGAGATGACGTCGTCGTTGCCCTCCAAATTGTACGCCCACGGTTTGCGTCGCCTGGGCTTCGGCATGGGTGCCACGTTGTTCTTCGACGAACACGTCGAGGCCGACGCCGTGCACGAGCAGATCGTCTGCCGCGACCTGGCCGGTGGCCTGTGTAAGCAGCAACCGGAGCGCTCAGCTGACATTCTCTTCGGCGCCGAGGTGTGCCTGGCGATGGACGAGCTGGGCGCGCAACACATGATGGATAGCTGGGCGGCCGGGACCAGCTCCCTCAGACGACTGGCTTGACCGCGCGGACGACCACCAACTCTTCAGTCCGTTCGCCCGCCTCGATCAACCCGCGCGCTTCCAGCATCCGCGCGCGGGCGCGCATCACCGGGCCGAACTCGCAGCGGCGCCGGGCTGCGACGGACACGTCCAATCCTTCCCCGGCGAGCTGTTGCACCGTCTCATCCACTCCACACAGCGCAGAGTGCGCGATGAGCAGCGTCCCCCCCGGCGCCAGCACCTTCGGCGCCTCGGCGCACACGCGGTCGAGTACCGCCCGCCCATCGACGCCCCCGTCCCACGCCCGTGCCTGCCCGTGGGTGGGCAGGTGATCCGACTCGGCGCAGACATAGGGCGGGTTGGACAAGATGACGTCGAAGCGCTGATCGGACACGGGCGCCACCAGGTCGCCGCGCCGGGCACAGACCCGGAGGCCTCGCGCACGAGCGTTCAACCAGGCTGCGGTCAAAGCCCGCCGACTGACGTCGACCACGGTGACACTGGCCGCGCCCTCCAGTGCGGCGACGACGGCCAGCGCCCCGGTGCCCGTACAGATGTCGAGCACATGCTGGCCGGGCTTTCGGACTTCCGCCCGAAAGACGTCGGCGAGTAGCCAAGTGTCGTGTTGCGGCGGATATACCCCAGGTGGCCGTAGCAGAAGCATGGAGATACCAAACCACCTGGCGCACAGACGTGCTGGCTGGGGCCGCACTGTGAGCAGCCTTACGGACCACCGTTTGTCCAGGTCAAGCGACCCAAATCGCGGTCAGCAAATCAATTCGCGCGTGTCCGGGTGGCGTGGCTGCTGTGGCGCGACCATCCTGGTCTTTGAGCGGGACAGTGGGTGTCCCACCATCGGAGGGGAGGAACTGTGCGCCAGAACACCATGTACGGCGTCGATTTTGCTGCCGACGCCGAGCAGCTGCGCCAGAGCATGCAGTCCCGTCCCAACCCCGATGTCGCCAAAGGCGTCCTGATGGTGCTCTACGGTTGCGACAGCACGCAGGCCTTTGCCGAGCTGCTCCGCGTGTCCGAGGAGGAACGGGTGCTGCTGACCGAGCTCGCCGCCGCGGTTGTGCAGCTTGTCGAACACGAGGCAGTCGAACTCGACGGAATCAGCGAAGACGACTCCGACATCGACCCACGCGCGTTGGCCGCGGCGGCGCAGGCCTGGGGCCCGGCGCTGGAGCGGGTGAAATCGGCTACCACGGCGGGCCACCTGTACGGCCTACCGCGTGGTGCCCACCGCTTGGCCGAGGCGGCGGAGTACATCACCGATCTGCTGACGCCCCGTGCGCTCGTCTCACTGGGCATGATTTTGCGCCCGCGCGAGGAGCATTCCGCCTAGCTGTCCACCGCACGGCCACTCGCGATCCAACCGCGCGTGCCCCCGTCGACCGGGCGCGCTTCGTAGCCGCCCTGATCGAGAGCTCCCGCCGCTTCCATTGATCGGTTCTTGCCGCCGCAGACCAAGTAGACGGGCGTGTTCCTGTCTAACTCCACGCAGCGGTCCACGATGGAGTCGAGCGGGATGTTGATCGCACCGGGCACGTGCCCCTGCGCGTACTCGGCCGGGTCGCGCACGTCCACGATGACCTCGCCTTCGTCCACCGCGCCGGCAAGGTCATCGATCGTCATCTGGCGAATCATGCGCACAGCCTAGCGACCAATGGTCGTGCCGCCAGTCGGCATCGCCCGGCCGGCCGCGGGGCGCAGACTGACGTGCGCGGCGGCCGCCGGCCACACGGAGCACGAAAGAGAGCGCACGAGCATGATCTGGAACGACCTTTTCACGGTACAGATTCCACTGCTGGAGAAGGTGCTGCGCACCGTGCTGGTCTACGCCGGCCTCGCAGTGCTGCTCCGCTTCGGGGGCAAGCGGGAGCTGGCCCAGCTCAACAGCTTCGACCTTGTCGTGGTGCTGCTGTTGTCCAACGTGGTGCAGAACGCGGTGATCGGCAACGACCAGAGCCTGGCCGGCGGGCTGCTGGGAGCACTGGTGCTGGTGACGGTGAACAGCGCCACCGTGCGCTTGGTCAACCGACATCCCGCGCTGGAGCGGCTCTTCGAAGGCACCCCAACCCTGCTCGTCGAACGAGGGCAGATGTTGCGGGACAAGATCCGGAAGCTGGGTCTGCGCGAGGCGGACATTGCCGTCGCTCTGCGCCGCCAGGGGGCCGCAGACGTGCACGACGTCGAGCGCGCCACGCTGGCGCCCGGGGGGTCCATCGTCGTGACGCTGACCGACGAGGCACGGGACATCACCAATTCCGAGATGCTGCGCGCCAACGACGCCATCGTGGCCGACATCCGCACGCAGCTTGCCGCAATGGAGCAACGGCTGACCGAACGGCTGGACGCCCTCCATTGACCCTCGCCGTTGGGCACGCTGAGCCACATCGGGTGCGTGAGCGTGCCCAAGCGAAGGCACGGTGGCGTCTGCAGCACCACGCATGGGCTAAGGTGAGGCAACCCTAACCGAGCGGGTAAGGTGCCCCGCATGACACTGAGTAGACGCGGACTGATCCGTGCGACCGTCGCGGCCAGCATGGTGGTGGCCGTCGCCGCTGCGACAGCGGCCTGCGGAAGCTCCAGCGGCGGTGACAGTCAAAGCATCACGGTGTACAACGCCCAACACGAGGACCTGACCAAGCTGGAGGCGGACGCGTTCACCGCGCAGACCGGCATCAAGGTCACCCTGCGCAACGGTGACGACTCCGAGCTGTCCAACCAGCTCGTGCAGGAAGGCTCAGCCACACCCGCGGACGTCTTTCTCACCGAGAACTCGCCCGGTATGACGCTGGTGGACAGCAAGGGCTTGTTCGCCAGTGTCGACCAGGCCACTCGCGCCCAGGTCCCCGACCAGTACGCCGCAAAGGACGGCAACTGGGTGGGGTGGGCCGCGCGCTCCACGGTGCTGCCCTACAACGCGACCAAGCTCACCCCGGAGCAGCTGCCCGCATCCATCATGGATCTTGCCCAGCCGCAGTGGAAGGGCAAGATCGGCATCTCCCCGTCCGGGGCGGACTTCCAGGCCATCGTCAGCGCCGTCGTCCAGCTCAAGGGTGACGATGTTGCGGCCGCCTGGTTGAAGGGTCTCAAGGAGAACGCCAAGATCTACCAGGGCAACACTTCGGTGATGAAGGCCGTGAACACCGGAGAGGTCGAGGCCGGGGTCATCTACCACTACTACTGGTTCGGGGACAAGGCCGAGAGCGGAGCCAACAGCAAGAACGTCCAGCTGAAGTATTTCAAGAACCAAGACCCCGGCGCCTTTGCGAGTGTGTCCGGCGCTGGTGTGTTGAAGTCCAGCAAGCATTCCGACGCTGCCCAGAAGTTCGTGGCGTTCCTGACCAGTCAGCAAGGCCAGCAGGTTCTCTCCGACAGCAACGCCTTCGAGTACAGCATCGCCAGCGGTGTCCCCGCGAACCCGAAGCTGGTTCCCCTTGCCGAGCTCAACCCGCCCAAGGTCGACGTGTCCGCGCTCAACGGACCGAAGGTCGTCGACCTGATGCGCCAGGCGGGCCTGATCTGAGGTGATGAGGTGATCGCCCTTCGCGCACGTGGGAGCAGGAGCACGGTGATTCCCGCTGGGCTCCTGCTCCGCGTGGGTGCTACCGCCGTGGCGCTCCTGGCGCTACTGCCGCTGTTCTACGTCGTCGGCTACACCATCGGCGCCGGCTGGGACGAGGTGTCGCAGCTCGTCTTCCGCGCGCGAACCGGTGAGCTGCTGTGGAACACCTCCCGGCTCACGGCGCTGACCATTCTGTCCTGCGCTGCGTTGGGCCTCGGCTCGGCCTGGTTGGTGGAGCGCACCAACCTGCCGGGACGGCGCATCTGGAACCTCTTGCTGGCTGCTCCGCTGGCGGTGCCCGCCTTCGTGAACAGCTACGCCTGGGTATCTCTCGCGCCGTCCATGCAACACCTGGGCGGCGCCTGGCTCATCGTCACGCTGTCCTACTTTCCGTTGGTGTACCTGCCGGTGGCGGCGATGCTGCGCGGGCTGGACCCGGCACTCGAGGAGACCGCCTACGCCTTGGGACTGGGGCAGTGGGCAACTTTTCGACGGGTGGTGTTGCCGCAATTGCGCCCAGCCCTGTTCGGTGGGTGCCTGCTGGTCGGCCTGCACCTGCTGGCGGAGTTCGGCGCCCTGCAAATGCTGCAGTTCCCCACCTTCACCACCGCCATCTACGACCAGTACCAGTCCTCGTTCAACGGTCCGGCCGCCAACGCCCTGGCCGCGGTGCTAGTCCTGGCCTGCCTGGTGCTGTTGCTCGCCGAACTGAAGTTGCGTGGTCGCGCCCGGTACGCGCGGGTGGGCGGCGGCGCGGCCCGGCCACTGCCCCGGCTGGAGCTGCGCGGCGCGACGCTGGGAGCGTTGGCGTTCATGGCGGCGTTGATCGGCCTCGCGTTGGTGGTGCCGCTGGGCAGCCTGGTTCGCTGGCTGGTCACCGGAACGTCCACCGCGTTTCCGGGCGCCACCCTGGTCTCCACCCTGCTCAGCTCGCTCGGCCTCGGGGTGAGCGCCGCAGTGCTCACCACGCTGCTTGCGGTGCCGGTGGCCTGGCTCAGCGTCCGGCACCACGGCCGGGCGGCGACAGCGCTGGAGCGCAGCACGTACTTCGCGAGCGCCCTGCCGGGCATCGTCGTGGCCCTGGCGTTGGTAACCATCACCATTCGCTTCGCGCCGGCGTTGTACCAGACCGGCCCGGTGTTGGTGGCGGCCTACGTCATCCTCTTCCTGCCGCTGGCCATGGTGAATGTTCGTGCCGCCTTCGAGCAGGCGCCGCCGCTGTACGACGAGGTCGCCAACGGGCTCGGAGTGGGGGCACTGTCCCGATTTGCCCGCGTGACCTTGCCCCTGATCGGTCGCGGGCTCGGCGCGGGCACGGCGCTGGTGTTCCTCTCGGTGGTCACCGAGTTGACGGCCACGCTCCTGCTCGCTCCCATCGGCACCGAAACGCTGGCGACCAAGTTCTGGAGCTACAGCAGCAGCCTGTCCTACGGCGCAGCTGCTCCCTACGCTGCACTCATGGTCCTGATCTCCCTGCCCGCCACTTACCTGCTCACCAGGGCGGCCGACGAAGGTCTGCCCACGTGAGCACGCTGACCGTGCGCGGCGTGCACAAAAGCTTCGGGGCCACCCCGGTGCTCAACGGCGTCGACCTCGAGGTCGCTGACGGGTCCCTCACCGCCCTGCTCGGCGAGTCCGGCTGCGGCAAGACCACCCTGTTGCGCCTGGTCGCCGGGTTCGATAATCCGACCTCGGGCACCATCCTGTTCGGCGAGCAGACGGTGTTCGGTGCAGGTCGCTCCATGAAGGCCCGTAGCAGGCGGGTGGGGTACGTGCCGCAGGAAGGGGCGCTGTTTCCGCATCTGGACGTGGCGCACAACATCGCCTTCGGCCTGCCGCGCGCCCAGCGCAGTGCGGGCACCCGGGTGACCGAGCTGCTGGAGCTGGTCGGGTTGACCGCCGCGCACGCGACTCGCCTCCCGCACCAGCTCTCTGGCGGTCAGCAGCAGCGGGTGGCCTTGGCTCGGGCCCTTGCACCGCGCCCGACCCTGGTGCTGCTCGACGAACCGTTCTCCTCCCTCGACGCCGGCCTGCGGGCCGAGACGCGGCGCGCGGTGTCCGACGCGCTGCACACCGCAGGAGCGACCGCCGTGCTGGTGACGCACGACCAGACCGAGGCGTTGTCCATGGCCGACGAGGTCGCGGTGATGCGGGACGGACGCGTCACCCAGCTCGGCACCCCCGCGGACGTGTACGACCGCCCGACCGACACTATGACCGCGGCCTTCGTCGGCGAGGCGGTCTTGCTGGCGGCCGAGGTCCACAATGGGCGCGCGCACTGCGCTCTTGGGCATGTTGAGCTGCACGATCCCACGGCCGAGGGTCCCGTCACGGTGCTCGTGCGCCCGGAGCAGATCCAGGTCACCGAGGACGCGTCGGGCGTACCTGCACGCGTCACGCACCTGAACTACTACGGGCACGACGCCACGATCGCGCTCAGGGTGTTGCCCGACGGGCCCGCCGTGCTTGCCCGCACGAGCTCGCGTGCGCTGCCCCCGGCCGAGAGCGTTGTGCGACTCGCGGTCACCGGAGCGGCGCAGCATTACGCCCTTTGAATCAGCATGTTATGTTCAATCGGTTAGCAACATAGTGGCCCGAACAGTCACCGTGTCGCGTATTTCAACCGTATCTGTGACACAGGTAGGGTGCACGACCGTACGTGGATGGCATCTAACGTGCCGCGTCCCACGAGATTGGCGGGTCCGGTGAAGGACAGCTCGGCCTGCCGGTGTGGCCACTCCTTCGAGGCCCACCAGCATTACCGGCGGGGCACCGACTGCAGTCTCTGTCGGGCATCTCCGTGCCGACGGTTTCGCCCTGCGGCGGGCGCCACCGGTGCGCTGTATACCTTGTGGGACTCGATCATCCCCTCAGCAAAATGCCCAGGCCCTCGCCTGCCCCACGGTGAGCACAAAAGTTGATCGTTACGCGCCCCTCGGTGCTTGGTTATCAAGACGATCGAACCAACACGCCATTCCAGACCGTATGCTGGAAGAGAAGGTTCGAGACAGTCCGACAGGGTGGGACATGAATGACTGCTGAGGGGGCCATGCCGCGGAAGTCTTTGCTTCTACTGACCTGCCTGGCGACAGCAGTGGTGACAGTCGCGGGGGCCATTGCCTTTTCGCAGGCTCGCGAGCCTGAGCGCGCCGGCGCATTGGGGCCGAACTCGGTTGTCAATGGTCAGGTGGCCGCGGGACTCACGGGGTGGACCGCGGACTCGGCGGCCGGCCCCGTAAAGCTGACGAGGGTGTCGTTGTCGGGCGGCCCCGACGGGGCGGCCAGTGCGGTGGATCTTCGTCGGGATGGTGGGAAAGGGGACTGGGCACTGGCGCTGGCCAAGCTCGACGCGCCCGATACCTTTTTCCGAGTGGGCCAGCAGTACGTTATGCAGGCCTACGTCCGCGATGTCAATGCATCCGGGCAGGAAATCGGGCTACTGCTCGCCAACAGCAACTACCGCAATCGGCCGACCGAGTCGAGCAACTACGCCAGTTTCCACGACGATGGGTGGCACCGGCTGACAGCGACCTTCGTCGCCAGCGCGAACGCCGGTTCCGATACGGCGCTCTACCTCGCGCTGCCGACCTCCGGCCCGCTACACTGGCAGGTCACCGCGGCCGGGGTGCGCGAAATCCAGTCCCATCCTCCAACGTATGCCGTCACTCCCCCGAGCAAGGTGATCTCCTTCGATGGCCCAGCGGGGAGCGACCTCAATGCCACCGTGTGGAACCACGAGCTCGGCGGCCGCGGGTGGGGCCACAACGAGCAGCAGACGTACACGGCGAGCGCAGCCAACTCCCACCTGGACGGCCAGGGGCATCTGGTCATCGCTACACGGCGTGAGGACCAGACCGGGGCCGATGGGGTACCACGCCACTACACCAGCGCGCGGGTGACCACGCAGGGAAAGGCCGCGGTGCAGCCCGGCTCGTACCTCGAGGCCTCTATCCAGGCTCCGGTTGGCCCAAACATGTGGCCGGCTTTCTGGCTACTGGGTACCAACTTTTACGACGTCGGCTGGCCCGCGGCAGGCGAGCTGGACGTGCTCGAGGCTCGGGCGGCCCAGCCGAGTGTCGCCCAAAGCCAGGTACACATGGCGAGGGAGTCCAACCCAGCTGTGGACTTCGTCGCGGCGGACGGCGGCGCGACCGACCTGGGGCATCCGCTCGACAGTCAGCCGCACACGTACGGCGTCTACTTCGACGGCACCGTGGTGAAGTTCTTCATCGACCGGCGCCAGACCATGGTGATCACCGCTTCCGACGCGCGCGCGGCTGGCGCACGCTGGCCGTTCGGCGGGGCGCAGTACTTGATTCTCAATGCGGCCGTAGACGGCAACCCCGTCCCTGCTGATGCCCCTTTCCCCCAGCACATGACTGTTGGCCCTATCGGCATCTGGGCCAGCGGAATTCCGTTCTAGCTGCGACCCTGTGCCGGAGCAGCCGGGAGCCATGCTGCTTGTCTCGAAAGATCAGGAGCAGCGACGAACGTCAGCGGTTCCGCGTTGCGGAGCATGAACTTCCACTGGGAGCAGATCTCGGCTAATGTTTGCGGAACACCCAACGATAGGCACACATAACATCGGCAACTGTGATCCTGCAGCCGCCGGATCCACAGACCGCGGGTAGCGATGACCCGCCGGGCATATTGGTCGCCTTAGCCCGGCGGTGAGCAGAGGCGAAACCGACCCCGCACGACACGCGGCGAGGGGTTTCGCACAATGCTTGATACTTACGATGTCATCTCGGCTACACCAAGGCCTGTTCCGGGCGTTCGCCCTAGGCCGCGAACGCTCCCAGCGGCCGACCTCCCGCTCGACGCCGCCATGTCCAGCGCCGTGCGAATCAGTGTCGTCATTCCGACGTACAACGAGGCCGCGAACTTGCCCCACGTCTTTGACCGGCTACCCGACAACCTGCACGAGGTGATCGTGGTCGACGGCCACAGCGTCGACGGCACGGTCGAGGTGGCGCGCACCCTGCGCCCGGACGTGAAAATCGTCGTGCAGAACCGGCGCGGCAAGGGCAATGCCATGGCCTGCGGGTTCGCGGCGGTGACCGGCGACGTCGTCATCATGCTGGACGCGGATGGCTCGGCTGATCCGCTGGAGATCCCGCGATTCGTCGCCGCACTGACTGCCGGCGCCGACTTCGCCAAGGGTACCCGGTTCGCGGTCGGCGGTGGCAGCTCGGACATCACCCTACTGCGGGCGTGGGGCAACCGTCGGCTCAACCGCATGGCCAACCTGCTCTTTGCGACGCAATACACCGACCTGTGCTATGGCTACAACGCGTTCTGGACCCGGTGTCTCCCCGCGCTCGGGCTGAGCGCAGACGGGCCGGGTCGCGATGTGAAGCTCTGGGGCGACGGCTTCGAGATCGAGACGATCATCAACACGCGGATCGCCAAGGCGCACCTCAAGATCGTCGAGGTACCCAGTTACGAGGCCACCCGCGTCTATGGCGCCAGCAACCTGAACACATGGCGCGACGGGTTCCGGGTGCTGCGTGCGCTCGCGGTTGAGCGCGTCACAAGCGCCCGGGTTGGCGCTGCGGTCGAACAACCAACCAACGTCGTGCCGCTGCATGCGCAGGACGACCGCAGAAGGCCGCGGTCGGTGGCTCCGTTCGCCTCAATCTCCGGCGCGACGCTGGCCAGCGCGTTCACGGCGGTTTCCTGGTCGCCGCAGTGGAGAGTTCACCTCGGCCGACAACGGGAAGCCGTGCCCCGTCAGCCTGTCCCCGTGCAACCATTCTGAAGGAGGGGCGAACTCGATGTCCGTCAACGCCAGAGTCCGATTCGTTGTCATCGTTGCGCTACTAGCAGCTGTTGGGCTGGGGGTGCCGGCAACCGCGAGCGCCGCCCCGGGCGATTACGGGCATCCCAGCATCAGCTACAGCGGGGTGAGCAATCCGCCGACCAGCGACAAGCCGCAGAGCAAGTTGTGGTGGAACGACAATTCGTGGTGGGCGGACATGTGGACCACCGGCAGCGGCTGGCACATCTACCGGCTGGACCGCCCTACCGAGAGCTGGGTGAACACCGGCGTCCTGAATGACCCCCGCGCCAACTCACTGGCCGACACCCTGTGGGACGGGACCCACCTCTACATCGCCTCGCACAGCGTCAGCGTGTCCACCCTGGACACCGTCAATCCGTCGGTATCGGGTCAAGCCGCGCTGCTGTACCGCTACAGCTACTCGGGGGGCAAGTACACCCTGGACGCCGGGTTCCCGACCACGATCACCACTAACTCCAGTGAGTCGATGACCATAGACAAGGACTCTACCGGAGCCCTCTTTGCGACCTGGACCCAAGTGGCAGGCAATCCTGCGACCGGGTACACCAACAGCGTCTACGTCAACGTCTCCGCACCAGGCGGAACGAGCTGGCAAGCGCCGTTCGTCATACCTGCCGCTGACCCGCATCCCTCCACCGATGACATCTCCTCCGTCGTGGCCTTCGGCGCGAACAAGGTCGGCGTCATGTGGTCCGACCAGCTCACCGGCAACATCAACTGGGCCGTCCACGCCGACGGGACTGCCCCCGCGGCCTGGTCAACGATTACCGCCGCGTCGGGCCCACACCTTCCCGATGATCACCTGAACCTGAAGAGCCTGCAGGCCGACAAGACTGGCCGCGTCTTCGCCGTCGTCAAGACGGATGTGGATTCCTTCTCGAGCGATCCGACGCTGGCGATTGAACTGCTCCTAACCTACACCCCGCAGACCGGGACGTTCGTCAAAACCACGGTCTCGACCGTCGCCGATTGCGTGACCCGACCACAGGTGGTGCTGGACACCCAGCACAACACGGTGCACGTGTTCCACACGGCACCGGCCACGTCGGACTCCGGTTGCGCCTACTCCGGGGTCGCCGGCAGCATCTACGAGAAAACCGCGTCGATGGACAACCCGGTGTTCACCCCCGGGCGAGGCACACCGATCATCCAGGACGCCGCCTCACCCAACCTCAACGACCTCACCACCACCAAACAACCCGTCAACGCGACGACCGGGCTGGTGGTCCTGGCTTCCAACGACGTCACCCACCGATACTGGTTCGCCGACGAAAGCCTCGCAGCACCCATCGCGCCGGTCGCCTCCTTCACCGCGACCCCCGTGTCGGGGACGGCGCCGGTGAACACCACCTTCACCGACACCTCCACCGGCACCCCCACCACGTGGTCCTGGGACTTCGGTGACGGCACCCCCAAAGCCAGCACCCAAAACCCCCAACACACCTACACCAACCCCGGCACCTACACCGTCACCCTCACCGCCACCAACACCACCGGCTCCAACACCATCACCAAACCCAACCTGATCACCACCACCGCCACCCCAGCAGCGGCCGGAAACAACGCGGATCTCAGCGTGGGCGTGAGCTCACCGTTCTTCGCCGCCCGGGCTCCAACGCTCCAAGTAACGGTCACCAACAACGGACCGACGGTGGCCGGCCCCACCACAACCACGATGATTCCGCTGGGCGGTGACGCGGTCGCGACCGTCGGGGGCGCGGCGAGCACCGGCTCGCTCGTCGTGACCACACCGGTGCTTGCCGTTGGTCAGTCGGTCGCATTCACGCTCAACATCACCGAGCCCGCCGGATTCCACTTCGGTGGTCTGATCGTCTACAGCCTGTCCACGAGCGGTGATCCCAACATCTTCAACAACATTGCCGCCACCTTCCACGTCTGAGCCAGAGTGAGCACATCATGCCGAGTCGGAAGCAATACCACCCTGAAGGAGCATCGACTCTCATGTCTGCTGGTATGAGGGCTCGGTTCCTGGTCATCGTTGCGCTACTAGCAGCTGTTGGGCTGGGGGTGCCGGCAACCGCGAGCGCCGCCCCGGGCGATTACGGGCATCCCAGCATCAGCTACAGCGGGGTGAGCAATCCGCCGACCAGCGACAAGCCGCAGAGCAAGTTGTGGTGGAACGACAATTCGTGGTGGGCGGACATGTGGACCACCGGCAGCGGCTGGCACATCTACCGGCTGGACCGCCCTACCGAGAGCTGGGTGAACACCGGCGTCCTGAATGACCCCCGCGCCAACTCACTGGCCGACACCCTGTGGGACGGGACCCACCTCTACATCGCCTCGCACAGCGTCAGCGTGTCCACCCTGGACACCGTCAATCCGTCGGTATCGGGTCAAGCCGCGCTGCTGTACCGCTACAGCTACTCGGGGGGCAAGTACACCCTGGACGCCGGGTTCCCGACCACGATCACCACTAACTCCAGTGAGTCGATGACCATAGACAAGGACTCTACCGGAGCCCTCTTTGCGACCTGGACCCAAGTGGCAGGCAATCCTGCGACCGGGTACACCAACAGCGTCTACGTCAACGTCTCCGCACCAGGCGGAACGAGCTGGCAAGCGCCGTTCGTCATACCTGCCGCTGACCCGCATCCCTCCACCGATGACATCTCCTCCGTCGTGGCCTTCGGCGCGAACAAGGTCGGCGTCATGTGGTCCGACCAGCTCACCGGCAACATCAACTGGGCCGTCCACGCCGACGGGACTGCCCCCGCGGCCTGGTCAACGATTACCGCCGCGTCGGGCCCACACCTTCCCGATGATCACCTGAACCTGAAGAGCCTGCAGGCCGACAAGACTGGCCGCGTCTTCGCCGTCGTCAAGACGGATGTGGATTCCTTCTCGAGCGATCCGACGCTGGCGATTGAACTGCTCCTAACCTACACCCCGCAGACCGGGACGTTCGTCAAAACCACGGTCTCGACCGTCGCCGATTGCGTGACCCGACCACAGGTGGTGCTGGACACCCAGCACAACACGGTGCACGTGTTCCACACGGCACCGGCCACGTCGGACTCCGGTTGCGCCTACTCCGGGGTCGCCGGCAGCATCTACGAGAAAACCGCGTCGATGGACAACCCGGTGTTCACCCCCGGGCGAGGCACACCGATCATCCAGGACGCCGCCTCACCCAACCTCAACGACCTCACCACCACCAAACAACCCGTCAACGCGACGACCGGGCTGGTGGTCCTGGCTTCCAACGACGTCACCCACCGATACTGGTTCGCCGACGAAAGCCTCGCAGCACCCATCGCGCCGGTCGCCTCCTTCACCGCGACCCCCGTGTCGGGGACGGTGCCGGTGAACACCACCTTCACCGACACCTCCACCGGCACCCCCACAGCGTGGTCCTGGGACTTCGGTGACGGCACCCCACCGGACACAACCCAAAACC
>JAABUK010001510.1_pt1 | contig 43855 bp, 56 predicted proteins | sample 5559141 | NCBI WGS metagenome assembly JAABUK01 (sample SAMN10711869, study PRJNA513367) | rock metagenome | isolation source: Antarctica rocks | place: Antarctica: Victoria Land, Pudding Butte nord | collected 2016-01-03 | reverse complement strand
TCAGCAATCTTCAGGCACTCTGTTTCATCATCCACAAGCAGATTCTGGGGCTTCAAGTCTCGGTGCATGACCCCATGTTTATGACAGTGTGCAGTTCCTTTTATGAGTTGGTACATGAAGCTCTGCAAAACAGCACACACCTTGAAAGTCAAGTCATGACATTGTAAGAGCGAGAAGGAAGATCTTGTCAGCAACAATTGACAAGTGGCAGAACTCCTGCTTTGAGTCATTATGGCGTTGCAGAAGTGCAGCTTGCTGAACGCGAGGTACCTTGATCAGCTGCTGTGGCATGGGATTAGCGTTGCCTTTACCAGTCCTGTCCATAAACTTCTTCAGGTCCGTGCTCAAATACTCAAATACCTGTATTGCCATAGATCATCTGGAAAGAATTGGCACAAACATCATACAACCACGACACTGCAAGTTTGGCAACGTATCGCACCAGGTACAAGCAGGGCTTGCTGTGCTCCTCAACGTGCTCAACACATAGCAACCTGCAAGGACAAAAGCAGCTTTTGGAGCTCGGGCCAGCCGCAAGCAACATGATAGGTGGATCTAGGCTATTGCTTACTTCACAACGTGATTACTCTCATTCAGCATCTGCAAAAGGGACACCTCGCGTAAGGCCGTCGAAGGTACGCCTTCTTCCTCCATCTGCAAGGTTGCGATCGAGCTCAGGCTTGTTCATTTTGCGCATAGCTTTGAACTCAGCTTGCTCACAGAAAGCTCACCTCCAGCCTAGTCTTCTTCAAGGCAACAAGCTTGCCTGTGTTCTTCTCCCGGGCTTTGTATACTTTGCCATATGTGCCTTCGCCAATCTTCTCCAACTTTTCGTACTGATCCATCGCACGTTTCCTACGCCTTTGCTTGCACGCAGCGTCGTGTAGAGAAATGCAAGCAAGCAGGCTGAAGTCTCGGTCTCAGCTGAAATGCAATCGAAGGGTCCGAATCGACGAACAAAGCGCTGCAGATTTGAAAGTTTATAAATAAGGGCCGGCCCTGGCTATTGCCCTAACATTGATCACAACCTGATCAGCAACCCGCAAATGCAGTCTCGCAGGAAGCAACTAGGTAGCAAACATTGTTCGACGTTGTAAAAAGCCTGTCCTCAAGCCTGCGCTTTGCAGCTGCACTTGCCATAGGTAGCCTGTCTGACGCAGACTCAACCGGTCATTGCTACTACAGCAGTTCTGTTTTGATATACGGTGTAAGCTTGCACAGCTAGCTGTAAGGCAGCTGCAAAACAGCACAGTCGTAACGCGGAAATCAACACATGACAACCATTTGTGTCAACACTCTGACGCAAAGCAGAAGCAGCAGTTGTCCTGAAGGTCCTAGCTAAAACTGCTGCTTTGAAAGGATCCGTGTGTACTACCTGTGTGAGTACCTTGCAAGCCGTAGCAGGGTAAGAACGGATGCATATATTCAGAAATGAGCACAAACAAAAAGTCAGCAGCACCATCAAAAGCAAGGCTGTGACACTGAGTAGGCCATATCATCTGCTGACAATGCATCATCATTGCTGGCCTGGCATAGGTGGCATGCCACCTGCTGTTCCTTGTGGGAACAGCTGCTGCATCTTGGTGAACACCTAGCAGCGCACAGATATGTAAGACAACCAGAAAACACTACAAACTGCAGCACTGCTGGAGACCTTGTCTGCTGGAGACCTTGTCCACTGAGCACATTGTGGCTTCATCCCACATGACGTAAAAACGCATAACACTTGCTGGCAGGCGTTTGGATGTCATGTGTGATACAGCTACACTGTGCTCAGGGGACAAGGAAGCAGTATCAACAAGCACAAAAAGGACTTTCTAGCAAGTGAACTCACACTGTATACACCTCTGCACTCACATGCTGCAGTTACCAGCTGCAAATACTGATAGGAGCAAGGATATCTAGCACAGATTCAAGCAAACTGTGGGTCAGAGCAGTGACTCACCATCATGACCTCAGGGTTGCTCTGGTACTTGATGACGTTCATGGGGTTCTGAGTGCAGTCCATGATGGCTGTTTGCACCTCAGCCTTGCTGAAAGCCTGCAAGGGTCAACATTTATACTTACAGCATATATGTATGACCTTGATGAAGCATTGATAAATGCTTCAAGTCACTCCAAAAGTGCCTCATACTTCTGATCCTCTTGTCCTCATGCATGCAGACTATACTGTTGGATGATGACACAGCAAATGTGCCCGCACTGGGCATCAGCAGCATGAGAAGCTATTGCTGCTGATACTGACACAGGTTTGAAGGCTTACCACAGCAAGTTCTGGATCGCTCATGATCTTCTTCATGACCTCCTCAGGAGTCATGTTCATCTCCTTCAGTGACTGTTCGAAGGCCACACCCCCTGCTTCTCCTTGCAGTGTATCCATCATCCTGGGATCAAAGGCGCCCTGCACAGAAATGGAGATTCCACTTTGGGGTGCACCACTGGTCTTGTTCATCAGCCCAGTGTCTTGGGGCATTGAATCCACACACTGACTACAGACGTGACTCCTTTTGTGCCAAACTGGAACGTGCAGATCACAGACTCTGTTGCAGAAGTTTGCATATGCAGCTGACTGCATGGTAAGGGCGATGGTAGGCTGATTATTGCCTTCATGACATTAGGCAGAGAGGAGCTTTGTACAGCTCAAGGTTGCAAGGAAACAACAGAATGAAGACGAGGTTTCAGCAGGACGAAGAAGACAAAGGCAGAGAGGACGACAGACAGTGCAGGCGCATGAGACTGAAACCAGGCAGGTGAGTCAATGGCTCTGATGTGTGGTTGCCGAATGATGATGCCGGTGAATCTGGTCAGCAGGAGGCCCTCTTGGGTCTTCCATAACAGCCATGCCACTTGTTTTGGTGAAGGACTCTTTCTGTTTTTCTGTTCTTTTCGCATTTCAAAAGATGCTGGACAGCAGAACAGACCTGCTTCTCCATCATTTGCTCCAGCTGGGTCCGATACTCAGGGTTGCTCATCATCCACTCAAAGGTCTGGGGATTCCTCATACCTTCTGGCAGGTATGGATACAACAGCTTCTGCATGGCTGGGTCCTGCACAACATTTTCAACACACGATCATTTTCCTTTCTGAAAAGCCTCCCTTAAGAAAGTCTGAAACTTTTTAGTGTTTCAGCAGACGTTCATTTTTTGGCCATCATCTTGTGACTGTCATTTTTCAAACCATCAAAAACAGAACACAGCAGCAATCCACTCTGAAGTGACGGCAGCCTGCAGCACATCAAAGCTGTTTGCAAAGCTATTTGCAAAGCTATTCACATGAAGCTTCCTAGTGCTTTCTTTTGCTGACAAACTGCACCGCATCAAAGCTATTTGCAAACCTTTGCACATACGGCTTCTAGTGCTTTGGTTGGCTGACAATCTGCACCGTCCTGGACACCTGTCACAATTCTGGCTGCAGTTTAGGTAAACGAACAGATCCATACAGCAGAAACTCGTTGAACAGCCAGAAAGCACATGCACCATGCACACAGAAGACACAGCAGCAATTCAGCCTGACTCTAAACCAGCAACACAGTCTAGCTCGAGTGTCATTTCTTACCAAACATGCAACATGGTGATACACGAGGCTATACAGGTCAAAGCACGCTTCAGTAGATGGACATCATGAGCTGACCTTGAGCATCTTCTCCATAGCTTCCACAGCACCTTTCCCTCCAGAACTGGCCCCACTGCTTGACGCCTGCTGCTGCTGTTGTTGCTGCTGCTGCTGCTGCTGGCCAAAGCCTGCCCCAGAGAACTGTAGCATGACAGAGCCCACTCAGCAACTGAGCATCAACAGACACATGTGCAAGTGTAGGACCTGGGCAGCTCAGTATAATACAGGCCTTCTCACTACGTTGGCGTTCCTTTCCTTTTCTGTAAGTGTAGGTATGGCCAGAAGGAAGGCAGATGTCTGTTCCTAACTAACTGCGCCATGGCCTGAAAGCTACTGACATTGACAGCCACAATGGCAGTCACCAACCAAAAGCATAGTGAGTAGCATAACAAAAATGGTGAGGGAAATACCCTACCTGCCACGCCATAGCCTGAAAGCTGTTGACATCATCATTAGTCATCAAACCGGGCAGAACAAATTGCAACACACAAGTAATGTCAGGGAAGTACCTGGTTGTCAAAGAAACCTGAGGAGCCATTGCCGGTGCTACCAGGACCTTGAGTCACTGACATTGACAGCAACAGTGGCAGTCATGAAATAAGCATGGTAAGCCACACCAAAAAAAAGGGTGAGGAATGTACCTGGTTGTTGTCAAAGAAGCCTGAGGAGCCATTGCTGGTGCTACCAGGGCCTGCAGGGTTGCTGCTGGCGGCACTACTGCTGGAAGCTTCATCCTCATCGCCCTACAACCATGAGAATGGTCAGCACTTGCAACATGCTATGACATCGCAACAAGTAACTCTTGCACGCTATCTGCGTGATTGCAGTCTGCAACACTGCCAGTGCCTTGTGACATCATAGCAAAGAAGCAGTCAGCAAGACAAGTATTGCACTGAAGGGTTGTGTTACGGCTTGTTGCTGCCAGTAATGCTACTGCTGAAATGCAGCAGCAGAATGTGATGATTATGGTCTGCCCCTGTCAGTATGTATGTGCCAAATGTGGCCTGGTTAGACCTTGCAAGGATATGCAAACCTATGCCATGATTGCTTGAAGCCTGCATGGGGCGCTTTAGGCAGCGACACCATGAAGCTGTTTCGAGAAACGCACCACATCAAAGAAGGAGGCGGATTGCTTGGGGGGGTTGGCAAAGGTGCTGGAGGGGGCAGAGGAGGCTGTAGATGGGGAGGAGGCTGAGCTCCTGGGTGAGGCATCTGCAACAGTCTCCCTCTTGGCTTGCTGGGCCTTGTGCTCTTGGAAACGCTTGCCTTTGTTGACATCTTGGTTGAAGGGGGGTTGCTGTGAGCTGGTGCCTGACTGACTTTGTGGCGGAGCACCTGAATGGATGTTGGAAGGTAGAATGAATTGTTGGTTAGTCCATCCAATGAGTTGTGGGATTGTTAGCAGGTAAAGTAGTTTCAGCTGCTTTCCAGTGTGCCTTATGAACTGTACAGGGACAACAGATTGGACTTCAGCATACAAGCCCAGGGGGGGCTGTCATTGAAGGCCAAGCCTTCTGCATCTGGCATAACCAGACATGCATGCCTTGTGGCATCAGCTGTGGCATTTGAGACTAGGCGACCAGGCCTGAAGCGCAGTGCCACAAGCACCTCTTGCAGCCAATTGGTTGTCTTTGCTGAAATGCATAACATGAGAAAGCATACTCACTGCAGGTGCTTTTGTGCAGGGCAAGCAAGCGTAGATGGACTTGCATTCTGCATGTGTCTGACAACAAGCAAGGGTTGAAAGCAAAGATTAAGAGTGTGCTGACCTGCAGGACGAGCAGTTGTGTCGACTGCAGGCGGCCAGCCTTGGCCCATACCCCCTTGCATGTTGGGTGGCATGCCTGGGAAGCCTGCTGGCATTCCACCTGGCATGCCACCTGGCATGCCCCCTGCTCCAAAGGGGTTGGCCCCCGGCTGCCCTGGCTGACCCCCCATGTTCTTCATGGCTGCTTTCATGGCTTGTTGCATCATCTGCAATAAGTGCATGTGTTGCAGAAGCCTGTAGGTATGGTTATGTGTGGTCTACTTGCCTACTTTGCTGATGTGTGTGCACATATTTGCAAACCAACACAAACAAGATCAATACAAACAAGGTTTGAGGAAGGGCAAGTGTCTCTAAGTGCATTACAGTCCTTGGCTTTGCACTGCAACATGTCTGCTTGCATATTGGCAGATGCTTGTTGATGTGCCAGACAATGAGAGGAGGGTAGCAGTGCTCACCCAGCCCTGAACCCCCCCTGGGCTGCTGACAACACCATACACCTTGCTCACAACAGTAGCAATGACAACTCCAATGAAAACCCACAACACATTGGGCCATCCACCAGATGAGCCTTTGCGATCATACTGAGGTGGTGGGCTGGGGTACTGTGGTACGCCGTAATGCTGCTGATATTGTTGGGATTGTTGGTTATTGGAGGGAGAGGGGTATTCCGGAACCTGCTTGCAACAAGACAGCAATGCTCAAGTACAGTTGCCACGCCCATGCTGTAGTCAACAGAAAGCTGAGTTTCTCTGCATCAACAAAGCATCCTGACTTATCTCACCACTTCTGCTGAAGCCAGGTTTTGGCCTGCTTGCGCGTCGACCGCCTGCCGGTGACGATCTGCAGCAACGACTCAACTGACGACCATAAACACTTCAGTATAACTTGTACTTTGTGAGGAAGCATCTACTCACCGCTTGCTGCTCGCACACTAACCGGTCTCCACGATTTACGCTGGATCACAAGCTTGCATCTGCAGGAAGCTCTGAGCTGCACAGGCGAGCATGTCGGTCTCAAACCGACCCGCAAAGTGCTGCTCTGCATTCTGTGTGACTTACAAAGACAAGCAAACGATCGCCAGATGAGTGTCTAGTCTAGGGATGACATTACAGGGACAGACGATGCGGCTTGTAATCAGAAACCCTACCCAGAGCTCCGGAACCAGCTAGAACAAATTGCACAAGCATGTGCCCAGTCATGCAACCACTTCGAGCGCCTATTGAGCTGATCAAGGTTTACAGGACACGCATTGGCAACAAAATCGTGGTAGTTCAGTGTGGCCCACACCAAGTTGACTCAGCCTTGTGTGGCAGAGGACTCTCTCATGTCGATGCTGTCAAAAAAGCCCTGGCATTGGCTCAATGCGAACCAGCAGCTGTGCAAAATCTGACACGCAGTGGAGGCTACATCAAACTTAGTGTACACAACTGTCATTCTGCTGGCCAGTGGAAAGCTCTCAGCTTCACTAGCACACATGATTAACAGAACAAAGCAAGAGCAATATTATCTGAGTCTGAACACAGGCCCTCAGACTGCAACTGGCTGCTTCTTCTGTACTGGTGGTGCCTCAGAGGGGGCCTTGCCCTGTGCTGCATCTGTAGCAGCAGCCCCTGGGGCTCTAACCCTCTTTTGCCGCGCTGTTTGCCACTTCTTCTTGGGAGCAGGTGCCTGACCCTTGGGGGTCTGTGGGGTTGCGCCTGTCTTGGCCTTTCCATTGCCCTGAACCTGATTGGGGTTGATGGGCAAAGCGCCTGTCTTTCCAGCCCCATTGTTGGCAGGAGCTTGCCTCTGCTTTTGCTTGGGCTGGTTCTTGGCTGTGACTGACTTGCCTGCCGGCGCTGTGCTCTGCTTGCCCTGAGCATTGACTGCTTGTGCAGCTTTCCTTGCCCTGGCTGTCAATGGAGCCTCTGTGTCTGCAGGGCAACGACAACAATAGTACTAACGATAATAAATAAGAACGATGATGATGATGATGATGATGATAATAATAATGATGTGTTTAGCTCATGATAAGCTAGGTACATGCAGGATACATGCCAGCAAGAATCATTTATGTGTCTGACCAGCTGTTGAACACTGGCTGATGATACCTAGCTTTGTTTACTGCAGGCTGACCAACAGGACATCCAGCAAAATTGATGACAGCAAACAAGCCCACTTATTGATGGCAGAACAGACAAAACTTGTGCAGGCCTGCTGCAGCACGCTCCTGTTACTGCTGAACAGTGAATCCCTACATTGTGATCAGAGCATGTGTAGCGAGGCACGTGCTCTGACTGAAAGCTAGAGCTTATCAAAGCGTATCAGGGATTCCTGGCGGGTGAATGTGCAAATACCCAGGCTCTGAAACCAACTGTAGTCGAGAGAGCTAAGCTAGCAATGTAGCCACAATGTTATTGGCTTGATGCTGTACCATTGTAACTATGTTGCTAGCTTAGCTCTCCCTACTACAGCATGATGCAGACGTCCTGCTAGCCTAGTTCTCCCTACTACAGCATGATGCAGACGTCCTGCTAGCCTAGTTCTCCCTACTACAGCATGATGCAGACATCCTGAGAAAACAACCCTGCACAGGCTCAGCCGATGCTGCATAGCTCATGACAAGAAGCCACACACACCGTTCTTTGCTTTGCTCCTAGGAGCTGCTCCGTTCTCAGCCGCTCTTCTACTTCCCCAGCGCCCAACAGGACTCTCGCTGTTGTTGGACTTGGCTTCTGAGTCCGGGTTGTCAATCGTGCGTGTGAAAAGGCTGGAGCCGCTTCCAAATAGAGAACCTGGTCCAAATTCACCCTGCAGATATGAAAGTTTAGATGAAGCCTGTCAATGACCAAAGCCAGCTTGCGAGCACACTGCCACAAAGCCAAAACATCTGGAGTTTGGTTGGCAAAAGCTCTGCCAGTTGATGTGTCTGAGGATGCTCATGCATGCCTTTGGCAGTCTGCACGAGCAGCATCTGTCACATCAACTGGCAGAGCTGTTGTCAACCAAAGGCGCAAATGCAACAGACAGCACACCCCTGATGCATGAAGTCGAACTTTGCTAATCTGACCCAAGGTGCAAACTTACCCCGCCTATCATGTCATCTACGCCTTGGCCAAACATTTCACCAAATGGTACTGCCACATGTGGGTCTATACGATCTTCAAGCCTAGGTGTGAATTTGTCAAACTTGGCCCTGCATACATGAACGTCCTAAGACAACTGTTCCAGATGACAGCAGGTACAACAGCAATTGCTGAGCATTACATTCGCTTGTTCATGTGTTTTTGTTTCTCTTGGCGTTTGATAGCGTCTTGGTGGCACTCAAAATACCTCCGTCGCCGCACCTGTCAGCAGAAGGCAAACATAAGGGTCAAGTCTGCCAGTATCAATCATGGCAAGCACAGCAGGGTTGTTGTAACACAGGCAGAACCAATATAACTAACCTCGCCAACAGTGTTGACCCTTCTGCTTTCATTTTTGAATCGTTTCATCACCTCATCAACTGGAATGCCCTCAGGCACGTCAATCTGAACAGTCAAAAACAGCAGTGTCAGTCCCAGGGTTGATATCTCACTCGCTGGTGAAATGTGAGCTGTATTGACAACTATGAGATTGTGGCACAGACTGAACGAGCTTTCGTGCTTCCGTTTGGGGGCTTGCAAAGGGTGTACCTCCACTTGGAAAGTATTGGCTTTCATGCAGGTCTTTTGTGCATTGCTACTTCTGCTGACTTTATGACCACGAAGCAGTTTGAGTCCGCCGGGACAGCTGCAGGGTCGTAGGTCGGCAGCCCCGACGCGCTGCATCATCGCGCGAAAACCGGTACACCTAAAACGTACACTAGCACAGCACACGAAAGTCAGAGGGCATGAGCGTCGTCCTCGAAACGCAAATGCAGGACTGCTTAGATCGCTCTGTGGCTTGCGCAACGGAAGGGTCGGAGTTTGCCATATAGGGTTTTGGGTACGCATTATCTGCTTTAGAATTCCCGATGTATACAGCACCTTTGTATCCTGAGCATCTAGGAATAGACTTTCAGCGCTTCCCTTTGTTACACCCTTTTGCTGCTTGCTTTGGTCTGACCCATAATCACAGCTACAATGAGCGATGACCAGGTTGCACCCGAGCTGAAACCCATTAAGACCAAGTTGGAAGGCATCCTTGGTGAGCTTAAGCAGCTTCAGGCCAGTGGGACCCCAACGCAGGCTCAGGTAGGGACACCCGAAATGACGTTATGATGCAAGTGATTGCAAGTGTTTTCTAATTGATGTGCGGCTACTGCAGCTGAGTCCAGTCCACGAGCAGCTGCGCTCCATAGACGAGATGTATGTGGACGAGAAGTTCGAAATCAACGGCACGGTGCCCTCAGGCCAAGCAGTTTGTGCTGACTTGTTGAGCGAGGCTCACGAGCTCGTGGAAAACATTCAGGAGCTTATTCCGGACGATGACGAGTAGGCGAGGTATATTTGCAAGCCAGGCCTAGAATGCTATGATTGCAAGAGCGCCCTCCACCATCAAACTCAGTACCATTCTATTCAGGTCCTTGTTTCATTGACGAATGCTGGTCTCCAAAAAGTTCACCCTTCTGTGCCCTGATGCAGGCAAACAGTGTAGAGTGCGGGATGTCGAGCAAAATTTTGAGCGCAACCTCTCTTTCACATTTACATGCAGCTGTGTAGTAACACTGTAAAACCTGAACAACCATCAAAACTCATTGTCTAGTGTACTCATTGCGCAACTGAGTGCGCTCTGCTGCTGTCATGCCTAGCAAAGTCTGCGCCATCTGTTCTACAGAAACATGTTTCCATGTCGCCAAGAGCGCAACTACGTTCAGCCTACTGCTGGTGCTGTCTGACACAGCAACCCGCCTTGTACTTGGCAGCCCAGGTGCAACAGCCTGCTGCTGTCCTGATGCTCTCCGCTCTGCTGCATTAGACAACATCTGTTCCACCCTGCTCCCACCTAATATGGACTCATGCCTGTGTGTTGCAAGCATTCCACCCTCCTGTGAAACACACGCTCTGTTCACAACTACAACCTTGTCCTTTGAAGCAAATGCAAGTCAATGTGTGAAACCTGCTATCTCTTGAGTGCAAAATATGTCATTGCTGGTTGCATGAGTGAGTCAAGCCAAACCATTCCAGTCAAAGTTGATGTCAGGTATCTGCAGCAATGCTGCAAGCAGAGCAATGCACAACACTTCAAACAGTAGAACACGAAAGTCACACAACTTGAGTTGCTGACCTGAAGCAACTGCAACTCTGTGTCCACATCATTAGTCATAGGCTGTTGTCCTGAATGCACACCAGGAGCATCAACTGGTTCAGGCTTCACAGCTGCTGACACAGTGTTGCCTCTGCCACCCTGCTCATCATCCACCTCCCTGGCTTGGGTGTCAGGAGGGGCAGATCCCTGATGCAATGCATTCTCTGTCAGCCGTATGGCCAAATCTCGAAGCCCTGGGTCCTCAACTTCAAGCTCCTCTGCTGCTGGGTCTAGATCTGCCACGTCACTACCAAGAGGACCTTCGAGAACTGCAGCATCAGTGTCATTTGCTGTCATGATCCTGACGCTGATGTTTTCGTCTGTGGACTGGCAGCAATACTAATGGATTGATTAGTTTGTCTATCAATACAGCATTTGCTGTCACACCTCTCATGCTGAGAGACTGTGCATCTGAAACAGCAATCTTCCAATCAAATGTGTCATCGACAAATGCAGCAGTGCAAGCGTATGCTGTCAGATCATAGCAAACATGATCAGGATCTGAAGAATTTGACTCCCGTTGCCATGCATGACATGTTAATGCCGTACTGCGCATACCATGCACAGAATACTGTGTAGTGCATGTACGATATGCTGTGTACTGGCCTGAGCAAGCTTTCTTGCACCTGCCTGTGTGAGAAACAATATTTGCATTGGCAGCCTGTATTTCAGTAAAATCAACGAAGACACAACAGTTCAGCTATACGCCACAAGCAATTGGTGGTAAGCAGCCCTCACCAGCATTTGCCACATCAAAGGCCTCAATGCTGTAGCTCAGCTCCTTCTGTTCAGCAGCAACGATGATGTCCCTGGTGGCAACAGTTTCTGCTGTCAGCTTGAAGAGGTTGGCCAGACCCCACAGCTCCCCTTCTTGGCCTGGAATCCCTTTCACGCCTTCAAAGTACCGCCTTTCGCGGGCCCCTTCGATGGCTGTGTTGGCTGCCTGCTGCTTGTAGATCTGCCTTGCATACACCATCTCTTCCAAAGTACCTTGCATCCAATTTGGTCACAATCGGTTGAGCGACTAACAGGAAGATGGTGAGCACAAAGAACGCAGTGTTCCTATGAGCTGAGCTGTGACATGTTTGTAAGTGCCTCATGCCTTGCAACAAAGCAACGCAGCAAGCCCATGGTGTCAAATTGATTGAGCCAGGGGGCAAAAGACAAATTTGGACATAGCAGCCTAGAAATACCAAATGGCAAAAGCCAGAGCAACTGATATCAAGCCAATACCACACAGGATCTGATCACGCAAGCATGTGGCAACAAAGGCAGCAGGACATATATGCAACACCGGCAGCAGATGAGAAGTGTGCATGTGCAGGGTGTTGCAGCGAGGCATGGGTCCAGTGGTGCGCAGCCCTTGTTGTCTGCTGCCTACAAACATCGTTCGAATGGGTACACAGTTTACTATACAAGGTGTGAGGCTATTCATTAGTCAGTCTGTGTGCCCATCCATGTGTGCATGCATGCAAGCGAGCATGCATGCGTACGTGCGTATGTGTGTGGAGAGACAGTGTGTAAGTGATGTGAGGAGGCACCTGTAGACACGAGCCTGTAGACACCTACGTCACGGCGCTGCCCAATCCTGAAGGCGCGGTCTTGGGCCTGGAGATCATGAGCAGGGTTCCAGCTAGGGTCCACAATCACCACCCTGCATGCAGTACAGCAGCATCATGTGACTGTCATCAGCAATCGTCATCTGTATGAATGTTTCCCATTCAAAATCACCACCCTGCATGCAGCACAGCAGCATAATGTGGGTGTCACCAGCTATAATCATCTACATGGATGTTTGCCCTTTACATTCACCACCCTGCATGCAGTACAGCAGCATCATGTGGCTGTCACCAGCTGTAGTCATCTATATGAACGTTTCCCCTTCACAAACATCACCCTGCATGCCGTACAGCAGCATCATGTGACTGTCACCAGCTATAATCATCTATATGGATGTTTCCCCTTCACAATCACCACCCTGCATGCAGTACAGCCGCATCATGTGACTGTCACCAGCTGTAGCCATCTATCTGAATGTTTCCCTTCACAATCACCCTGCATGCAGTACAGCAGCATCATGTGGGTGTGGCCATCTATATGGATGTTTCCCCCTTTACAATCAGCAAGCCATTATGGCTGTATGAGTTACATGCACGGAGCATGCTGAACACAATAGGGTTTACCAACCACTGTCAGAAGATATGGTGGGTTGCTAACACTGAGTCCTACTGCATCAGCAGCACTTTTGATGCTACTGAAAGACAAGACCTTTACTCAAGTGTTGCCATTGGGTACACTTGCATGCTGAACACTGCAGCCTACCATGTGTCAGTTCAAGCAGATCCCCTCCACACATGTAGTCTGTGTTACCTTTCTGTAAAAGTCATCTGCTTTGAGAGAGTACACAGCAAGCCAGGTTTTGGAGACAGTGTGGGGACAACATTTCGGTCCTCGGGATGATGCTGCAGTCCTAGGGATGCCGTCGTAGCCCTGGGAATGATGTTACAGTCCCCGGGATGATGCTACAGTCCTGGGGATAATTACCAACATCAGAGGCATGTCACACCTGTTGGCAGATGAGAAACAGGAAGACAGAGGCCGAGTTGCAGTCCCAGGGATGATGCGACAGTCCTGGGGATGATGATGTTACAACTCAACACCAGAAGCATGCCACACCTATTAGCAGATGTAAGGTTGAGGCCGAGGCCGCCGGCTGTGGTGGAGATGAGGAATAGGAAGACAGAGGCTGAATTGTTGAACTGGTCCACTTGGGTTTGGCGGTCCTGCTGCTTGGTGGAGCCATCCAGCCTCAGGTAGACGTAGCCAGTCATGATGACCAGGCGCTCTATGATGTCCAGCATGCGTACAGAGTGACTGAACACCAGTACCTGCACAAATGTGCATGTTGCGTCATGCTATGTCATGCTGCAAGTATGCATGTAAGCAGGCAAAAGGCACTGCACTTTGTGAACAGCGCCCCCACTGTGAACACCAGTACCTGCACAGGAATGCATGCTGTGTCATCATGCATGTATGCAGGCAGGCAGGCAGGCAGGCATGAGGCACTGCACTTTGTGAACAGCACCCCCACTGTAAACACCAGTGCCTGCTCAGGTATGCAGTTTGTGTCATGCTGCACCAACACATGCCTGCATGCATGCAGGCAGAAGACATAGCACCTAGGACCAGCAATACCTCTATAATGTGTGTCATGCGTACATAAGCAAACAAACAAGTCTACGCCTGACAGCAATCATGCCAAAAGCCTGCTGATGTGGCAGCCCACACCCAGAAGAAGTCGGAATTAGTATTTGAGGCCAAGAGCTGTGCCTGTTGGATTTCCAGTTGCCCCACCTCGGTATTGCGTGTCAACCAGAAAGAAAAGAAAAGAAAAGTTTACGCTTTTTGGCAATCACAACGGGAGCCTCCTAAGGCAGCAGCCCGGTGTGTGTCAGCCATTCAATAAGTAGGCAAGTAGGTGCCGCTGCTCTCACCTTGTGAGCAAAAACGAAAAGGAAAAGGAAGAAAAGTTTAGGCTGTTCAGCGATCACTACTGGAGCCTCCTAAGGCGGGAGTCCGGAGCTATACCTTGTTGGCAGTCTCTTGCTGGTACCAGAGGTCCAGCAGCTTTGCCAGTGCTGTCATCTTGCCACAGGTGCTGCTGTCGCTCAAGGTCATGAAGTTGTTGTCTGCTCCTGCTCCTCCCACCTTGTCCACATCCTCACCTGTACAACAGGAAAGAAAAGAATACGCTTTTGGGCACTGGTTGAACAACATCCCAAAATTGACAGGTATATTGGTTTCCCATGCACGCACGTGCGCAACACGCAGGCAAACATACACAGACACAAATTCATGCATGCATGCATTCATACACGCACACCTAGAACCAGTTCTGCCACTGCAGTGTCCCTCTCATACTTCATGTTCCTCCTGACATCTCTGTCCTGCTGGTCCTGTGGGTTGCCTGCATCACCATAAGCAAAACAACTCAAAGCCAAAACCACTGCTGACCTACTTTGCTGGGCAGCCTCTGTGTCTCTGTGAAATGTGTGTGTTTGATGGATGTAAGAGTGCTGGTGCCTGAGCTCAAGGCAGTCACACACGCTGAGCTTGAACAAAAGGTTGGCTTATTGAAATAGACAAATGCATGATCATATAGCTAAACACGCGACGCCTTTCATCATGCCATCTGAATGAGGACATCGTCACAGCAATGACAGTGGAGCCTGACAGTGCTGACAGTAGCTGACAGCTGCTGACAGTGTGCAGCTGCTCGGCCTTTCGTCAGCCATACGAGTCAGGATGAAGTACACAAATGAGGTCTGCACAACAACATATGTACAGACATGTAGGTGGAATGAAAGCATGACGTGAACAAGGAAAGTGCACCTTTGACAAGTTCCAAGTGGTTTGAAATCTTCTGCAGGATGGTGAGGCAGGGCAGTATGAGACAGAAAGGGCAACGCAGGCGTGGCCCTGGGCACCCATGTGGCTTGTGCCACTTGCAACCCTGCAACCAATGACAAGATCATGTTATTCACCAGACAGGCCACACTTGCACAATGTGTGAGAAAGATCAAGCCCAGAGCGCCAGTGCACTAAAGAACTGAGTTGGTAATGTAGGTCAAAGCAGCTGCAAGTGAGCATAGCCAAGAGACGCAACACGTGTGACATTGGACTTGGACTATATCAGGACCTTCAGGACCATGCAGAGCAATTTGAGCTAGAACACAGACTTGGCAACATGCTGTTGAGCTGGTGAAGTCGTCAACTGCGGTGTCAACACTGGCTGTGAAACTGGCCAGCTGTCAATACAAGAGAGGAGGATCCCGAAGCAGTATACGTTTGGGTTGACAAAGGTGTCAGCTGCATTGTCACAGCCACAACAGTGAAATTGTGGCCATAGAACGCCTCCCTGGTCTGCCTCACATGCTCTGTAGCAGCAGCTGGCACGCTGTGTGCTGCTGCCACAGGGACAGAACTCATCAAAGTGCACCAGCAGCTGAAAGTCTGGAGAGTCTAGTGTGCGCCTGCACTTGCCACAACCACTCTCAAGCATGCTCTGACACGGCAACATGGGATGCTTTGAGATAGGGAAACTGAGAGGTCGAGTTGACCAAGGTCTTTGACCAGATCTCCTGTATCAAAGCAACCGGTGTTTGTCTGCTGCATGTGTATAGCTCACCAACATGCCTGCTAGCGCAGTACACATTTAAAGCATCCTCTGCAGTCAGCTGAGAGTCTGGCGGAGCGTCTGAGGACTTCTGTGAGTGCGCCTCAAAGGAACAGGGAAGGCTGAAACAAGCCGCAAAACCTCTTCATCTCAAACAACACAGCATTGAAGGCACCATGCATACACGTACACATGGCTGGCAAGGAACAGGGGTTCAGCCCTCGAAGCAACAAGCCTGAACACCTTCACAGCACAAAAGTAGATATGCTGGACATTGAACTGCACACGCTGTGTGCATGTAGACCAGCCATCAGGGGATCATGCACTGACAGTGTACCGCGTGTACTGGCTTTGAGCAAGGCATCTTTTGCTTGAGATGCTGTCTTGAGATGCAGACTCACTCATATGCTCTGTGCTGCAGCAGCGACATTTCACAGAAGACGATGTTGTCTGTTTTGCGAGGCAGCTGGTCCTTGATGGTGCCGTCCTTGGTGCGGCGCAGCAGGAACTTGTCCACCAACGCATTCAACTGAGTCTGCCGGCTCCGCCCCTGCAATCAGTCAATCAACTAATCAACCAATCAAGCAATCAGTCACTCAATCAAGCCATCAAGCCAGCAAGCCAGCAAGCCAGCAAGCAGCAAGCAAGCAGCAAGCAAGCAGCAAGCAAGCAGCAAGCAAGCAGCAAGCAAGCCAGTATCAATTCTGATGTGCAGCATGTACAAAAGCTTCACAGCCAAGCGAAAGTTGTCAAGCAGGAAGGCATGGATGTAGACTTGCCACACAGAGGAAAGTATATCAATCAGCGTGGAAGCACAGGGGCTGTTACCCAGGGGCTGAGGGCAACAGAATGAGCCCTGCGCAACAATGCCCCTCCAGGAGCATGCTGTTCTAACTCTTGAAAAAGGGGCATAATATCCTCATAAAACAGTACTTGAAGCCCTGACTTCGACACTGTGTTCAGGATTGAGATTTCTTTGGCTCACTCGCGCTAGCTTCCATTGTTGAAGAAGAGCACAGTAGTCACAGCCAACATACCTTTCCAAGGGCAGCCTCATTCACATCTTTCTTCTGGGCCATTTTTATGGGCCCCTCGTAGTACAGCTGGAACTGCTTCCTGTCACCTAAGCCCCCAGGAACAGCCCAGTCTAACAGATTGAAAAGCTCATCGTAGTCATTCTGCACAGCACGAAACAGTTGACCCATACTCGAGCAGCGTTTTGCTGCAAGTACAGCCTCATGGGATGGACCAGTAGAGTATGCAGTATATTGTGGATGACAGCAAGCAGCTTGGTGCTGATCAAATGCGTGGGGTCTACATAGTTACAGTGGACAGCATAAAGGGTAGGGTCAGTTCAGTTGTACATGTACAACTTTTCTGGACATGCATTTTGGCACAGCAAGCATGTGTCCTCTGTAGCAGGGCAAAGCAAATGTTGCAGGGAAGAGGGGCTGCATGAGCTCAGCAAGTGAACCAATTTGCTGCTTTAACTGCTTGCTGCAAGATTCACACACAGCAGCTGTAGAGCGGCCAGGGTGTTTTAGAGACCACACAAGGTAGAGTACTCCACTTGATGCATGCGTACAGGCTCACAGGCCACAAAGCAGTACTTGCCATCAACTGTGTCTAGGTATCACAACCTCACAATAAATTCTTTGAAAATAGGAGCCTTTCAGATTAAACCACTCAAATTTCTCCCTGATATGCCACGGCTTCTTTTGGCTGCATGAGTTCAGCAAGTCAGCACATTTTGCCTGCATTGCTTGCACACAGGCTGCAAAGCAGGAGTTGCTCTGAAACTGGGCTGCATGAATTCAAAAATATTACATCTTTTGCTTCACTAAGCATGCAGCTGGTTGACAGAAAAAAAATGATGTCTTCTACTTATACACTTTCAGTATACAATCTGATGGTACTATGATGTAACAACATTGTGTAAAAGCTGGTACCTGCATGGCGGTGCCTGTGAGGCCATATCTCAGTTTGGTGTCCAGCTGACAGCAAGCCTCATGTATCTTGGCATTCCTGTTCTTCAGCTTGTGTGCTTCATCAAACACGGCCACATGCCAAGGAACCCTCAGCATGTCTTTAATGTTGCGCCTGCACCAGTCACAGAAGTTGTGATGAACTGGCCATTGGCCAAAAACCCAAGCAAAACACCAAAGATATAGTACTGGATGTAACACTTGGCATACAGGGCCCAGAATATAGGACTGCTGCGTTTACACAAATTGCAAGCAGTCTCCAGCAAACACAAGTCAGTAATCTAAACCAGACCAGCAGTTGTCTGCATGTCAAGCGTGATCCACCATACTTCATGCTTGAACAGCACTGCAGTCCTGAAACAGCCCATTGTTGATAGGGCTATAAGGCAGCCATCGATGTCATGAGAACAATCTACTATTCTGCACACATATGGCCTGTGGACTTTGACAGCACTGCTGGTGATAGACAACCCCAGATCAAATCTGGACCCCAAATTGAACCCCAGATTGGCTGTTGTTTATGCATAGGGGCAACACTGCATTGCTGTTGACGGGGACCTTCAAACAGCCATTGGTGGTGTGACCCTGGTCCAGTACAATGCTCGTATGTAACCAACTTTCAAAGATTCATGCATGTGTCTTCTCCTCAGGTCTTCGATCAAGAACATACAGCCCGAAGTGAAACACTAGTCTGGTACATTGCTCGTTTGTGACCTACCACTCAATCCGTCACACATGCAAGGTGTCTCTTCTCCTAAGGTGTGAGGTCAAGAACATACAGCCCAAAGTGACTTCCTGTAAGAGATCCCTGTTTCAACAGTCAGCGTAACAACATCCATGTGTCTTGATGTGATTCAACAGGCTTGAAAGCACGAGCAGCACATTGACACACTGGTGGCTGTAGACCACCTGTCATCATACAGTGCTCTGATAGGACACATTGAGACACCAAGCAGCTGTCCTGAGAAAGGTTGGCTCACAGTTAGACACGCAAATGGCAAGTCAAACAACCATGGCTGGTTGTGTTCACTACACCTGAATGTGTCATAGCTGGTAATGAGGATCTCAAACTGCCCGTTTTGCACCCCTTGCAGCATTGCTGCCCTGACTTCCTGTTTGCCATGGCACAAAGCAACCCGGAAAGCGCCCCAGGTGTTGAACTCCCTCTGCCAGTTGGTCAGTACACTTGTGGGAGCTACTATTAGGATAGGGCACCGCCTGAAGGGCAGGCAGTCTGCTTGAAGGAAATGGAAAGGCAAGTAGACTGCTCCAAGAGCTTTGACGAGCAGATCACTGCTTGAGTTCAGGCACTGAGAGGTAAAGGACTGAGAGGCAGGCAGACTGCTCAGAGGCAGGTTGAAAGGCAACTACATTGCCTAAAGTGAACCAACAGGCACAAATAGGCCTGAAGACAATTTGACGATGACAGTCTAAACAGTTATGAGCAGTGTCTGTTTGTAGCACTTGTCATCACGGCACAGCATGCAGGTCAACCTGAGATGTCAATTCTGCGTGTTTCACAATGCACAAAATCATGCGTGTCTTGCGCACTTCAACAAAGGAAAATGCAGGTACAAATCACCCAGCACTGGTGCAATAGAGAGAAAATACAGCTGTGAACATAGATGTGCTCATGCTGCAGCTAGTGGGTGCAGCCAGTGACAGAGCAGCTAGCTAGAGCTGGGAAAGGTACAGGTAGCAGCTAAGCTCCTACTTGGAAAGTTGGCTGCCAGATGATGCAACGGTGTCCTGAGGAGTGCCAGTCTTGTGTAGCAGGGCTGCACAGAATGCAATGGTCTGCACTGTCTTTCCCAGTCCCTGTGTGCAGTACAATACATTTCTGGCCTGGTAGCCTGTGTATGTAGGTACAGAGCAGGTTCAGCCTCATACTCAGTGTATGCAGTACAATACATTATTGGCCTCATAGCCTATGTAGGTACAAAGCATGACCAGTCTGATATTCAGTGTATGCAGTACAATACATTATTGGCATTACATTCTGTGTAGCCTGTACTCAGTGTATGCAGTACAACACACTACTGGCCTTGTATTCTGTGTACACAAGTACAAAATTGCAATGGTCCTTTATTCAGTGTATGCAGGACAATACGCTGCTGGCCTTGTACTCTGTGTATACGACGCAGTTGGTGACCAGCCTGACACTCAGTGTATGCAGTACAATGCATGACTGGCCTCTTACTGAGTCCATGCAGATGCACAGAGGCAAGGAGAATAGCATGTTTGTAGCATGCTTGGAGGTGAACAGCTGCTGCCTCATGAGAGGTCCGGGAAGTCAGGAAGCTACATGCTGCAGGAACACAGGAATCACAAGTTGAACCAAAGGCCTAGATTGCAGAACAGGTGTGACCAGCAACAGAGCAAGGGTGAAGAGCAATGGGATGGGGGGGGGAAAACAGTATAGCTGAGAATCTTTGTGTGACATTTCAGTCTACTGGTAAATGGTCATGGTTGGCCCCAGCGATCCCTGAAATTTAAAGCGTCTCCACAATGTAGAAACGCGTTTTTACTGTCCCCAGACGTTTCTGAGTTTAGATTTCCAGTGTAGGGATGACGTTTCTGAATTGAAATAGACGTTTCGGGATGCAAAAGAGCTAATGGACGAATGAAGGAGTAGAAGATCACCATGTCATCACCCAGAATGCCTCCCTGCTTCTGGGCATATTGCCGAAACAGAAAGCGTACCCCATCGCGCTGGTAGTCCCGCAGATACATGTTAATGGTGGCTGGCACTGATAGGCTGAGTACCGTGCCTACAGTCAAAGGCTCACAAGATCAGGCTGAGTACCTTGCCTACAGTCAAAGGCTTACCAGGTTAGGCTGAGACAGTCACACAATCCATGCAGTAGTCAAGCATAGGCAATTGCACACAACACCAACCAATAAGATTGCACACAATGCCAACCAATGAGGTAGACTGAGTGCTGTGCCTGCAGCAAGTTGTGCAGCATCTGACAAAGCCGTGCAGCATCAACAACTGATGGACACGGGCAAATGCTGATGTGAAGTTGAAGCATGAAAAAGCATTTTGGCTGAATCTGTCATGTTTTGGCAACAGCACTGCCAATCATAACTGATGTGACAGCAACCAATAAAAACATGTTGAGGTCCCAATGCAAAGACCCATCTTATGATGTGAAAAGGCGTACATGTTATCATTGCAAGACAATGTGATCAATTGCTCCCATTGTGAACCGCTTGATTCTTGTGTGCAAGTGGCGACGCAGACTTGTTGCTAATGCCTAAATTCGATGATGCACAAAAAGACGGATGATTGAGAGGGCACATGATCAGTCACCTTCATGAGTGCTGCCATGTTCCAGCAGCAGAGGCTCATCTGGTCCGTGAGTGGGTGCATTGGTCAGGTCAGGGAATGCCCCAGCACTATTGTCTGCAGCTTCCTGCTTGATTGCCTTGACAGGCTTGCTGGGAGGCTTTGTGCTTTCGCTTTTCTTTGCTTTCTTGTTGGGGGGCACAACATGGTTTTCTGCTGCCATGGCTTTTGACACTGCATGGTCATACACAAGTGTCATGGATGTGAGTTCTGCTGCTATCAGGCCTCCATGTATTGGGGTCAGCAATGTATAGAGGCCAGGGAATACTGCCGAAACCTTTAACCCGTGCAGGCATGAGGAAACATGATGATGTCAATCGTGCTACGTTTGTGCATCAGTATGCCAAAACCCAGGTATGTGATTGGCACATCAAAAGTATGTAGACTGGAACTGCACCTTTCGTGCGTGATTTCTTTGTGGCTTGAGCAGCAGCTTCAGCCACAGTCCAGTCCCATGGATCTTCTTCTTGTGCGCCAAGGTCTGGATCAGCCCTACACACAATGTTTTGCATCTCACAGACTGGTCTAGCGGCTGCAGTGGTACAAGATACAAAGGGTGTGGAATCTTACTTGACTTGTGCAACACTTCGAGCATCTTTCTGAAGTAGGGACCTTTCAGCTGCAGCTGCATCCTCCTGTGGTGCTGGATCACTGGGCTGGCTGCTTTTCTTGTCATTCACCGGGTTGGATGAGACGCCAGCATGGCGAAAGCGTCTGTCCCAGCCCAGGCTGGAAGCGCTTGTTCTGGATGGCAAGTGTGGCTTGTCTTGTGCAACGACTAGCGTATCTGCGGTTGTGGCAAGACTTGTGAACTGGTTCGCTGAAGCTCCTGAGCTGCTTTGCAAGCGGTCCCACTGCTGCTGGCCCGACAAAAAGGTCACTTCAGATACAGGCCTAGGTTGGTCAGTGCATGAAGTCAGGTCTCTGGTGGCAGGTGCCAAATTTTGCTCCGGACGTATGTGCTTTTGCAACGATTCCATGCGAGCCCGCAGCTTAGCAACCTGCAGCCATCGGATTGGATCGGTACTGCAATTTATGACTTTTCCTCGAGTCGAAGCGAGTGATCAAGTTGCAACTCCGCGTGTTGTGCTACAAAAGGGACTCGCAACTTTCGTTCACCGCAGTCACAACATGTACTCAGCATGTGCCCGACACAGCGTACCCCAGATGTTTTCTTGATGGGCCCTGCGGCGGTATCATCGCTTCCAGCTGCAACAGCGTTCACCTCCTTGTGCTTAAACGGCACGGCCTTGATATCACTCAGAAGCTGCGGTGCCCCGTCTGAAGACATGGCAGGGTGGTTTTGCCAAGTTCTGATCAGCACCCACTGTGTTGCGCGCAACGTTTAGAGCTTAGTATACCGTATGCTGTGCATGCTGTTCATTTCGCGGCGTTCCTCTTCTTTCTCGTCACTAATCATGGGTCAGTTCCTGTGTGACCTACGAACGTTAAGTGGTTGCGTACGCAGCGTATAATCTGCTGTCTATACGTCATATTGCAGCTGCGGCAAGAACACATATCTTCGCCATGTAAGAAACCCATCGATTGAGTGAGACTGCGGGTATGCAAGATGGTTGCTAAGCGAGTCAAAATATCGCCATGTCGCAGGTAATATTGGCAACAGCCGGTTACGACCATAACATACGCTTCTGGGAAGCGACAAGTGGCATTTGTTATCGAACACTACAGTATGCCGAATCGCAAGTCAATAAGCTTGAGATCACTAGCAATAAGCAATTTTTAGCAGCAGCTGGTAACCCACAGATACGTTTGTTCGAGGTTAACTCAAACAACCCGCAAGCAGTAGCAACATACGACGGACACACTAGCAATGTGACCGCCGTCGGCTTCCAGAAAGACAGCAAATGGATGTTCTCTGGCTCTGAGGACGGCACGGTCAAGATATGGGACCTTCGAGCGCCTGGCTGTCAGAGAGAGTACGCCAGCAGAGGGGCGGTCAACACTGTTGTGTTGCATCCAAACCAGGGCGAACTCATATCCGGTATGAAGGCACGAGACCTTTCGGGCTGCTCTCTGCTCTGGCTTTTTCTTTGCAGGCCAGCCATGTGTTCACTGGATCTGCACCATAAGTCACCACGTTGTTGGCACTCAGTACCAGCATAAACCTGTTGCCTGCAGGTGATCAGCATGGCAACATTCGGGTGTGGGACTTGACAGCAAATGCATGCAGCTGTGAACTTGTGCCAGAGGTTGGCACAGCTGTCCGCAGCATTACTGTTGCTTTAGATGGCAGCCTGGTGGTTGCTGCTAATAACGCTGGGACTTGCTATGTATGGCGCATGATGCGTGGGGCCTCCTTGACAACCCATTTTGAGCCATTGCACAAGCTGAGGGCCCATGCAGGTCAGCAGTGTTCCTGATTTTGAGTCAAAGCCTGTTCTTGTGAGCAGCAATCCATTGCAACATGAACTCAGGCATGCAGCACGCTTCATCAGTACACATAAACACTGAAAGCAGAGCATTGATATGACCGTTCTATGGATTCCATCATACAGGTCATCATGCATCCTGAGCCATTTTGCCGAATTTTACCTTTGAAATCAATGACTGTCATTTGTATGTGAAGCACCACCATTATCACAGCATCACACAGCAGCAAGAAAGTGTCACGGCATGCCCTGCAGGCAAATATGTGCTCAAGTGTTTGCTCAGTCCAGACGTGCGGCAGCTAGCCACAGCTTCTGCTGACAAGACAGTCAAGCTGTGGAACCTTGATGGCTTCACCCTTGAGAGAACTCTGACTGGTATGTTAGCTTGTCTACACATGCAAATCACAAAGACTGGATTAGCTCTGTGCATCTGCATCTTGGAGTTTTCAACCATGATACGACTTAGCCATGCTAAGTCCTATCAAATGTGTCATGGTGTTGTGTGGGCATATAACACCTGGCATTCACCAACCAGTAGACACAGCAGCTACGTTCTCCCACTGGTACACTGTTACTGTTGCCAGCATGTTGGGAGCTTGGTGTTTCAACAGAGACTTTAGAACAGTTTCTCTGATTGCAGACTTTGCTGGCTGTTGCCAGCAATGATAACGGTATGATTTGCTGGCATCTGACAATCTGTTCCGCTTGCAGGTCACCAAAAATGGGTTTGGGACTGTGTATTTTCAGTCGACGCAGCCTACTTGGTGACAGCATCATCAGACTGCAGTGCTAGGCTCTGGGATCTGTCAACAGGAGATGCTATCAGAATGTACAGTGGTCATCACAAAGCAGCTGTTTGTTGTGCACTCAACGACAGTGCTATCGAGGGCCGTGACACAGAGTAGGGCTGCCAGTAGTGCAGAGTATACAGCACATAGCAGGAGATTGAAGGCCATGCCTTCCAGTCCAAATGCAGCGTTTGAGTGCTAGCATGTACATGTATGATAGCAGGATGTCTACACTGCTTCACATTTGTTTTATTTGACGATACCTGCCATTTATAGGCTCAAGCTACCAGTCTGTCTGGACTGATACGTGAGGCGTCCTGCATTGCACATACTTGCTGAAATGTTTGACGTATGGCAGGTCGCCTAACCCAGACAACTTCAAATGTATATTTTCATAGCTGAAGACGGTGTCACACTATATCCTCAACACTTGCTGTGCAGTGCCTTCAGCTTATAAATGCTTTGCTCATGCTCACACCTGCTGATCAACCATTACGGCTAACTCCCTGACCTGCCACCAGCAATCACCAAGCTGGGATTCTTACAGCCAAAACCCATATCAAGTGAGGTTGCTTCAATGTGAGCCTCATGCTGGGCTGCTTCATCAACCTATGCTTGATTCATGCTTATGGATCCCAAACTATAACAAGCGTGTTGTGCTGAAGCAAGCTTGCTTCCAAAAACAATGGCTAACAGGAGCACAGTCCGTGTGCAGAGTCTGCCGTATTAGCTCATGTGTGGAAGGATAATGCGACGGGTCTCATGGACTTAGGTGACAACTGAACAGACACCTGTTCAGCTGTCCGAGCAGGTGTCTGGAAACACTGAGCAGATGTTACTGAGGCACCGGCAGGAAATTCAACTGGCAAATTTGCGATGCAGAGTCCAACAATCAACAGCTTCATGCAGCTGCTAGAAGCAAATCGATGTCTGGCATCTTAAGAAGCTTCCCTGAGGAAGCCTAGCAATTTTGCACCTCAAGCAATCATACTGACCGGGTTCCAAGCAGCAAGGATGTCATCGACCTTCATCCTTGGTGCGCAGCTGCTCGTCCTCAGTTTAGGCCTCAGCACAATAAACCGCAGTTTGCAGGATATCCGCCATGAGCTGATGGTGTTGAATCGGAGCAGGTCGAACGCCAACGTACAGACTTCTGGCTCATCAACAAACATGGACCAGCAAACACAAGTCCCTGTGACCACAAAAGGTCGCTCAGCACCTTAAGCAATAGTAAAGACAGACACCCTGCGCAAGCCAGCCAGACAAGCTTGTACAAGCAGGCAAGCTGGGTGCTGAAGAATTCCAAGATATTAGGGCCTTGCGGCCTGACACATATGCAGACCTTGCAGCACTGCGGTTGCTTGACTGGAAACCTGTACACCTGTTGTGCTGCAGCACATGTTCTGGAGCCTTTGTATGCCCTGTAAAGAATGTAACAAAGTGTTTGCGTACCATCATGAATGCATGTATCACGTTACTTAATAAAGACTCTTAAGGGTTGATAATCAAAGTAACAATGGGCTTTTTGATTGCTATGGGGTTTGATTGAGGGATCAGACTACATGACCTACCAGAGTTTGGTGTCACCTGATAGCAGCGCTTGGTGTGCAAAAAGTTGGTTGCTACGTAATGGCTTTGGTCCGTGTTGGATCACTAAGGAACAGTGTTGAAGCAGAGAAACATTAAGATAGGGATTGACGACACAAAGTTCTTTGTGATTTTGTTGATGCAACAGTTCCTGTGACAATAGTATTACTGTATCAGAAACATATGCTGGGATTGGTCAACACACCTGTGATGCACTAAGGGCTGTAAGGCTTGTTGCTTCAACCAACCTTCATCCATTGCATGATCTGTAACCCAAACATATTGGATACAGCATCTACAGAGCGTCGTAATAGAACCAGCGCTAATCTACTGCACAGGAACAAGCACTCTTTTGCAAATGTCATGCTGGACAGCGTGTCGTCAAGTTCGAAAACGCAGCAACGAGCTCCAAACAAGATGCATGCACACAGATGTCAACATAAACTCAACACCGTAATAATAATACACCGTCAAGCCATCAAATTGGCTTGCTGGGGATTTGGACGAGGAGCAATCACATGTCCAAGCCATCCCAAGACACCAGAGGGTCGGCGACCTACACCATACAGTTACATGTTGATGAGCACCAGGTAAAAGCATGCAAGCTGATATGTCTCTGTTGATATGTAAGCAAAGAAAGCAGGGCAAGACTTGCACTTTGTGTGTATGTCTGTGATTTGATACTTATATTTGCGCTAAAATGTCTAGGCCAATTGGAACACACAATAAGGGATACAAGCTCCTGTCTATGCTGCAAAGAATGCATATGAGATGACTTGCGATTGTGCAAAATGCTGTGCATACACAATTACACTGAAGATCACCCAGTTTTTTTGGCACAAAACAGCATTTTCTGATGAGCCATTTGTCTGCCTTTGAACACAACATGCAACTAATTGAGGACACAAGTTATGTCAAACAAGTGCCAGATCCAGAACTCAGGAACTCACCAGGGGGCGCTCGTACAGGCTTCCGGGCGAGCTGCTGGGGGGTGGGGGGTGCTGAATGTGACTGCTGACTGGCATGATAAGGTGGCGATTGCCACTGCTGTTTACCCTGAATGTGCTGCACACCAGCACTGAGTGCATCACCTTCACCTGAAGGCTGCCGCTGAGCTGCCTGTTGTGGCTGCCACATCTGTGCACCTGACTGCAGCTGTGGGGCTGCCTGTGGCAGCTGTGGCGCTGCTTGCTGCAGCTGTGGGGGAGCCTGTTGCAGCTGTGGCTGCAAGGCAGTTGAGGCAGAACTGTTCCCAAAAGCAGAAGGTGAAGCAGCAGTGGCAGCATGGGGACTGGCATGAGCTTGCTGCTGAATGGCCAGCTCGAGCCTCTGAGTCTGAGACTCAAGCTTCCTTTGCAGCTCAGAGTTGACAGCTGTCAGCGTCTGCAGCTCAGCCTGTACACAAAGGACAGTGACTGCTGAGCTACATGAGGAGCTTCACCTCTGCAGGCATGCTGTGCTGGCATGCATGTCATGCTCTGCCAGCAACTTGACCAGACAGACATCCGGACAGACAGCATGATACAAACAGACAAACTGGACAGACAGCATAACACCAGCTGAGCTAACACGCTGCCAGTGGGCCATGTCAGCGCTGCCATGACAGCAAGCATGCATTGCACTTCAGGATACAGAAATGCCTCTAATCCTGAAGAGACACCCGTTCCACAGAGTGGGTCTAACTCAGCAATGCTTGGGGACTAAAATCAGGTGTTTAACATGAGGCAGGAATCTAAACTCATGGAGTGCTCGTTGTCATTGCTGACACTCTTGACATGTCAGAAGAATGTTAGGCTAGGTCCCAGCAACTTGCGCCACACAACTGCGGCATTTCCATGATTGACACAAGCATAAAGAATCAAGACTGCACCTGCTGACTGTTCATTGTGGCCAAGAAGCTCTGCTTTTCCACTTCCAGGTCACCAATCATGGCATGTATGGACTCCACCATCTGCTGCTGCTCTGCTGCGCCTTCAGCAGCACACGTGTTAACTGGAGCCATACCGTAGCAGCAGTAACAACAACTCCTCTTACATAAGTCACATCCACCCTTGAATTGCCTTGCTTCACATCATTTGCATGATTGCCTGTATTGTTGTCGTACATCCTCCCAAAACAGGACACGGTCGCCTGTGCATGTTGACCAAGCTGCATGTCTTGGGTTACAGGTACACAGCCCCATATAGATTGCATAAGTGGCATGGTCTTTTCCATGGTTTTCTTTCAGGTGTTCAGGGCAGTTATGATGGACAAACCTGGCCCCTTTGGCAGCAGCTTGGCCAAACTTCGAGACAGCCCTCCTTGCAACGAGTTGGTAGTGCTGTGCTTGGTGCATGGCCATAGCTTTGTCAGCCAGCCTAGAACTAGTTGATGCCCCTGCAACACATGACACTGCACACATGTCACGACATGTACTTGACGTATCTGCACTGCCACTGAGCAGCAACTACGTTCACCAAACATCTAAAACTGATAATTTAGCCAATGGCCAAACATTCAAATCTGTTTAGCCAAATGGCCAAACATCCAAAGCTGATAAGCCAAATAGCCAAGCATTAAAAACTGTCATACTTCAGCCAGTTGGTTACCTGCATCGGAGGATCGTCTGAAGCTTGCAGAGTCTCCATCAGCCTCAGACTGACCACTGTTTTCAGCAGCAACAGCAACAGCATCAGCATCAGCAGCGCCAGCAGGGACCAAAGCCAGGCCTGTCTGTTGCTGATTTTGGTGCTGGGATCTGTCAGTCATGGCCGCTGCCTGTTGTGAGCTAGCTCGAGGCATCTCAGCAGTAGCTGCTTGCGCAGCTGCAGCATCTGAATGGGATGCTGCTTGTCTCAGCTTCACGAGCAGAGAGCGCTTCTCTTCCTGCAGATACAGTCAGGTCAAAAGCCTTCAATGCATTGAAAGGTATGTCTGCCTGCAGCTGCAGCATTGATGCTGCATGGCTCAGCTTCACGAGCAGACAGCGCTTCTCTTCCTGCAGATACAGTCAGATCAGAAGCTTTCATTGCCATGAGAAGTACTTCTGCTTGCGCAGCTGCAGTATCAGGATGGGATGCTGCTTGCCTCAGCTTCACAAGCAGAGAGCGCTTCTCTTCCTGCAAGTACAACCAGGTCAAAAGCTTTCAATGCATGGAAAGGTATATCTGCTTGCAGCATCAGGATGGGATGCTGCTTGCCTCAGCTTCACGAGCAGAGAGCGCTTCTCTTCCTGCAAGTACAGCCAGGTTAACAGCTTTCATTGCACCCAAAGTGCAACTCAAGGGCCTGCAGAAGGCCTTGCCAAAGATGCAGGGTGAGAACAGGGAAAGCTGCTTGCCTCAGTGTTGCCAGCAACACACCTCTCTTCTCTTTGTGGTTACACCCTTGCGACGTGTGTATAGCCAATGGTGCATTCACATAGTATGTGCGTCCACTGCAGTTTATACATGTTGGAAAGCATGTCTGCACTAGCCCGCACTTGCCTGATGACGTTTGGCTTAAACAACAAACTTCTTCATATGACGATGTAGATGGTGCTGCTGACAGTAGAGTAAGTAAGCTGCCACTGATAACATGTTGCTTTGCCTATACGTCACTGCACACCGCTCAAAGGCTGTGTGCAGAGCTGCAAAAAGGATGGCAAAAAGGTTTTTGACCATTGCAATGGAGGTGGTCTGACCAAAAACGGCACTTCTACACCCCAAAGAGTACAAGCATCTTTCACGGGCATGGTTCACAGACCTGCAGCATGTCAATGGTGGCCTGCAGAATGTCATTTTTGTATGCCTAATAGCATGAACATCTTGCATGGGCATGGTTGACAGACCTGCAGCATGTCAATGGTGGCCTGCAGAATGTCATTTTTGTATGCCTAATAGCATGAACATCTTGCATGGGCATGGTTGACAGACCTGCAGCATGTCGATGGTGGCCTGCAGACTGGCTCTGTCTTGCTGGCTGCTTTGCAGCTGCTGCTCTGCTTGCTGCACCCCCTCCTTCAGGCGACCTGTCTCCTTCTCAAGCCGGATCTCCCTGCTGCGCACTTGCAGCACCTTCTCTTCTAATGCAACCACCTCGGCTGCTAGGCTCTGCATGGGGACACACCCTTTGCATGATAAAAACAACAATAAATACACAGATGACAGCATTAATAGCAATATTAGTAAGTATAGTAATGAAAGTAATGATCATGATAATACTAACAACAATAACAACGATGATGATGATGATGATGGCATTTGCATGATGAGATGCCTTTCTATCTGTGTAAATCAATGATCGTAGGACAAGTCTTGTTTCTCACCACTTTCATGCATCAGTTCAAGCTGCCCTTGAACCCTGACTCCTCAATCCCTACATCCATGATACTACACATAATCCTATTCCCTACCCACTGCTTGAGCTGATGCATGACACTGAATTGCGCTGCATGAGGACCTGACCGTAGGCTGCTATGATCTGTACTTGACTCTAGCGATTTTGGGAGTTACAATACAGGCAAGCTAAAAAAAGGTGAGGACTACATAGGTGTGTTCAACTTTGGTTGGCCTAGTCTTCATCAGTCACAAGTCACCTAAAAGTCACTGAGGATAGGGTGGATGAGTTGGGACTATCATGGTCTATTCGTGACTTTGGATCTGGCATTCATGAGTCACAGGTAAGCTCAGCTTGAAATAGAGTCAGGACATCAGTTGGGACAGCATTGAGGACTGCAGGCCTGCAGGTAAGCTGAAAGCAGCTTAGAGAAGGGCGGGTGAGTCAAGACTACGCTTGGTGACAGTCTTCCCCTCGAATCCGTCAGCAGGCTCAGCAGCCACAGGCAAGCTGAAAGGAAACTGCAACAGGAAGTGTAAGATGAGCCTGAGCCCAGCTTTGATCCAGAAGAAGAGGATGTGTACCTTTGATCTATCAGCAGCCTCATGAGCACCAGACTTGCAGGCATCTCTTTCAGCTGCCAGCTGGTCCAGGCTGTGCTGCTGTTCCTGCACCCCCATCTCCAACTCCCTCAGCTGCTTCCTTGTCTGCTGCAATGCCTCAGCCTGCGATCAAGATCATCGCTTTCAACAACCAACGCAGGAAGTGACAGTACTTCATCTGCACATATTGCCACCCAAACTTTGATCTGACCCTGCCTGGCCTTGTTCTTAGGCCACAGACTCACACATGGTCAGGACCATGTGACCACGTTCCAAAACCATGTGACGAAATTAGGAATGCTTCATCTCTCCCTCCTGCTTCATATGCACACAAAGTTTCTCCTTGTTGACAAAAGAATTTTTGTCGCTCTCAATCTGCCAAAGGCCTAAATGGGTTGTCACTATTTGTGCAACCAATAGGCCTGCAAATCACCTGTCGATTGAAGTCCTCAGTGAGGAGCAGGTTCTCCTCTGACAGGCCAGCAGCCATTTTCTGCTGCTCCTTGAGCCCACGCATCAGCTCAAACTTCTCCATGGTCAAGTCATCTATGTGCTGCTGCAGCTGTGTGAAGTTGCTGGCCTTTGCTGGGACTGTACCATTGGCCAAGCTCTCAGCCAGGGATGCATGAGACCCCAAACCTGCTGCCATGGCCTTTGCTGGGACTGTGCCATTGGCCAAACTCTCCGCCAGGGATGTATGAGACCCCAAACCTGCAGCCGCCCAAATTTTCATACGCATGGTTACTGCATAACTGTGTGCTGGTTACTGAGTAACATCTGCAGGCTGGCACCAGTTATTGGCTGCTGACCCCCTCTATGAGTCCCAGAGACATACGCGAAGCATGTGATTGATTGACTGACTGATCACATGGTTGATGGGCTGGTTTGTAAATTGGCTACTTGATTGACTGATGCATTGAATGATCAACTGACATGGTGAAACCCTTAAGTGCATCTGCTGTCCTGTGGCCAGCGCTGCAGTGCACCTGTTACAGCAATGTAAAAATGTGCTATCTATGCAGGCATGAGACACAAACTGTACAAGGCAATGCAAGGTAGTGACATTCAATCGTTCATTTGCACGCCTTTCCTTAGGATCAGGTACGGTCCTGAACAGCTCCCTGAATGACAAGGTATGGCAGGGTGTGCAGGGTGTACGGCCGGGCACAGCGTGTATTGAAGAGTACTGCAGGGGATGACAGGGTACGGCAGGGTGTGCCAGGGTGGGGCAATGTGTATGGCAGAGTGTGTGGCAGGGTACGGCAGGGCAGGGTTTGACAGGGTGTATAGTAGGGTAGGACAGGGTGTGGGCATGGCAGGGTACAACAGAATGTATGGCAGGGTACAGGTACTGCAGGGTGTAAGATGGCTATACGACAGGGCAGAGACAGCGCAGAACTTTGCATCAACAAAGCCAAGCGCCCCACCTGTGTAAAGGGAAGGCATGCTGCCAGGGACTCTGCCTATCCCCAGCCTCAGTCCATCAGCAGCAACACTGCTGGCATCTCCACCACCGCTGCCACCGCCAATACTGCCATTGCCACTGCTGCTGCTAGCTACACGGACTAGATCAGACTGCCTGTTGCTGAAACCATTGGCAGAAGGCGTATCAGACAGTGGCAGACGTTCAGCCGTGTTCAGCTGTGGAAGGGTCTCCTGCAGCAGCTGTCCCGCAGCGTCCTGAGTCATTGCACCAGGCTGATGTGATGCCTCCAGATGGAGCTTTGGACCCTCCAAAGCTTGCTTTCGCCGCTGCTGCGTGTGCTGCACCGCCGTTGTGAAGGTGCCTTGGGAACTGTGGCTAGGCAGCTGTGCTGACTGCAAAGCATGCTGAGCAGCAGCAGGGCTTGAATCCTCAGGCAAGTGGTTGGCCTGGTTGCTTAAACTTTGGGCAAATTGAGCTTCGACAGAAGACGAAGCAGCAGCTGAAGGTGTGGGGGTGTCCACAGTGTGAGGCTGAGCTGCTGGGCTGCTTTCAGCCAGAGGGGAAGCTGTGCTGGGAAGCATTTGAACAGCCTGCTGTGTGTGCTGTGCATGCAGGGATGGATTCGGAGAAAAGGGCAAGGTAGCGGCGCCATAAGGGTTTGAACGCTTGGTGTCATGCTGTGCACGCTGTGAGGGAGAAGCTGCAAAAGCAGCATCACGCCGCGCGTGCTGAGGAGGAGAGCTGGGGCTGGGCATGCCATGCTGTGCATGCTTTGATGGCGAGGGGGCCTGTGAGGGGGCTTGTGACGGGGTCTGGGAGGGGGGCCTGCTGAGGTAGCTGTCTGACAAGCTTGCATAGGCCGAGGCTGCTCCTGTGGAATTTGGCCCTTGAGACCAAGGGAACACCAAAGGCAAATCTGGAGTGTCTGCCTCCGCAGTCAACCTTGCAGATTCCTTCAACATCTTGAGCAGGCTTGTCATGGCCTACAAGAAATCAATCTCAACCTCTTGTGCATGATATGCCACAAGAAAGTGCAAGACATGTGCACAACAGAATATTATTGCAGATTTCACCCCTGTGCAGGACTGTCTCGTCAACAACCTGCTGTCTGAGTGTGAGTGCGCGCTTGGTACAAGCTGTCTCTGGATGTGGTTTGGCATGCTTGGACTGTGGTCACATGAAGGTTGCAGACAACTCATGGCAGCAACATATCTGGTCATGCAGACCATGATTTGAGTCATGGCCGGAGGATTTGCATGGAATTCAGTTTGCAAAAAAGGCCTCATGCAAAACAGGGACGTCTTCACTGATGCTGGTTGTTTGCTGATGACCCTCATCATTCTGTGCATTGGAAGACTGACTATGAGAAGGAGGACTAGTATCATGCGCTCACAGAGGCAAAACGCAAGCATTGCACTGGCTGGCTGCAATTCAGGTGGCCACTTGAATTAGCCTTTGCATGCATACAAGAATTGCTGAGCTTCTGAGGGTATGGCTTAGCATACAGATATGGCAGTCACTGCAAAGCAGATATGGTAGTGCAGTTGTATGATATCACAGCTATGGCAAAGCATACAGGGAAAATTCAGGTCATGTACCTCTGGCTTAGCTGGTGAAACGGCCATAGACGCTTCCCTGTCTTTGACTACAGCTTCAAAGGCTTCTGTATGGGTGAAACCCTCCTCAGTCTGCCCAGTTGACACGCCTGGTATGAGCTGACGCTCATCAAGCAATGACAGTTGAAAAGCTGTCTGAGAACCTGACCTAGTCATACCCTCCGGCACAGCTTCCTCTGCAGCATCTGAGTGTGCAGCAGCTGATGGGCTTGACATTGGTGAAGATACTGCTCTGTTGGACAAGTCAACAGAGTCGGATCTTCCAGCAGCGTCTCTGCTACTTGTTGGTGTTTGCTCCTGCTGCTGCGAGCTGGCACTGCTCTGCGCAAACCCTGGTGTGGCAGGGTGAAACTGACTGATAGGAGGACGCAGGAAGGTTGGTACAGACCCTGCTGGCTGACCTTTTGATAGGGTGTTTGCCCCCTGAGGTGATGCCCCCTTCAGCACTGCAGGGCTCCATGGAGATGGATTGACTGATAGACCAGTGGCTCTGCTGCTGTTTTGCAGCACGCTTGACTGAAGTCTGCTGGTTAGAGCGTTGAAGACAGGAGGAGGTGGAGGCAGCCGTGAACGGTATGTGCTCGGTGCTGATACTGTAGCAGCTGCAGCAACCTGAGGAGCTGGTGGTTGTGTACTGCTGCAATGCCCAGCTGTGATGCCTGTGAATGGAATACGCACAAGAGAGGCCGATGGCGAGGCTGCTTGATGCACAGGAGCGTCTGACTTGGCTGCCTGGCTACTGCTTGCAAAGGCAGCTGACAAATCCAGCCTGGACACATCATCGACATCTTCCTCGCTGCCTCCCGTGCTGACGGGCTGGGCAGACGTGCTGACAGGGAGCACTGATGCAGCTCGTGCAAGTGATGTGTCTGAGCTGACAGGCTTTGCAGAGGGCGAGGGTTGTGAGGCGACCCGTGGCGAGTCACGCAGCTCAGCATCTGCTTTTGGAGCAGACTGCAAACTCTTTGCTGTGGCTTTCTGCTTTCGGAAAGCTTCCAACTACAGAAAAAATAGCTTGTTCAGCTACAAGAGCAGCAAAGATACGGATTATAGCGGTATCGCCGTGCCCAGCAGTCACCTTGCGACGCCCAGCCTCCTCCAACTCCTTCTTGGAGCGCGGACGGCTCATCGCGGCTTCAGCAGGGAAGGTGTTAAGCTGCCTCAGCTGCTGCAGTGAGAGTGAGAGTCTGGCGTAGCAGTCAGCTGGTCTGCAATGTCATGACTTGGCTACGGTACAAAGCATGCTGCCAAGAAGCCAGCATTCTATGGGGCGCAGGCGCTGACTGCCGATCGACAAATGTTGTGCTGCATAAACTCATGCAGAAGCTCAGGAATCCAAAGCTGGTGCAATTTTTTGAGCTGGCCTGCAGGCTCTGATCAGCAACCTGGAGCACGACAGTCTGCAGTCACACAGTTGTTATGATGACATTACCGGTGTCTCACAGCAATCTTGTTTACAGTGCGATGCCCATGTCCCTCTATGCTGTGGCAAGCACCATTTATCGCATTGAACTAAATGTGCATGCGCTATAAGCAGGCTTGGCACAGTTTCTTTATGAGCAAAGATCTTGTGCATGTTAGTGCATAAAGTCGGAACTGTACATGTGAGCAGTGGCGCTAATTCTCAAAATGTAAACATACATGAAAGCTGACAACGAAAGCCGTCAGGCAGGGTCTGAAAGCAGGCTGAGTTCAGGCTATGCCTTGGGTAGAGCTAGGAAAATACGTGTCAGACAGAGTCTATTCTGATATGCTACGCCAAAATGAGATTTTTTAGTTTAGCCTGAAAATGAAAAGACGTCTGCCAAAGACCCAGCTGAACCAACGTTTTTGTTTCCAGCGGCTGCAGCTTGTGATCCTGGCTGTACGATATGCAATATCTGGGGCATGAAACGCTTGAGATCCTCAACCTGCGCAACACCAACACAGTGGGAAACGAAAATGATGAGGTCTTGCAGCAAGACATGCTGCTCAACACATTGACTGGCAAACAGGCTGAGCAAAAGCCGCAAGGCAGTGGCCCATGTAACATGTTGGCTGTGTCAACATGCGCTTCTGATACACCAAGCAATGCTGCATATAACTCTGAGCAAGCAAATACTCACAGTTGTGGGATGACAACCCTGAGCAAGCAAATACTCACAGTTGTGGGATGACCATCTATGTGGAGCTCTGGCTCCAACTGGCGGACAATGGAAACCTTGCCCTCTAAGGTACTGCAGAAAACCAAGCGATGGGGTTTGATCTGCCCTTCGGCAGAACCAACCAAGCCAACATCCTCCAGAGCTCCCCGGACTGTTGCCTCGCCAACATCATCGATGACATGAGTTATCAAGAAGACATTTGCGTTCTTTGCTAGCTCAAGCAGCAGGGGCACCGCCTGTTGCCGTACACTTGCTGAATCCTGCAGAAGACATGAGTGTTTCCACATTTATATCGCGCCAGCACCAGAAGATATGAGTGTTTCCACATTTTTATCACGCCAGCACATTGATCGCAGGAGCACAAAACAATTACCCATCAGCTGGGATCACAGCGGTTGCAGATGCATGCGTGCAGCAGTACGCGTTGGTGCTATGGGAAAGCGGCACTCTTCTGGGTTGATGGTTGGGAATGCAAAGCAAGTGCATGAAGCTGACGTATGTGGCATGGCATGCAGGTGCAATTACTCTGCGCAGACACGAAGTGTAGACATTTGCAAGCAGACATGGCGCATACGTTCAGCTCACCTGCAACTGATCTGGTGTCCATTGATCCAGCAAGACACCAGGCGCTGATATGGTGATCTGCCTTACTCCAGCCAGTTGGGTCTGAACAGCTTGTGCTAATGTTGTGGGAGCAGAAGTTCTTGCCTGCATTGCAACATGCTGGGTCTGAGCCTGCGTTCGCTAAAGCATTAGGACAGTGTTCAAGGCTGCACTGCATATACCTGTTGTGAAGCACTACTGGACTGTGCTTGTTTAGTTTGCTGAGTCAAGGTGCTGGTGTTTGGGCCCCTTCTGGCGTTAGGTGCCGGTGGTCCAGCATTATCATCACGTCTGCCAGGTCCCCGCAGCTGATACAAACCGTACACAAGTGCTGCAAGGCCTAGTACACCTGTGAGCTGAAGGGAGCCAGCTGGAGCCTCCTGTACGAGAACAGATCAAGCTGTCATATGCACTGACTCAAGCTTTTGGTACAGCGTGCCGATAATACGCCTAGATCAGTTGAGCTACGTGATGGACTGTGGTTTGTGAGTGATGTGGTTGCTGTGCCTAAGCTTATAGGGCAGCCGCTTGTAGGGCAGACGCAACACGGCCTCACCGCCAGCAGATGCTGCAGCTTGACCACCAATGTCCGCGCTAGTGTCCTCACATCTTGGAGCCAGTCCGCCATATGCAATGCAATGTCACAAAGCTGTTTCGTGGGCCACTAGACCTGGGAGTCAAAATGTTCAGCAAGGCATGCATGCATGGGTAAGAGTCGCTTCGCGCCGTTGCAAACCTCGTCAACAGACAAAACAACGTAGCGCGCCAATGGTCAGGAACCGGGGCTGAATCCTGCTGAACTTGCAGCTGAAGTCAGCAAAGCTCATAATCGTGTTAGCTGTTGACTTTCCTCACTTCCTTGATGAAGTTCCTTTGCTTCTTCATTTGAAAGTATGAGCAAGGCAGGCAGGTCTCGGAGCAGCTGGCACCGCTTCGATGCCTGGCCCATTGGGCAGCTATACATACTTCAGGAAGTGTTGTGGACTCGTCCAAAACGCGCATTGGCCATAGCTGGCGAAGTTGAGCCCATATCGTTGATCACGCCACTGATCACTCGTGTTGCCCTGCGCCGTATTTGCCTGTTGCTCCGGTCTCACAAACAAAGCTTTTCATAGCAGCAAGGTAGCTGCTGTCTGCCGCATCGCGCGTGTAAACCACATATGTAGACGATACATTTACACCGACGCTCTTTCGGCATGGCGTGGATTCAGCAACAACAGAAAAGTTCCAAAGCCTTCGGCAACATCACAGCTATCGAGCAAGACAAAGCTGAAATTTCCTCAGGCCATTTGAGTTTCTATACAGAGCCCCCAAGCACCATCATATGCATCGAGGATTTTGAGCGCTATGCTATAGACCGGCTCAGAGGTGGGAAGCACCCTGAGTACAAACTTTTGCTGCCCTTACTGAGTTTGATTGCCTGCCATCAGCAGAAGTTCTACTGAATCTGCATTCTGAGCCACATGTATGCACTGCAGTCCTTAAGGGCATAGAGGAAGCAAAAGCAAAAGGTTTTAAGCCACATGAAGTACAAGAAAAGGCCAGAAAACTAGCCAGTGAACATCTAAAGGTACCAGAGACTTCTGCTGTTGCTATTGAACACATCAAAATACTCATTCCAAAGCACCAATGACAGTCTAGCCTCGCCGCAGGCCCTTGATCCTAAGCAGAACCTCTTCAAAGATCATGCTTCACACTTTGTTCTGCGCCTAGCATATTGCCGCACAGAGGAGCTGCGTCGATGGTTCCTGACTCATGAAAGTGAGCTGTTTAAGGCCAGGTTTAGCGATGAACCTCCCAAGGCCCAGGCAAGTCCTGTCAGCTTGCTCAACATGAAGGCTTCACAGAAAGCCTACGGTCCAGCTTTATCATGGGTTTTCATTTAAAGCCATCAAATTGCCAAGTTAGAAGCTGCTAACTCGGTGCTCAGATTGAGCCCAGGCACATGAACAGCACGGCGCTGCCGTGCTGATCTGTGACAGGCATGTCTACTGCTGCACTCACACAAAGGATGCAAGCATTGTACCAAGTTGAACAGATTTGTGTGCAGGTAGCATTCATGACTCAGGCTGGTCTAGATTATGACCAATGCACGTCAGATGAACTAAATGAGACCATTCAGCCCAGTGGAAAGCCTTTGTGGGCGCTGTTGGCGCAAGTTGAGGAGTCCAAGTGGAATCAGCAGGTGGCATTAGAGATTAAGCAGGATCCCGGAAACAGAAGCTTTTTCAAGGTACATGGTTCTTGACAACTCAAACCCACTGAAATAGGGCATCTTTGTGGCTGCAATGCCAAGCAGACACAGTGCTGCAGTCATCCCAAGCCAATTGGGCCATTTTTGTGCTGCTGCCACGCACTTCTGTGCTGCTGCCACACATGTTTGTGCCGCTGGCACACCATGTCTGTGCTGCTGCCACACAAGGCATCTACACAGCTGCGTACACAAGGCATCTACACAGCTGCGTACACAAGGCATCTACACAGCTGGCCAGGCTGAATCTTTTCACATGACGCTTACTTGATGTCACATGCTGCACCTGGGCAGCCCGGTATAATACTTGGCTTCTCCTTACTTTGGTGCCGAAAGGCGTAGTTTATCTTCTTACGTGCTGCAGGTGGACTTTGAGCAAGTGCCAGACCTTGTGGCTACCCGGAAGGTCTTCTTGAGGCATGGGCAGGCATACGTCTTCAAAACAGATGTTGCTTCCCTTGTAGTGGGTCACTTCAGGTACTCACATACAGGACCAAAACACCTGCAAGCTGGTCTGCTCCTGACCCAACATCTCAGTGCTGTAATGACAGCTGTACATCCTGTGCAGCACGTCGGCAGGAAAACATTGACAACTGTGTGAAACAGCAAAGGCACCTATCTTAAAAAAGAATCATTGGTCATTGTTTGTGTGTTGTGACCTTCCCAAACTGCAAGAGAAACTCAGTTCATCACTGCTTTTGTGCTGTACTCTATCCAAAGGTGTACTGCAAGAGAAGCTCAATTTGAGCGGCTGCCTCTGCAGGAGCCAGCTCTCACACGCTCTTGTCACCACATCACGCAAATGGGCATCCCACATTGCTGCAGAAGAGAGTGAGCGGCTGACACCTGTTGTGGAGGCACTTAGCACAAGGTGAGCCAAGGGCTAAAAGACACACTCATGACTGAGCGCATTGCTTGCTGCATTGCTCAAGTCACAGATGCAACCCAAATGCACATGTAGCAAAGGTACCACGGGACATTTGGTGAGAAGCTCCAACAGCCCACTGTTGTGAGTGCTGTCAAACTGCAAAAAGCAAACGTCAAAGTCTTGAACCCTTGGACCCATCCACAGCTAAAAAGCCCTGCACAAGACTGAGTTGTGCTGGCTTGCTCATTGAGCTCCGTCGAACCAGTATGCACCTGTGCTTTCAAGCCAGCATGTCTGATGAGTCACAACTGGCTCCACACCCCAGACTGTAAGTTATAACACGAAAAAAAAGCAAATGAGCTATCATGCTGCAGATACCTGGGTCCAGACTATGGGGACCTGCAGCGACCAGCTGGGGAGGTGGCTCTGGCTGATTTGCCACGTCTTGCTCATGAGAGCTTTCCTCTTTGCATGCTGGTGAGTCACACTCATGAGAGCTTTCCTCTTTGCATGCTGGTGAGTCACACTGTTCGCCAAGTCAAGCTGCACGTTCTGTCTGCCTGCAAGGCCAACAGTATGACGTAGACCTCAAGCATGTGCTGCTTGTTGTATAATGTTATGTGGAAACTTGCGAAACTAAAATGTCATAACTCGGTTGTTTTCTATGTACATTGTTGCTCCGCTGTCAAAGGCATTAGCTGAGAGCCTGCAGAATCAAGTGTCTCAGAGTTGGGGCATCTGCAGACATGTACATGGTAGATGATCAGGCCCTCTGACCCAGTTCCAACAAACAGCATGCACAGCTCTCAAAACACCAGCTAGCAATGTACAGTAGCCTTAGTGCAAAAAGACCCAATAGTAGCAGTGATGAAAAGGCATATTGAGCAGTGTTGACAGCATCCTGAAGCCTGCAAAAGATGTAAAGTCTGAGTGAATGCACCCTAGTCTGAAAAACAGAGAAAACACTACACCTTGCAGCGTCATTTTATTGAGGTGCCAGGGACTGTATCAGGCTGCCCAGATCTGCAAATGTATAAGTCTGTTGTGCAGAACATGTTTGACGCCCTGAAGCGTGATCACCATCTGAAGCACACTGGGCGGCAGCAGCTGGGAAACTTCCTCAAGGTCAGAACAAAACCTCAACCTCAGCTTGCCTTGCCTCACTGTTTCGCTTGGTGTTTCTTGCCATGAAAGCACAGCAAAGACCTGGGTGACAAGGCATTGTGGTGAAGCCTCCCGTGAATTTACTGTGTCAGATGATGTTTTGTGTGTAGACAAGTGTTGAAGCTCAACAAGCAGCCTTTGCCTGACTTGCTGTTGTGCCGTGAGGACAACACCATGCATGCAAGCACACCACTTAGGCTTTGACCTAGGAGATGTACTTGCAAGGCCCCACGCCCGGAAGGTCAAACAATGCGCAAGATGTTCGCTGCTGCGCAACATGTCAAGACCGTCTGCAAATTAGTGTATCCTTGGGAAAGTGTATCTGAGATTCAGTCTATCAAGGAACATGTCAAGACCATTGTCATGTTGCCCAGGGCATTGGCTTGTCGCTGGATTCAGCTTTGGCGTTCTGGAGGACAGAGTTTGCCAAGGGAGGTATGCCAGAGGACAAATTCAAGAAGGAGCACATGTACAACATCAGGCACTCATATGGTAAAGAGGGCAAGAGGGTGAACTACACTCCAGCCTCATGCATGAGCGTGATCAACTCGCAACCTGGCGAGGTAAGACAAACTCAACACATGCATAGCTTTCCATTCCCCTCTGCTGGCGTTGTACGTCAGCAGATGAGGTGCATTAGGAGAAGCCATGTGCTCAATTGGCTGAATTCTGCACAACTTCCTCTGCTAGCTCAAAACTGTGCGAACAGCAAGCAGCGTGGCACATGAGCTGGCAAACACGGGATGTTTTGCTGCTACAGCATTTGTGTCATAGATGCCGTCCAACGGGTGCCAGCCAATGACAGCTGTCTGTAGCCTCCCGTCAATCTGCTGGCAGCATCATGTTCACATCAATCTGGTCACATGTTGCCCTATGCTGACTCAGAGTCTCAGCCTGAGCATTCGGGTGTGATGGGTGCAGGGGGTTGTGCACGGGTGCCCCTACAAAACCTTCAACAAGGACAGCTTGACAGCAGCTCTGACACGGCTTCGTGTAGAGCCTCAAGCCATCCGTGCAGCTGTGGCGAAGCAGCAAGGTAACCATTTCCAGCTGGCATGTGCTGCTGCCTGGGAGGGGGCTCATGGGTGTGAGTGTGTGACCGGGATCAATCATCCAAACCAGGTACATCACTTCTCCTCCCAAACTATCAGCTGCTGTTCCTCCTGTTCTCCCCAGGCTCTGCACCGCTGCTGCGCATTGTGAGAAAAGAAAAGAAAAGACTACGCCTTTCAGCGTCAATTTAATGAGAAGCCAAGTCTTATACTGGGCTGCGCATTGTGAAGTTTGCTGCTGATGCCAACTGTGTCGTATGCCGGCTGCTCCCACTGCTGTACAACAGGCACAAGGCAGTGTAGCGTGACGCTGCAGCGATGACGCTGCACATGTCGTTGCATGTACAATGGCTGAAAGAGGTCTGATGTGCTGCAGTACTACAGTGAGAGCAGAAAGGTACATGATGCACAGATGGAAACAGAGCAGGATGCACCAGCTGCTGCAGGCACTCCAGCTCAAAGTGCTAACAGGTTGCCCAATCAGAGCAATGAAACAGCTGCAGCTGTCACACCTGTTCGCCAGACATGATGAGATATGACAGCTTGTGTGCCATTATGCTAGATGATCTGCCTGAGCAGCTGACTGTAGTGAGCATGCAGTATACTGCCATGGAGGCTATAGATGCTTGGAATAGGCTGAAGGAAAGTGGCAACTATTCAGACACAAACCGCATGTCCAAAATTGTACAAGCTACATCACAGGCATTGCCCAGAGTCATGTGTCCTGACATATTTTTCTCTGTTGCATTGCCACACTGCTTGTACCACACCAGAAGCACATTGTACAGAGATCACCAACAAGTTCATCTATCAAACTTCCACTTGACATGGTGCGCTAGCGCTACGCCAGTCCTGCTGCCTGCATCTTTGAAATGAGGGTTTGGATCTTGGCATCCTTCAGTCGCACCAGCTGTTCCAGCTTCTTCACTTTTGTTTCTATGATCTGCACAGTGACACCAAGTCAGCTAGTCCTTGCAGCAACCACTTCTTGACATCCCAGCATGCTGGTTCACAGACACAATCAACATGTGAACCTCATGGCAAGTAAACATGGAAGTGGAGAGTCTGACATGCAATCTGGCACGCATGCAAAGAAGTCATCACACCTCATTTGTCTCGCGCAGCTCAAGGATTGTCTGCTCCTTGTCTGCCAGCTCTGCTGCAGCAGCTTTGTCTGAACCACCTTTCAACGTCACTTGTGCATGAGCCTGTGTGTAACCAGAGGTAATGCTGAAACGTCCCTGACTAAAACCACAAGTGTAGCATCCTGTCCAACTGTCACAACACCCAACAACATGTATCACAGCTGATTGATCCCATCCATACACGCAACCCAATTGCATGGTCAGCAGACTGATCATCTACACGAGAGTTTTATGAGTGATGGACTGCAGCATCTTATGAAACTCACTGTTGGAGAGGCTTTGGCACTTCTTGGCTGCATGCGGCGCCCTGTGCTGTCTCCTGTCTGGCCATAAGAACTGTCAGGTGTCCTGCTGCTCAGGTCCTGATATCCAGGACTGTCCCCATCATTTGAGCTGCATCACAGTCATGTAAATGCTGATGCTTGCATTAGCTCTTCTGCATTGCTACTGAACAGTGAGGCACGGTTTCAAAGCAGTACAGCTGTGTGTCACCTGTGACTTTTGATTTGCCTGACAGCAAGATTCACATGACCAACAATATGGTAGCTGTGTGCACAGTGGGGATTCAATGTCATAACAGTACAAGATACCTGGGACGCTGTGATTGTCTCTCGTTGTACTTCTCCAGCTTGATCTTCACCAATTTCAGCACGCGCTCCACAGCTCCAGGGTCACAGTTGACCACTGCTTCACACTCACTCTTAGCCAGCACAAAGTCCAACTTCTTGAAGACACGCTGATTCAGAGTGGTCCAGTTGTACAGTTTCTGCGTCAAGCCATGTG
>JAABUK010001509.1_pt1 | contig 43879 bp, 33 predicted proteins | sample 5559141 | NCBI WGS metagenome assembly JAABUK01 (sample SAMN10711869, study PRJNA513367) | rock metagenome | isolation source: Antarctica rocks | place: Antarctica: Victoria Land, Pudding Butte nord | collected 2016-01-03 | reverse complement strand
TGACACTGTTCATCATCAAAATTGAAAGAATCGCAACACTAGAGTATTTGAAAAATACTCGAATTGCGACGAGAAAATGACTATTAGAAACGAAAGAGTAGAACGCGAAGAGTGCGAAAGAACAAAGGAAAACGAAAGTACGATGACGAGGGTTGAGAAAGAGCGCTTGTATGCGCAAACTATCGATGTGATTGACCAACGAAAAGATATAAAGCAGCGACTTTGACCAGATTACATGTAACTTAGCATACATACAGCGTCTAGACAGTGTCATAGTCATAGACTGCATGCACTTAATGAAGAAATAAAAATAAAAAAAACAGCGTCTAAACAGTGTCATAGTCATAAACTGCATGCACTTAATAAAGAAAAAGAAAAACTTATATTTCTTTATCTTTTCTTGATACTTTGAGCTTAAGAGAAGTATCATCATTCATGATATAATCACTGAGATTTTTGCAAGTTCATGAACTGATCAGTTCAATGATAAAACTTCTTTTGTTGCTATTCTGCAAATGAAACAGTATATTCTTCAGATTTTTTCAATCATTGCATCTTTTCAACGTTTTTGACATCTTAATTGATTAATCAAAGCAACAAACAATAGTCTGATTGCAAAGCGAAAAATGCATGTAGTTTCTGTTATGATTCTAGTCTTCATCTATTCTTTCTATTTTTTTTTATTTCTTCATTAAGTGCATGCAGTCTATGACTATGACACTATCTAGACGCTGTATGTATGCTAAATTACATGTAATTTAGTCAAAGTCGCTGCTTTATATCTTTTCATTGAACAGTCACATCGATAGAATGCGCATACAAGCGTGTGAACTGTTTATATGATCAAGTGATCACATAAACAATTCAAAATTGTGAAAGCTGATCACTTCAACGTAAGCTTTCAACTTGTCTGTATGATCATCAAGTTAAGCGAGCTAGATGAGCTTTGATCTATGTAAAGAAAAGCTGATCACTTTGACGTGAGCTTTCAAGTTCGCTGTATGATCATTCAGCTGAATGAACTAAATGAACTTTGATTTATGTATTTGCAACGCATGTAAATCAATCAGAAAATTGAAATCGATCGATTTACTGCGTTGCACAGATGTGTATATGTGCAAAAGCTGAGTCGTGTCTTTGCAGTGTATATGTATGTGACGTATATGAGTTGCAGCGTATGCGCAAAGACGTTGCTGTTGTTCTGTGTATATGAGCAAAGATTGTGTCATGTTTTCGCAATGTATGTGATTGCAATGCATGTATATCGATCTGATAAAGTGAAAAATCGATTGATTTACTGCATTTTGCAAGCATGTAGATGCACAAAAGCTGAGTCGTGTCTTCACAATGTATATGTGTGTGATGTATATGAGTTGCAACATATGCGCAAAGATGTTGCTGTTGTTCTGTGTATATGAGCAAAGACTGTGTCGTGTCTTTGCAGTGTATGTGATTGCAATGCATGTACATCAATCTGATAAAGCGAAAAATCGATCGATTTACTGCATCACACAGACGTGTAAATATGCAAAAGCTGAATCATGTCTTCATAGTATATGTGTGTATATCATATATGAGTTCAACGTGTGAATAAAGCATTGTTACTGCTCTGTATGTGATTGCGCTGCGTGTAAATCGATCTGAAAATGCGAAAAATCAATCAATTTACTGCATCACATCTGTCTGTATGTGCGCAAAAGCTGAGTCATGTCTTTGCAGTATATATGTATATGTTGTATATGAGTTGCAGCATGTATGCAAAGACGTTGCTGTCATTCTGTGTATATGCAAGCTTCAACGTTTTGATGACTGCGTTGTTATTGCTTCGCTTTTCAACTGTGTGTAAGCTCAACATGTGAATAAAGCGCTGTTACTGCTTTGTCAATGTTGATGACATTGTTCAGCTCTTCTGATAAGCATAGCTTGCAGAAGATTTGTAGTCAGCATCTTGTACAGATAAATCTTGTTGTCGATCTCTATTCTTTCTAGCTCTGACCTGAGTTTCATTCTAATTGAGTCTAGTAAGCATTTAAGCTAGTAGTAATGTCATTGAAACTCTGCATCATATGTGTAAGACATCAATTCTTTCGAGTTTAGCACAGAGCTGAGAAATACACATATAAAGAATTGAGTTCTTTTCTATAAATACTTTTCTTTCTTAGCATTTATTTATTAGTTAAATGACACTCATATGACTCGTTTTATGCCGATTTCTAACATTAGATAAATGCTCATCAACTCTGCTATCAACGTGTAGATGATACAAAATAATTTACTTTTATTCAGAAAATTCGCAAGAAATTCTTTGAATTACTTTCATCAAAATACACATTCAAATTTACTTAAATTTATCAAATTAATCACTCAATCTTATCATAATTAAATTTGTTTATCTATCTTTATCTCTTTCACAATGACATGCAACTCTGAATCAGTCAAGTCATGAACAGCTCATCTGCTTAGAAGCACTACTAGTAGACGAGTTTTTCTTATTTCTTTCGATGCTTCAGCGAAATCTCAGAATGTTGCTATTTCATGAAATATCAACACAAGTCAACAACTTTGTCAATGAGCTATCAATTAGTCAGATGAGATCATCAAGATGCTGATCGAGCTAAAATATCAATGAAACATGACTTTAAAACTCAACAAGCAATGAATCAATCTACAAGTTGATCACATCAAAAGACTTAATGAGTTAAAAATCAATTAAATGACAATAGACACTTAAGAAGAGACTATCGTTGAACTACGAGAGAAAGTATTGAGTTTTAAAAAGAAACAGCATTCAACGAATCAGTCTCAATCTCAACAGTCTATGAAGTCTTGAGCTTCTATCAAGAATCATACTCAACGAAAGTCATTCACTTTATTTGACAATGATCATCACAAGTTTTTCAAGTTTTCAAACTCATTTATATTCATTGATGAAGATGAATCAACATGAGACAGTTGAAGAATCAAGATAAACGACAAACTTCAGACAAATGTTGATCATTTTGATAATGAGAATATCTGTATTGTTTATGTGATATCTAGACTAAAAGATGATGCTGCTGAGTACATCTTCGCTTAACGTTGACATGATGCTTTGCATTCATACATCTTGATCAACAAGCTATTTGAGCATCTGAAAGAAATATACAATGAACTGAATAAGAATCAAAAGTGTCATCATGAGTACAACGCTCTGAAACAAGCAGACAAGTCTTTCAATGTCTTTTACTTCAACTTTATGAAGCTATTCAGCTATCTTGAATACGACGATTGCACTCTGATGAACGATCTTCAGAATAAAATCAATAATCGCTTGCAGAACGTTCTATCAGTCTGTTCAGAAAACTTTACTTTGCTCACTCACTTAAGAATCTTTCTTCAAGATGTGAATAGTAAACAACAAGTTAATTATCAGCTTCGCAGCAAACGTTGCACTGTCATCATCAAAGTCACTATTGTACCTGATAAACGCACTACTTCTCTGTCAGTAACAACTTCAATAATCAATTATGTTAAGTCAACTATCTTTTCTACTTCTGAGTCAGCGAGATTATCAATTATCTGCTACATCTGCAAGATCTTCAATCATTTGTTCAAGAATTACTTTCAGCTGAACAAGATCAACACTTCTGCATCTTGTGCATTCATTCTTCGTCTACATGAGATCATCATTTCAAAGAATAAAGAGAATGAGAAAATGTCTTTCAAGAATAGTGAGGCAAAAAACTAGAGACTTTCATCAAAGATGCAATGAAAGATGTGTTAATTTCTTCAATAATGAGCATGTCAAATGACTCTTTTGCTTCTGAATCTTTGACTACTGAATTGTACTTTCTAGCAATGAAATTAGTTACTCATTGAAGTCATTGATTGACATCGAAGCTGCTGACTATTCATTTATTGATGAAGTGATCGCGCAGATTGTTTGTGATCAGTTGCAAATCAAGTTTTTGACTTTGATCAAAGCGAAGTCAATTCAAGAATTCGACAATCATTATGCTAAGAAACTCATTACTCATGTCATCTATTCAAATCTGACTGTTTAAGATCATACAATTGACACAGCTTTTATGTTGATTACTTGATTAAATCAACATCAAATGATTCTTGAAAAAATATGAATGAACAAAATCAATCTAGTAATTGATATGCAAATCAATTTTCTTCGATTTTTCTCAAGCAATAAATCAATCACAAAATGAAAGAGCTTGACTTTTACTCATATACTGAAAAGATCTTTCACTTTTATTACATCTCAATTCAGTCAAAACAAGAAGTTCATTGAATAGTTAAAACAGCGTGACGCGACTTTGACTAACGTCAATTTTAAGTCAACATTCAGTTTGAAATCATTCTTTTTCAGTTCAATGAACATAGCAATGATAGAGACAGCGACATATAGAATGTTAGTCAAATGATCAGATGTCAAAATCTTTGCTGTTATTGTCTTGAAAATCGATTGACTCATAACTACAGTTGAAAACAAGTTTGAAGAAGTGAATCTGCATGAGCTTTTTCACGCTGAAGCTCTCAAGTAAGTTAAGATCAAGCTTCTTTCTAAATATCACAACTATTCAAACATTTTTGATCAAGCAATGATTGATCAGCTATCATTGCATTGTTTCTACGATCACAAAATTGAGTTGATCGATGAAGAAATACTTTCTTGAAGCAGACTATATCAGATGTTTGATCACAAGCTTCAGAAAATAAAGAAGTATCTGATTAATCATTTAAACAAAGAATTTATTTTCTTCAGCTTCGCATCATACGTCTCGCTCATCTTGTTCATCAAAAAGAAAGATGATAGTCTGCATTTCTACGTTGATTACAGAAAGCTTAATACTTTGATCAAATGAAATCGCTATTCTTTGCTCTTGATAGACGAGACTTTTATTTGTATACAAGAAAGCAAGTATCTAACTTGATTGAACATCATTGTCGCGTTCAACAAACTACACATGCACTCAGATAGCGAAAATTTGACTATCTTTATTATCTTCTTCAACTCATACAAATATCATGTAATGCTCTTTGAATTAATCAATGAATTTGCGTTTTATCAACACTATATGAACGACATGTTGTTTGAGTATCTACATCAGTTTTGTCAGACTTATTTAAATGACATTATCATTTACAGCAAGATCTTGAAGAAATACAAACAACATGTACAATTGATCTTGAATAAACTATGAGAAGCTGATCTACAAGTAGACATCAACAAGTGCAAGTTTCATGTTCAGAAAACTATCTTTCTAGAACTCTTGATATCAATCGAAGAATTGAAGATGAACTCGCGAAAGATGCAAGCAGTTGTTGATTAATTTACACTCAATAATCTCATTCAGATGTAGTTTTTCATTGACTTCTGCAATTTCTATTGATGCTTCATCAAGAACTTTTTGAAGATTGTTCATTCAATGATTCAACTCACTCAAAAGAAAATCATATTTGAAGTCTATCAGATCATCTTCAATCATATAAAGAGATGTATGATTAAGACTTTTATACTACGTCACTTTAATCAAACTCATGAGACTATTCTTGAAATCAACTCATTCAACTACGTCAACAATGAAGTTCTTTCTCAATATAATGACGAAAAAGTACTACATTTAATTAAACTGATCATCGAGTCAAGTTTTGAATTGACATTTTGAACTTGAATTGAATTGAGATGAGTTACTCACATTTTCAACTTGATTTGAGTCGAATTGCTCATATTTTCAACTTGATGCAATTTGACTCAACTGAAAATTGAGTCAACTTGACTCAACTCATCAAGAACTTGAGCTTAATGTCAAGAGAGCTAAATATAGAAATTTTTCCGATTTTTGACTTTTGCATTACCTTTTTGCATTACCTTTTAATAGAAAGTCATGAAGGGAAACATGAAGAAGAACATGAAGAGAAACATGAAGAGAATCATGATGAGAAACATGAAGAAAGTCATGACGAAAAACATAGAGAGAAACATAGAGAGAAACATAGAGAAAAACATAGAGAGAAACATAGAGAAGAACATAGAAAGAAACATAGAGAGAAACATAAAGAGAAACATGAAGAGAAACATAAAGAGAGTCATGATGAGAAACATAAAGAGAAACATAAAGAAAAAACATGAAGATCGTTTGACTTTGATAGAAAGTCATGACGGAAAAACATGATAGAAAGTCATGAAGAGAATCATGAAGACTGTTCAATTAAGCTATTTACATTTATCTAATATCTTGTTGAATCAAGTTAAGTTTTCAAATCGAGTTATTGAGTCAAGCTTCTTAATTCGACTTGAGTGCTTAAGTTCAACTTCTCAATTCGATTCAACACTTTTTCAAAAAAATTTCAACTCAACTCAACACTTTTCAAGTTGAGTATTCAACTCAAACTCAAGTACTTAACTTGATGCAATCAATCTACATTTAATTGTCTTTTATAGCAAGAACATGTCTTCTGCTGAATGCAACTACAAGATATATGATAAAGAACTTTTAATCATCATTTGAGCATTTGAACATTGATGATTCAAACTGAAGCTAACTGACATTTCTATCAAGATGTTCATTGATCATCAAACACTCATCTTATTAATGAAAGATAAAAAACTGAGCAGACGTCAGATGCGCTGAATTCAGAAGCTCGCTGACTTTAACTTTAGAATAATGTATTGATTTAACAAACAGAACATCAAGATCGATGCATTAACTTGTTGAGCTGACGTTGTGCTCAGAGATTCAGAAGATGAGTGCATTTGCTATCAATGAATCACTATTCTGACTTTGAATTGAATGAAAATTGCTGATTTAAAGAAGAACATCAGTGAATCAATCTATAAACAGATTCTTGAGACTAATGAGATCAACGAGAATTGTACGCTACTTCGCGAAGTAATAGCAAAAGACGAGACACAATACAAAGATATTAAATTAAAGAATTGTTGAACTCAGAATGAAATCTTGTATCATGATAATCAGTTATGAGTCTCATTCAACGAGCTTCTACAAATGAATCTGATTCGTGAGATGTACAATCAATCATCAGTTGATCATTCTGATATTCTTAGAACTGTGAAAGTCATAAAGCGAAACTACTATTGATCATTCATGCGAAAAACGATAGATTGATATATTCAAAACTGCTATATCTGTTAACGTTTAAAGACATTTAGAAATAAATCAAATGACTTGCTTCAATCTTTATTAATATCTGAACAGCGATGACAAGACATAGCAATGAACTTCATTATTGATTTATTTGATTCAAGCGAGTACAACGCTATTCTGATGATCATCTGCAAATTATCAAAAGAAAGACATTATATTTCTTGCATCATTGATGATGAAGATATCACTGTCAAAAAAACAGTTGAAATGCTAATTCAATGAGTATATTGAACTCATGATTTATCAAGCTTCATAGTATCTGATTGAGGTTTGCAATTCATCTCTATACTATGAAAGTTTCTTTGCAAACGACTGAACATTTTTCTTTGATTGTTCATCATTTATCATTCTCAGATCAATGATCAAAGCAAATGAGTCAATCAGAACGTTGAGCGATATCTTCAATTCTTCTGTTCATATATGCAGAATGACTGATCTAAGTGACTATTCATGATCAAGTTTGTTGACAATAACATTTTGTTCTCAGTCATTTTCTTGATTCTCTTCTTCATGAACAAGAGCTTTCATTCTCATATGAGCTTTGATTCTGACATCATCAAGTATGAAAGCACTTGCGAACGCTTGCAGATTGATTGAGTCAAGAATATATCTGAACAAATGAACAAGATATTGATTTTCGCTCATGAAGTTCTGATCAAAACATGATAACAAATGATGAATTAAATTAACAAGCATAGAAAGAAAATCAATTACAAGATTGAATCAAGAATGTTTTTGAATGAACGAAATATTATTACAGCGAAACTCTTCAAAAAATTGAATGACAAGATGCTTAACTCTTTTCAAATCATTGATCTCATTGACTCATTCTATAAATTGAAACTATTCAAAACTATGTGTATACATGATGTATTTCATTCAGAGCTTCTTTGTCTCATCATCAATGATTCTCTGTCTGATCAGAAGAATGAATTCTCAAGATCAATAGTGATAAACGATGAAGACAAATGAAAAATCGACGATATATTGAACTCTTGATGATATTGAAGATGACTTCAATATCGAGTCAAATAAAAGAGCTATGACAATAATCTCAACTGATATAACGCTGATGATGATGAATTTATGAACGCTCAAGAGATGATCAATGACTTTCATATTAAATATTCAAGAAAAGCGCACTAAGAAACAACATTCATGCAAACATGAATATTCAAGAAAAGAAAGTAATGTTACAATTCTAGTCTTCATTTATTCTTTCTAGCTCTGATCTGAGTTTCATTCTAATTGAGTCTAGTGAGCATTCAAGCTAGTAGTGATGTCATTGAAACTCTGCATCATATGTGTAAGACGTTAATTCTTTCGAGTCTAGCACAGAGCTGAGAAACATATATATAAAGAATTGAGTTCTTTTCTGTAGATACTTTTCTTTCTTAGCATTTATTTATTAGTTAAATGACACTCATATGACTCACTCTATGTTGATTTCTAACAGTTTCAGCTGATACATCAGTTGAAGATCAAACAAGATTGATGACTACGTCAAAGCTTAAAGTCAAACTTGCTTACATGATTGAATACTTTTGTATCTGAGTCGTGTGAAATCTTTCTATCATTAAGTATGATTATTCAGTTTACAACATAAGACAGATCATATACATCTGAATCATCATCATGAAAGTTTACAAACTTCTTAATCATGTTTTCATTTTTCTCTTCATCATATATTCTAAAATCAACTCTGTTCTTTTAACTGTTATCATTGACACTCAAGATTTGCTTGAATTGATGCTGTGTATCATGTTTAAGTCATGAGTTTAAATCAGTAAATAAGACAGTATTTTTAAGAAGATGCTTGATGTTTTTCAAATTAAACTTTTTGTTTCATGACTCTGTTTTATTTGTTTGCTTCAAAAAATTCAATATTCTTTCTATAACTGCTTTTTGACAGATTTAAAAGATGAATGAAGTTCAAAAGTAGTATTTTTCTTTCTTTTAACATGTTAAGTAATAAAAGCTTATTTAGCATTAATCATGATATTTTGTATGCATTCAGTCAACACTATCTTCATGATAGTGTTATTTAATGTTTAGTAAGTCACAAGTAATGTAAAGAATGATTGAGAAGAAAGTAAAATTATGCAATACGTTTGAAAAATTGAAGTGTATAAAATTCAATGAACTTGAATGATGATTCTTTGAATCTGCTTCAATTTAAGAATGTTATTCTTTAATATTTTAACTTGAAGAAAATTTATTGACTTTCTCTGCTGCTGAAACAATCACAACGCACGCATCACAAATTTTGAAAAAAAGCACTACAAACAAGACAGAGTGAATCTAGAAAATGATTGAATGATGATGAATTGCATGAATTGCAGCAATGCTGATTTGAAGATGATTGCAAGTGATGTTGATTCATTGCAAGAAAACAGAGATGCAAGATTGAAACACTCACGTGATGATGAAGAGAATGTTGCTAATATTATTGATCTACTAATAAAGATATCAACGTTAGAGAAAGAGAAGAGCAAAGATCATTCATGAAAAGAGATAGCATTAAAGCTGATTCAACGTCTTCAACTCGATTCAGAAGAAAAACATCACATGAATCAGAATGTGTTCATCACGAAGAATGTACAGAAACTGAAAACATCAGTTCAACTGCTTAACAAGCAGTTGCATACACAGAAAAACATATGTCTTTCAACGAAAATCACGTCATGAGCGAACATGACAAGAGAAGAAATAGCGACGAGAAAGTAACGTTCTAGAGATGACTCGTCGTCGCTTCGCAAGAGATGAGAAGTCATGATTAAGATAATGAACAGAAGAGAAATAAAAGAGATACAGAAGAAGTCAATTGAACAGATTTTACAGAAAATCACAGACGTGTCGACAGGTCAAAGAAATCTAATCGTGTCACTTTGCAAGCTGAGCAGCGATGACATTTTTCTTCACGCAGTTAGCTCAGATGCTTGAGCAAACCTGAAAAAGACTCAGACGTGAGCAAAAGAAATCGCGAGTTCAACACGCGTAGCACGTTGAATCTTCGCAGTGCTGACACATGAAGTACACACTACAATAGACATGAGCAATCAAGAAAAGATCATTGAAAGATTGATAAAAGATAACGCGAAACTTCATGAAGATCTGAAAGTTCTAAGAATAGTCTGACTCAAGAAGATAGCAGATAGCGAAAAGACTCATTCATCACTCATCGTAGAGATCATGATCAAAGCGATGATGAATCGATTAATGAACGTGAGCATGCTGAACTCATATCAAGAATGTGCATGTAAGCTATTTGAAAAAAACTGTTGCATCACACAATGCTTCAGATGTCATGAATTTGATCACATGACTAAGATCTGCAAAAAGAATCAGCGCTGCGAAAAATGCGCAGACAAGCATCACATAAAGAAGTGTGTGATGTCTTTGAATAGAAGACGTTGCATCAACTGCAATGAAAATCACGAACTCTGAAGACACATCTGTCTCAAGTGACAACAGCAGATGAAACAAGCGTTTGAAATCTATAAAAACAGATTATTCAGATACTCTGAAACGTCTAAATACAATTGCACACTCTTCTCGCTGTCTCTGAACTCTTTAGATTCAATGAACTCTTCAGATTCAACGAATTCTTTTGATTCAACGAACTTCTTGAACTCAGCAACAGTCATGCTGAAAACATGCAGTTGAATCGCTGATGAATCAACTTGACAGATAGTAAAAATCAAGAAGAGACGAGTCAATCTTTTCTCTTGCGTAAGTAGTGACTCAGATGAGACGATATCTGAGCAGATTCAGAAACGTTCAATCAGAAAGTGAGAAAGATCATCAATGATCGAAAGCATACAAAGAGTCTTCTCATTGCAGAGTCAACAACAGCTATGAATAACTTTATGATAAAACAGTCTTTTCTACGAATTCTACAGTACAACATCAGAAAATCATTAAGAATTCAAGAATCATTTCTAATTGACAAAGAAGTTCGCGAATTCGACATAGTAGTTATACAGAAGCAAGATTGCAACAACAATGACTTGCAATCATTTAACTCAGCACACAACTTCTTTCATCTAGTGAAAAACTCGTCATCTCAATCAAGAACATGCATATACGTTAACAAATGTCTAAGACTCGATCAATGAATAGTAGAAACAGCTGAGTCAGACATTTGCTTAATCAGAATATTAACTCGCAATATAGACAATGAAACGCAGATGCTAAGACTTCTAAACGTCTACAACTCATGCTCACTGTTTACTACATTTACAGAGAAATCTTCAATCATTTCTCATTTGAACGAACTACTCAAGAATGACTGTGAACAACTGATCATAAAAGATTTCAATCTACATCATTCTCATTGAGAAAGATGAAGATGCTTCACTCATCATACAATGATTAATACTCTACTAAACGTCATTACAAACGTAAGACTGAAATTATTACTGAAATCAGACATTATTACTTACAAAGCTCACAATCAATTTACGACGATTGATTTAGTCTTTAGCAGCGAGAAAATACAGTTCATGACACGCAAGTGCAAGATACAAATCAATCTGCATCAGAGATTGAATTATCTTTCGATCATCACAAAGCTATGTTTACAAACAATCTCAGTGCAATTCTCAACTTGATGACTTTGAAAGAAAATGAATACAGAAGCATTGAGTGCTTATCTGCAAATACATCTATCTTTGAAATGCTCTCTAGACAACAAGACTATGATGAATGTCAGAGTGTGCAAGATTATCAGAGTATTATAAAAGATCATTGAAAAATCTACTCTCTTGACAAAGTCATCAAATTGAGTAAGAGACTTTTGAAATCAAAGCTGCTTTGAAGTAGTAATGAAATCAAGATGACTGTGAATCATATGAAAAATGCAAGACACATTAGAAGCATGAAATGAATATCTGAAGCACAATGATCATAAAAACAAGATCATTCAACAAATGAAATGCACACACTTCAGAACACAAATGCATGAGCTGAGCGAAGCACTTAAATCAATATGATGCTTTGCAAAATGAGCTAGAATCGAAAGTCAGCTATCTAAAAAGCTTTCTCAGTTTTCATCATTGAAGTGAAGCGACATTGATCATATGACAATGACGTTCAAGGAAAAAATCGAGATACTGCAAGAAAAGTTCTTTTTCTCATCTTCTTAAGCGAATGTCAACGACATCGCAGAATCATTCATATCTCTGACAGTCTCATTCAATTCACGCATCACAGAAGATGAAGTGAAGCAAACAATCAGACGAGTAAAAGCAAACAAAGCGTTGAGTGCTTCAGATATTTCAAACAGAGCGCTTCAAGTGAGTCTTGCAGAACTGATCTCAGTACTGACGAGTTTATTCAACGCATGCATAATACACAAGTATCATTCGAAGCAGTTCAAAAAGACTTAAACAATAGTACTATGCAAATCAAAGAAAAGCGACTATATTGATTCAAAGACGTATCGACTCATTGCTTTGCTTGATATCATGAGCAAAGCGCTGAAGTCGATCATGATCAAAAGACTGAGTGACATAGTTGAGACTCATCACATGCTATCAAATGCTCAAATGAGAGCGAGACGCAAGCAATTTGTGATCTCGACGTTGAATCTACTAATAGATCAAGTTCACACAGTGTGAGACTGTGAAATCAAATATGTGATCTTCATGCTAAGCTTAGACGTCGTTGAAGCATTTAATCAAGTCTCACACATCAGACTTCTGCATACGCTGAAAATGAAAAGAATGTTGAGCTACATAATCAAATGAACACGCAGCTTTCTAAAGAATCAAGAAACGTTGCTAATATTTGATGAATAAATGAGTGACATGCGCAAGGTAAATGCAGACATATCGCAGAGATTTCTCATTTCATTGATTCTCTTTCTATTCTTCAACGTAAGTTTAATCAAAAAATGCGAAGCATTGAGAATTAAAATCGAAGTGCTTAACTTTGTAAACAATATTAACATTCTAGTCTACGACAGATTCACTGAAGAAATCTGCAGAACACTGAGCAAAGCACATGATGTCTGCGCAAAATGAGCTTGCACTCATGATGCAACGTTTGCATCAGAAAAGTACGAGCTTACGCATTTCACTAGAAAATCAAAGAGATTCAACATAATGACTAGCATATAAATAGAAAGCTCAGTTATCAAATTGAAATCAGACGTACGAGTTCTAAAAGTGCAACTGAACATGAAACTGCAATAAGATGCGCATCTTCGACAAATAAAAATGAATCACGTCACAAGAATGCTGACACTTAGTCATCTTGAAGTCTTCACATGAGAAGCTATCTTCACAAAAGCGAGGCAAGTATACTCAGCAGTAATGAGATCAGAAATTGCATTCAAAGCATCAGTTTGACATCAGCGTGACAAGAAAGATGAACTGTTGAGCAAAGAATGCAGACTAGAAACACTTCAGAATCAGACTTTGCATCACGTAGCAGAAGTGTTCAAAAGAGTAAACATTGAAACTTTAGAGACAGAAATATACATGAGTTTGCTACATGTTCATCTGAACATGCTACAGAACAAGATCATGCTACACAGTTGAGTCAACAATTGAACGCAAGAAATCAGATAAGCATGCAAACTAATACACGCTCATTTAACGAGAGTTAATCGCGTCATTTCTCGCTTACTCATCATTAAGAAAATAGTACTTCTGAATGTTTTCATTCAAGAAGATGCAAAGATACAGTCAAGATGCAGACGACGCATTTTCTTCTTCACAATGATTTCAACAAGCGATAGCATCGCAATAACGCAGTATCACAAAGATCAATGAAATCAATGATGAGAAAAGTACAGAGAACGCGTCGCAGACGTCAACGCAATCTCAGCACAAAGGTTGCATCTGAGCAATAAGATGATAAAGATGCGTAATGATCTTCAGAAAGCAGAAAGCATTCTTGCAATGCACATCAGAATTGAACGCATAGATCTGAACGTTTATCTGCACTCTAGAAACGTTTCAGGCATGAATAGCTTACGATGCAACTGCGAATGAAGTCATCAGACGACGAAGCATATACTCATGCATTGCTTGAACTGATCACATCTGCGATTAAAAATGCTACAAGATGCTGACTTCTTAAACTATCAAATAATCGTCGTCATCACGAAGAGTCTCAGAGCAGTAGCGAAAATGATGATGAAAACGAAGCTCTTGAAGCAATTTAAAGTGACTAGAACACTCGTTCTCTAATGTGTGATCAACGTGAACAAATTTGATACATAGTCTCAAAACTCACTATTTCGACTGCGTGAAGCAGTCGTGTAGACTGCGAGTGATTTTCTACCTCAGAGAGTTTTGTTCACTCAATACAGATAGCATAGAGTTTCTCATAAGTTGATTTAATTGATGTCACAAAAGTGTATGAATTTATTATTATTATTATTCTCTGCTGCTGAATCAACAACGACGTCACATTTCAATGATTTTATGCATGCTATCATTTCATTATCTCATGAGCAAATTATCTTAATTATGTAAGAATCTCGTTCATCACTGCTTATATATATGAATATCATTGACATCAAGAACAGTAACAAAATGAAAAAGATCAATAAATAATCATAATATCTTGTTTTACACTCTTCGATTTTAGTAGTTCAATCAAAATCTTTTTCTTCATTAAAGACATGATAATGTGATACTTTGATGATCATCATCTCATCTTTTAATCATGTAAACTATGATTTGCATCATTAAACACTTGAATATAACTTCATAATAAGATCTTTATTGATAACTGTTGTTTTGTTTGACTGCATCATTTGTTATGAGTGTATGAATACATGAGACTCAACAATAAAAGCATGAAAGACTGTTATTAATAATGTATGTTAATCAATACTCTTTTTTCTTTCAATGAATTGTTGTTTTTACATCAAGACTGCAAAGAAATCACGACTTTTCATGTTCAATGTTGTTAGAAATCAGCATAGAGCGAGTCATATGAGTGTAATGTAACGAGTATATAAATGCTAAGAAAGAAAAGTATCTAGAAGAAAAGAGTCGACTATTTATATGACTCAGAAGAACATAAGCTAATTCTGAATAAAGTTGATCTTGAAACAACTCTATAGTCTAGCGACGAGCGATTGATGATAGTCATCAACATAGTCATCAACATAGCTATCAACATAGATGTGTAGCTAGAATCGTAACATTACTTCTTCTCTTCAATGATTCATGTTTGCATGAATGTATTTTCTTAATCTTGTGTAAAATCGAAATGTCTATTGTAGCAGACTCACTATGCAAGGTAGAATGATGTCATTGTAGCAGACTCACTAGTTGCACATGAACGTATGATCAGGTTCACTGATGAGTAGAACGATGAGAGTGAGTAGATCATTGCATTGATCATGTCATTGAAGCAGACTCACTAGTTGCACGTGAACATTTGACCAGATTCACTGATAGATAGAATGATGTAAGTAGATAGATCATCACGTTGACGAAAAACGTCTTTGTAGCAGACTCACTATTTGCATGCAAATGAGTTGACAGATCAATTCACTGATTGATAGAGCGATGTGAGTAGCTGAATCATTTCATTGATGAAAGATGTCATTGAAGCAGACTCACTAGTTGCATGTGAACTCAATGACGAGTCAGATTCACTGATAGATAGAATGATGAAAGTGAGTAGATCATTGCATTGAGAATGTCATTGAAGCAGACTCACTGAGATTTCAATATAGAAACAAGCTCAAAGATTTGCTTGTTGTTAAAGACATTATCGTGTCATTGTAGCAGACTCACTAGTTGCACATGAACGAGTAAACGAATTGATTCACTGATGAGTAGAACGATGAGAATAGATGAGTCATTGCATTGACGATGAGTGTCATTGAAACAGACTCACTGTTGAGGTTTGCTCATTAAGATAGAGACTTCACGCAGTTCTAAACTGATCTCTTTGATTGCTCTTTGAGATAGAGACTTCACGCAGTCATAGACTGATTTCGTTTGATTGTTCAATAAATTCGAAGAATTTCTTACGAATCTGAATGAACGATTAATTCACTGATCTTTGATCTAGTTGAATGGTTTTGATCGTTTGTTTATACTCGCTGATCAGCGTACAAGTTCGAATCTTTTGTTTATTCTTGCTGAATCAGCTCATGAGAAAAGAAAGATGAGTGCTGCTGATGATTGCAAGTCGACTAGATCAAATGTCGATAGTGAGTTGAAGAGTTGATAGAAGCACTCGAGAGTCGATGCAGATTATTTCACTTCGCCTGTAATGAAGAAGCATTTATATAATGTTAGAGATCAGCATAAAGCGAGTCATATGAGTGTAATGTAACGAGTATATAAATGCTAAGAAAGAAAAGTATCTAGAAGAAAAGAGTTGACTATCTATATGACTCAGAAGAACATAAGCTAATTCTGAATAAAGTTGACCTCGAAACAACTCTATAGTCTAGCGGCGAGCGGTCGACGATAGTCATCAACATAGTCATCAACATAGCTATCAACATAGATGCGTAGCTAGAATCATAACAAATGTCTTTCTGTCATCAAGAAACACTCTGTTGACTCAAGAGTAACATTCTTTGATCTCAATAATTATTGCTATATTAAACTGATCATCAAGTCAAGTTTTCGTACCTACTTTCTGACTCGCTCAAGTACTTGATATCAATGTTGTGACTTAACTTAAATATTCAATATCAATCTCATGACTTGACTTAATATCAATCTTAAGTTGAGTCAGAATTCAAGTTTTCAACTTGATTCATTAAGCAATTGAAAATGACATCAAGACTTTAAAAATAGAAACATAGAATAATATTTTTTCTGAGCAGAATTCAAGATACTATTAATAATGCAACAGAATAATGCAATTGATTAAAGCTTATGCTTGATTAACTATGTAGTAATTACTAGGCTGATAAAATCTCTATCAATAGTAATCAGTATTTTCATGAACTTTGATCAAATACTCATGAGAAAATCTTTATTAGTAGTAGTCAGTATTCTCATGAGTCATGAGTTCTGAAGATGTCAATCACTATTTATAAGTCATGCTTGAGAAATCTCTATTAGTAGTAGTCAATATTCTCATGAATCATTAAGATGTGATCAAATCAATTGCATTACTTTATTGCATTATCAGATAGATATTAACTTCATGTCTTGATGAATTGAGTCAAGAATTCAAATTAATACTTAATATCAATATGATGACTTAACTTAAATACTTAATCTCAAAATTCTGATTCAACTTAAATACTCAATTTCAAAATTCTGACTTGAATCAAGTCTTGATGAGTTGAGAACTTGACTTGATCTTGATGACTCAACTCAATGCAATCAGTTTATGCTGACATGATGTTTTCATGAACTACATAAATTCTTTATTGCTCAATATCTTCATAAATATCATATATAAATATATTCTAGTCTTTATTGATTATTCTATCAAAATGAAACATTTAATTCTCATCACTTTTATGAAAGTTAAAGAAGTTATTAACTGCTTTTATGCTTATGTTTGAAAACATCATGATTTACTTGAGTTCTTTATGTCTGATTAAGATACATAATTCATCTTTAATGTTTAAAAGCATTTATGTAAAATGTTGAAGATAAATGTTAAATTATTCATCATATATCATTTTAAAATCAATGATCAAATCAAAAGAATCAATGCTGTTATAAAGTATTATCTTCAAGTCTTCATCAACTACATTCAGAATGACTGAGCTAAGTAACTTTCAAAAGTCAAATTCATTATTAATAATGCATTTTCATTAATCACTTTAATATCATTCTTCTTGATTAATTTAAGTTAAAACTTATGTTTAAACTTCAAGTTTTCTGAATCTCTGCTTAATGATCTTACATTTCAAGCTTAAAACAAGTTAATTAATGTTAAAGAATTCATCAAGAAAATGAAGAAATTAACTTAACATTTGTATAATGAGATGTTTATAACTCAGATTATTTATAAATTCAATGTTAATCACTTTCATCATTCTTGTTTTATATACTTCATTGAAGATAAAGTTTAATTAAATGTTTGCAATTTCAACATTATTCATCTCATTATTAAGTTAAATGATCATCATGTTGATTTTTTTAAGATTAAACATATTTTCAAGAATAATTTTCTGATCATTGAGTTAAATCTTTTAACATTCATGAAAGTTCATTTAATCTTTCATGTCATTCTTTTAAATTATATTGCAAGTGATTCTTTTTTAGATCAATATTAAAGACTTTGATAACTTTTGAAGTAATCTTTCACAAATAATTGAATTATGATGAATATTTAGTTAATTAAACAAAGAGTGATGCTTAACAGTATAAAGTGAAATCATAGTTTAAGCATTTAGTCTTCAAAGAAGAATGTTGTTGATTTGAAAGAGAATTTTTTGTTTTGATTTTTAAGCAATTAATGAAGATTCTTTATCTGTCATGATGAATTGACACATAAAGATTAAATCAGAGACTAAAGTCAAAGACTGAGTCAAAGATCAGATCTGAGTTAGCTTTGAAACTCTGTAACTTTGTCAAGACATCATTTAAATCACGTCATATTTTCGACTTAATATATCATGAATTATGTCATGTTTAACTTGACAATGCTTAACAAACTCTTTATAATCAATTGATTCTCTCAAGTTATTGAAAACTTCTTAATAATTAACTTTATTATAATATATACTCATTGATTGACAATGAGATTCATCTGTATGTGATGCTGACTACGAATCTTTTGATTCTATTCTGTTTTGAATAAAAGTCAGAAAAGTCAAGAAATTTCAATTTGATGCAGTTTAAACGATGTTAAAATGTTGCGTGATCAGAAAAGTCATTATGCAGAGTTTTCACTCATGTGATAGCATTCTTTTCTAACAGTCACAATCAATTTATGAAGAGAATTAATGACATGTCAATGTCAGTAAGAGATGAAAAGATACTACTAGTAGAATAGTCAATTCAAATGAAGAGTCTGAAAGTTATGATTACAAGTGATTAAAGAATTTGCAACTTGTCAACTGCGTTAATATCAAAACATCTTCATCACATCGATAGTGCTGTCGAGTAATTGATGAAAAGATATCAGATAGAATAAATGAATCAGATGATGAGTCTTAAGTTTGTAACTATATGTGCTCAAAGAAGTAGTGACTCGTTGATCACGCTGATATATTGAAAGAGCTTGAACTCATCTTCTTTACTTGACATCAAATTATACATCTATCTACGTGAAAAATCGAGAGTGCATGAGAGTGATTAGAACACATCTCTACTATCAATCAGCTAAGCATCAAATGATTGCAATCACACGTTTATACTAACAATCTATTCAACGTCTACGTGACATAAGTCAAATTAAGAGAAGAAAAGAATTATTTAATACAATCACACTTTATCTTTTCATCATGTGCATCTCTCTTTCATCACACATTTCTCTGCTCAATGAATGACAATCATTAAGCAAGAGAACGCAGTTCTGTGTTACAATCATGAGCATCATGAGTGCAAAAAAACGTCTTTCATCTTTGAATCAAGAATTAAATTGAAACATCATTGTATAAAATATCATCAATGAAGAGCAAAGCAAAGATGATGCATTACAACAAACAACACAGACATTCGTAAAAGTTTACTCAAGCATCATGCGCTGAATAGAAGCTATAGATTCATTATTGATAACACAGTGTCAGTTTTATTGTTTCAACAATATGAAGTCATTGTGTAGTCAATGAGCAATTTTCTTCTTCAGAGAGTTTTGTTCATTCAATATATATAACATAGTTTCTCTCATGAGTTAAATCTAAATTGATGTCACAAGAATGTATGAATTCAAATCAAATCAAATCAAATCAAAATATATACTCATTTTATGTTTGTTTAAAATATCACATTATCATATCACTTTCATAAATCTCATTTATTCATTTAGTAAACTTAATCATCATAATTCTAATTATTTCAAACTTAATCAGCAATGAAACTCATTTGTACATGATGCTGACTACAAATTTACTGTTTAACTACAGTAAAGTTTAAAGATTATCAAAAGTTTGAATGATATTGAGATATTACTTGATGATAAAGTGCTGTGAGTTGATTGCATGCAGAGTTTTCATGATTTTGCAAATCTTAATAATCTCAATGTGCATGTTACAAGCAATCTGCATGCAGATGAGAAAGTCAAATAAAATGCAAAACTATGAGAAAAATCACTTATGAAAATTATTTGATTCAGTATCTTGTTGCTGCGTTCATGATGATGAAAACTGAGATAGAACATTCTTGCATTTAATCTGTTGAAAGTGATTAGCAGAAAGAACTTGAATCATAAACATTTTTTAAATTTACATGCTAACTACATATAAATCTTGTTAAGACTGCATGTCTGTTACTACAACATAAGAAATTCACAAATCTTGTTAAGTTTAATATAAGCAAACTCAAAAGTCTTATTAATATCATTTAACAAACATTCAAATATAAGCATTCTATATGTAGATGATATGCTGATGAAAAGACTTTGTTAAAAAAAGAGAAACATAAGCAAATTAATAAAGAATTGATTGAACTACGCTGTTTAATTAAAAGTGTAGCAAATGAATATTTTTATAAGACATGATCAAAGAAAGCTCAGTTATCAAGTTGAAATCAGACGTGCAAGTTCTGAAAGTACAACTGAACACGAAATTACGATGAGACGCGCATCTTCGTCAAATCGAAGCGAATCACGTCACATGAATGCTAGCACTTAGTCAACTCAAAGTCTTCACATGAGAAGCAATCTTCACAAAAGCAAGACAGATATACTCAGCAGTAGTAAGATCAGAAATTGCATTCAAAGCATTAGTCTGACATCAGCGAGAAAAAGAGAAAAAGAGAAAAAACTGTCAGACAAAGAACGCAGAATTGAAACACTACAGAATCAGATTCTGCATCATGTTGCAGAAACATTCAAAAGAGTAAGCATCAAGACTTTGAAAGCAGAAACATTCACAAGCTCGCTGCATGTTCATTTGAACATGCTGCAAGACAAGATCACGTTATGCAGTTGAGTCAACAATCATATGCAGAAAATCAGACAAGCATGCAAACTGATACACGCTCATCTGATGAATGTTAATCACATCATTTCTTGCTCTTTTGTCATTAAGAAAGTGATGCTTCTGAACAACTCAATTTAAGAAGACGCGAAAATACAGTCAAGATGCAAGCAATTAATTCTCGCTGCGACGATTTTAACTAGTGACAGCATCGCAATAGCGCAGTATCACAAAAGTCAGTGAAAGCAATGATGAAAAAAATATAGAAAATGCATTGCAGATGTTCACGTCATCTTGACACAAAGATTGCATTTGTTTAACAAGATGATAAAGATGCAAAACGATCTTCAGAAGATTGAAAGCATTCTCATCACTCACATCAGAATTGAACGCATAGATCTGAATGTTTATCTACACTTCAGAAATGTTTCAGATGCAGATAGCGTGCGATGCAACTGCAACTAAAATCATCAAACAATGAAATATGTACTCATGCATTGCTTGAACTGATCACATCTGCGATCAAGAATGCTATGAGATGTTGACTTCTTGAACTATTGAATAATCATCACTATCACGAAGAGTTTCAGAGCAGCTGCAAGAATGATGATGAAAACGAAGTTTCTGAAGCAATTTAAAGTGACTGAATCACTCATTCTTTAACATGCAATCAACGCGAACTAAATTAATACATAGTCTCATAATAATAGTTTTGATTTCGTGAAGCAGTTGTATAAACAGCGAGTGATTTTCTATCTCAAAGAGTTTTGTTCACTCGATATAAATAGCATAAAGTCTCTCATGAGTTGACTTAATCAATGTCACAAGAATGTATGAATTTATTATTATTATTATTATTATTATTTTAAAACATGATCAATCTGCATGAGAAAGATCTTTACAAATAACATGAAACAAATGAGTTGCATAAGCGTTTGTATGCACAAACTATCGATGTGATTGATCAATGAAAAGATATAAAGCAGCGACTTTGATCAGATTACATGTAACATAACATACACATAGTGTTTAAACAGTGTCATAGTCATAGACTGCATGCACTTAATGAAAAAAAAAGATGAGTTGCACACTTTACAAGCAAAGCGAACGTCTGTGAAACGTGATATATAATGACAACAACTGTTGATCTTAAGAATCTCACTTCTTCACTGAACTCTGACTTTTGAATGTCTTGATGATAAAATCAATCTTTAGTCAAAAACATTATTTATATAGTTCAAGAGAACAGTAGCGTATGTTGATGTGATTAAAGAAGAAATTGACTGCAATACACATGCATATTATTGACAAAATGTCTGTAACTTATGCTTAAGAAGTAAACTGTTGAAATCTGAGCAGCGAAAGATCTTGTTCATCTTAAACTGTGAATTTGCTGCGAGAAAAACTCTTTGAGTGATTTCTTGAGTCTAAGAGAAAAATCAGCATAGAAATCATGTCTTATGTATGTTGCATGCAATGTATGCAACATATTTTCAATAGATTCTACGTCATGTTGCAGAAGCATTCAAAAGAGTAAGCATTGAAACGTTAAAGATCAAAATGTACATAAGTTCGCTGCATGTTCATTTGAACATGCTGCAGAATAAAGTCATATTACGCAGCTGAGTTGATAACAGAACGCAAGAGACTAGATGAGCATATAAATTTATACATGCTCAACTGATGAGAATTGATCATCTCATCTTTCGCTTTTTTATCATCAAGAAAGTAGTGCTTCTGAACACATTTATTCAAGAAAATGCAAGAATGCAGTCTAGATGCAGATGATTTGATCTCTTTATGATGATTTCAATAAGTTTTTTTTTTCTCTTCATTAAGTGCATGCAGTCTATGACTATGACACTGTCTAGATGCTGTATGTATGCTAAGTTACATGTAATCTGATTAAAGTCGCTGCTTTATATCTTCTCATTGATCAATCACATCAATAGTTTGTACATACAAGCGCTCTCGCTCAAACTCTTGCAATTGTACTTTTGTTTTTCTTTGTTTCTTCACATTCTTCGCATTCTACTCTTTCATTTCTAATAGTCATTTTCTCGTTGTAATTCAAGTATTTTTCAAATACTTTAGTGTTGCAATTCTTTCGATTTTGATGATGAACAGCGTCAATATGATGTCTGTGTTTTTGAGCTGAGTCTTTTTCTTAAGCTTTATCTGCTCTGATTTATAATGCTTGCAATTTAGTAGTAAATGCTCTGACGTTTGACTTGCATTGCATATTTCATAGCATTTGTTCGAATTATTCTTTGATAATCGATGCAAATAACTCTTGAAATAATCGTGTCTCATTTTCAACTGAATAAAGATTGAAAACGTTAGTTTATCAATTTTTCTAAGCTTTTTTAGTGGTTTCTGACTTAGATTCACGTTTGATATGTGCTTTCAATACTGATTTTCCTTCTTGATGCTGCTTTTTCAGACATTTAATCATTGTAATTTCGTCTCTTTGCAAATTTGCTTTTTGACGAAGCTTATGATGATTGCTTTCATGTTGTTGATAACTGATAATTCTTGAGCAACGCTTTTGATCAGTTGTTCTGCTTTTTCGTTTTCAATAATGCTTTTGCAACTTAATATTCACTGTATGCGAATTTGACACTGATTCTGACGTAAATTGATCAAGTTTTGTCGTATGTCATCAAATAACTTCGCATTGACGTTGCTCTTTGCATTTAGTCTTTGCAAAGTCATTTGACTGTTTGATTTCAATAAGTGATAGCATCGCAATAGTGTTATATCACAAAGATCAATGAAAACAATAATGAAAAAAATACAAGAAACGCATTGCAGATATCAATGTAATTTCAGCACAAAGATTTCATTTATTCAACAAGACAGTAAAAATGCGTGATGATTTTCAAAAGATTGAAAGCATTCTCACAATTCACATTAGAATTGAATGCATAAATCTTAACGTTTATCTGCACTTGAGAAACGTTTCAAGCATGAATAGCTTGCGATGCAACTGCAAACAAAGTCATCAGACAGCAAAGCATGTACTCATGCATTGCTTAAATTGAACGCATCTGCAATCAAGAATGTTACATGATATTAACTTCTTAAACTATTGAATAATTGTCATGATCATAAAAGATCTCAGAGCAGCAGCGAGAATGATGATGAAAACGAAGCTTCTGAAGCAATTTAAAGTGATTAAAACACTCATTCTTTAACATGCAATCAACGTGAATAAATTTAATACATAGTCTTAATCTTGTTGTTTCAACTGCGTGAAGCAGTTGTATAAATAGTGAGTGATTTTCTATCTTAGAGAATTTTGTTCACTTAACACACATAGCATAAAGTTTTTCTCATGAGTCGATCTAATCTGTTACGACTCTAGCTACACATCTACGTTAATAGCTATGTTGATGACTATCGTCGATCACTCGTCGCTAGACTATAGAGTTGTTTCAAGACCAACTTTATTCAGAGTTAGCTTATGTTTCTCTGAGTCATATAGATAGTTGACTCTGTTCTTCTAGATACTTTTCTTTCTTAGCATTTATATACTCATTACCTTACACTCATATGACTCGCTTTATGCTGATCTCTAACATTATATAAATGCTTCTTCATTACAGACAAAGAGAAATAATCTGTATCGACTTGCTCTGCTTGATTCACACGATTATTGACTTTGATCTAGTCGACTCGCGATCGTGCAGACACTCATTCTTCTTTCTCGTAAGCTGACTCAGCGAGAATAAACAAAAGATTCAAACTCGTGCGCTGATCAGCGAGTATAAACAAACGATCGAAATCATTCGACTAGATCAGAAGATCAGCGAATTAATCATTCATTCAGATTCGCAAGAAATTCTTCGAATTTGATAAACAAACAAGATCAGTCATAGAACTGCGTGAAGTCTCTATCTCAAAGAGCAATCAAAGAAATTAGTCTAGAACTGCGTGAAGTTTTTATCTTGAGAAGCAAATCTCAGTGAGTCTGCTTCAACGATATTCTCAATGCGATGATCTACTCGCTCACATCGCTCTATCTATCAGTGAATCTGATCAAATGTTCACATGCAACTAGTGAGTCTGCTTCAATGACATGATCATCTTCGATAACAAGCAAATCTATGAGCTTGTTCATGTATTGAATCTCAACAAACTCATGAGCTTGTTTCTATATCAAAACCTCTCAGTGAGTCTGCTACAATGACAAGTCGATGATTGATCTCTTCAATGAGCAAGTCGACTAGTGAGTCTGCTTCAATGACATCTTTCGTCAATGCAATGACTCATCTATTCACATCGCTCTACCTATCAGTGAATTGATCTGTCAACTCGTTCGTGTGCAACTAGTGAGTCTGCTACAATGAAATTCTCAATGCAATGATCTACTCGCTCTCATTGCTCTATCTATCAGTGAATCGATTCGTCAACTCGATCATGTGTAAATAGTGAGTCTGCTACAAAGACATTTTTCGTCAACGTGATGATCTATCTACTCACATCGCTCTACTCATCAGTGAATCTGGTCAAACGTTCATGTGCAACTAGTGAGCCTGCTACAATGACATCATTCTACCTTGCATAATGAGTCTGCTACAATAGGCATTTCGATTCTACATAGAGCTAAGAAACACATTCATGCAAACATGAATCATTGAAGAAGAGAAGTAATGTTACGACTCTAGCTACGCATCTACGTTGATAGCTATGTTGATGACTATCATCAATCGCTTGTCGCTAAACTATAGAGTTGTTTCAAGATCAACTCTATTCAGAGTTAGCTTATGTTCTTCTGAGTCATATAGATAGTTGACTTTGCTCTTCTAGATACTTTTCTTTCTTAGCATTTATATACTCGTTATCTTACACTCATATGACTCGCTCTATGCTGATCTCTAACATAATCGATGTCACAAAAGTGTATGAATTTATTATTATTATTATTTATTATTATTATTATTTCAAACTTTTCTTAGAAATGATGATTTAATATTCAAGCATGACAATAGCAACGTAATTATAATAGAATTATAATGATGATGTTTTGACATTACAAAACATTATATCAGAAAACAAACGTTGCATAATAAAATCAGAAAGTGAAGAAGCAGAAGATGAATTCTTTCTTGATATTAATGAACAGCTGACTTAAACAATGCTTTGATGCAATGAACTGCAAAAGAAACAAAAGTTAACAACTACTTAATCAAAAATTAAAATTGATAACGAAATTTATTTGTATGAGATGCTGATTACAAATCTTCTGCAAGCTATGCTGATTAGAAGAGCTGAACAATCTGATCAACAAAGCAGTAACAGCGCGATATGCATATGTTATGCTCACATACACAGATTGAGCATCGCATTGCGATGCTCACAAACAACAATATCACATGATCAAATGATCATGTGATCAAACAGTGAACGAAAGCTCACGTCGAAGTGATCAGCTTTCACAATACACAGATCGAGCATTACATCATGATGCTTACAAACAACTTAAAACTCATTTAGTCTGCTTAACTAAATGATCAAACAATGAACGAAAGTTCACGTTGAAGTGATCAACTTTCACAATACATTGATTGCTCATTTAGCTCGCTCAGATAAATGATCAAATAGCAAATTCAAAAGCTTACATTGAAGTAATCAGCTTTCACAATACACAAATTGAGCATTGCATCGCGATGCTCACAAACAACTCAAAGCTCATCTAGTTTGCTCAACTAGATGATCAAACAGCGAACGAAAGCTTACGTTGACGTGATCAACTTTTATAATACACAGATCACTCATTTAGTTTAACTAACTAGATAATTAAACAGCAAACGAAAGTTCACGTTGAAGTAATCAGCTTTTACAATACACAGATCACTCATTTAGTCTGACTAACTAAATGATCAAATAGCAAATGAAAATTCATGTCAAAGTAATCAGCTTTTACAAGACACAGATTACTCATTTAATCTGACTAACTAGATGATCAAACAGTGAACGAAAGCTCACGTTGAAGTAATCAACTTTCACAATACATCAATCACTCATTTAGCTCGCTCAGCTAGATGATTAAACAGCAAATTTGAAAGTTCACGTCAAAGTGATCAGCTTTCACAATACACAGATTGAGCATTGCATCACGATGCTCACAAACAACTCAAAACTCATTTAGTCTGCTCAACTAAATGATCAAACAGTGAACGAAAGCTTACGTTGAAGTGATCAACTTTCACAATACATCAATCACTCATTTAGCTCGCTTAACTAGATGATCAAACAGCAAATTTGAAAGTTCACGTCAAAGTGATCAGCTTTCACAATACACAGATTGAGCATTGCATTGCAATGCTCACAAACAACTCAAAGCTTATTTAGTCTGCTCAACTAAATGATTAAACAGCAAACAAAAGCTCACGTCAAAATGATTAACTTTTACAATTCATTGATCGTTTATCTAGCTCGCTCAGCTAGATGATCAAACAGCAAATTCAAAAGCTTATGTCAAAGTAATCAACTTTCATAATTTCAATTTATTTATATGATTACTTGATTATATAAACATGTCACATGCTTATATGTGCACTCTAACAGTCTGACTGCTCAATGAAAAGATATACAGCAGCAATTATGACTAGATTACATGTAATTTAGTATACATACAACGCTTTAGTGCTACTATTTAGATAAATAGCATTGTGTTTCATAATCTTAAACTGCATAAGCACATAAAACTTGAAGGGAAAAAAAAACATGCATTATAATTAAAGATGAATTGTTGTTCAATCAAAAGTTTCTTTTTTTCTTGTTTTTTTACAAAGATTTAAAGATTTTTATTAAGAGCTTTTAAAGTGAAATCATGAATAAACGTCATCATTTATTAGAATAAACAAAGACATTAATTATTGAAGTCAAGAATGAACTCACTTAAAAAAGAAAACAATTGTCATGATGAATTAACATATAAAGATTAAATCAAAGACTAAAATCAGAAATTGAGTTGAAAATCAGATCTGAGTTAGCTTTAAGACTCTGTAACTTTGTCAAGACATCATTTAAATTATGTCATATTTTCAACTTAATATATTATGAATTATGTCATGTTTAACTTGACAATGCTTGATAAACTCTTTATAGTTGATCTGTTTTTTTGAGTTATTGAAAGCTTCTTAATAGACTGATCATCGAGTTGAGTTTTGAGTTGACATTTTGAATTTAACTCAATTTGAAGTTGAGTTGCTCACATTTTCAACTCGACTCAAGTTGAGTTGAGCATATTTTCAACTCAACTTAACTCGACTCGACTAGAAATCGAGTCAACTCAACTCAACTCATCAAGAACTCAAGCTTGACATCAAGAAAGTTAAATATAGAAATTTAGAACAATATGTTCACTTGTTCTTTGCATTATCTTTTCGCATTACTCATTGCATCATCTATATATTGCATTAGCTTTTCGCATTACTCATTACATCATTTATATACTATCTTCAAGCTATTAACAACTATTGTTGTTAATACAAACTATTCTATAAAATGTTTAGTTCATTGACAACTTTCAATCTGTTTGACGAAAGCATTTTGCATAGTTCATCTTCAGATAGTCTTTATTTTGAAGACTTTGCAAGTTAAGTTCAATGATCTATGAATTTTTCACATCATTCTGAAAAGATGAAGACTAAACAAGAAGCAATTGACAAAATTTAGCAGAATTTTTCACAGCTCAAGCTAAGAGAGAATAGCGAGTATGTTCAATGAACTTTGAATACAGATAGCTCTTTTCTACAATAATGATTTCAAATCTCTGTTGTTGAAAGTATTTAAAACAAGACTTAAAAAAAGATAAACAATTCGTTCTGATTCAAAAAAACTACAGGTAATAAGCAATCTGATATATGAAATCACTTTATACAGTTGACTTCAATTGTTGAAAAATTGTCTAAAATCTCATGCAAAATCTGCAATAAAATTATGAATCATTCTACAACTTTTGATAGCTTCAGCACATCTGCTATGAAAAAGCATCTTGAATCAGACTTTTGCGCAGCGACAGAGCAAAAACGCAAACATTTGCAATCACAAGTTGAACTGACTTTTGAACGAGTAAGTCATATCTGATAATGCAAATTGATAATGCAAAATTAACAAATTATTAGAAGAAAAGTCATATCAAGTTAATCTTTGTCTTCAATCAAGAGAATTGAAAAGATCAATTATGCAAGATCTTTGTTGACTTGAATTTATTCTTTTGAATCATTGATAATGAGCAATTTCGAAAGCTGCTACAAATGCTTCGTTCAGATCTGCAAATTGCACATTGCACAAAGATGACAATCATGATTCTCTCACACTATAAGAAGATTTGTGATAAGATCAGATTGAATCTTACAGAGTCATGATGTGTCTTTATTGCTTTGAACGCATGATTTAGTTCTTAAAGAGTAGCGTACTTGAAAGTGTTGATATACTGAGTCAAGGTTGAATTTCAGTTTCGTGAACATCTTATTGAATTTACGTCTTTCAATATTGAGCATATTGATCATCAATTGATGATGAAGCTAATGAAAATTCTGAAGAACTACGCTATTAAGAACAAGCTTTTCAGAATTGTTATTAATAATGCAAGCAATAATAGTATCTTGAAAGAGAAACTTGAAAAGATCATGAGTTGTCATGAGTTTCAATGAGACAGAACACAGAATTTCATTAATTGCTTGACTTACATCATCAATCTTATGATTCAAGATTTTATTTAAGTTCTTGAATTGAAAACAATAGCTGATAACATTATTACTCAATTAAAGAATGAGTAAGTGCAAGATATTGAAACAAGCAGAGAATTATCTGTTGTGATCAAAAAGATATTGCTTCAAATGATAATGCAAAAAAGTAATGCATTTATTAATCATGAAATTAGATTTGTGCTCTGATGATAGCTGTCAACGACTCTTCTCAGCGATTGATTCGCTTCAGAGCTTTTCAAGAGCAGAATGATAAAAAATCTAGAAAACTGATACAAGATATTTGCATTTGTTGAAACTTTACATACTTGATGCTTCATCAAGTATATCAACTACGCGAATTTGTTGATCTTTGAACAGAGAAATACTGCGAAGATTTCAAGATTGCAAAGATCAAACTTAATGAAAGCGAGTGATTCATGATTTTGCTTGTTGACAATTTATTAAATTTCTTCTATGAATGCACTTTAGTAGTGTCATGAACAACTAATGTAAATATTCACTTGAGATTTCGAATATTTAATGCACTTTTCAATAATCTTGAGCAGATTGAAAAGAATATAAGAAGAAGTACTTGCTCATTGAGTGCTGTTATAGTAAAGACTTACAAAAAAGTCTCAATCAAACTTGCGAAGTATTATGTCAAGATTGAAAACAGCGATGATTTTTTATTTATTTCTTTATTAAGTGCATGCAGTCTATGACTATGATACTATCTAGACGCTGTATGTATGCTAAATTACATGTAATCTAGTCAAAGTCGTTGCTTTATATCTTCTCATTAAACAGTTACATTGATAGAATGCGCATATAAGCACATGAACTGTTTATATGATTAAGTGATCACATAAACAACTCAAAATTGTGAAAGCTGATCACTTCAATGTGAACTTTTAACTTGTCTGTATGATCATCAAGTTAAACGAGCTAAATGAGTTTTGATTTATGTAGAGAAAAGCTGATCACTTTGACGTGAGCTTTCAAGTTTGCTGTATGATCACTCAGCTAAACAAACTAAATGAACTTTGATTTATGTATTTGCAACGCATGTAAATCAATCAGAAAATCGAAATTAATCAATTTACTGTGTTGCACAGATGTGTATATGCGCAAAAGCTGAATTGTGTCTTCACAATGTGTATGTGTGTGATGTATATGAGTTGCAACGTGTGCGCAAAGACGTTGCTGTTGTTCTGTATATATGAGCAAAGACTATATCATGTCTTTGCAATGTATGTGATTGTGATGCATGTATATTGTTATGATTCTAGTCTTCGTCTATTCTTCGTCTAGTTTTCGCCTGATTTCATTCTAATCGAGCCTAGCGAGAATCTGATCTAGAGATGATATCATTGAAACTCTGCATCATATGTGTAAGACGTCAACTCAATCGAGTCTAGCACAGAACTGAGAAACATACATATAAGAATTGAGTTCTTTTCTGTAGATACTTTTCTTTCTTAGCATTTATCTATTAGTTAAATGACACTTTTATGACTCGCTTTAGATCAATCTTTAACAGTAGATAAATGCTAATCAACTACTCTGCTATCAACGTGTAGATGATACGAAATAATCTACTTTTATTCAGAAAATTCGCAAGAAATTCTTTAAATTACTTTCATCAAAACACATTTGCAAATTTACTCAAATTTATCAAATCAATCACTCAATCTTACTATAATCAAATCTACTCTTATCTTTCTTACAATGACACATGACTTTGAATCAGTCGAATCACGAACAGCTCATCTGCTTAGAAGCATTGCTAGTAAATGAGTTTTTCTTATTTCTTTCGATGCTTCAGCGAGATCTCAGAATGTCGCTATCTCATGAAACATCAACATGAGTCAACAACTTCGTCAATGAGCTATTGATCAGTCAGACGAGATCATCAAGATGCTGATCGAGCTAAGAGATTAACGAGACATGACTTTGAAACTTAATGAGCAATGAATCGATGTTCAAGTTGATCACATCAAGAAACTTGATGAGCTAGAGATCAATTAAATGACAATAGACATTTAAGAAGAGACTATTGTTGAACTACGAGAGAAAGTCTTGAGTCTAAAAAAGAAACAGCATTCAGCGAATTAATCTCGATCTCATCAGTCTACTGAATCTCAAGTTTCTACGAAATCTCTATCTCATCAATTTATAGAGAATCATACTCGATGTAAATCATTCACTTTATTTGATAATGATCATCACAAGTCTTTCAAGTTTTCAAACTCATTTGTATTCATCGACAAAGATGAATCAACATGAAATAGCTGAAGAATCAAGATAAATGATAAGCTTCAGACAAATGTTGATCACTTCGTCGATGAGACTATCTGCATTGTTTATGTAATATCTAGATTAGAAGATGATGCTGCTGAGCATATTTTCGCTTAACATCGTCATGATGCTTTGCATTCTTACATCTCAATCTACGAGCTACTCAAGCATCTAGAAGAAATCTACGAAGATCAGAATAAGAATCGAAAGTGTCATCACAAGTACAACACTCTGAGACAAGCAGACAAGCTCTTCAACATCTTCTACTTCGACTTTATGAAGCTATTCAGCTATCTAGACTACAATGATTGCACTTTGATGAACAATCTTCAGAATAAGATCAACAATCGCTTGCAGAATGCTCTGTCAGTATGCTTCAAAGACTTCGCTTCACTTCATCATCTCAAGAGCTTTCTTCAAGAAGTGAATAATAAACAGCGAGTCAACTATCAGTTACACAGTCAGCTTCGCACTGTCATTGTCAAAGTCACTGTCGTATCTGATAAATATGCTGCTACTTCATTATCAGCAGTGATGACTTTGATAATTGAATATATCAAGTCGACTATCTTTTCTATCTCTGAGTCAGTCAGATCGTCTATCATCTGCTATATTTGCAAGATCTCAGATCACTTATTCAAGAACTGTTCTCAGAACAAGATCAACATCTTGACATCTTGTGCATTCATTCTTCGTCTACATGAAATCATCATTTCAAAGAATAAAGAGAATGAGAAAATGTCTTCTTCAGAAGATAACGAGGCAAAAAACTAGAGACTTTCATCAAAGACATGATGAAAGATGTGTTAATTTCTTTAATGACAAGCATGTCAGATGATTCTTTTGCTTCTGAATCTTTAACTACTGAATGTGTACTTTCTAGCAATGAAATTAGTTATTCATTGAAGTCATTGATAGACATCAAAGCTGCTTACTATTCATTCATTGATGAAGTGACTGCGCAGATTGTTTGTAACCAGTTGCAAATTGAGTCTCTGACTTTGATCAAAGCTAAGTCAATTCGAGAATTCGACGATCACTATGCTAAGAAACTCATTACTCATGCCATTTATTCAAACCTGACTGTTCAAGATCATACAATTGATACAGCTTCTATGTTGATCACTCAACTAAATCAACATCAAATGATTCTTGAAAAAACATGAATGAACAAAATCAATCTAGTAATTGATATGCAAATCGATTTTCTTCGATTTTCGAATTTCACCCTCAATTTGAAATCGATTGTTCTACTCACAAGCAACAAGACAATCACGAAGCAGAAAAGTTTGACTTCTACTCATATATTGAAGAGATCTTTCACTATCTCTCAACTTAGTCTGAAATCACTCTCTTTCAGTCAGTTCAATGAGAAGTCAGTTAAACTAATTGAACAGTTAAAATCGCGCGACGCGACTTTAACTAGCGCTCAAATTTCTAAATCAACGTCAGATTTAATGAATATAGTAATGATAGAGATAACAACATATAGAATGTTAGTCAAATGATCAGATGTCAAGATCTTTACTGTTATCATCTTGAAAATCGATCGACTCATAACTATAGTTGAAAACAAGTCTGAAGAAGTGAATCTGCATAAGCTTTCTCATGCTGAAGCTCTTGAGCAAGTCAAGATCAAGCTTCTCTCTGAATATCACGACTATCTAAACATCTTCGATCAAGCTATGATCAATCAGCTATCATTGCATTGTTTCTACAATCACAAAATTGAGTTGATCGATGAAGAAACATCTTCTTGAAGCAAACTATATCAGATGTTCAATCACAAGCTTCAGAAGATAAAGAAGTATCTGATTAATCATTTAAACAAAGAATTCATTTTCTTCAGCTTCGCATCATACGTCTCGCTTATCTTGTTCATTGAAAAGAAAGATGATAGTCTGCATTTCTGCGTCGATTATAGAAAGCTTAATGCTTTGATCAAATGAGATCGCTATTCTTTGTCATTGATAGACAAGACTCTCGCTCATATACAAGAAAGCAAGTATCTGACTCGATTGAACATCATTGTCGCGTTCAACAAACTACGCATGCACTCAGATAGTAAAGATTTGACTATCTTTATTATCTTCTTCAACTCATACAAATATTATGTAATGCTCTTTGAATTAATCAACGAATCAACGTTCTATCAACATTATATGAACGACGTGTTGTTTAAATACTTACATCAGTTTTGTCAGATTTATCTAGATGACATTATTATTTACAGCAAAATCTTGAAGAAACATAAGCGACATGTATCATTGATCTTGAATAGACTACGAGAAGTTGATCTACAGATAGACATCAACAAGTGCGAGTTTCATGTTCAGAAAACTATCTTTCTAGAACTTTTAATATCAATCGAAGAACTGAAAATGAATTCTCAAAAGATACAAGCAGTCATTGATTGATCTACACTCAATAATCTCACTCAGATGCAGTTTTTCATTGACTTCTGCAACTTTTATTAATGCTTCATCAAGAACTTTTTGAAGATTGTTCGTTCAATGATTCAACTCATTCAAAAGAAAATCATATTTGAATGAAATGAAGTTTGTCAGATCGTTTTCAACCATATGAAGAGACATATGATTGAGACTTTTATACTACGTCACTTTGATTAAACTTGTGAAACTATTCTTGAAATCAACTCATTCAACTACGTCAATGATGAAGTTCTCTCTCAATATGATGATGAAGAAGTACTACATTCAATTGTCTTCTATAGCAAGAACATGTCTTTTGCTGAATGCAACTATGAGATATATGATAAAGAACTTCTGATCATCATTTGAGCATTTGAACACTGACGACTCAAACTGAAGCTAACTGACATTTCTATCAAGATGTTCATCGATCATCAAGCGCTCACCTCATTGATGAAAGATAAAGAGCTGAGCAGACGTCAGATGCGCTGAGTTCAGAAGCTTACTGACTTCAACTTCAGAATAATGTATCAATCTGACAAACAGAACATCAAGATCAATGCATTAATTCATCAAGCTGACGTCGTGCTCAGAGATTCAGAAGATGAGCGCATTCGCTATCAATGAATCACTATTCTGACTTCAAATTGAATGAAAATTGCTGATTTAAAGAAGAACATCAGTGAATCAATCTATAAACAGATTCTTGAGATTAATGAAATCGACGAGAATTGTACGCTACTTCGCGAAGCAATAGCAAGAAACGAGACATAATATGAAGATATCAAATTGAAGAATTGTTGAACTCAGAATGAAATCTTGTATCATGATAGTCAGCTATGAATCTCATTCAACGAGTTGCTACAAATGAACCTGATTCGTGAGATGCATGATCAATCATCGATTGATCATTCTGAAATTCTTAGAACAGTGAAAATCATAAAGCAAAATTACTATTGATCTTCTATGCGAAAAACGATAGATCAATATATTCAAAACTGCTACATATATCAACGTTCAAAGACATCAAGAAATAAATCAAATGACTTGCTTCAATCTCTATTTATATTTGAACAGCAATGATAGAACATAGTCATGAACTTCATTATTGATCTATCTGATTTGTATGATTACAACGCTATTCTGACTGTCATCTGCAAATTGTTGAAAGAAAGGCATTATATTTCTTGCATCACTGATGATGAAAATATCACAGTCGAAAAGACAGCTGAAATGTTGCTTCAATGAGTATATTGAACTCATAATTTATCAAGCTTCATTGTATTCAATCGAGATTCTCAGTTCATCTTCATTCTTTGAAAGTTTCTTTGCAAACGACTGAGCATTTCTCTTTGATTGTTCATCATCTATCATTGTCAGATTGATGATCAAAGCGAATGAGTCAATCAAAATGTTAAGCGATATCTTCGTTTCTTCTGTTCATACATGCAGAATGACTGATTCAAGTGACTACTCATGATCGAGTTTGTTGACAATAATGTCTTGTCTTCAGTCATTTTCTTGACTCTCTTCTTCATGAACAAGAACTTTCACTCTCATATGAGCTTCAACTCTGACATCATCGAGTATGAAAGCACTCACGAACGTCTGCAGATTGCTTGAGTCAAAGATATATTCAATCACATGAATAAGACACTGATCTTCGCTCGCGAAGCTCTGATCAAAACACGAGAGCAAATGATGAATCAGACTAACAAGCATAGAAAGAAGATTAATTATAAAATCGAATCAAAGATGTTTCTGAATGAACGAAACATCATTACAGCGAGATCTTTCAAAAAATTGAATGACAAGATGCTCGACTCATTTCAGATCATTGAGTCTGTTGACTCATTCTATAAGTTGAAACTATCAGAGACTATGCATATACATGATGTATTTCATTCAAAGCTTCTTCATTCTGTTGTCAATGACTCTCTGTCTGATCAAAAGAATGAACTCTTGAGATCAATAGTGATAAACGATGAAGACGAATGAAAAATCGACGATATATTGAACTCTTGATGATATCAAAGACGACTTCAATATCGAGTTAAATGAAAGAGCTATGACAATGATCTCAACTGATATAATGCTGACGACGACGAGTTTATGAACGCTCAAGAGATGATTGATGAATTTCATATCAGATATTCAAGAAAAGCGCACTAAGAAACAACATTCATGCAAACATGAATAGTCAAGAAAGAAGAGTAATGTTACAATTCTAGCCTTCGTTTATTCTTTGTCTAGTCTTCGTCTGATTTCATTCTAATCGAGTCTAGCGAGAATCTGATTTAAAGATGATATCATTAAAACTCTGCATCATATGTGTAAGACATCAACTCAATCAAGTTTAGCACAAAGCTGAGAAACATACATATAAGAATCGAGTTCTTTTTTGTAGATACTTTTCTTTCTTAGCATTTATCTATTAGTTAAATGACACTTTTATGACTCACTTTAGATCGATTTCTAACATATATTGATCTGATAAAGTGAAAAATCGATTAATTTACTGCATTTTGCAAGCATGTAGATGTGCAAAAGCTGAGTCGTGTCTTCACAATGTATGTGTGTGATGTATATGAGTTGCAACGCATGCGCAAAGACTTTGCTGTTGTTCTGTGTATATGAGCAAAGACTATGTTATGTCTTTGCAGTGTATGTGATTGCGATGCATGTACATCAATCTGATAAAGCGAAAAATCGATCGATTTACTGCATCATGCAAGCGTGTAAATGTGCAAAAGCTGAGTCGTGCCTTTATAATGTATATTTGTGTGATGTATATGAGTTGCAGCGCATGCGCAAAGACGTTGCTGTTGTTCTGTATATATGAGCAAAGACTGTATTATATTTTTGCAGTGTATGTATTTGCAATGCATGTAAATCAATCAGAAAATCGAAATCAATTAATTTACTGCGTCGCTCAGATATGTATATGCACAAAAGCTGAGTTGTGTCTTTGCAATGACTGTGTGAATGTTGTATATTAGTTGCAGCGTATGCACAAAGACGTTGCTGTTGTTTTGTATATATGAGCAAAGACTGTGTTATGTCTTTGCAATGTATGTGCTTATGATGCATGTAAATTGATCTGATAATGCAAAAAATCGATTGATTTACTGCATTACACAAGTATGTAGATGCACAAAAGCTGAGTCATGTCTTTGCAATGTATGTGTGTGTGATGTATATGAGTTGCAACGCATGTGCAAAGATGTTGCTGTCGTTTTGTGTATATGAGCAAAGACTGTGTTATGTCTTTGCAGTGTATGTGATTGCAATGCATGTACATCAATCTGATAAAGCGAAAAATCGATTGATTTACTGCATCATGCAGACGTGTAGATGTGCAAAAGCTGAATCATGTCTTCACAGTATATGTGTGTATGTTGTATATGAATTCAACATGTGAATAAAGCGCTGTTACTGCTCTGTATATGATTACGCTGCGTGTAAATCGACCTGAAAATGCGAAAAATCAATCGATTTACTGCATCACGTCTGTCTGTATATGCGTAAAAGCTGAATCATGTCTTTGCAATATATATGTATATGTTGTATATGAGCTGCAGCATGTATGCAAAGATGTTGCTGTCATTTTGTATATGTGCAAGCTTCAATGCGTTGATGACTGCGTTGTTATTGCTTCACTTTTCAACTGTGTGTAAGCTCAACATGTAAGTAAAGCGCTGTTACTGCTCTGTTGATGTTGATGAGATTGTTCAGCTTTTCTGACAAGTATAGCTTGCAGAAGATTCATAGTCAGCATTTTGTACAGATAAATCTTGTTGTTGATCAAAGACAGCGATGAAACAATATATAATCTTGCAAATATTCTGAATTCTACAATGAAGCTAAATCTTTACAAGACTTGAAATGACAAAATAATGAAGATACAGATCATGATGAAGAGTCTGTTCACTACAAAATTAAGTACAAGACAGAGTTCAAAGAGTATTTTCATCATTACTATGAAGATTCAGCTGTTGATTTGAGAGCAGAAGCATAAAGAGCAAGAAGTGATGCTAATAAGATAATGCATTATGATAATGCATTATGATAATGCATTTGATTGTTTACTAACGATCTTGTAGTCTGTTGCAACTGTTAGAAGATTATTGCTTTAACAATCTCAGTGTGCTCATTCTTTTCAAGATGAAGATGATTAATATCTTTGCACTGATGTTATAAATGAGAAATGTTTGACATGACAATTTTGAAAAAACAATACTTTGAATTTTTCTAAATTGATGCAAATGATTAAAGATGTTCTTTCATGCTTGATATTCTTGATAAATATTAAGCGAACTTTCAGTCTTGTTAAAAGAGTATGTTGATGAAATTGATCACAAATGAGTTCAAAAACGATGAAATAAATAATGTTAATGAAGTATTACAATTAAACTATAAATTTGAATTCAGATGAAACTATTACTGAGTTTTGAAATATTTATCACAAAGAGAAAAATGATGATCAAAAGATCAATGAGTCTGCTGATTCATTTTGAGTATTTTTAAAGACTGTTCTGACGCAGATTTATTCATAAATTTGCAATATTGTCTCATTTATTAAAAGTCTTGCATTTAAAGCAAGTACTTATTAAAAGTGATCAGCGATGAAACTCATCTGTACATGATGCTGACTACGAATCTACTGTTTAGCTACAGTAAAGTCTAAAGATTATCAAAAGTTTGAATGATATTGAAATGCTGCGTGATGATAAAGTGCTGTGCATTGATTGTGTGCAGAGTTTTTGCGATTGCGCAGACTTTAATAATCTCAATGCGCATGTTACAAGCAATCTGCACGCAGATGAGAAAGTCAAATAAAACGCAGAACTATGAGAAAAATCGCTTATGAAAATCATTCAATTCAGTATCTCATCATCATGATGACAAGAACTGAGACAGAACATTCTTGCATTTGATCTGTTAAGAATGATTAGCAGAAAAAACTTAAATCATGAACATTCTTTAAATTTATATGCTAACCACGTATAAATCTTGTTAAGACTGCGTGTCTGTTACTATGATACAAACAACTCACAAGACTTGTTAAGTTCAACATGAGCAAACTCAAGAGTCTCATTAATATCGTTTAACAGACGTTCAGACACAAACATTCTATATGTGAATGATACATTGATGAGAAGACTTTGTTAAAAGAAGAGAAACACAAGCAAATTAGTAAAGAATGATTGAATTACGCTGTCTGATTAAAAGTGTAGCATACAAACATTTCTGCAAGACATGATCAATCTGCATGAGAAAGATCTTTACAGATAACATGAAATAAATGAGTTGCACATCTTACAAGCGAAGCGAACATCTGCAAGACATGATATACAATGATGATGACTGTTGATTTCAAGAATCTTATTTCTTCACTGAGCTTTGACTCTTAAATGTCTTGATGATAGAATCAATCTTTAGTCAAAGACATCATCTGTATAGCTCAAGAGAACAGTAATGTGTATCAATGTGATTAAAGAAGAAATTGACTGCAATATGCATGCATATCGTTAATGAAACATCTGTGACTTATGCTTAAGAAGTAAACTGTTGAAATCTGAGCAGTGAGAGATTTTGCTCATCTTGAACTATGAATCTGCTGCGAGAGAAAAAACTATCTCTCGTTAAGAGAAAAATCAGCATAGAAGTCGTGTCTTATGTATGTTGCATGCAACATATGCAACATATTTTCAATAAATGACATGTGTAAGATAAATGCAAACATATCACAAAGATTCTTCATTTCATCAATTCTCTTTCTATTCTTCAACGTAAGTCTGATTGAAAAGTGCAAAGCATTGAGAATTAAGATTGAAGTGTTTAACTTTGTAAATAACATTAACATTTTAGCATACAATAAATTCATTGAAGAAATCTGCAAAACATTAAGCAGAATGCATGACGTTTACGCGAAATGAGTTTACACTCATGACATAACATTCGCATCAGAAAAGTATGAACTTACACACTTCATCAGAAAATCAAAGAGATTTGACATGATGATTAGCATATAAATAGAAAGCTCAGTTATTAAGTTGAAATTAAATGTGCAAGTTCTGAGAGTATAACTGAATATGAAATTGCGATGAGACGTGCATCTTCGTCAAATCGAAGCGAATCACGTCACATGAATGCTAGCACTTAGTTGACTTAAAATCTTTACATGAGAGATAATCTTTACAAAAGCAAAACAGATATACTCAGCAGTAGTAAGATCAGAAATTGCATTTGAAGCATCAGTTTGACATCAGCGAGAAAAAAAAAGAAAGCTGTCAAACAAAGAATGTAAACTTGAAACACTACAGAATCAGACTTTGCATCATGTTGCAAAGATGTTCAAAAGAGTAAGCATCGAGACTCTGAAAGCAGAAATGTACACAAGCTCGCTGCATGTTCATCTGAACATGCTGCAAGATAAGATCACGTTACGCAGTCAAGTCAACAATCATACGCAGAAAATCAAACAAGCATGCAAACTGATATGCGTTCATCTGATGAGTATTAATTGCATCATTTCTCACTTTCTTGTCATCAAAAAAGTGATGCTTCTGAACAACTTAATTCAAGAAAATGCGAAAATACAGTCAAGACGTGAATGATTAACTTTTGCTGCAACGATTTTGACTAGTGACAGCATCGCAATAGCGCAGTATCACAGAAGTCAATGAAAGCAACAATGAAAAAAATATAGAAAATGCATTGCAGATGTTTACGTCATCTCGACACAAAGATTGCATCTGTTTAACAAGATGATAAAGATGCAAAATAATCTTCAGAAAATTGAAAGTATTCTCATCATTCACATCAGAATTAAATGCATAAATCTGAATGTTTATCTGCATTTCAGAAATGTTTCAGACGCAGATAGCATGCAATGCAACTGTGACTGAAATCATCAGATGATGAAACATGTACTCATGCATTGCTTGAACTGATTGCATCTGCGATCAAGAATGTTGTGAAATGTCAACTTCTTGAACTATTGAATAATCATCGCTATCATGAAGAATCTCAGAGCAACTGCAAGAATGATGATGAAAACGAAGCTTTTGAAGCAATTTAAAGTGACTGAGTCACTCATTCTCTAACGTGCGATCAACGCGAACTAATTTGATACATAGTTTCATAATGATAGTTTTGACTGCATGAAGCAGTTGTATAGACAGCGAGTGATTTTCTACCTCAAAGAGTTTTGTTCACTCGATATAGATAGCATAGAGTTTCTCATGAGTCAACTTAATCGATGTCATAAGAATGTATGAATTTATTATTATTATTAAAAGTACAATTGAGTCAATGCACAAGAGTAATGCACAAAAGTAATGTGAATGTGATTTCAAGAATTACACTGTTTATCTAATTGATGAAGACAGATATTTTCTAGTTTGTCTTGAAAAACATGACATCAAGATTCATCATGAGATTCTTCATAAATCTCATATTTCTATCTTGAATGATGACGCGTTTAACATGAATTGTTGTCAAGTTGATATCTGCATAAAGCAAAATGTCAATGAAAATTCTACAACAAGAGTGATAATGTGAAAGAGTAATGCACTTACTTTTCATAAAGAAAATCATAAAGTTTTCAATGACTTCTTGAAAAGCACTCAAGACAAAGCACTGAATGCGAAAATCATATTGTAGCATATTCACTTGAGCATAATCATGCATAATCTTTCTAATCAGTCTTTCAAAGATCATTTTGAGAATAAGATTTTCTGCAATCTTCTGATATTTTCGAATTTCGCGCAGCGTAACAATGTCTGATTTGTAGCGTTTTTTCTGTTGCAAAGCATTAATATGTCAGTAAATAATGCATTATTCATGTGCATTATCTTTTTAGTAGTAGTAGTAAATTTAAAGACGAAAGTTTCTTTGATAGCATAATGATCAGTTGAATGCATCGAGCTCTTAGACATTTTACATGCTGATGCACATGCAAAAAATGAACTTGTCAGCAATAAACAAGTCATATTGCATTATCAGTATGCATTATTAATAACATTCTTGCTGCATGTCATTGTTTATCAAGAATGATTGATTTGATTTATGTAAACTTGATTTTTGAAAGTATTATCTTCAAAAGTATTATTTATTAAAGCGTTGATTACTAAAACGATTCAAGAAAATATGATAGAAGAAGTGATTGAAAAATCAGAAAAGAAATTGAAGAAAATATTGAATAAGTATTAAGAAATAAGTATTAAGAATAATAATTAAATTTTTCTCGTTGCACTCAAATTCATCTCATTTGATGAGTTTTTTTCTTACTTTTCAAAATTCTCTATCTGTTCATATTCTATTGAACTACTCAAATTTCATTGATACTGTTGCATTACTCAAATGCATCATCAAGAAAACAATGCTGACTTTAACAGATACTTTTCACTCTGTTCAACAGTTCAGAAATAATTCTTCATGAAAATTAATTCATCTCACTTGATGTTATATCTCTTACTTTTTCAAATTCTCTACAAGTTCATATTCTATCAAACTACTCAAATTTCATCAATACTGTTGCATTACTCAAATGCATTATCAAGAGAACAATGCTGACTTTAATAAATAATGTTCACTCTATTTGTAAACTCAAAGTCTATCACAAGTTGAAATCATGATGAAAATTGGTTTAATGAGATCAAAGAACACTACAAGCGACAGAACAATGATCGTGTAATTATATTTAAACGACTACACAAACTAAGACAATTTAATGTTTGAAAAGAAGTGAATGAGATCAACAAAGCAGCAATGAAAGACAATGTAAAAGATGAGATAGAACAAGAGCGAAAGAACAAAGATATTCATGATAATGCATTTCAGTAATGCAATACTAGATAAAGCGTTGATCTGTTTATAGTTGAATGCTTTGAATTGAAAATCAGATGCAAAGCAAATGTTGAGATTATTACTGAAATGATAAAGCTTTTTGATATAATTGCTGCAACACAAGATGCAAATACTACTGCAGAGAAAATTGCTTTGAAAGCAATGAAGATATGTGTTACGAAGCGTGTCGGGATGAAATAGAGCCTAGCCAATAGGCTCTAGGGATTTCGGTATGTGAACAAGGAACAACGATGTTCCGGATCGGAATATGCTGGAACATTTCATCTATTCGAGCCCTGGCAAACCGGCTACTTCGCCCCTTTGTTCGCCCTACTATAGATACAGCTCGAAACCGTCTTCTTCCTTCTGTATTCTTAGTTTCCTAGTTAGAGCTACCTT
>JAABUK010001508.1_pt1 | contig 43909 bp, 48 predicted proteins | sample 5559141 | NCBI WGS metagenome assembly JAABUK01 (sample SAMN10711869, study PRJNA513367) | rock metagenome | isolation source: Antarctica rocks | place: Antarctica: Victoria Land, Pudding Butte nord | collected 2016-01-03 | reverse complement strand
TTTGCTTGAAGCTCAGGCCACTGCACAAATATGGCATCTGCCAGGCCACTACTGTACAGCAGCCAGCCTGATAGTGACAGCTTGGCTACCCTGGCTATACTCTCTACGTATACCACCATGCAGTTGCGACCAATCAACCTGCAGAGACACTGGACATATGATGTTTGCTTGATACGTGTGGCTGCATAGACACGAACATGGAAGGTGAGCATACTACCTGAGCAAAAAGGCAGCCAAACAGATTGGGATGCATGTCCCTGGACCATTCACAAGCACCTGTGCCACCACATGTATCTCAAGTCACCTGTGAAGCATTCATAGTCAGCCAGACAGTGTTCTGTAAAGGCTGTTGGTGACACAATTTGCATGACTGCATTTGTTCGTCGACCAACCAGATATATAAACTGACACGTGGCTCAGGAATTGGCCAGAGCGCATTAAATTTATGGCAAATTTTGGCATACCAGGCCAGGTGCTTCCTCCCACATCACCCCAACAGCAGCATAGCTTGCCTTGAGTGTTGACCAGACAGACGTGAGATATGACTGCCCAACTTCTCGACTTCGCGGTAAGCTGCGCACTGACCAGCTTGCATTACTGCTCTCCTGATGGACATACTTTGTACATGACTCGTAAACTCTGTTTTCCCCTATAAAACTCTTTTACTGAAGTGATTTGACCTGACAAGTGTGACCTAAAGGCTTACTGTTATGTGTGTGCTCAAGCTTTGTTCAGCTGCTGCTGCTTTAGCTGGCCCTAAAGAATCCGTCTGTCCCACGACGTAGCAACGTGGCTTGTATCTTTCTTTGTCTAGTCTTCCAGCCAAGGCAAGCATCTCTGCTGTATGACCACCTGCTGTCACAAACGCCGTTGATCAGTTCACAACCAGTCATTCCGAATTTTGCGGCGAGCAAGTTCAAGTGCGGTTTCTGTGAGACTGTGGAAAGGCAGCATGTGTACCAGAACCAAGCACCACCATCAATTTGATTTTAGGCATGCCAGGCGTGCTGTTGCTTGAGACACAGCTGCAAATCGCAGAGTACAAAGTTACGCTCGAGAATAGACAGAACCTATCTCAACAGGCGTGATCACGCACATTCTGCGCAAAGTCGCGCTTGCGGGAGTTTTGACTACGGAAGCTGTGCAGGCAGTGAATCTGGGCAGGAAAGTTGTTGGCCAAAGTTGCAATTAGGGCTCCGGAACCAGAGCAGTGCTGTTTGGAGTTTTAGCAAGCTTTTGGAACACCGGTTGCGACGATGATGAGCCAATGCCATTCACGCTATATGTGCACAACACAGGCCATGTAGAGCGACGCCGCCGTCACGGCCGTTTCGAGGCCTGCCAGCTGATCAAGATTGTGCATCGTTACTTCGTGCACGTCTTACTCCTGGTGCACGGGAGCATGAAACGTCCCGCCGACGCCGATTTGGCATCATCACCCAAAATAGAGGCCACTCAGGTCCGAACTTTTGACGCCCTTCCGTATAGCTCCGCATAGCAAACACTCCTCCAAGCCTGCTTGTGCCGCTAGCAGGCCAGTCTCAGTCTGGATCAAAGATTAGGTGTGCCAACAGGATGGCGGCAGTGTCCTAAATACACTGTCATACCAGACATCAACATCATTGCCTGTAAGGTGACAACTTCTTCTCTGCAATAAGCCCTTACAGGTGCAAGGGCTTATGCAAGCTCAACTGATGCAGGTCCCTTTCAGTGCTAGCTGGTCAAGGGAAATCATTGGCGATCAGGACAAGTTCACTCCAGAAATGCTGCTAGACGAGCTACAGGAGCAAAATATCACTGTGAGCTTGAAACAAATCCCGACACAACCAATTGTGAATTGGTCGAGTTTTGCTATTCCCAGATGATATTCTATTGTTGGCAACTACCCAGCGGTGCATTTTGCAGGCTGGTATGGTGATAGACTTGACAAACTCTAGCAGATATTACAGCTTTGATGAAAGTGCTGGAACATCAGAGTTTCAGTATCCTGGCAATGATCCTCCAAGCATATTCTATCGCAAGGTAAGACTGGATCGTCTTTGATGGGCGAAAGCATCACAGCTCACACACATCTGTGTCACCACTAAGCTTGCTGCATTTCATTGCAGATCCGTTGTAAGGGGCATGGCCAAGCCCCACAGCCAGATGCTGTCAACGACTTCTGCTGGAGCATATGTGCCTTCAATAACATGCAACAGCAAAGCTCAGAGCAGACATTATGGACCATTGTGCATTGCACCCATGGCTTCAATCGCACAGGTCCCACATGTATGCATGACGGCACATAGTGGTTGCATTCGCAGTTTGTGAGAGTTTGTGAGAGTCCAGCATGCAATTTTTTAATTTGTCTAATTTGCTCACAAGGTCAACAAAGGTGCTGGACAATCAGGCATGCTCAGATCACTACGTGATGACTGTGTGTGATGTTACACAGCATTTAGACTTTGGTTTGCAACTGCAGGCTATGTGATTGCAAATGCCTTGGTCAGGTTGCAAGGCAGAACAGCAATGGGTGCAGTGAAGGTCTTTGCTGAACGTCGGTCCCCAGGCATATATAAAAGGCACTACATTGAAGAACTTTTCAGATACAACCATGAGCTGCTGTAAGCCCCTTTACTTGTGTGGGCTAGTCGGTTCTTCCTGCTAAGAGATGGTATTGACCAGCATAGGCAAAAGTTTTGTTGCTATAAATGTGCACTTGCAGGGATAACTGAGGCAATGTGTGGCTGTGTTGACCAGGCCCTCAAAGTTCCCATGGCCGGTGCTGCCAGCATGGAAGGAGGTTGATGACGATGATGACCTTGCTAGTACCACCTTGACAGGTATAGTGTTGGCAACTATTTCTTATTGCCTTGATGGCGAATATTGTGTGAACTCATCTGGTTGCAGTTCTTCAGCCAACCAGGCAACGTAGGGCTTCCAGACACTGTCAAAGCGGGTAGCTGTGCATCAACTTTGAGCACAGTTGAGTGCACTATTGTAGACCTGCTTTTTGCTTATGCACAGCGTCATTCTAGCATCATGCCTGGTGATTGACACATGCACATCTCATTCTTGATGCCTTTGTCTAAACTCAAAGCTGCTCATGATTAGGTGTGGCCAATCAGTCGAGGATGCAGCATGATGATGAGATTGGGGAGGAGGTGAGTCAAGAGGAGGGGGAGGCGGTGCAGAGGGAGGTGATGCATGCCATCATGGGGTCCCCAGACATTGAGCCGCGCTTTCCAGGCAGCCAGCCAGTCAGCTTGGCAGCCTCCAATATGCACCTGCTCAAGGAGCATCGCTATTTTGTGACTTGGAAGGCAGATGGCACCCGCTACATGCTGTACATTGGCATTTTGGGCACCTACCTCATTGACCGAAGCTTCAAGGTGCGGCGGGTGCAAATGCGTTGGCCCACCGCAAACCAAAAGTTGACCACAAAGTATGACCCAAACACACCTCACAACGGCACCTTGATGGACGGTGAAATGGTGGTGGATGTGGAGAAAGCCTCTGGCAAGCAAACAAGGCGGTACTTGGCGTATGACATCATGCAGTTGCAGGGCGACCCGCTCCGCATGTGTGACTTCAAGGTACCAGAGTGCATATTGCAAGTGCTTTGGACTTATACATCGCTTGTTGACAAGTTTGTTATAGACTCTCGTTGTTGCAAAGGATGCGTGCAATTGATTGGCATGTGTGCATCACAAGCAACGCCATTATGCCCGTTGAATGTATTGCATAAAACATGTCAGGGTTGTTTTTGGTAAGCAGCAGATTAAAACTGTTTGTAGGAGCGATATTGTCTCATAGAGGAGAAGGTGGTCAGGCCACGCAACCTAGAGCGAGAAGCTATCCTGAAAGACCTTACTCCCACTCCCCATCAACGTCGCTTCCACAATCACTACCTATATCAGCAAGAGCTCTTTAGCATGCGAAGGAAGGAGTTCTGGCCCTTGGACACTGCCGAGGTGCTCATGAGCGACTTCATTCCTCAAAGGGTGTGTCATGAGGCAGATGGCCTTATACTGCAACCTTGGGTTGGAGAGAGGAGTCGATATATACCAAACACATGTGAGGAGGTTTTGAAATGGAAGTTTGCCCATCTCAATTCAGTGGACTTTCGTTTCAAGCTCAGCAGTGGGGCTAGCGCTCAGTCAGGTACAGAATTCTCAGTGACCACATGCCACCATTGACCTTCAACAGTGTGTTGGGTGAGCATCTCTTGATGTTCAGCTTGACATGCAAGCATCCACAAATCTGTTCAAGACTGTTGCATGGTTCCTCTAGAGTCAAAGGTCTCATGCTTGACATTGGTCATTGGCCGCTTGGAATGTGTGTTGTCTCACCATACAATAGCTTGCTTTGCTTTTGCATGTCATCCTCAATGATTCTTCATCACTTGTAGGGGCAAGCTTGATGTTGATGACCAAGACAGGCGAGGTAGCAATACCAGGTGATTGAGTTTGCCATAATGCATGCCAAGGTTAAAATCAAATTGCATCTGAGTGTGCAATGTGCAATCACAAACCATACTGGCCTCTTGCAAGACAGTACGCAGCCTCTCTGTAAGTTCACGTCTTGAATGTCTTGCCGTCTCAACTTCACAGGTACTCAATCTAGCAAGATGGGTGGTAGTCGTAACCAAGCATGGAAATGACCATGGTGCTTTGTTTGGTATTGCAAGTGCTATCATTGCATTAGCTGCTCATCACACCATATCAAAGTTTGTGCAAACGATGTGATGCTGGCATCAAAGAGTCTGACGATCACATGCTAGCAATCTTAAGATGTCTTTTGCCAACTGTGTTCATGCAAAATTGCAGATGCAAAATTGCAGGTGCAACGGTGACATTCCCAGATAAAGACGCTGCTCAACACAACGGTCAGATTATTGAGTGCAGTTGGGATGCAAAGAATGAGTCATGGACCTACATGAGGGAGCGCCGTGACAAAGCAACTCCAAATGCCTGGCATGTCTATGAGAAAGTCTTACAAAGTATCAAGGACGATATCACACCTGGCCATCTTGTTGAATATATCAAGAAGGCAATTAAAGGCAACAGCATATATGCAAAGGCCAAGGATAAAGTGTCGAATGATCAGAAGCCTGCCAGCGAGAAGCCGAGTCAGGTATGAAGATCTTCAGCCCATCTGATGCTACCTACACATGTAGCAATGGTCATCATGATAGCAGTGTTTTTTTGGACTGACAATGGCACAGACAAGTCAACTATATTACTAGCATGGGTTACATATTGCCAGTGCCAAATCAGAATGAGGTCAATGAGCCCAGTCAATAGGAACATGAAGAAACAAATCATTTGAGGTGTTGAAAGGGACACGGTGTCCGAAACGAACCTTGTTAGAGCACGTGCAACTGTGCGAGTTTTCAGATGCACAACAAAGATTGAGTGAAATAGTTTTCTGAATGGTATGAATCCGATGATCAGTTCCCGAAACTGCACTCTTCAGCAAAGCTCGGTAAACTGTCGGGTTCAGTGTGTACTAGAGAGTGTGACTGCAAAATATATCGGCAAGTATGCATGAGTTTCATATGCATGTTCGTAGTATTGCATTACAACAGTGGCTGGCTGAGTGCTGACACATTGCAAGCTGTCGATCTGGGGCTGACTTCAGGTCAAACTGATAGAAGCGCTGCCGGCCACGAGCTCAGACACAAAGCATGTAGGTCCGTCGCAGGATGAAGCAGTGTTTATACCTATATCAGCAGAGTGAAAAGCCCTCAGAATGTGTGTCAATGCTGATTCGAAGAGTCCAGGCAGGCATAGGCAAGCAATTGTCCAGGCACAAGGCAGACAGGCTCGTGACCGGCGCGCCTAAGCTGTGTTCTGTGGTTGCCGACTGAGGATCTGAAAACGCTCCAGCTGCTAGCCTTTGCGAGGAACAAGTTCATGAAAACCGCCTGCAGTGAAATAGTTGCCTCTCCTTCTTCTTTTCCCCCACACCTTTTTTTCCTTTTTTAGGAGGGACAGGTATTCGTTACACAAAGCAACGCTAACAAACTCAAAGGGACGTGATTTTCACTGCATACCATGAAGCTGAAGCTAACAACTCATCTTGATAGAGAAAGTTGATCACCATTCATAAAGCATCGTTTGTATCAGAGCCGCCACAGAGAAGAAGGCCACGTAAGCAGATTCAAGGCGAAAGGAACAAGACCAAGCTTGCTTATTTCGACGCACGGGCGCCCAAGATGTGGACGTTCGCAGTCTGCCTTGGAGGGAGCTGGTACTGCATTTTACTCTACTGCTCTACTGCTCTACTGCTTTTGTTTCTCAGTGTCAATGGGCTCCGAGAGAGGCAGGAGCGGGCGGCATTGTTTGCAGTCCTGCAAGCTGGGCCATGGCATGTCATTGCTCTGCAAGAGACACACCATGCTACCGAAGCAGAGGCTGCACATTGGTGTAGAGAGGGGCCAGGCCTTACAGCCCCATGGGATGGCCCATCATTTTGGGCTGCTGGCACGTCAGCCAGCCGCGGCGTGGCCTTGTTGTTCAAGGCTTGTCAGGGGTCTCAGCCTATGCTGCAGGTGTATGCTCCTGTCGAGAGGCAGGGCCGCGCACGTTTCTTCCAGCAAAGCTTCCTTCCTGTCATGCCAGCAGGCACTCCCTTCTTCTCTGTTCCTGAGTTACGGGAAAGATGTCCATTCTATGCCAGCTAATGCTAATAAAAATAACAGACAAACTTAAGGTGTGTGAAACACTGGCCTGGTCAAGACGACAAGGCGATCAATCCACAATATAACAGGCTCCTCTCACGCGTTAATGCGGACGGCAAGTGTTGATGCGTTACTGTGCGGCAAGTAAGCAAGATGTCCAGCTAGAAACGATGCATCATTCCTCGAGCATCTACCTAGAGGCAAGTATGTGCCAACACCAGTCACAACGGCGACCAAGATGACACGAAGCAAGCAAGTGTAAGACGCACCATGCATGGCAGGCAGCGGGCTGACAGCATCATTGTCAACTCTCAGCTGACAGCGCCACAGGCATGTTCAGGCAGCTGCCTCCTGACTTGTCAGCACAGCAATCGTTGCTGTTTTCAATGGACAGGCAGCTGCCATCAGAGGCCCAGGAAGCATGCGAAGGTGCAGAGCAGGGCATCACGCTTGATGAACTCTCAACGTGTCTGCCCGTGGCAAAAAGCCGGGCTCAGACGGCTTGCCCTATGAATTCTTCTCCCTGGTGCTGGGCCCAGAGCTGCTGGCAGTCCTGCAAGATGCCTTTCAAGCTCAGCATGGCCTCTCCTTGCCAACCTCCATGACTCAAGGGGTCATCACCTTGCTGTACAAGGGCAAGGGCTCCGAGGCCCTGTTGGACAACTACCGCCCATTGACCCCATTGACCTCCTCAACAGCGACTACAAGCTGCTGGCCAAGGCTCTGGCTACCCACTTTGGGCCTGCCCTTCAGCATGGTCGGTCAATTGGCGACAATGTGTTGTGCCATTTAGAGGAGGTGGAGTTCCTGCAGCAAACAGGTCAGCCTGGCTGCATGGTATTTTTGGATTTCAGCAAGGCATATGACCGCCTGAGCCGCCCCTGGGTGCTAGACTGCATGTCCAACATGGGGTTTGGCAAGCGCGCTTGCAAATGGGTCAGCATCATGCTTGAGAACACCTCAGCTACAGCTGCTTTCAATGGCTGGCAGTCATCCAGCTTTCCTGAGCGATCAGGGGTACATCAAGGTAGCCCACTGTCAACCCTATTGTATGTCTTGGCAGCCCAACCTTTGGCCAGTCACCTCAGGCACCAAGCCCAGCAAGGTGTCATCAGGCCAATCACCACGCCAGATGGTCAGCCAGCGCCTGTCAGCCACCAACATGCTGATGACACCACCTTGCATGTGCTTAGCCCTCAGATGCTCAGGCGGCTCTTGACAGCAGCATAGCCCTGTATTGCGCGGCCACCTGCAGCCAGCTCAATCTCAGCAAGTCTCGGGGGTTTCTGGTTCAAGCACAGCCCCTCGCCTCAGCCTCAGTGGCTGCCCTCCCCAGCATCAGCTTCATCACAGGCCAACAAACCATCAAGCATCTTGGGTTTCTCTTGGGCTACGAGATGCAGGCAGCCTCTCATCAACAATTCACAGGCATTTGTCATGCCATCAGCGCCAAGGTCACTTTTAGGCAGGGTGCATGCGGCCAAGCAAGTCCTAGCTGCCTCGCTCTGGTATCATGCCAGCTTCCAACGGCCCTCAGAGCAGCTGCTTAAACAGCTCAGCCAACAGCTACGCAAGTTTGTGGCATCAGCTCAGCAGGCCAGCCACAGCGATGATGCTGTGGCTTTGGCACAAGACTGCTCTCAGGGCAGTGCCCATCTGCCCTCTTCTGGCCCTGGGGCTGCCGGGGAGCTCACCAGCTCCCTGGGGTGTGGGCTTGTGCATGTGCCGACACAGATCCAAGCCCTGCAGGCAAAGGTGATCTCCCGATTGCTAGAGCCTGAGAGGCTGGCTTGGAAGGTGTTCCAATTGTACCACCCGAGCCAAGCCTCTCAGGTTCAGCCTTTGGGCTATGAGGCCTGCATCTTGTTCAGCACGCTCAGCACAGACCAACTGCAATTGCCAGCTCGGCTGTCAGCCTACGTGGCGGCCTTCAAGGCTCTTCATCCTGACCGCCTTCAACCAGCCACTGTCATGCTGCCATCTGACGTTTTAAACGAACCACTCTTCTTCAACCGGCATATTTCTCAGCCTGCTGCCAGCTCAGTTACAACCAACACTGCCTGCCCAGCTGCTGCATTTCTGACTCCTCAGCAAAAGCCCCTTATGCTTTCTGCGGGCACCACTAAGGTGGCTCACCTGCGGCTTTCATTGCAGCTTCGGCAACCCCAGCTGCTGGCAAGTGAGTTGAGTTCAGTTTGGCACTTCCTCCAGCATGGCGCACCATCGTCAGCTTAGCCCCAGCATCCACTTGGTTTCAGGTTCTCTCGGCCTCTGGCAGACAACTCATTCAAGATGCTCAGACAGGCCAGCTCCACAGCATTGGCCCCCCCATCTGCAACTTCAACAGACCCCACCAGAGCATATCTCTAATCCCAGCCCTGTCCAAGTCATCTCTTGGGACCCCTCTAGGCCTTGGAGGGGCCCAGCGCACCAGCCAGCTCAGCTAGGCAGTCCCCTGTACTTGCAAGGTCAGCTGTGGGGCCCGCATCATCTGTCACTTGGGGTTGGGGCAGTCAGCCAGCTCATCAATTGGTGGTCAGACAAGCGGGTCTACGCTTACGGCTCATCAGGTCTTTTGCCACCAAGCACCCATTGGCCCGGAGAGGTTTGACCTGCCGCCCACGTCTTTTGCGGATGCCAATATTGGGGCGATCAGTGGCTGAGACTTTGCAGGCCATGGAGCTCAGGTGAGTGGCTTCCATGCAACTCGGCTCCAGAGGCACAGCTCGCCTCAGCTCAGAAACGTCTGCCTCTTTGCCAGCATGGATATCCCCCTCGCAGACCCCTATAATGCACTGGTCAGCATCAGCGTCAGGAACAGCATCAACAACAGCAGCCAGCACCTCAGCTACCTTTAGACAGGGCAGCTGCAGACGATATCATTGATGTGCTAGAGGCACGTGACAGCCACCCTCAGCAGACACAGTGGCGGCACATTTGGGAGTTGGCCAGCGCTTCCTACCTGGACAGGCAGCACAGGGTCCTATGGTGGCGCCTGTTGCATGGCAGCTTGATGTGTGGAGTTTACAGAGCATGCATTGGCAGGGCCATGTCAGCACCGGCCAACTGCCAATTCTGTTGCTGTATTGACCCCAGTCAGCATCAGACCATCAGCCACTTGTTCATCACATGCCCGGTTGCAGCCACAGTCACTGATTGGCTATGCCGCCTTGGGCAAGCTATGCCAGGGTATCTGCCTGTGTTCTCAGCTGCCAGCTTGTTGGCGGCATACACGCCATCTGAGCAGCTGCCATCAGATGCGCTCCTTCAGATTTGGCACAGAGTCAGGCTAGCAGGGCTGCACAGCATTTGGGCTGCGTCTCAGATTGCCCAGGCAGCCGGTCAACACAACCTTCAGATGCCTCAGAGCCAGACGCAATAATGGCGTCATTTCCTTCGTCACAACAAGCTTCACTATCATCATCATCTACCTCTCACCACGGCCACTTGGCGAGACAACTCGCGTTGAATCCTGTCAGGGCCATGATTCGCAATGATTGGACCAAATGCAATGACAACATCAAGCAGATTTCTGGAGTCTGCTCAGGCTGGTTTAGGGGGAAGGATTCCAGCATGACTCTGGCTGCTTTTCAAAGCCTGTGGTGCCACAACAATATTTTGGCATCGGCCACATCGCCGTCAGGAGACGTTGAGGACCGGCTGGAGTTGCATCTGCAACTGTCAGCTACATGCCCTGTGCTGTTTTTTTGTTTTTCTTTCCCCCTCTTTTTTTGGGTTACAGGGGAGTTGTCCACCCTCCGTCAGATGATGAAGGTACCGAACGAACCTGGTTTGAGCCCGAACAACGGCCTAGAAAACGCGTTCCTAAGCTGTAACCCAAAAAAGAAAAAAAGAAAAAAAAGCAAAGCCTCAAGTGGCAAAACGACCATCGGTCATTGACAAGGTTCGCCCCTGCGGGGCCTAAAAACGGCGCAAGCCTGCTACTGGCTAGGGCATTTAATCCAGCCCCTGGTACCTAGCATAGAGCATCATGCACAGACATTCAAGATACCCTGCTTTACAACGATAACCATGACGAGATAGGGTGGAGTGTTAACCTAGCATACTCCTCATGCACTGTCTATCAAGTTCAACTTGCAGTCCTGTAAGCATGACACCCTCAAGGTTGCGCACCCTGCTGAGTGGCACATATGCTTGTCCATGAGCAAACACCTTTTTTGCCTAAGTCAATAACTGCCTTATCTAAACTCAAACATTGCACCTTATGAATGTTGTGCACCATGCCAATACTGGGGGCATTGGTAGTGCTCTAAGATATGTCGTCCATTTGTGCTCTGAAACCTCAACGCCTGAGTAGGTGCGGAGTTTGTTACCGCTTCTGCTGTATAAAGCTTTCTTGCAGCTGCTGCAGATGTTCCCAAACAGCCCAGGAGTCAAGTGGTGCTTAAAGCTATGAGGGACAGCAGCAGGAGCAGCCGCAGGAGCAGCAGCAGGAGCAGCAGCAGCAGCGTTCTGCTGTGATGACTACCAGGCTGGGTAGCATCGGCTGGTGCAGGTGGAGGTGGGCAGTCTGGAACTTCAGACAACTGCTGTATCCATTGCCAAAGTTGTTGAAGCTGATAATTTTTTGCTAGCTGTGTCACAATAAATCCAATACAATTCAGCTCACAGTGAGTCAGGGCCTTGATTGACATGGTTCACCAGCTGCTCTTATAACATCATGCTGTCAGACCCATTCATACAGACTGTTGCAACACTCACGTCTGCTCAGCCCATGCTCTGACTTGCTGCCCCTGGTCTTGTTGCCTAGCATACTGTGCAAGGGGCGTGCCGGTCGCAACTGGCGCTGCAGGCACATTTGTCGCCTGCGGTCAATGTCATGCAGAGATCAGCAAGTGTGGCACACACACCCGTTGAACATTGCAAGATCACCCTTGCAAGTTCTCGCGGCGAGTGCTGCGTGCAGGTCTTCCTGCTGCAGCTGCAGCCTTGCGGCGTTCCTGTACAGCTGTGTCCTCCTAAGGTATGTCTACGACCTGTTTCTTCATGCTCTTGCTTGCCTTTTTTTTTATTACTGGTATGTTGCCAGCCACTTCACACAGCGCAAATCGGACACTCAGTGGTCTCAAATGGTAGTCATGGCGCATACAGAGCACTGCATGAGTCACAAGACAATCTGGAGAGTGTCATATTAGTATGATGTGATTGGAAATAGCACTGTCACGACCCTGATTGTGAAGTTTCACCTTGCATGTTTAGCCTTGTGCTTCACGTGGCTCTCTGTGGGCATCCAGCTAGTGCCATCACGTGCTAAGTATGTTGTCCCTGCATGGTCTTTGTCACAGATCGGCTCATGAAAGCATCACGCCTGTTGCTTGGTCCTGCCAACAAATACTCTGCACGAAAATCAGCATTCATCTGGAGGTCAGAGACTGACACCAGATTCGTTCAGGCAGAAAATCCTTGAACCTAGCTGCTACAAACTCTTTGACAGCCTTGTGATGCCCATCAGATACTGTCACCAAGTGGTCACGCAGAAGATGCCTCATGATCATACAGGTCAGCAGTCTCAGCTTACGCTTGTCTGGCCGACCACACAAAATGCAGGGAAATCCTTGCTCGGGTCTGTCTGTAATGCCTTTCATTGCACTCTAGGCTTTCCACCTTGTTTTTGATTGTAAGCCTGTCTGAATGTCACCATAATGCCTTCCAGTGCAGGTTGCAAGGCATCAGTGGCAGTCTCTTGTATTGTGCGCTTGACACATGTGCATGCAGGGTTGAGGCAGAGGCTGTAGCAGGCCTTGAAGTGGTAGCTGGCGTGCTTGCTTGCTGCAACGGTTGCACATTTAAAGTGGTGCCTACACTTAATGAACTTTGTAAGGGTTTTGCCAACAAGAAAGGTTCAGTGCAAAAGCTATGACACGTGCATGATGCAGGCATCACTTGTTCACTTTGATGTGAGCTTACAATGCAAACAATGTACATGAACTTGATCTAAAATCTGACAACGTTTTGCTTGCCCCTTGCGGGGATTGCTTGCCATGGACTGATCGCTTAGGAACGCGTTTTCTAGGCCGTTGTTCGGGCTCAAACCAGGTTCGTTCGGTACCTTCATCATCTGACGGAGGGTAGACAATTCCCCTGTAACAAAAAAAAAGAGGGGGAAAGAAAAACAAAAAAAACAGCACAGGGCATGACAGTTACAACTGCAACTCCAGCCGGTCCTCAACGTCTCCTGACGGCGATGTGGCCGATGCCAAAATATTGTTGTGGCACCACAGGCTTTGAAAAGCAGCCAGAGTCATGCTGGGATCCCTCCCTCGTAACCAGCTTGAGCAGACTCCAGAAATCTGCTTGATGTTGTCATTGCACTTTGGCCAGTCATTGCAAATCATGGCCTTGACTGTCTTCAACGCAAGTTGTCTCGCCAAGTGCCCGTGGTGTGAGGTAGATGATGATGATAGTGAAGCTTGTTGTGACGAAGGAGATGAGGCCGTGGCCGTGATTGCGTCTGGCTCTGAGGCATCTGAAGGTTCTGTTGGCCATTCGTCCCAGAGCACGGTGGCCTGTGAAAACATAAGAGAAGAATAACAAGCAAGCCAAGCTGGATGCACTTCGTAAAAGTGAGCACGTCTCTATGCCTAGCTCAACTCGACCTCCAAGAAGCATCCACCGAAGCATGCAGCATGCCTGTTTGTGTTCAAACACTGCTAGCTGAGCAACACTCAGGTCTTATCCAAGAAGCTAACAGCCGTACGGATATTCACAGCTAGCAGCTCCGCTGCTTCGTCTGACAGTGGCTGTGTCACAGTGCTCTTGCCATGCATAGCATCTGCCTCAGCTAGGATCAGAAGAGATGCATGGGGATCAAACTCCAAGCCAAATTTCTCAACTGTACATGTACAGGCAGGAGCTGACTGCCATGACGGCAGCTCATAAGAGCACTTCATGTCATGGCACAGCTGTTGCATCTGCTACAGCTTCCACAGATCCGGAATTCTTCTTCACCGGCGTTGGTCACGCTGCACTTGTAGTTCCAGGAGAAATAAAACAGGGTGATGATCGCATCTGCCAGATACGGTGAGTAGTTGGTGCCTGGGAGGCAAGCATGCAAGTGTGGTTCATAGCCTTTTAGCTTGCTGCTGCCTCTGACAATGATATGCTTTGGCTTAGCAGGATTTTGAGACCTGTTGTAGTACAGTGGGGCCCTTAAGTCCTGATCAGGACATTTGCATTGCTGGAGATGGCAAAGTACATTGCAGTTCAAGACCATCACAACCCATTGAGTCAGCATGGTATTGCCTCTAACGTGACCAATTTTGAAAGCCAAAGCTTTAGAAGACTTCATTCAAGTTTTGCTCAGCGGGTTGCTCAGCGGGTTGCTCAGCGAGAAAGCTGCTGGCGCAGTCAGCAGTCAGCGTCTGCGTCTGCGTTGAAGTCATAGTCAAGGGGCAAGGGGAGGGCCAAACTCTGGCAAATTTCTTTGAGCTGGTAAGTAGACTGCTGTGTTGTGCCTTTGCAAATTACAGCACTGAAAACAAAGGCTTGCTGGCTGAACAGGCTCATCTTCTGTCAAAGGAAAGCTTGTTCAGGCAGCAAGCTTTTGGACCTTCTTGTGCGAACGCTCTTGTTCTATGCCTGCTGCTTCACTGATCAAACTGGATACTACAAGTCAGAGCTGACTAGTTTTACTGAAGACCCAGGGTGTCACAGGCTATCAGTGTGTATGTGCCGCACAGCTGCCAAGTTGGGGCCTTGCTGTCAGCTGGTCTAATGACCTGTTTGCTTTTACCGACGCCACTCATGTGGTACAAGCGCTTTCTGCGCCATTGAAGCCGTACACAGAAAGGTGTGCTGGTTGACTTGCTGTGTTCGGAAGGACCGCCAAGACTTGCGCTTCGCATTAGCGTCGAAGCTCGTACCTGTTGCTGGTGCGACCGTTACTTATGGGCCCTACTGTACAGGGCCTCCAGCTCCATAGGATCTGCAAACAAGCAGGATCACCCTCGGGGCCATAACACATCAATGCTTGCACAGTTGAAGGCAAGTGCTTAAACAAGGCACCCATCGCTGTCAAGCTTGACTTGCAAACAAGCAGACTGCTTACTCCGTAACAATCCCAGTGCCTGCTCCATCAGCGAATTTGGTGTTCATGAGGTTGATAAGGTTCGCCTCCAGCTTCTGCTTGTCAGAAATGTCACGCCGGCACCTGCAGTTAGTCAGGACAATGCCACTGCAGCTCATGACATGCACTGCAAGCAGAGACACCCCGTTCCTGAGCACACTCAGTACTAAGAAATGAGAGATTGTATTTGGCAGGCATACATGCAACACTGTACGACATGTGACCAAGACAAAGTTAATTTGAAGTTATGCTCACCTGCGAATAGTGACCTGTACTGCTCACTACGCATGTGTGAGTTGTTGGCAGGCATGCATGCAGACCTGCCATATGTAAATAACAGATGCACTGACACAATATACCGCTTTTTGAAATTTGAAATCTTCGAGTTGTTGCCTCTGAAGTAAAGATTGGTCCCATAAAGACCGCGGCGGTCAGGGACTGGGCCGACCTCAGAATGTACGACCTTTTCTTGGGCTGACCAATTACTGCCTTGGGTTTGTGCAGGGCTATGGTAATTTGGTAGGGTTTGTGAGTGTTTTGCTACGAGGAACACCTGTAGTGGCTTTAATGGTGTAAGGCTGACTCTTACCACTGCCCCTGTGCTGCTCATGCCTGAACCTGACAAGCCGTTTGAGCTGATTGAACATGCATTGGTGCTGTGCTGCCTTGCTGCAAGAGCGCAGCCCGATTACCTGTCTTTGTTGTCAGGCTGTTGCTGCTGAGTGTAACTGTGTATAGGTGAACAAATGGTCCACGCCATGAGGAGACGGCCCTGCTATTGGGGAGGAGGGGGGGGATTTTTGGAGGGGCTGCTGGAACGCCTGTACATGTTCACTTACAAGTAGCTGTACATGCAAGGCAAAAGCAACGTTGCTGATCCTCTGAGCAGGAGAGCCCTAGTGTTGAGGTTGTTACGTTGCCTGTTATTGGGCTAAACTCTGTGCAGGTGTAGTGCCTTGCTTCCTGCTCAGACTAGTTGACTGCATTTCCAAGGGTTTTTAGACCAGCTAGGCATCAGCTGACTATTTTTAGACTTGTTTTTGGGTTACAAGGGAATTGTCCACCCTCCGTCAAAAGATGAAGGTACCGAAGCTGACCGTCTGCTGGATGCAGACCTCTGGAGGACACAAGGTCAGTGAAGTTCCATCATGGCTTGTGTGCCGTTTTCTGATTGGTAAAGGTTTGGGTGCTGTTGTGACATCCATCCAGATGAGCAAACCTGCCTTATTTAACTGCACTTGAGCCTGCGTCTGAAGTTTCGACATCTGACTGCTGCACACAAAACTGCACAGGTGACTGAACAGTGAAATGTCTGATTTACAATAGAGATGTGCTGCTGCATATGATAAGGATCCTTTGTCCAGGGAAAAGTTTTACACTAGTCAGTACATCAATAGGCACAGCATTTTGGTGACAAATTAAGGATTTCAACTGTTGATGCTTGAGGGGAATGTGTCAAGTGTAGTGCATGACCCGTGGAAGGCCACCATGACATGGGCATTTTATTATTTTTGGTTATACGTGGGCTTATCGGTGTCAAACAGGCCAGGAAGGTTTTTCCTTTTTTTGGGGGTTACAGGGGATTTGTCTATCCTCCCTCAAAAAATGGTTTGAGCCCAAACACCGGCCGTGAAAACGTGTTCCTAAGCGGTCGGTCCATAGCAATCCCCGCAAGGGACAAGCAAAAGCAATATGTCCGGGCGCCAAGACGACCAGCCATGATGGCAAGGCCGGTGTGTCACCGTGTAAGGCAAGAAGAACGGCAAGTGTGACCATGTAAGTGCCCATGCAGGGAGTATGCATGCATACTCCCTGCATGGGCGGTGTGCCAGTTGGCCAGGTGCGCACCTGGCTAACTGGCACACCGCCTTGGCCGGCTAATATGCCGAGCAGTGTCAACTAAAACCGTAGTCCTAGAGCACGGTGGCTTGTTTAAACGTATGAGAATCCAACCTTTGGCCAGTCAACTCAGGCAACAAGTCCAGCAAGGTGTCATCAGACCATTCACCATGTCAGATGGTCTGCCAGCGCCTGTCAGCCACCAACATGCTGATGAGTTTCGCGACGCGTGCCAACTTTTGGCCGTTCTTTTGCTAATTTGCATCGTTTGGCACGCCGTTTTCTGCGTTGAGATCGTGGCTCGGCGACGCGTGCGTCTGCCGAGCAGCATCTTGTTCTTTGGCGGAAAGTTTGGAGCAGTTTGGTAGATCTTGCATAACAACGTCGTCAGCGTCGCCATCAGACAGTCTGTTTCAGTACGAACGTATCCACGAGGTGCTTATGAACCGTTGAAGCACAGCAGCTCAGCGGCTTCCGCAGTATTGGCGCCAACAGAGCTGTAGATCTGCCAGGAGTTCCGTACAGTCAGAGTCTACTTGTGTCAGCCGGTTCCAGCGAAAGGATGTAGTTCTGAGACACAAAGCTGCAAACCTGCCTTGGGGACATCACCAATAGCACAGCATAGCAGCGCACACGGCACTTGCAGCAAGGCACCTGTTGCAGTACTCTTGTGAGGACCATACACTACCATGGCAGGCCTCCTGGTGGCATCAGGACATAACTTCAGTCTTGAACGCTGGATGGTGAAGTGCACTGGCAACGTACTTGAGGACTCCTATTGTTAAGTCAGCTGGGTGGGCTCCAGATGGCAAGATATTGGAGGCACTCTGACCCTACATTTCAGACTATCCTCTTAGCTTGATGCATTAGACAGATGCACTTTTTCTGGCTGGACAACGTACTTGAGGACTCCTATTGTTAAGTCAGCTGGGTGGACTCCAGATGGCAAGATATTGGAGACACTCTGACCTTACATTTCAGACTTTCCGCTAGCTTGATGCATTAGACAGATGCACCTTTTCTGGCTGGACGACGTACCTGAGGACTCCTATTGTTAAGTCAGCTGGGTAGGCTCCAGATGGCAAGGTATTGGAGCTACTCACACCTTACATGTCAGACTTTCCACTAGGTTGATGCATTTGGCAGATGCGTCTTTACTAGCTAGAGACATCTATTACTTACTTGCTGCACAATTCTTGAGCAAGGTCAGTGATTGTTAGCATGCACACACTCCATATTGATGAGAGGGATGCGTGTTTTCTGGCTGGACATCTTATGTTTGCTTGCTTCGTGTCACCCGTTGTGACTGGGGTTGGCACACACTTTCCTCTGGGTAGATGCATGAGGGAGTTACATTGATTCTAGCTGGACAACTTTTGCTTACTTGCCGCACATTGACCAGGTAGTTTTTGTGGTTGGTACTTTGCACACACTTCCATCCTTGTTGGTGCATGAGGCAGATGCGTCTTTTCTTATTGGACACCTTTTGCTTGCTTTGGTCATGGCGCCTTTATGGACTTTTGACTTGTGGGATGGTTGTTTACGTTTTCCCTGGGGGTGATTGCAGGTTTGGATTTCGCCCTCTCACGGGGATGGTCCATAAGCTTTCATGAGCTACTGGACATGTTTTCTGTTTGGATTTACTGTGTTTTCTTCCATGATGTGCTTTACAGGGCTTTCATGACACATCATTTCTGGAGTACCCTTCCTGAGGGGGGTCCCTTATATCGTGGACTGATCGCCTTGTCATCTTGACAAGGCCGGTGTTTCACACAACTTAAATTTGTCTGGTATCTTTGTTAGCACCAGCTGGCATAGAGTCGGCATCTTGCCTTGGACTGATCGCTTAGGAAGTGTTTTCTAGGCCGGTGTTCGGGCACAAACCAGGTTCGTTCGGTACCTCCATCTCTGACGGAAGGTGGACAATTCCCCTGTAACCCAAAAAGAAAAAAAAGAAAAAAAATGCTGAAGCCCTCAGACGCTCAGGCGGCCCTTGACAACAGCATAGCCCTATATTGTGCGACCACCTGCACCAACTCAATGTCAGCAAGTCTCGGGGTTTTCTGGTCCAAGCACAGCCCCTTGCCTCAGCCTCAATAGCTGCCCTCTCCAGCATCAGCTTCATCACAGGCCAACAACCCAGTAATCATTTTGGGGTTTTCTTGGGCTATGACATGCAGGCAGCCTCTCATCAACAATTCACAGGCGTTTATCATGCCATCAGCGCCATGGTCAGACACTGGGCAGCTCGTGGCCTCTCGTTTCCAGGCAGAAGGCATGTGGCCAAGCAGGTCCTAACTGCCTCGCTGTGGTATCATGTCAGCTTCCAGCGGCCCTCAGAGCACTTGCTTAAACAGCTCAAGTGATATCTAAGCAAGTTTGTAGCATCAGCTCAGCAGGCCAGCCACAGCGATTATCAGACTGCGAGCGGCACTTGTGGATCCTTTCGTTACCGTCAAAGAGAAGGCCACGTAAGCAGCAACAACACCGTTCAAGCCTGCCAACGCACATCCTAGCCAAGTGCCATACCAACGAGCTAAGAAATGTAGACATTGCCAAAACAAAGGCACTCAGAATGATAGGACCTTACAGCATGAACATCATAAAGTCAAATCAAATTGTACACCTAAGAGAGCAACGTTCAGGTTCAGTACATGCATGCCAAACTGGTCAAAGCCAGTCATGTGAACCAATGACGTATGCCAAAAGCCTCAAAGTCTCATGTCTGTAGCAGGTTCGTACTGAGCAGTGCCGTTATTGTGCCATCTGAGCGTACCTGCCCCATGCCTCTAGCACATCAATGATGTCAGCTGCAGTTGCCCTCTCCAAAGGCAGCTGAGGTGCTGGCTGCTGCTGCGTCTCTTGTTGTTGATGCTGTTCCTGATGTTGCTGCCGTCTGACCAGTGCGTTATAGGGGTCTGCGAGGGCGTCATCCACGCCGGCAAAGAGGCAGACGTTTTTGAGCCAAGGCAGGCTGTGCCCCTGGAGCTGGCTTGCATGGAAGCCACCCACCTGACCTCCATGGTCTGCAAAGTCCCAGCTACTGACTGTCTTCTTGTTGGCAGCGGCAAAAGGCGTGTTGCGTTGGCCCGCTTGTCTGACCACCAGCTGATGGGCTGGCTGACTGTCCCAACCCCACACCCCAAGTGACAGATGATACGGGCCCCAAAGCTGACCTTGCAGGTATAGGGGACTGTCTAGCTGAGCTGACTGGTGCGCTGGGCCCCTCAAGGCCTAGAGGGGTCCCAAGAGATGACTTGGACAGGGCTGGGATTAGAGAAGGCTGTGGTGGGCTCTCTGGAAGTTGCAGATGGGGGCTAACGGTGAGAAGCTGGCCTGTCTGAGCATCTTGAATGAGTTTTCTGCCGGAGCCCGAGATAATTTGACCAATTGGCTGCTGGGGCTGAGCTAACGACGGCGCGCCATGCTAAAGGAAATGTCAGCAAGACTGAACGCAACTCGAGCGCCAGCAGCTGCGGTCGCTAAAGCTACAGTGAAAGCCGTAGGTGAGCCACCTTAGTGATGCCCGCTGAAAGCGTAATGGGCTGAGAAATCAGAAATGCAGCAGCAGCAGCAGCTGGGCAGCCGTAAGAGACGGTAGGGACAGACCCGCATTGATCCTGATCCCGGTGATGTGCTGCATGCTTCGGTGCATGCTTCTTGGAGGTCGAGTTGGGCTAGGCATAGTGATACGCCCACGTTCACGAAGTGCATCCAGCTTGGCTGGCTTGTTTTCTCTTCTCACATATTTTCACAGGCCACCGTGCTCTAGGACGACGTGCTTACTTGATATTGCTTAGCTCGGCAACTTAGCCGGCCAAAGCGCTATGCCAGTTGCCGAGGAGCATGATTCCTGCATGGGCACTTACAGGGTTACACTTGCCGTTCTTCTTGCCTTACACGGTGACACACATGTGTCATGACCTGACCGGCCTTGCCATCAGGGCTGGTCGTCTTGGCGCCAGTACGTTTTGCTTGCCCCACGCGGGGATTGCTTGCCATGGACTGATCGCTCAGGAACGCGTTTTGTAGGCCGTTGTTCGGGCTCAAACCAGGTTCGTTCGGTGCCTTCATCATCTGACGGAGGGTGGACAATTCCCCTGTAAAAAATATTGAAAAAAAACAACAAAAAAAGAGCAGCTGGGCAGGCACTGTTGGTGGTAGCCGAGCTTGCATCATGCTGAGAAATCTGCCTATTGAAGAAGAGCTGTTCGTTTAAGACATCCGATGGCAGCATGGCAGTGACTGATCGAAGGCGGTTAGGACTGAGAGCTCTGAAGGCCGCCACGCAGGCTGATAGCCAGGCTAGCAATTGCAACTCGTCTGTATTGAGCGTGCTGAACAGGATTTTTTGACGTTTTTTGGGGTTACAGGGAAGATGTCCGCTCTATGCCAGCTGATGATAACAAAGATACCAGACAAACCTAAGTTGTGTGAAACACAGGCCTTGTCAAGACAACAAGGCGATCAGTCCACAATACAAAGGACCCCTCTCACGAAGGGTACTCCAGAAATGATGTGCCATGAAATTGCTATAAAGCAGATCATGAAACAAAACAAAGCAACCAAACAAGAAACATGTGCATTTGCTCTTGAAAGCAGAACAGGATGCTGACCCCATACCCCAAGGGCTGAACCTGAGAGGCTTGGCTGAGGTGTTAAAGCTGGAGCACCTTCCAAGCCAGCCTCTCAGGATTTGGCAATCGGGTCACCTTTGCCTGCAGGGCCTGTACCTGTGTTGGCACATGCACAAGCCTCACACTCCCCTTGGACAAGGGTAGGGAGCTGGTGAGCTCCTCCGGGAATAGTGCAGCCCCCGGGCAGCAGAGGGCAGTTGGGCACTGCCCTGAGAGTAGTCGTGTGCAAAAGGCACAGCATCATCGCTGTGGCTGGCCTGCTGAGCTGATGCCACAAACTTGGGTAGCTGTCGGTTGAGCTGTTGAGGCAAGTGCTCTGAGGGCCGTTGGAAGCTGACATGATACCAGAGCGAGGCAGCTAGGACCTGCTTGGCCACATGCACCTTGCTTAGAAATGTACATCCGCGAGAGAGCCATGCTACGGTGAAGTATTAGGCCCAGCATGACCACAAGCAATGAGATCAGAGCAATTTGAGACTTAGCTTGCACCAGCCTGTGAGGATGCTTGAAAGAAGGCTTAGCACCAGACTCAAAGGGAGTGTACGCCCAATATTGTGCTCAGGAGGTAGACTCAGAGGCAATGTTTCTGGAAGTCTATCACCATGCTCATGCAACAGCGCATTCAGCACAGACTCAGACGTCAACTGAGACCGACCAGTGTCACTAGCATCAACATTACTCTTCACTGCAGCACAAGATGCATCAGCGGTGTCTGGCTGGTTTGTACATCAGTGCACACAGCAAGAAAAGTGTGGCAGCCATTGGCCAATCCTTTACCAGTCCACACAGCACTCATTCGGGCAGCATATCCGCCTAGAACATACTGCACAGGTTCATCAAGCTTACTTTCAGATCAAAAACAAGCACACAGCACTTGTGCCCGCAAAACAAAGTAGCAAAATACTTACACAGAAAAATCACTGACACTGATTTTATAGGCATCAGTAAGCTCAACAACATGACGCTTTAAATCAGCAGGAAACTGCTGCATCTTGAGGAATACCTTGAAAAGCCCAGTAGAAGGGCCCCATTAGCTACTGCAGCTTGTAAGGACTCCCCTACACAAGGTTCCACAGTGATGCCCATCTGCCTCGCACAAGAAGCAGACATGAGTGTGTTAGTGCAGCAGGAACTCATCAAACAAGTTGCTGGCACGCCAGCCACAGTAGCTTTGAAATACACAATGAGGCCTAAAGAGCGCACAATGGCAGCCAAACTACCAGTAATGCATCTGCTTTGCAAGCACCATCATCAAGCACCATCATCAAGCACCATCATCACAAGGAACAAAAAAGACATCACTGCCAGGGCAGCTGAGCAACTCTGTGCGTCCAAAGATGTATGCCACACAACAGGCTCTGCACAATAACAGCACAATAACAGCAGAAGTGTTGATTGCCTCATGTGCTGCAAGTGTTGCAGGCAAGCAAACAAACAAACTGCCACACGCAGAATGCAGCAGCAACTACTGACTAGCAAGGTCAGTCTTTTTAAGATAAACAACAAGTGCACTAGCTGCACATTCGTCATCAGATTTTGATTTTCATCACAACACATCAGATTATGTATTGTTCTCAACATCTGACAGCACCACAGAGGCTGATTGTGTTCAACAACACTTAACAAGACATTAGCTTCCTTCCACAACAAGAAATAGTGAGTACCATAGTCTGATGCAAGCAACTACAGCTGTTTACAGTTCAACCTCAGGTCTGATCGACAGGGTTGTTGGTGAGGCAGGCAGCCCCTCCTTCTTTTTCTGGCAGTTGAAGGCAAGGCTGCAAGCAAAGACTCTTTTCAATGAGCCAAGGGTTCTTGCCATCACCGGCAAAGTGCAGGCTTGCCACCCTTTGTCTCCAGGACTGGAGCCCGGGGCCTTGCAACCCTTGCTTGACTTCAAAACTTTCCTTTTCTCATTACCATTGATATCATGGAAAGGCTTCTGGCCAAGACTGGTCATGGGGTGAAGCAGCAGCTGGGCCAGCAGTCCCACCATTGGGCAAGCCTTGCGCCTGGGTGGCATCTTCAGCACTTATATCTGATTACAGCAGAACACCTGGAAGGCTGTAATCTCAGGAAGGCTCTGAGAACCAAATGAAGTGTTTTAATCAGTATTCCAGTGAGACAGCTGTGTCAAAGAAACACAAGTTTATTGATTAGAATATATGGCAGGGACTTGACCAGCCATCCAAATTGGCCTGCTGGCATACACGTCAGACCTCATTGCATGCCAGCAGTGCTGATATCTGTAGTCTTATGGTGTAAGACACAGTGTGATATAGTCAAGATGTTGTTGCACCAGGCACCATCATGAGTGTTGTAGACCTGTCTGAGGAAGAAACCTAGGACTTCATACTTAGGTAGGACATGCGCAGAGCAGCAGGTATTGCAGGACTGGAAAGCTTTGAATGGCGAGTTCCTTTTGCCAGGAAGGGGGTTTGCTGTCAATGAGGACTGTTCAACAGTTCTTGTCAAGCTTGAGCTTGAGCTGGGCCTGCAGCAGAGTCCAGATGTCAATGCTGATGCTGGCATATCCTTTGACAATGCACCGTGCACAGGGCATGACCAGCGAGCTGCAGGCAAGTACACTGAAGATGGTTCTTAAGAAAAGGGTTGACATGTCAAGGGTATTATTGCTGGCCAGATGTACACAACACTCAGCTGGGGTAGAAAGCTTTGATATCTTGAACTCACAGCTGTCGCAGCATGAGCACACCAAAGGGTGCTAGACTTTGAGAGCAAGACCACTTGTCACAAAGTTCAGGATTGGCGCTCTTGTCAGGCGTACTGTGGTATGCCGCGCAGACAGTAAGCAGGCAAAACCAGGTAAAACTTTGAAAATGGGTGATAGTTACAAGGTGGTTGACAGCAGAAACAGCAGTGCTTTTGTTTTGATAGGTGAGGTGTTGTTGTCTTGTTTACTTGTTGTCTTATTGTCAAGAATGGTCTAGCAAAGCCTATTTATAGCATAGCTCATGCAGCCAGCTACTCACAGCGAAGCAGTTGCGATGACCAATCTAATAAGTCGATACAACCGCCATTACTTATAATGACCAACTGCATGACTTATGATTACCAATCTAATAAGTCAATACAACTTGCATTGCTTATAATTACCAACTGGCAAAGACTGTACGACATCAGCGTGATGGCTGCTGTGTATGATGATTATAGTACTTATAAGATTATAGTACTAATTAGCTAAGCTAATTGCAGCCTAATACATACTTGACTGGATATCTATTGCTTCCTCAAACTCTTATCAAAATCTGATCAAGGACTTGCACAGCCTTAGTATCAACATGTGCATTTATACACTTATTTGAAATGTGGTAGCAGCCTGTCAAAGTAACATCTGCCTTGATTGTGTTGTGGCTGAGTTACATGAACTGCATAAGGCATTTTGCTTCGTGCTGCTCTAAATCCAAAAATTCTGAACGCGTTTATCAGCCAAGTCTTGGCAGCATGACTGTTGCATGGAGGCTGGTCTGGGGCAAAAGATTGATTGATAACGTTTTCACACGTTTTGATTGACGGGTTGCGCGAAAGGTTCAGCATACATCTGGACTCTGTACAGTAGGTTCTTTTTCGATTCGATGCGTTTAATGTCCTGGGGGGCAACTGGGACCCAACAGACAACAAGTCAGCTCAGTGAGTTTTGAAGATGCTGAGTTTGAATGAAAGAAGCCATTCAATGCTGTTCTGGGCCACATCACGGTCCAAATCCAACAGTAAAGACAGACTACATCTGCATGCATTTCACTGCAGAAGAAGTCCTAGCACAGCAGGGCCTCAGAAAAGGGGCAGTCACGTGTCAGAGGTTTTGCGTCACATCTAGGGCTGTGCTGAGTGCATACCTGCGAGTTGACTTCTGGGGACGACAAGAAAGGGGGTTGACTTCTGGGGACGACAAGAAAGGGGGTTTAGTTGACTTCTGGCATGTCGTATATAGCACAGACCCGTGCCAGCCTACATACATGTGTAGTTATGTTCAGCACATCAAGAGCACCACCATCTCGCAAACAACGTGCACCATTGCTGCAAAGTCTAAGTCAGGAGCTTAGCCGAACTGGTCAAGTTTACATGTTGTCCTGATCACTACCCGGTGCAATATTGTGCTCTGGTCTCGCCGTGGTGGTCTAATCTTGGGTACATGGCACAACAGGACGAACTTCGCAATCTGGCTTGTGAGTCAAAGCACACATAACTTTTGAACCCAGACGGTTTCACGATGGAAGTGACGAAAATAGCAGTAAGCTGTTGAGCCTTGGGACAATGCTTGGATGCCAGGCTTTGGTGAAGCTTGTTGCTGGTCTCTTTGCCTCAGCATCATTGACAAGACATGTGCGGAAGTCATGCATCAGGTACATATCAGCATTTACCGCCCTGCGTACATCATCAGGGATTATATCTAATTCAAGCAACAGCTCAACACTTCTTATGACGCAGGCTGCTGTTGATGTGATACGTGAAAGTTCATCTGCAGACCACTTTGCACGAAGTGTTCTTGTGCAAAGCATTGTGATTAGCCAAGGGAGGTCAACAGGGCCTGGCAACAGCCCCTTGCTGCACCGCAACCATGCAAGTGACAATGAAAAGAACCAGCATGTGTCTGTCATGCGTTCAGAGGATACTGCTGTACCATTGGGCAACACCACTGCCTTGCAGCACGTGCGACAAAAGGTACTGCAGACTGAAGCACGCACAGCAGCTCTGGAGCAGCAACTTGTGCAAGCGACAAGTGGGACAGGAAATGCTGCAGACCCAGTGGCGCCCACCACACGCTCATTGGTCAGAAAGCAGGATAGTGAAAAGGAACTGGATGAATACATGAACTGCTTGGGCAGCTTGATGGCTCATATGTCAGCCAGAAAGCACATGCTGCAGCAGCAAGGTCACTCGCAACATTTGCAAGTGGCCTGGCCTCTGTGCGTGGCTCCCACTCCTGATCAGCAAGCATCCTACTTTGCCCAAGCTAGCCGGACATCAGCAAACTTACAGGCAAAAGTGAGCGTGGGAGGCTTAGGTCAAGTGCCAGCGCTTAGGCTGACATTGCCAGACTGTATGTCACTAGAGTTTGCAGCACTTCAAGCGGAACAACTGTATTGGCAGAATGTGTCTGTCTCTAGTAGCACACCTGACAACTGCAAGCTGATGCTGAAGCCAAGCATGCAGCAGGTTGAGATCACAGCTCTGCAGGCTTCTCCAAACAATGCCCTTCTGGCAGTGGGCAGCATATCTGGAATGGTCACTGTCATCTCAACACAGCGTAACAGCTTCCAGGCATACCTAGAAGGAGACGCCTCCAGACAAGCAGACATAGCAGGGGCAAATGCAAGAGGAGTCATAGGTGATCATGTCTTTGCATCATGCTTGAGGACATGTTGAGCACTGAGTCTTTTCCTGCCCAAGACTGCAAGTGTTTTTTTGTATCAATGATAGTCTTGACAGTACTCTGGACAGGTATTGTGCTTATTGTCAACACAATGTTTTGTCTTTTGCCTGCATAATGTGTATGCGCACATTGAAAACGAGATTTGCATTGCAACACTATGCATGATGTTGCATGCAGGCTTGACATGGGATGCTAGCAGTCATTATATTTTGAGCATGATGTTCTCGGGCCAGATTTGCATCTGGGGAATACCAACAAGCACCACGCCCCAAACCTTGTCTGCTGCTTTTGCACAGCCACACGCCATGCAGCTGCAGTTCATCTCTGCCAGCAGCATTGCCCAGATAGCTGCTTTGGCTCATCCATATGCACTTCCCCATATTTCTGAGAACCGTTCTGCCCAAACTCCCCATACAGCGCTTTTGCAGCAGCGCGTTCAAGGCAGCTGCCAGCTGTGGGTGCCGCTTGCTGATCATGACATCCTGACTGTTACTTGCCCCACAACCAAGCTGCTTCCTTTTGACAAGGCAGCGACAGTCACAGCAGCACTGTCACAGTCTGTGCAGGTGTACCATGGTCATCAGGTGGGCCTGTATACCTGCAATGGCCTGAAGCACATACCATGAAAAGCAATGACTTGCTGCTTGTGTCGGTCCCTGCATTGTTAAGTCTCTTTGTACAAGCACTGCAAGCATTACATATGAGATTATGCAAGTTGCACCTGCTGCAGGCACAGATTTGCATCCTGGGCTGGTTGCAGCCAGATTCCATCATCAGTGTGGACAGGCAAGGGCAGATCTTGCAATGGGGTCTTGCCCCTCAACTTCATGCCCTTGGGTGGCACCTGCCAATCAAGCGCTTTGTCTTGCCAACTCATTTGAGCCTTTTATGCCCCAGGTCGTCTCTCACCATGTATGCTTGCTTGCATTGTATGTTGATGAGTGCATAGTTCAAACCCAAAGCGTGCAGCAGTCTGCAATGGAATGTCTGCTGTGTGTACAATAGCACCACAGCAGATTCTTGATCTACCAAATTTGAAGTACATGAACGCATCATAGCTTGTTATAGTGATTGTCTCTATGTGTTAGGATTGGCTGGCACATCAGCCAAGTATTCAGATGACACCAGCTTTGCTAGAGATCTTAGCACCACTGGCCTCAGAAGATCTCAAACTTGTCTGTCATGGTGTCTGTGCAACAACTGCATGCATGTCAAGTGCACTCGTTATCATACAAGCAGTGGGCTGATGGTACAACGGTGGGCCCTCCAGGGGTTCTGCCTTCCAGATGTTCCCGCCCTCCAGCCTAGGACCAAGTGATGCACCTCTAGACGGTGAAATGCAAGGGGTACAGCCGTGGCTGGTGCAGTACACCTCACACCCTGCTGAGCCAAGCCTGTTGCTCAAACAGGTTCTGCATGCTCCCAACTATGCACAGGTGGGTGAGCTTCAGTGATTTGATGGCCTCAGGCACACTCTGTTTTGCACATCAAGGGGAACTCAGGACCACACTCCAAGCTGTATTGCAGTGCGCTGACATGACATGGCGATGTGGCCACTGCCTACATTGCATCATGCACATGGCCTGGAAGGTATCACTGCTTCTGGCCTGTCAACTGGACGCTGTTTTGCCTGCTCTAAGGTCAAATCTAGTGTGTATGCTGTACATGCGACCATGAGAAGTTACCCAGCCATAGGAGATGGCACAGCCTGCCTCATTGTGTTGCTAGTCATCTCTGGTCCATGGTTCCTGGTATGCCACTTGAGCTGGCAAGTTGTGTCCAACTGGGATGCAGGATGAGGACGTGGCCAAGTGTGAACCCTTGTTGCTGTCCACCTACAATGCTGCCACTCAGCAACTGTTAACAAGGCACTCCCAGCCAGTGAGTTCCCAGTAGTCATGATGCGTTGTTTGGGTGGACGTTTTCATAAAGTATGCTTTGTTTGATGAGCTATGTTGGAGTGACCTCAATATGCCATGTCATCCTTTTGCAGGCAGCAGCCTCAGGTGGTTTTGCTGGTTCCAGTGCACTTTCCATTTGGCACCAGCATTTGCATTGCAGCATGCTGAAGGCTTGTTGCACAAATTGCGCAAGCCAGCACAAGGTATGCAGTGAGGTGAAGGATGACATGCAGGCTGTGAAGGGCAGGTGCCGCATGGAGGTAGTGGCAGGCCAGTTGCTGCCGGGAGCGGGTGCACATCTGCTGCTGATCATCAGGGCAAGCACTACCGGTCACCAAGCCATTGTCAACCCTCTAAATATATTCAGCTGCCACACTATCAGGTTGCAAAGTCCCCAAGAACAGGCATGTTCTGGAGCAACTCTCATGTCAATTGAGTGCAAAGAGCATCAGTGCAAACATGCTATGCATTAGCACATGTCAGCGTGCTGGCTAAGGCATGATATGTGTATTTGTATGATGTGTTGTATGCATATGTGATGGTGTGGTCAAGCAGCACCATACAAAAAGAGGCATGATGAGACAAAGCTCAGGTCAGGACAAAGCACACACGCACAGTAATGAGTGCTGTCAAGCAATGCGTAAGTGCAGGGGACAAGGATTGACATCTGGGACAGCAGCAAGGGGCAGAGGGACCCGGTGTATGCTGTGGGGCACACCCATTCCGCTGTGCCAGAAGCTGTACTCTGGTTCAGCCTTGGCTCCAACCATCTGGCCTGCTACTCCCTCATCACAGGTCTCTGCTCCCATCCTGGCCTTGTGTTCCTGCTTAAGCCGCAAAGGCTGTGTGATGAAATGGAAGAGGCGGTCAGCAGGTTACCATAGCCAGTCATGACATGCGGCTTGTATCGTTGCACAGGTCACTTGGTGGCGTCCCTGGCCGTTGAGACCTTACCACCACAGGCTGTGATGAGTGCAATGCAAGTGGTCAGGGCTGATCGGCATCGGTACCACTTGGCCATTGCCATTCAGGGTTCTGGTCACATCTCATGCGTCCAGATTGATGATGCTGCAGCTGTGGATGCAGTGCTGGCGACTACATTTGCTGCTATGCATGTTGACATGCCAGGCAAGCTGTCCACTGCCTTGATCATGCATCATATATAAGTAAGTGTCGTGAGGTTGCTGTCCATCTTGTTTCCTACCTCGTACACATTTGAGATGCTATGCACATGCCGCATGGGAAAATTTGTTGATCAGAATCTGCAAAACAGACTCTTATGCTTAATAGCATGTCCATTTCTTTTGTCTGTCTGCCATGTTACATGCTGTTACGTAGTATCACGAGATGTTCCTTCCCTAAGAGGCAGGTATTTATGGTACAGCGCTTCCAACATTTGATGTGAGGCTGCTGCAACTGTATGAGTGTGCAGGGCCTGCAACATCAGTTACAACTTCCAGCGATTCAGAAGACGAGAACGCAGAGGGCAGCCAGGCAGACAACACCTCAGAGTACACCAGCACCTCAATGACAGACTCTGGACTGACCTCATCTTATTCTGTGTCAACGTCCACCAATTTCAGCGAAGCATGAGCCCCTTCTGTACATCAGAACTAGGACCTTGTGCATGGCAACGTAAACACACGAAGTCTCAGCAAAACACTGCACTGCTTGCAAGGTAAAGGCAACACAAGTATCGTGTATTATCAAAGCTGTTTGTGGCCACAATGTTGTGGCGTTGTAGTCTATTCCAGAATTGCACTGAGATGAAGCTGTTGAGGAGCTCAAGGTGCAATGGTTGTCAGAAATGACAGCTGCGCTTGATCATTGCAGTCCGAAAATAATCTCATCAAATCGATTTGCCATACAGATATTAAATCCATGATCAAGTGTGTTAAAAAACACTTCAAAGTTGCACCTGTACTGCCAGCCAGGGGGGCGCTAGCATCATCTGGCACTTCTTCTCTTATAAAAGGAGGACCTTGCCAACACCATACGAGCGCTCATCCACAAACAGATTGCCAGGCTGCAGCTGTTTGTATATGAGTGTACCTATGTTGTTGACAAGGTCTTGCAGCTTTGGCATAGCATGACGTTGTAGGTAACAATGCAAAATGGCTGACAGAAAAGTCAAAGTGACGTTGCCTTGCTAAGACATACTGTGTGACTAGCTCACCTGCTGCTTACACATAAAGATGACCTGTAAGCACATGTACGTGCCTGCTGCAATCCCTTTGGAGTCACATGCATCTGCATGTATGCTGGCACAGAGGCACTGATAGGCGCTCAAAGCAGATTACAACAACTGGCAGCGATGGCAGACGCTGAAGATACAACATTGCTACTGTGCTGTATCTGCTGATTCTGTCTGGGTAGTTTCTTTTGCCTGAGAATCCTGCTTGTTTGCTGCACCTTGTTCTGCTTGTCGAACACCCTGGCGCAGACCCAGCACTACAGCAAATACATGACACAGCTGTCTGGATCCAAAACAGAATAGCACTGATGCAATGTGACATGACTCAGCATAACCACCATTGATTCATACGTTGGACGCAGGCTGTTGCAGCAACCATTATTTAGAGGCATCAAGCAGGCATTGAGACTTGCACTGATGCAAGCACTAACAATTAATGGCCGTACCTATGAGCAGATTGGTGACAGTCAGCATAGACTCAGCACTACCATGCAGCCAATCAACATTGGCAAGACTCTTGTGGTACACCTTCAGGGCTGCAGACGCAACAGGACCCACGTCGTACTGTGGCAGGCAGGTTATTACATGCCGAGCAGTGAAATGGAAACATAGATGAATGGTGTGCTGGCTTACCAATGATGCCAGCTGGAATGGTCGCAAAGACAAACACCAGCAAGAAGTAAAACCCAAACAGGGCTAGCGGTGGTGCTTTTTTGGACTTGGTAAGATAATAAAGAAAAGCAGAATAAGGAATGATGCTGGTTGAGAAGATATTGGTGGCAAGCTCCTGTAACAACCCGTCGACGTCATGATATGCATACATGCAAGTTGCAGATAGGCTGTAAGTGACTGGACCACCTGCGCGTTGACATGCGTTCCCCAGGCTTGATCTAGCAAAGAGCTATTGCAGCGACTCCAAGAGTGAAAGGCAGGGGATCCTCTGCTCAAGAAACGAGATGAAGCCAAATACGGTCGGTTTCTTTGGCTTTGCAAAGTCATAGCAGGACGATGCGCGGAAAGACACGGACGCTGCAAACAGGCATGTGCATTCGGCAGTTTTGACTGAGCAAAGTCACACATCATTTCGGATCTTGGAAACAAACTAGAACGAAGTGACGTCGTCACAGGTCAGTTGAGTTCATGGATCAGCCGCTTGTGACGAGAGGATGTTTGGGTTTCACCGCGATGAGGAGCTGCTTTGACCCGGGCTTGATTAAAAGGGCTTTTGGATCGGGCCCTCGACCGCAGCCCCGATCAGTCACAGCAACGCCTTAGAGCAGCAAGTCTCGTGCGCACAGACAGCGCAAGTATGTTGCGCGCAGCAGCAGGCCTTGCCTGCCGTGCTAGGAGCAACACCAAGTTGCCTCAAATATGTGCAAGCGCGGTAAGTCAGTGTGCTGATTTTGCCCGTGAATCTGGAAAACTATACTGAATCTGCGCTCTGCTAACCCACAGGCCAGAGGCTTTGCAGCAGAAAGCGCTCCTGAGCAAGATACGACAGTGAGTGTGTCACTTTGCATCCTAGCTGTGGTGTGGTAGTTGAGTTCGAAAACTGATGCATGTCACTACAATTTGCAGCCCCCCATTACCGTTCACGGGATCCCCGGCAGGTATGCCTCTGCGCTGTACACATCCGCAGCCAAGGCAGGCAAGCTTGAAGCAGTCCAGGAAGAGCTTGTCGAGGTGAAACTCGATCAATGACCGACAATAGCATCACTAGAAGGGGTGCTTTGTTGGAAGGGAGCATCAAGTGGCATTGATGCCTGAATCTGTTTATTGACGGACATGTTATACTATGTTCAGGTGTACAACCTGACTGGAGACAGCCCTGAATTTGAGCAGTTCTTGTATGACCCTAGCATTCCCAAAAACAAGAAAGTGCCAGCCTTGAATGCCATTTTGGACAAAATGGAAGTGAGCGATGTCACCAGACACTTTTTGGGTAAAGTCAAATTCCCATTGTCTGTCTTTGCATGAGCAAGCTTATCTTCTGTACTACAGTTTTGAATGCAGATGTTTTCATTTGTCCAGCCTTTCATCATTGCTGTTGGTGCCTACAGAGGTTCTGGCCAGAAACAACAGGCTGAAGCATTTATTAAACATCAGTGACTTGTTTGATGATCTGGTAGCGGCTTCCAAGGGAGAGGTGCGTGCCAAAATCACAACAGCACTGGAGCTTGAGCCAGAGGAGCTGGAGGACATCAAAGCAGGCTTGAGTAAGCCATGCCCTCATTTATTAAAGCGATTTGTTTCCACATGTGGAGGTAGCACAGCTGAGTCCGCTTTGCTTGCTGCAGAGGAGCTGCTGAAGCCTGGTGAGAATCTGCTGGTTGAGCAAACGGTGAGTGTTATAGCTTAAAGCTGTATACGGGATGCGCTTGGACATTGCTTATTCAGCGGTGTTGCCTGTGCACCATATTGCCTGCTTTTTGCAGTGCATGACAAATGTCATATGGTGCAGGTGGACCCTCGCATCATGGGCGGCATGGTTGTTGACATTGGAGACAAGCACATAGACATGTCCATCAGCTCCAGAGTCAAAAAGATTCAACAGCTTGTCATGCAAACTGTTTGAGCTTTACCTTGCTATTGCCTGCCTGCTGACACTTCTGAGACTTACACAGATGCTGCATAGCAAAGCTTGGGTTGAACCTGCCAAAGGCCAGACAGACAGCAGCAGCAGCAGCTTGTCTGCATAGCAAACAGCTCCTCAGTATATTTAGTGACATCTTAGCTGCTTCAATCAAGGTGTAATCTCTTTTCATGTCTCTGTCCACAAATGATGCAGCAAGTCTGGAAACACTATGCAGTATGCCAGCCCAATTGTCATGAATTAATTGAGGAAGAGTGACCAACCGTAAATCAATGACAAATCAGCAAGGGATTTCAAGTGCGTGGCTGGAGATTTCACAAGCCTTGCTTGTTGCTGAGCACCTACAGGCTCCCTGCAAGGTGGGAGGTCACTGCTATGTCTTACTTCTAGGACCCTGATCGTACTTAGAGTCACTTCAGCTGCAGGGCGTATGCTATGGATGTTTTGAGTTGCTGAAACGAGCATAAACAAGAGTGCTAAGGCCCTGAAAGAGGTCCAACACGCTGTGAATAGGAGGTTGTTCAAGCTGACTGTAGTATATAGCTCAACCAAGTACGTGTTACGCATTCAGCGCAAGCATATGTAAATATATCATTGCCATTGGCTGGTCAAAGGCAGTGCAAGGTACAAAAGAGCAGATCGAAAATGGACAGCTCAACAGGTTGCAGTTGGAAGGTTTTGCAGCAACATGTGCTTTGTATGTGAACTGAAGGGTGGCAAAGCCGATAAAAGTGGCTGTGTCACCCTGTAATCAGACTGTTGAGAAATGCCTTTTACTGACATCTCACACATTAGGGAAACAAACTGAGCACAGGTGCTGCTGGTGAAGCTGGCTCATATCGATGCATATCGATTGGAAGATATGGAGCTCTGGGTTTCAGACTGCTCCTTGGCTGAAGCTCGTATTCTAGCAGAGCTCTTGCGCAGCCTGTCTGTGGCCTCAAGCAGCTCGTGCGTAATGTTGCTGTCGTACATGGAGTGGCCAGCATTGGGCACCACGCGCAGCTCCATCTCTGGCCACTCACAATGGAGGTCATATGCAGTCACCACCGGGCATACATAGTCAAGTCTCCCCTGGACAGCTATACAGGGGATGTGCCTGACCTGGTCGACCCCCTGCATGCCACACGCCTTCAGACCTCACAAATGATAGGTGGCGCATGCAGACATACCATCCAGGCCTTCATCAAATACGGACAGAATGTGAACACAAGGGAAGCTTTGCATACCTGCAAAAGCGGGTCTTGCAAGAAAGCATGATTGTGGCTATAGTGACACTCCAGCAGCGCCTGAGCAGTAAAGGCAGACATTGGAGCAGGCCGTGATTGCTGCGTGGCATCACCCGCCCCCTCCCCCTCCCCACTGCTGCTGCCACCTGCTGACTGGCTTGCTGCAGCACTTGCAGGTGCATCACTTGAGCTAACATTCTGTGAGGCAGCAGCAAGAGGCAGGGGCAGCCTCTTACTGCCAGGATTGGGAAAGTCAGTTTGCTGCCATTGGTTGCCATTCCACACCTGCAAGCTGCTAGTTCTGGCGGAGCTGACAGAGTGCTCCCAGCTTAACCATGCCTTGGCCTGCAGCAACATGACATCCCTGCTATGCAGACCTATTGCAAGGCAGCTCAGCAGTTGCAAGGCAGAAAAGACCGTAGGAGTGAGGCAGCACTGGTACATCCTTACCGCGGCGTCACGTACGGCAATGTCAGGGGAAGTGAGGCGCTTGTGGTAAGCAGCCACAATGTCATCTCTCTCAGCTTCTGGAATGTGCCCTTTGAAATTGCGCCAACCCTGCACATGACAGGATGTTGGCCACTTATTACTTGTATTCAACTTGCCACTACTGGCCAGCTTGGTTTGTGGTAGGCAGATGGTGGTGTAAGCAGCCAGGTCTGCATCTTTTGCAGCAAAGTGTTGCACAAGTTCACCAACATGAAGGCTGCTGTGATGGGCTTTTGACATCTCTGACATTCAGCATAGCTCAGATGTGCGACATATACATGCTGATAGCATGGCTCACCAAAGGCTGCAGATGGCCTGCTCCACCTCCAAACATCCAGTCAATCTCTGAAGGCCGCATCAAGCATACCCCTCTGAGCACAATTGCTGACACCCTGGACCACCACGCCATGTCAACACAACCCACACCATTCACTCTTTGCTCAACAAGTACACGCTGCCAAAATGTGATTCTCACAACTCATCTGGATGTTATCCCTCAGGAAGGGAATTGCACATGTCATGCATCTGTTGAATTGTGAACAGTGTGAGCTCAATGTCTGCAACCTGCTGCTTCAGCACAAACTGCAGCGTACTGCATGTTGTAATGTACTCTGGCACAGGGCCCAAGGTTGCGCTCAGCGTTGAGATACCAAGCCAGTAGGTGCTTACTTGTCAGCATGCTGCTGGGCATAGGCCAAGGATAGTGCGACTCCCCAGGAGCCTCCAAACAGCATCCATTTCTTGATCTTCAACCTCTTGCGTAGCTTCTCATAGTCATCAATAAGGGCTTGGGTGTTGTTGTCCACCAGGCAGCCCAGGGGGGTGGAGGAGCCACACCCCCTCTGGTCCACCAGCACCACCTTCCAGTGCTGCAGGTCAAAAAACCGCCTGCAAGCAGAGAGAGTCAACTTTGAGATTTGCTGCACCATAATGTTAGTGTTTGCATGCTTGTCACAATTGCATACTTTTGCACTCATTGTCAAGCTGAGGAGCCCAGTCATGCGCATGAAAAGAATTGCAGGCCCTTGCGTGGAAGTGTGCAGATGCAAGCCTGGGCATACGTGTGCAGGCAGGCCGTGCAGCCTTGTCAGGAAATGTCTCATGGTGATGGTGATAAAGATGATGAGAAGCAAGTCCCAGCATAGAGTGTACTGTTTCAGGATTGTCATACAGGTCAGCAAGCACATGCCTGTCTAAATAATCTTCTGCTGCATCATACATTGCAGTGATTGCACAAAAAAGGTGAACTGCTGCATGGAAAGGAGACGCTATGCAGCAAAAGATGTGCATACGCATGGTTTGTATAGCAGCCAGCTCCAGGTCCCCCATGCACAACCAGTGCTGGCTGCCCCTGTGGGTTGCCATACACTTGATAATGTACTGTATGGACATCTGACACCTTGATGTTGCCTGTCTCGAGTGCTTTGCCCACTGGGTACAGGCTGCGGAGTGGTATAGAGCGCGAGGCGCCTGCATGTTGTACATGATGGTGCCAACAAATTCATGCTCTAAAACCATGTGCCAAACTAAGCACTACATGTTGAGCATAAGTCTCTTGATATCCCAGACTGTAGGTTGACAGGGAAGCAAATTTAGCGGATGGAAATCGAATCGGAAACTCACTGTCGAGTGCTGTTTTACTATCTGCAGCTGCGCTGATAACACTTTGCAGCTGCCTGCTTGTTTTCGCAGTCGGTCGTACTCCAAAAAAACCTAAGACATTGCGCTCACAATGGCAACGTCCGGCGACCTGTGCCCCGGACGTGTGCCCTTGACGCTGTGAGACAAGCTGGTTGCAGACGGGGGGTGTGGGCCCTGACCATCTTGCCGCTGTTGCTGGCAACATGGTAGACGGACTTGCAGGCAACTCAGCAGATTTTGTGGCGACTGTAAAAGCCGGAGAAAGATCAATTGCGCCACAAGAAGCAAGTTGCAAGATGGTGAATTGCACGTTATGCAAGCGTTATGCGTTACTGAAGGGGTACAGGGTACAAGGGGCTATCAAACAAAGCAACATCAATCATGTACTCTGAATGGCTGCAGATTACTCCATTCACAGCTATCATACAGAATCATATTGGAGCAGTGGGTGAGGGTTCTTGCAGACTATTGAGCAAATCAAAAATTTCTGCCTTGATTCGTCTGATGGACTGGTGCTTGTCTCCTAATCGCTTCAGCACCTCATCTTGTAACAACCCTCTCTTGTCTAATCCGCAAACTGTAGGAGACCACCCGGTGTCCATAGCCTGATCAGAGGCAGTATGCTGCCCATTCCCCAACAGCTCAATACACAGTTCCCTCAAGCGCACTCCATCCCCTTCCCCTGTACAACAACTCACCCGCTAACAGCAAGCTGTATCGTTTGCAGATCTTCAAGCATGCCACACTCATGAGTCAAAACATGCATTGCGAGCTGACAGCATAACAGCCTTGCTATGATTGATGTTGCTTTGTTTGATGATCATCAGCTTGAGGCCTTGCCAGGCTTGCAACAGCAGAACCTTGCTTGAGCATGCACATGCTGTACGACTGTTGCAGCGCAACAGAGGTTGGATCCAGAGAAACACCTGCAAGATGAGAAGCATATGTGGACAGCCAGCGCTTGTACTCTTGAGGAGACTGTAGAGCCAGAGCAGCTGCCATATTGGCTTCCAAATGCCCTCTGCCCTGCCCTAGCCCAGTCCTGAGGCTGCCTGTAGAGGTGAGCAGGGCACCTGGTGGCAGGCCCCGCCCACTGCTGCTGGCTTGCTGTTGTATGCGACCCAAGTCACCTGAGACAGCCTGTACATGATGAGTGTGTATACATGATCATCACAGCTGCATATGCAATGAAGTGTGTTGTAAACTGCTACCTACCTGCCACATTTGCACAGACCAAAGGCATGCTGTCAGCTATTGGCACAATTTGGCTTGAGTAGCATGTTAGCTGTGGCTGCTGCGTTTAATGCCTACAATCAAGGCACATCAGCAAGCAAAGTGTCATCACATTGCTCAAGAATAGCAAAGTTGCAATTCTGGTATTACCTTGCAAAGCTGGGTTGAGGGGCAGAAGGGATGTGAAGGGGGAGGCAGCAAAGGCTGAGTCAGCCAGGCACAGCCAGCAGGCCAGGCCTGTGTGGTACAGCCAGGCACTGCGGTTGGACAGCAAGGCATGCACAGCCCCATCCTTGCTCAGCTGCACCTGTCGCACTGCATCACACCACCACACATTCTTGGTGCTCACACTGTCACCCTGTTTGTTCAGGCTACCATGTAACGGCGTGCGATAAGTGACCATAATGGTTGCCTGAGTGTTCACTTGCATCTGTCTGCATGCAAGCTACCTTTGACTATCTCCAACCAGCAACACAAGTAGTGGACGATCACTTTTCTTTACCGCACACTTTCAATTTTTAAGTGCTGCAATGCATCTAGTTCAAGTGCAGTGCCATAGATTTCTACAAACAGCTTGTGATGTTATGGAGAGCAACGGCAGACAATTGCATGCATTGCAGCACTGCTTACCCACAGAAAAGGATTGTTTGTAAAGAACTACACTGCCTAATTTGCCTTGTAATGCAATGAGCCTGTCTGAGCTATATGGTTGACAGAGACATGAAGAGGTTGACATCAGACCTGCAGTGCCTGCTGGAGTGGCAGCCACAAGGGACAGCAGGGAGATTTCCAACTGAACAGTGAGGGCCTGCAGGTCCCACACTCGCAGGCTGCCGTCCCTGCACACCACCATGAGCCTCCATGCCCCGTCACTGCTCAGGCTCACGGGTGGTGCACTCAGCTTCAAGGCAGGCAGCATGCGCCTCCCAGCAGGAGTGTACACCTGCAGCATGCCCATTGGGAAGGTGGAAGAATCCAACTGTAGACCACATGTGCTGTATGCCTTTGATCAGAACATATGCAGGGCTTTGCATATGTAATGACAGTGCAAGAAGTCCAACACAACTGCAGCAATCAGGCTGATTTGTATAGCAACGTCAAGTAAGATGGCAGCACAAGTGTTCATGATGTGAATGCACGCTGCAAGGCAAATGGAAGGCTGACAGCTTGTTCATTGGATTATTGGTGACCTGTAGCACAGCTGACTCAAAAGCCGCCGCTGCAAAGTTGAGGCTGCCAGCCACAGCCATGACTTTAGCTGGGACTTGATCTGTCCATTGGTGCAGGCCCGAGCTGTGGCAAACAATCTCCCATTGGCCGCTACGCAGCACAGCTTCCAGCACCCTACTACCAGCCTCAGCCTGATCCCCCAGCGGAATGGGCTCTTTGCCCAACTCTGCATGCAGCTGTGGCTCCTGCTGGAAGGTGATGGCAGGCTGAGACGGTGGTGGTGGTGGTGATGCACCAGCCGGCTGACCTGAGCCTGGCTGTCCAGTGGGAGCAGGTAGGCTTTCTGGAGTGACGCGGCGTCTGGCAGGAGCGGGCATGGGCAGCTCAGAGGCCTTGCGCTTGCTGCCTGCTGTTGCTCCAGGGCCTGCTGCACTGCCATTGGGCAGACTGCTTGGAGGCTTTGGTGGGCGTGCCGGGATTGGTGGACGGCTCTTGGCCGATGCTGCACTGTTGACATGTGTGCCCGTGGGAACTGAACCAATTGGATCTGGCGAAATGCGTCTTTTGCCCACCTGCATACCAGTTCCGTATGGGCTCATTTGAAACAAACAGCACATCGCCAGAACTGAAAGACAGCAACTCGTGCACAGATCTAGCAATCAATACTGGTATCAAAGTCAGCTGACCAAAACTATCTGAGGTGAGCTAATGCTCTGTCATCATGCACTTGAAGTGCTATGTAGTGCAGCAAAGCAATGCAGAGAGTGATGTTGTGCAGCACGGCTGACCTGAGCTTGTTGAGAGGGGCCGGGCTGCAGGTCACTTGGCACACCATGCTCTGGAGCCAGGCGGCCTGCTAGAGCATTGTTGCCACTGCTCAAAAGCCCAGGGCTGGGCAGCACATGACTTGGACTGTCTGCATCAATCTCCATATGCTGCTGTTCTGCACTCTCTGCAAAGCGCAATGCATGTGATGCATGGGCGCCATGCAGCTCCTTCTTGGTCTTCTCTAGGTCTTCATCAGAGACAGCCTGCACAGTAGTGAAGCTGGCCTACTGGCATCTGTTGCAGCAACCAGTTGCAAAGACAACATTCAAGCTTGGAGCGCAGGCTCTGAAGCCCAAATGCATAATTGAATATGTGTTTGTGTGTGTCTGCAAGGCTGTGCACACGGTAGTGTGAGTCCCTACCTTGCCAAGCTCGCTCTCAGTGAAGCTGAATGCAGCAACTGTGCCATCCATGGAGCTGGCAAGCAAAGTGTAGCCGTCAGGTGTCCAAGCAAGGTCCACCACACTGCGCTCAAAGAACTTTGTACCAATGCAGATTGGGCGAGTCTGATGCAACACCCAAATTGTCAGTTTTGCATCCTGGCTGCCAATGGCAATACAAGACGACACTTCTTCAGCATTCTTGTAGAACAGCTTGGGATTGAAGCGGGCCACAACGACGGCATGTGAATGGCCCACTAGGTTCTGCTTGTTGGCAAGCCATGTCCCGCGCTCAATCAATGGAGCAACATGGCATGGTGACTGGAAGGAGTTGACGCAAGCAAACTTGGAGCCATCTGGGGACCAGCCTATCCGCAGTGAAAATGTGGAAGACACAAATCCCTTGGAAAAGGGCTTAGTGATATGTGTCACGGGAGCCCAGGTGGTTCTGTCCCAGATGATTATGCTGCGGTCATCAGACTGGCTTGCAAGGTATCTGTTCACAGGGTCCCATGCCACCCCCTTCACAAAGCTGGTATGGTGGCTCAAAGTGTGCAGCAGCTGACCAGTCACAGTGTCCCAAACCAAAACCAGATTATCAAGGCTGCAGCTGGCGAGAAGAGAGTCATCTGGTGACCAGTTGAGGTCAGGGATGCCAGCACTGTGCCCTCTCAAGGTGAGCACAACTTTCCAATTTTCAATGTTTGGTCCATCAGAGTTGCCAAAGCTGGCTTGAGCTTGGCCCCCTCTCAGCTCCAGAACAGCAATGACCTTGTCATCAGATGCAGTGGCCAGGAATCTACCGCTATGAGAGAACCTGATCACATTCACAGGCCCTCCGTGATCTGCCAGTGTGGCAAGCAGCCTGCTGGTTTTGCTACTTGCCTCAGCTTTGACATTCAAAACTGCTGCTAGTCTCCAGATCTTGACCTTATGATCGGAACCAGAGGTGGCCAGTCTGCTGCCGTTTGGGTGGATGTCCAACGAGTACAAGGGAGTGCCGGCTCCTAGACGCACCAAACACTTGTGTATCGCGTAGCACTTTGACAGCAGACAGCAACTTGGTAAATGAAACCGTTGGAGCAGCTCACCTCCGTGGGAGACCCAGGGAATTTTGTCAACCAGCATCCGGAACTCGAAGCGGACAATCAGACGCGCTCAGTAACTGCAAGAAAAGCCCTGTGGCTGCGGGGCGGCAGCTCTACACCAATATCCGAGGCACAGCTTCAATTTCCAGAGAGCTGTTGTGCTGTCGGTGACGCTTCTGGAATACTCAAGCGCAGTGCTGAGCTTCGACATGCAGAGCAGCACGCACTGCAGACCGCGTTGGCGTCGCCACAGCTAACGGAAACCACATCAAAGACCGGTACACGAGTACGGTCGCTGGAACAGCAGCTCACACAAAGCGTTTGAATTTCGCGCAACACCAACATATGCAAAACAGACCAGCAGGGCTGAATGGAACAAACTGTTTGCAAGCATGTTGCTCCATTGCATTTTGATTGAGATTCCCTAAATTGTTAAGAACCAAATCAACAAAACGCAACAGAACGCGGATGCAGGCAGAAGCACGGCGCAGGACCTGGCGCAGGACTTAGCAATCCAGAACGAAGGTGCAGCTGTCAGCAGCTCGCTACCCGGCGGAACCTGCCATGTTGACAGCCTCAATTTGCTTGCAAGTCTTGGCTGCTCAGGTCAGTAACTGCACAGGCTGTCGGAATTGACAGTTGCAGTCTCGCCGGGGGTCAGGTACAATTACGACAGAGTTCGGTGATACCGAGAGTCGCAACCACGTCGACGCTATTGTGATGACACTGCTAGCTAGCTCAGGAACAGCAAATATGCTGACATAGTGCAAGCTAAAATTCAGTGTATGATGTCTGCTGTCAGCAACTTCGGCAAGAAAATTCATTCGAAGGAACATTGCAGGGCAGCACAACTGTGTAAGTTTTGAATACGCAGCCCAGCAGTGTGTCTGCATGCATATGCACTGGCAAACTGCCCTATACAGTCTTCACCAGACTCAATGGTACAGGAGGACCACAGAGGACATCATGCTGGTTCTGTGGAGGAAGATCGAAGAAGTCTGCTATCAACATTATGCATGTTTTGTGCGTGCCAAATGAGTACAAAGTACCCAGCAACTTGATTGCATCACACGTTAACGCGTGGTACCTGCGCAGCCTGTCAAATTGTGCAGTACTTCATTTCTCTGCCAGCAGGCCACTGCAACAGTTCTTCATGTGCGTGACCAGCAGGGAATGAGGGTGTTCTTGTAACATCTAAGTTGTGTGACACAGAGGCAAGACAGCTCAAGGTGCATGTGTAGGCACAGGCGCTTGATATATACATCGCTATGCTACAAGAGCCTGCTTGTATGCGGACTGTTTTGCAGTGTCAAACATGAAAGCCACATTCTCCTCTGGTGTACCCACCAGAACACCATGGCCCAAATTTAGAATGTGCCCTCTTGGGCCTGCCTTTGCAATGCAGTCACGCACTGCAGATGCTATGCTATCCTGATCAGCAAAGAGCATGACTGGATCTATGTTGCCCTGGACAGCAGGATTGCCCTCCTTCTGCAGCCGAGATCTGGCATCTGCCATGTCGAGAGTCCAGTCCAGGCCAATGACATCTGCCCCAGTTCTGGCAAGCCTTTCAATCAGACCTCCACTGCCATTGGCGTATAGGGTTATGGGCACAGATGGGTGCTCTGCTTTCACATGCTCAACAATCTGCTCAATGTATGGCCCAGACCATTTGTCCCACATCTGCACACAACACAAAATCTCATGTCATCCTCAACATGTCAAAGTTTCTGTCAAGTTTTTGTAAACACTCTGAAGCATGAACACAAAACCTGCAACAAAAGGTGGTCTAATGTGCTGACCTGTGGCGGAAGCTGACCACCCCATGAATCAAAGAGCTGTATGCACTGTGCCCCTGAATCTATTTGGTACACAGAGTAGATTGCGATCTGCTCTGCCAGGTGGGACAGCAGAGCAGCAAGCAGGTCTGGGTTGCTGTGCATCATGGTCTTAATGGTCTTGTACAGGCCAGAGCTGCTGCCCTCAATTACATAGGTTGCGAGAGTCCATGGACTGCCCACAAATCCTAGGACAGCTGCCTGTTCAATACACACACTTTCTTAGCACTCCTTCGAGACAGTGTGACCAACATGGCGCTGTATGTGAGTGCTGCAACCAGTGATCACATCCAAAACACTGTTGCTGGCAACCGAGATGACTTTACTACGGAAGGTTGGCAAAATGCAACACTGAGCAGGCACATTGGCAACCAAAAACAGGTTGCAATCAGAAGCTCAGACGCATCTGTCACACCTTGCCATCAACTTCTTGTCGCAAACAGGTCAATGCGTCCCCAACAAACTGGAGCTGTTCCAAGTCTATTGATTGTAGCTGATGCACCTGTAATTCACAGGCAAACTTTTGCATACTCAAGCGCTTTACAAAGTGACTGTACACAAGGCACTGTTGCGGAAAGAGCAACCATGAGGTCCATGAGGCGTGTCAAGTCACCAAAGAATACCTGTTGCAGTGACCGTACAGGGTTTGCAATCAAAGGACCTTTGACATCATCAATCTCAAATGGGACGCCAAATGCTGGCAG
>JAABUK010001507.1_pt1 | contig 43943 bp, 34 predicted proteins | sample 5559141 | NCBI WGS metagenome assembly JAABUK01 (sample SAMN10711869, study PRJNA513367) | rock metagenome | isolation source: Antarctica rocks | place: Antarctica: Victoria Land, Pudding Butte nord | collected 2016-01-03 | reverse complement strand
TGTTTTACGTAACGGCTTCCGGCCTTAAGTTGAGTGCCGAAAAAGAAGAGCAGCTAAGCGCCAGAATTTATAACGCAAGCTGAACCGCACCTAGAACGTAAGGTGCAACGCTAGCTGGATGATGCGCGGATCTGCCGTGTTGGAGATTTGCCCGAACGTTCCTGAGGTGAAGGAAGTACTCGGATTATTAAATTCTGCATGATTGAAGACGTTGAAGAAATCAGCGCGGAATTCAAGGTTCAAGCGTTCAGCGATTCGGGTGTTCTTTGCGATCGTTACGTTGGTATTGACCTGACTGGGTCCCCGGAATGCATTCCGGCCTAACGATCCGTAGCTGTTGTAATTTGTGTTGTTCACGTCAGCAAATCTTGCGAAGTTTGTCGGGTCAAAATAGTAATTACCCTGACGTCCCCGCAGACTTTGTGACACTTTGGGATCGAACTCCGTGACACTGGCCGTCACAAGATTTGCGCGAACCAAACTTGGGTCGCCAACTCCGGACGGACCAATACGCGTCCGGCTTCGGCTGATGCCCTGAGTGACATCAAGCGGGAAACCGGTCCGGTAGGTCACGATCGGGCGTAAGCTCCAACCCTGAGTCAAGCGCTTGGGTCCAGACTGCCAGGCGGTGTCAAAGGGCAAGTCCCATGAACCGCTAAAGGCGACATAATGGCGCAAATCGTAATCCGAAGAGGCCTTAAACTGATTGTGATTGTAGTAAGGTACCCGGCTGGTATTATTTCGGAATCCTGATGCGTTATCGATGCTGTGCGCGTAGGTATACGAGAGTTGAAAGAATGCCTGTCCAAAGTACGGGATTTTGGAATAGCGTTTCTGCAAGCTGGATTGCAAGCTGTTGTAGTGAGCTTTGCCCAGATTGGAGAAAGTATCGAGATAACTATAGTTCGAGCCGCTCGCGCCAGGCTGGAATGCAAATAAGCGCTTGCCCGAACCGACCACGAACGGGTTACTGTCCACAAGGGCAGTTAGCTTATGTGAGGATGAGCCGACATAGCTAGCTTCAACCACCAGATCATGAGCCAGTTGCCGCTGTACGCTCAAGTTGTATTGATAGACATACGGTGTCCGCAGATTCGTGTCGACAAAATAAACTCCACCGCCACCTATTGGCAGGAAGCCGGATGCATCGAAGTCGATATTTTTCTTCGGGGGCGTTGAGGGGAACGAGTTCGGTTGTCCTGCGGCGACGAAAGGGTTCGATAACAGATTCAGTGGTCCGGTGATTTTAGCCGGTGCGTCGAAAGAAAGATCGGCAAAGCCGAAAAAGGGAGCTTGCCCATTGAACTGCAGGTTGTCCTCACCTTTTAGGATGTCGTAAAAAACTCCGACTCCACCACGTATGCTCGTCTTGGTGTTTGGACTGTACGCAAAGCCAAAACGCGGAGCGAAGTTGTTTTTGTCCGGCAAGTTAGATCCAGTAGGCGCACCAGCATCTCCGGGATAAAGAACGCCGATGGGGGAACCCGGAAATACTTTGGATTGTTGACCGTAACCGAGAGAAAAAGAGCGGCCTTGAAGATCTTTTTTAGGGCTGGCATATTCGTAGCGAAGCCCGAAAGTCAAAGTGAGGTTCGGGCGGACATGCCACTCGTCCTGACCGAACCCAGCATAGTATTTACTGCGGATGTTGGAAGGAGCCTGGCCAAACTGTAAATATTCATCTGGCAATCCAAAGAGGAAGTCGGCCCGATCATTCCCGGAGCCTATGCCCCCTGATGCCCCGCTAAAAGAGAAGAGACCATTAATGTAAAAATCGTAATTCGTGTTGTTCTGATAAGGCTGCGCTTCAAAACCGAATTTCATGGTGTGCTTCCCGCGAGTCCAGGTAAATACATCACTCAAGTCATAGGTGTTATCGATGAGAGTAGTGGGTCCTTGAACGCTGAATCCCACCGCCAAACCGCTTGCGAACGTGATGTCGGTTGGTCCGGTTGGATTATCGGAAATAATATTAATGCCAAGCTGCGTGGAAGTTGGTAACTTCGTTGCTGGCACGCTTCCTACTGAATGGTTGCGCTGAGCGGTAAACCGTAGATCGTTAATAACGTTTGGGCTGAAGATCCTGGTGTAATCAGCTACCCCGTGATACCGATTCAGGAGTGATGTAGTGCCGAAACCGGGAACGTTAGCGGTGCCGAAGGGTGTGCCGGTAGGCGCACGGCCAGAACTAAGCGTTACCGTAAAACGGTCATGGTCAGTTGGAGCGAAGTCGATTTTTTCGATCAGGTCGTCGGCATTCCGGGTAGCACTGCCCTGCGGTAAGATTTGCCCAGTTGGCGACGTTGGAATTAGACCCTTAGAGATGTAGTTTTTAGCAACGGTGTCAATTGTTGCCGGGTTGATGATTCCCTGCGCGGCAAGGGCTGGATTGGATTGGTAATAAGGATTCGCTTGAAGAAATTTGACCACTGACGGATCAGGGCCGCCTCGCATTGACCGGGAGAAATCTCCAGTAAGTTCAGATGGCGTGAACGTCGTAACGTTCGAGTTCACGACGGTACTGACCTGGCGCTGGCCCTGATACGCCACGAAGAAGAAAAGCTTGTTGCGGCCATTGAAGATCTTAGGGAGCAGAACCGGCCCGCCGATGGTAGCGCCGAACTGGTTGCGCTTCAGAATCGGCACAGGTACGCCGTTCAGGTTATTGAAGAAGGTGTTGGCGTTGAATTCATTGTTGCGCACGAAGTCGTACGCGCTGCCGTGAAACGAGTTCGTGCCAGAGCGGATCACCTCACTGATAATGCCTCCGCCGTTGCGCCCGTATTCTGCTGTATAGTTGCTGGTCAGGAGCTTAAATTCCGTGACGGAATCAGGATTGGGGGTAAAGACCACCCCGTTGCTCAAAAGATTGTTATTTACGCCGCCATCCAAAAGATAAGTGATGGAATCGGGCCTGCCGCCTGCAATGCTGAATTCCTGTCCGCCACCCGTGGTGTTTGCCGCACCGCCATTCGCAGGCATCACGCCTGGCTGAAGAGCGGCCAGATCCAAAGTATTGCGGCCGTTCAAAGGCAAATTCACGATGGCTCTTTCGGTCACCGAGGTGCCGAGCGTAGCCACTACGGTTTCGATGTTTGACGTGTTCGCGTCAATCTGAATCGTGTCTGTCGTAGCACCCACCGCCATTGAAATATCTACACGAAGAGATTGGTTAATCAACAAAGGTTGGGGCAAAGTCACAACCTTACTAAAACCGGCCTGTTCGGCAGCAACACTGTAAGCGCCAATGGGAAGTTCCAGAACCTGATACTGGCCATCTTTATCAGAAACGGTAGATCGGGTGACCTTAGTTTCGGCGTTGGTAACAGTGATTCTGGTACCGGCGATTACGGCACCTTGAGAATCGGTTACGGTTCCGACGACACGGCCTGACGAGTCCTGACCATAGATGGCAAGAGGAAGAGCGAACGCAAGAATGACGCCCACCTGGATTGTGCGGAAAGCACGCTGAAGAGAGAACACTTAATAAACCCCCGAAATTGAATGTTTAATCTGGATCGGGACGATTACGACAGAGTAATCATCTTGTTGCGAGATTGTTAGATGATGCAACAATCCGGGGTTTCCCGTCAAATTTGTCCTGTGACTTTCGCACACTTGGGGGGGCAAACTCAAACTAACCGGCTCATGATACTCTGGCGATCAGTGGTGACGGCTGAAACCTGCCTAAGAGAATTCGCGTCCGAAGCATTGTATGGGGACACTGGCTGGAACGCTAACGGCGGATGTACTCGGGCATCCACACGTCGGGATTGAACGGGTCGTCAGGGAACGCGTGGACTACCTAAACACACCCGAAGGGGCGCTGGTGAAGCGTGCTCAATCTGGCGATGAAGCCGCGTTTCGAGAGATCGTGGAAAAGTACCAGTCCAAAGTGTTCTCGATCATTCATGGCATCGTCCGGCAGAAAAACGATGTCGAGGACATTGCCCAGCAGGTGTTCTCGAAAGTTTACTTTTCCATCCGCAATTTCGATTTTCGAAGCTCTTTAATTACCTGGATTTATAAGATCACGGTAAATGAGTGTTTCGATTATCTCCGAAAGAAGAAGGTCCGCAAGCTGGTCTATGAAAGCGACCTTAGCGAGGACGAAGTCCGTCGGGTTGAGAATACTGAGCCAGCGACCGACCGCGCTCCGAGGGCGGACACCACTTTGGCTAGGCGCGACTACGTTTTTAAGCTCCTGACGCGTGTGTCAGAGGAAGAACGCAATCTGCTTATGCTGAAAGAGGTGGAAGGGTATTCCGTGGAAGAACTGGCTCAGATGTTGAGCATGAATGAGAATACGATTAAGGTAAAGCTCTTTCGTGCGCGTCAAAAATTAGTGAAAGCGTCACAGCGCCTGGACCGTGCACCAGGCGTGGCGGCGGGTTAAGGGGACAGCCATGCATCAGATTATTGAAGATGGATTGGAAGATTACCTCGCTGGCCGTGTGCTGCGGGATTTTGAAATGCACCTGGGGCAGTGCCCTCCGTGCCAATCGGAATTGGCCGAATTTCATGCTGTTTCGCTTCTGTTCCGGGAATCTTTGGCAATTCCCAAAGAACAAGTAGACGTCCCGGTGCCTTCGCCTGGTTTTTATACACGTCTTTCCGGACACCTGGAAGCAAAGCTGGAAGCAAAGAAGGCAGCTTCGCCCTGGAATTTTTTCTCTCTGAATGCGGCTTTCGGTCGCCGTGTGGTTTTTGCGTCTTTGATGACTCTTGCCGGCGTGGGCGGATATGTGATTTCCCGCGAATCGAATATCTCGCCAGATTTGCAGGGCCCGGAAGCGATAATAGCTTCGCATGACGTGGAGGCTCCGCACGAAACTTCAGTGGAGCGTGACCGCATGATGGTTACACTCGCCAGTTACGAGCGCTAGCAGGCAAAATTCGCGATGCCCATTTCCACCGCCTCCGCACAGCCCTTCTCGAGCACCTCGGGAATGTTGAGCAAGCCTCCCGCTGCAGCAATGCTTCCGTTGCTGTTGATTTTTCTCTGCGGCATTACCGTGGGTGCGCTCGCGATGAGTTTCTTCCACAACACGCTTCATAGCCCCCCCACACCTGCCGATAGCTGGAATAAGGCAACAGTTTTGAAGTGGAAGAAGGAACTGAACCTGACCTCGGTACAGCAGCGCGAATTGGAGACAACTCTGGACGATTTTTCAAAGTATTACGACAACGTTTTGGCGGATGGCAAAACCAGAATTATGGATATCCTGAACGCGGAACAACGCCAGAAGTTTGAGCGAATGCTTCTGGAGCGCCGCAAACCTTGAGCTGTGATAGCCTTTGTTGGTGAATTGCAGGATTAGCCGGGCACGTGCAGTTTTGTTTGTTTTGAGTCTGGCGTTTCTTGCCGGATGTCAAAGCACTACTACTCCCAAAGGGATGGTGGGGAATTTTAAGATCGGCGAGAAAGCGCAGATTGGGCCTCTCATCTACAACGTGTATGAAACGCAATACTTGGTGAATATGGGTGAGGGAGCCGATGCACGCGTCCCAAATAATCGTTTTTTCATCATTCACCTTTCGGTTGTAAACGGCGGAGGTGCCTCAGCCAGCCAATCCATCCCCACGTTCACGTTGATCGACGATTCGGGCGCGGTTTTCACCGAGTTAAATAACGGTGCCGGTGTTCCCCAATGGCTCGGTTTTGCGCGAAGGGTGCGGCCAGCAGAAAGTCTTACCGGGAACATAGTTTTTGATGTGGCTCCCAAGCACTATAACCTTCGCGTTGCCGATGAAACGGATGAACATTATGGTTTGGTGGATCTGCCGCTTTCATACGGAAACTCGATGCCTCCGCCTGACGCAGCGCCTACTCCCCGTTAGTGCGTTCTTGATTGCTTTATACGTGCCGCTCTTCAGCGCGGCAGCGGCAAACCCCAAGATCATCAACGCTGCCCCTCACGAAACTGAGGACGGACCTCCTCTAGCGAGAGGTTCTCAATTTCAACCTGGTGAAACGGTTTTCTTCAGCTTTCAAGTCTCCGGATACGGGGAATCTCCACTGAAACAAGTTCGCCTGACGTACCGAATCGATGCGGTAGATCCTGCTGGCGTCCATATTATGGAGCCGGTCGAATCCATCTTTGACGCGACACTACACGACGAAGACAAGCGCTGGTTGCCGAAGCTTCGTGCACCGATCGCAATTCCCCCCGTTGCTCCATCGGGCATCTATAAGATTAGGACCACTGTAACCGACGACATTTCCCACTTGAGCACCAGCGCGGAGACAACCTTCGAGGTCACCGGACATAACGTTGCCCCGGCACTCCAGCTTGCGATCCGCAATTTGACTTTTCACCGTACCGACGATGATTCCCGCGCGCTTGCGGCCCCCGTTTACCGGGCGGGCGACACCGTTTTTGCACGTTTCGACATTGCCGGGTTTCGCTATGGCGCCGGAAATGCCATCAATGTGTTCTACGACGTGGCCATTTTGAATCCTGCCGGAAAGCAGATCTATGAACAGGCGCACGCCGCGGAAGACCGTAGCTCCTCTTTTTACCCCAAACCTTACGTGGGCGGACAGATGAGCCTTGCCTTGCAAAAAAACATGCGGCCCGGGCAGTACGCGGTGGTTTTGACGGCCCATGATGAAGCAGGCCATCAACGCGCGGAACTGCGGCATGCTTTTACCGTGGAGTAAGCAGGCTGTTGCTAAACGCCCTGAACCACGTGAAACATCATGGCGCTGATGGCGTAGCTCACACCGGAGATCCAGTAGCCCAGGTTAGTGAACTGGTATGCCAGAAGCAGCAGAATGAAGCCGAACCGGGCTAGTTCGTTGTATAAAAACGGCGGAAACCGGAGCGCGATCAGAATCTTCGATCCATCGAGGGGCGGTACGGGAATCAAATTGAAAACCGCGAGATAAACGCTCAGTTTCGCCGCTTCCGTAGCGAACTCAGCCAAGTCAGTGAACACGCGGGCAGTCAGCACGCTAATCACAATCAGCACAAACGCGAAGAGCAGGTTCATCACAGGCCCGGCTAGCGCCACCAGCAACAATCCGTTCAGGCCGTACTTAAGCTTCGCAACATTAGTGTTTACCGGTTTGCCCCAGCCAATGAAGGCACCGGTGAACAGGGTTGAGATGAAGGGCAGCAGCGTGGTGCCAATCCAATCGATATGCGCCAGGGGCTGCAGCGTCACCCGGCCTTCCAGCTCAGGCGTGTCGTCGCCCAGCTTTGTGGCAACCCACGCATGGGCGAATTCGTGAGGCGTGGTCAGCATCCAAAAAATGGCGACGTTGATTAACGCGTGAATGAAATCGTTCTGGGTGGGATTCAAGGCGGGAACTCCCATAGTACCCTAGCGAAGTATGCGCATAACCGCTGTTGAAACTCTGCACCTGGCGCGCGGCATCACGGTCCATGCAGGCCCTATTCAGTGGCTTTGGGTTCGAATTTTCACGGACGATGGCTTGGTGGGTCTGGGTGAAACTTACCCGTTTCCGGAGACCGAAAAAGCTGTGGTTCATAAACAGCTTGCGCCGGTTTTGCTGGGCCGCGATTCTTCCGAAATCGACCGGCTCTGGGCAGATATGCACCTGGCGATCTCTTATAGCGGCTGGGCCGGTGCCGAAATGCGTGCCATCAGCGCCGTGGATATGGCGCTTTGGGATCTGGCCGGAAAGCGCACCAACCAACCCGTTTATCAACTATTGGGCGGGGCGTCCCGCCAGTCTATTCGCACATACAACACCTGTTACGACCATTTAGATTTCATGCGCGAGCCAGTCCGTCTGGCGCGCGAACTAAGCGCAGCCGGAATTCACGCCATGAAGATCTGGCCGTTCGATGCGGTGGCGAAGCAGAACCACGGCCAGTTCATCACCGCCAGCCAGATGGCGGAGGCGATTGAACCCATTCGCCTGATTCGGGAAGAATTTGGCGATTCCATGGAGATCGCGGTGGAATTCCACGGTTTCTGGAACCTGCCCTCTGCCATCAAAATCGCACAAGCGCTTGAGCCGTATCAGCCCATGTGGCTGGAAGAAATGCTGCCTCAGGACAATCTGGGCGCCTACGCTCAGTTGGCGGGTGCCACCAGCCTGCCGCTTTGTTTAAGCGAGCGCCTGATGACCCGCTGGGGTTTCCGTGAACTGTTCGAAAACGGAGCCGCGCGGTTCGTGATGCCGGATATTTCCTGGTGCGGCGGAATCTCCGAAGCCAAGAAGCTGGCTGCCGTGGCGGAGACATGGTACCTGCCGATTGCGCCGCATAATTGCGGGGGCCCGGTGCTGCATGCGGCCACTCTGCACTTGGCTGCGAACGTGACCAACTTATTTATCGCCGAATCGGTACGGCGGCACTACCTTGACGAGTATCGTGGCATCGTCACTCCCCTGCTTCCCGTAAAGGACGGGGCTTTTCCTCTGCCCCCCGGGCCAGGCCTGGGCGTGGAACTCACGGCCGAAGTATTGAGGCGCAAAGACTTGACCGTGGACCGTACTACATCTTAATGTGCTTATCGAAAAACTCGAACATAGGTTCAAACACCGGCACCACAACGTTCACATGATTGCCGCCGGGTACTTCGGTGTACTGCACTTCCGCGCCAGCCTGTTTCATCGCCTCCACCATCAAGCGCGATTGAGTGACGTTTACGGTAGGGTCAGCGTCACCATGGACGACGAACTGCGGCAGTGCCTTTAGCTTGGCAGCGATGGCGGTGTCTCCCCCGCCCGATATTGGACCCAGGGCCGCAAAAAGGTCAGGGTAGTCAGCCGCCACCGACCAGGTGCCATACGCTCCCATGGAATGGCCTGCCAGATAGATGCGGTTCGGGTTCACCTTGTAAGCCCTGCGGACATCGGCCAGAACATCAATCACATCCTGCTCTGCAGACCCGCGGTACATCGCCGCCGCTCCGCGTCCTTTTGGGCAGACTACCAGATAGCTATGATGTTCGGCCGTTTTGATCACCGCGCCGTTGCCGTAACCGTCGAACATGGTGTTCTCATCCCCCCCCATTCCATGCAGCAGCACCAAAAGCGGGTAACTGCTGGACGGGTTGTAATCCGTGGGCACGTACAGCCTGTAGGGCTGATAAGAGCCGTCCACTTTCGATTGATAAGACTTCTGCAAATCTCCGTAGCGGTTGTGATAGGGATCCTTACCCTTTTCAAAGGCGCTAAACATCTTTTCGGCTTCATTCAAATCGGAAGTAAGGTCCAGCCGGGCTAAACGCTCGCCTTCGTCGCCCCGGTCCGCGCCTTCCACTTTCGCCAGGTGACCCATGGCAGAGGGCAGTTCCGCAGTGCCCGGCGGAAGTTTGGCCGCCCGCGCTTTATCTGTTTCCACGCGCGCTATCAAGCCGCGCCTTACCTTCACGGGAACGCTCTTTTCGCCAACACCCGCAAACATTGCCAGAATGCGGTAATTGCCGTCCGCGACATCCGGGATAGTCACTTCGGTTTTGAATGTTTTTTGGGGAGAGCTAAAATCCAGCTGTCCTACCGTTTTCAGAAATTCAGGGCTACCCATTCCTGGTGCCGGAACCAGACTTACCTCTAACGGGGGCTGTTTGGTGAGCCGTTCATCAGGGTCCCAAAGATGACCGAACGTGAGGGGAAGCCGCTCACCCTGCTTCAGGATGTAATGTCCGGCCTTCATGGTGAGCGAAGCATTCCAGGCATGCTCGGCGGTCCAGGGTTTGCCCTCTAAAAGCGCTAGTGCATGATCGTATTCTTTCAGGGCTTCACCAGTGTTTCCAGCGATGCGGGCTTGGTTTGCGGCCGTCATCAGCGGGTCCACCAAGGCCAGCTTTTCCTTTGGCAGCTTTGAAGTATTGCGAACCGTGGTGGCGTGAACCATCGTGGAAAGAACGGTGCTGGCGTCCTGTGCCACAGCGACGGCACCACAGAAGAGTACAAAAAGACAAGTCTTCATCTAGACTCATTTTGAGGCTTTTTGGAAAATCTGCACGGCCAGTCATCTGAAACTTTAGAGCCGGTGGTATTGTCAAAGCAGTTATGGTGGTGGAAAGCCGTGCAGGGCGCATTGCGGCGATGGCCGCCATCCTGATTGCGGTATCAAGCGTCTCCCTGGTGCGCTCTAACGTGGACCGTGTCATTTTTCAACCGGGCTACGACGATAGTTCACTGGTCACCATCGATCGCGACACTGTTCACCACAATAGCGGCAACGGTACCGTACGGCCTTATGTCATGGATCTCTGGCAAAAGAAGGCGCGGAGTTTTTCCGGCTTCTATCGTTTGGAGCGTTGGACCTCACCAGAGGGAGTGCCCGCGGAACGGATTTCCGAGGGGTTGATTGAGGCGACTGGTGTGGCACCCTGGCGGGGAACGCTGCCCCGCTTTCACCCGGGGCCCGGAAATTGGGACAGGGAAGCGATTGCCAGTTTCGCATGGGCTAACGGTGACGCTTCGTGGGTAGGGCGCGACGTGCAGCTAGGTTACCTGCGTTACCGCATTACCGCGATTATGCCCCCCAGGTTTGAATTGGTATCACGGGAAAGCGGTTTGTGGCTGCCCATACCCGCGGACGCAAAGAATCTGGAATTTATCGCGCGCTTAAAGCCGGGTGTCACTTCCACCGATACACAACGTGAGTTGCGAAGCCTTTCCGCAAACGCGAAACATTGGGGTACGCGGAAGCTGGAGGTGGTTACTCTACGTTCTATCCGGCAGAGCGATTTCCGGTTTGCCGTATCAGTTCTGCAGTGGAACATCGTGTTTATTGTGGTGCTTGCTTGCCGCGGCTGGTACCTTTTCGTGAAATCGGGCAAGGCGGAAATTTCCAAATGGCACCAAGCCCGCTTTCTCGTGTTTTTGATCCTGAAGACCTCCGTCGCGCTAGCGCCCATGATCCTGATTTGGATGCTCTTTCTTGACCCGGCAATCCAGCAATATCTGACAGGGCTTGCTGGCTGGGCTGTTCCTGTTTTCTTCTGGATGTTTTTGCTCTCCGCATGGGGAGTGACCTTTTGGAGCTTGAACGATCACCAGTACCGCTGCCGAACTTGTCTGCAACATTTGCGCATGCCCGTTGGGCGGGGTTCGTGGAGCAGTTTGGTGCTCGATAGGCCCGCGACGGAATCAATTTGCGTTTATGGACACGGAACTCTGTATGTTCCTGGGACACGGTTGTTGAACTTAGACTCTGTAAATTGGACGGCTAACCGGGAGATGTGGCACCAACTTGCGGTCTGATGCGGATGTATATACGAGTACAATCCCTAATTAGGATACGATTTTCTGGCAAGGTGGATGCAATTGACTTAAGCGTTGGAGGACAAAAATGTATCAAAGCAATAAAGTGAGCATCACGGTGTTTGCCGCAGCTCTTTCGTTGTCTACATTCGCGTTTTCGGTAGGTGCTCAAACCGACGCACCAGTTAAAACGGATAACTCGAAAGTAAACAAGAAGGACGAAAATAATACGATTGCAAAATCGGCTGATGGCCAGAAAAACAATAAATCGGACATTCAGATTTCTGCGGACATTCGCAGGGCAATAGTGGGAGACAAGGCGCTTTCCACCTACGCTCACAATGTCAAAATCGTTACGCGGGGAGGAGTGGTCATATTGAAAGGACCAGTTCGCACTGATGAAGAGAAGTCTTCCGTTGAAGCAAAGGCCAAAGAAGTTGCTGGTGTCGACAAGGTAACCAGCCAAATAACAGTCGTGCCCGGTAAGAAGGGTAAGACAATGAAGTCCGCATCATAAGCAAGCAATCAAGTCAATTCAAGGAGACTAATCAAATGGCAGGCAGTAACACATCAGTTTTCGGTATTTATCCTACCCGCGCGAACGCGGAAGAAGCTGTTGACGCACTTCGTACGGCCGGGTTCCGCGCGGACGATATTTCAGCATTGTTTCCAGATAACCAGGGCTCAAAGGATTTCGCCCATGAGAAGAATACGAAAGCTCCTGAAGGTGCAACCACTGGAGGCACCACCGGCGCCGTCACGGGTGGAGTGTTGGGCTGGCTTGCAGGCATCGGAGCTTTGGCAATCCCGGGTGTAGGTCCGCTGATTGCAGCCGGCCCGATTATGGCGGCGCTTGCCGGTGCGGGAATTGGCGGTGTAACTGGCGGTCTGATTGGCGCGCTTGTCGGAATGGGAATTCCAGAGTATGAAGCAAAGCGTTATGAAGGCCGCGTAAAAAACGGGGGGATTCTCCTTTCCGTTCACTCCGATAACTCAGATTGGACCAGCCGCGCCAAGGACATTCTGCATCGCACTGGTGCTGAAGATGTTGCTTCCAGCGGTGAATCCCATGCGGATTTCGCTAAGCACGACAACCCTGTTTCGCGGACTGCGTCTGCAATTGACCACGAAGTATCTCGCGATGTGGATTCTGTCACGGAAACACGCAGCACCCGGACCACTGATAAGTTCTAGTAATTATCAGCCTCTCCACTCCAAAGGGCAGACCTTAACCGGTCTGCCCTTTTTGTTTGCGATCATAACGCTGATGAGTCGTGCTTTGGCTTTTGCCATCTTCTTAGTTACGCTAACCGGATGTTCCAAGAACAACCCCGAGACCACCACCGCGCCTCCGAGAGACGAAAATTCGCCGGATCTGTATCGGGTGATGTTCGATACCACTAAGGGACCGTTCGTGGTTGAAGTGCACCGTGATTGGGCTCCCTTAGGATCAGACCGCTTTTATACCTTGGTAAAGAACGATTACTTCTCTGGTGCAAAGTTTTTTCGCGTAATTCCAAACTTCATGGCTCAGTTCGGATTGGCTGCAAACCCAAGTATTACTGCACGGTATGAGGGCACCGAATTTCAAGACGACCCCGTTCGTCAAAGCAATACCAGGGGAATGGTAACTTTTGCCACGCGCGGGCCGAATTCTCGGACCACCCAGATGTTTATCAATTTCGGCAACAACGCCCGGTTGGATCAAACTGGCTTCACGCCATTCGGGCAGGTGATAAGCGGTATGGAAAACGTGGACCGCTTATATAATCAATACGGGAACGCTCCCGATCAAACTCAGATCAAAGCCCAGGGAAACAAATATCTTGAGGTAAACTTTCCCCAATTGGACACGATCAAAACTACAAAGTTTGGCGGTTAGCTTCGGAATCGCTTTTCGATTGATACTCTTGAATCATCATATGCACGGATCTGCCGCAAACCCGAAATTCGACATAGTTGACACCGCTAGAAGTGAAGGTTCGTTCTCGGTTTTCTTAATGGCCTTGCAGACCGCTTCCTATATGGTGGATTACCTGAAGGGAGCAGGCCCCTTCACCGTGTTCATGCCCACGGATCAGGCTTTCGAATCGCTTGCGCCGGGAAGCATACAGGACTTACAGAAGCCAGAGAACCACGAAATGCTCATGACGATCCTAAAGGGCCACATTGCGAAGGGGCTGTATCCCTCAGGAGATTTAAGATCGATGCTGTCCGTGGAAACCGAATCGGGTAGGAGGCTATTGATCGAAAGCAGCGGCTCTGGCCTAAAGGTGAATAACGCGATGCTATTGGGGCGCGACATTGTTTGCACAAACGGGCTAATTCATGCCATCGAAGCCGTGCAGCTGGATTCCTAGAAGCAAACTTCGCACGGGTCAGTGCCGGTTTTATGCGCGGCGAGAGGATTCGCGAATTACCAGCGCCGGTTTCAGAATCAAATTTGTTTGCTTTGGCTTCGTTTTTGCGTTTATCAGTTTTAAAGCCAGGTGCGCCGCGCGCATCCCGATAGCAGTGCTGTCCTGATCCACAGTGGAAAGCGCCACGCGCAGCAGTTCGGAATGCCGGGTATTGCCCACGCCCATCAAAGCAATATCGCCGGGAATGCGCAAACCGGCTTCCAGCACGGCCTTCATGGCACCGATCGCTGCAGGGTCGTTGAAGCAGAATACCGCATCGGGACGCGGATCCTGCTTCAGTAGCTCGTTCATGGCATCGAATCCGCTTACATCGCCACAGTCGTCAATGGCAGTTCCGGCAACCACGTATTGCGGTTGCAGTTTGCAGCCATGCGCCCGCAAAGCTCTTGCAAAGCCAGCGTAGCGAGCCACGCCATTGCTCAAAGCCGGCCCGCGAATGTGTGCGATGCGCTGGTAGCCCTCCTGAATTAGATGTTCGGTTGCCAAAAACCCGGCGAGTTCATCATCGATTCCGATGAAATCCGCGCACACCCCAGGCAGTTGGCGATCGATTAAAAGATAAGGCACATTGCGCGATTCAATATCGAGGAAACTTTCAACGGTTGCTTGTGCGGAGGCAATAATGAGCGCATCCACCTGACGCGCCAGGAGAAGATCGATCTCCTGCCGCTCAAGCGCCGGGTCTTCTTCAGAAGATGCAATCACCAGGCTGTAGCCATGGGGACGAATCTCTTTCGAAATTTCCTTTGCGATAGCCGCGAAAAACGGATGCACCAGGCCAGGTACCACCAAGCCGACCATGTAGGTGCGCCCCGTCACCAAGGTGCGCGCGGCCAGATTAGGGCGGTAGTTCAGCTCCTTCATCCGCCGGAGGACACGCTCACGCGTAGCTTCGCCAATGTCAAAGTGATTGCGCAGCACCTTGGACACAGTCACAACAGAGACGTTAAGATCCTGCGCGATGTCTTTTAATCGAATCGACACGAAAGAGAGTTAGCTCCCATTATGAACTGCCTTCGTGCGCATTACCCGGATATGAGTCTCTTTCGCAATTCCGTTATGTGCGCCACATGATGACGCCCATGCCAGGAATATAGATCGGCGGTCTTTACCAGGTTCATAAGCCCCAGATCGGGGTGCCGGAAACTCCGCTGCCAATCGGATTCAGTCATGGAGTTGAGAAGAGCGATCCACCGGGCATGCAGCGCATCCAGCAGTACAAGCGATGTTTCAGGCGGAGTAAGCCGGGTATCTGCCAATTCCGCCCATCGTTCCTCCGCATAGGGCTTGATTACAGGTTCGTCTTCCGTCAACGCAAGCTTGAATCGGCCATAACTCTGCATGTGGCTATCGGCTACATGGTGTACCACCTGCCGCGCCGTCCATCCACCTTCGCGGTAGGGCGTCTCCCACTGCTCCGGCGTAAATCCGCGGACGGCTTCGCGCAGATTCGCCGGTGTCGAGGCAATATCTTCTACCCATTGGTCCCGTTGCGCCTTGGTCGGGTTTGGAGTGACTTCAAACTTTCCTATTGGATAGCGCTGGTCTGGCATGTCTTCCATTATCGGCTTGCAAATTGTTAAGTTTCTAATACACTGATCTCGAATATGGCTGGCGACGCTACGCAAAATCCGATTCTTCTACAAATTGGAGACGGCTGGGTTGGCATTGTCCAGAAGCTGGCCGAGAAAAGCAGCCACGACCTTCTCCGTATCCTTCGGCCACACGATGAGTCAGGTTTCGGGGTGCAAGCAAACCAGACCGAGAGCGCCTATCGCCAAGAGCTGGATGATGCATTGGAATCTCTGCAGCTAGCGGAGCTCGGACGAAGTCTGGATATGCTTTCCGAGCCGGAACTCACGTTGCTGGTCGAAAAGGCGGGAACAGTAGAGAAGAATGGATGTCTTCATAATGCTCTTTTTGTATTATTCGATTCAGACGCGCTTCGCCGGTACTCGGACTATTATTTCTACTTTGGGATCCGTCTGCTCGCCTACCGGATGCAATCCATCCGATCCAAATTTGCGCCAAAGCCTGTAGAGCATAAGTCCCCAGAAACCAAGTGCTTGGAAACGAGTGATGATCAAGTCGACTGCGAATGCAATATCGTGCCATTAGCGCTGGCGGCGCCTCCTCCTCCCTACCGATCAGCTAGGACACTGGACCCGCATTCGGCGCTACGAGAGTATTTCTCCCGGCCTCTTGCAAACACCACTGATCACCCGAACCGGATCGCATTGGATTTCTTTGACGACACTACTAGTAATGCAGACGAAAAGAAACGTTTTGAGCTCTGGCTTAGCGGCTTGTGCCCATTTAGCGAAAATTTCGGGGCGGATGAGAGCTCTTTTCGTGCCATTGCGATAGCGATTCTGAGGTGGGTTACAGACCGGGTAGATTTTTACAAAGACCTGGAAGGACAGCACACCGATGACGTTACGCCGCTTCGGTCTGTATGGTTGGCGCGAAACCCGCTTACCGCGCGCTTTGGCGTGATTGAGATTTTCTGGATGGCACGCGTGATGCGCGCTGAGGTTTCGCCAATCGGCCGTGTGCGTTACCTGCCAAAATCATGGCTGTTGCTGCTTGCGGAATATTTTCACCAGCAGGGCGAACCCGAAAAAGAAACGTTGGCACGCAAAGCGGAACCTATTCTCCGCGGAGTGTTCGCGTATGCTTGCGACCTGATCCAGAACTCGGTGGAACTCACGCGCCGAGGGGAACTGAGGGTACGCGAACCGGATCAAAACCCGGCACCAAAAGAAGAAACCGTGACATGGCGGGAAGCAGTTGATGACGAGCTTCAGGAGATTGACTTACAAAATCACGAGCGTACGCTCCACGGTGAAAGAACAATATTCAACCCTGGGTGGAAAACGGGAAAACCGTCAGGCTGGAGCCGCCGTATCATCACTGGCGATTACCCGGCAAACCACATCATCGGTCTTGCCTTGTCCGGAGGCGGAATCCGGAGCGCTACGTTCAGCTTAGGCGTACTTCAGGGCCTTCAGGATTTCGATTTACTCAAGTATGTCGATTACCTGTCGATGGTATCCGGCGGCGGCTACATCGGAGGCTGGCTGGTAGGAAACGTTTTCAGAACAACACACTGGCTGGGAAGGCTCACCAATTGGGAAGATTCCATTGCACACTCGCGGAAATACTCAAAATACCTGGCTCCGCATGCGGGCATTCTGAGCGGGGATTCCTGGACGATGTGGGGCATCTGGGCCCGCAATGCAATTCTGGTTCAGCTCACTGCCCTGTCCTGGTTGTTAGCAATCTTAACGGCATGCTTATTGACTAAGCCGTTCTTTGACGCGATTTCTTCAGGAGCGGCGATCACAGCGGCACGCTCGCTTTCTGCTGTTATCCTCTTCTGGATCGGAATTATTGCAGCCTTTAATCTTTACTGGATCGACCGCATCGACAAGGATAACTATTCGCCGCATGCGTTCTTGAACCGCATCCTGGGTTGGTTGAACCAAAAATTGCATTTCAACGAAACACAGATTCAGCGCTTTCTGGTGTTTCCCTCTTGGCTAGCTGCATTTCTGAGCGCCGCTTTGCTTTGGCAAGAAGCAACTAGTAAGTGGGACAAGGACAAGCAACAGCCGATAACATATTCAGCAGCTCTGCTGCACGGCCTGGAACCAAAGCTTCTTCTGCTGTTTGGGGTCACATTCGTTTGCCTATGGATTCTGGGCTCAGTCACGCAGAAAAGAAAAGGTTGGTGGCCTCTATGGCTTACTGCCTATGCGGCCATATCAACCTTGGTTCTATATCTGGAAATAGCCGGTGAGATGTATTTGTTTCGGCAATGGATGGGGGAGACGGCAAAGTTTGGATGGTACGCCCTGGTATTCGGGCCGACACTGAACCTGCTTTCTACGGTACTTGCCGTTGTGGTGTTCATCGGATTGTGCGGGCGTTCCAGTTCAGAAGCAACACGCGAATGGTGGACCCGCTTCGGTGCGTGGCTCGGCATGTACGGGTTGATCTATCTGCTGATTGCGGTTGCAGCGGTCTTCGGGTCCTATGTGGGTTCTGAATTTGACCCAGAGCCATTGGACGATCGCATGGGGTTCTTTGGCAGGAGTAGTTGGCACGGTAGTCAGCGGGCTGCTGGCAGGCAAGAGCAGTAAGACAACTGGCACCAGCGGAAAGGGTCGGGAATATCTGGCGCGTGCCGCCGCGCTGCTTTTCATTGCCGCTGGCCTGCTTGCCGTTTCAACGAGTCTGCATGTGTTTCTTATAAAGGCGTCAACCGAGCTATGGCTGCTTGACCTCTATTGGGGCGGGATGAAAAATATCAGCCCGGTTTGGGTAGCCGGTGTCTTCATTGTTGCGCTTGGGTTCGGTGTTTTGCTCTCCTGGCGGGTGGAGCTGAACATCTTTGGGCTGAATTACTTTTACCGTAACCGCCTGATGCGTTGCTACTTAGGTGCTACTCGATGGCGCCCCGGAATGCGCAAACCCGACCGCTTCACCGGGTTCGATGAGCAGGAAGACCTGAAGCTGGCCAACTTGCGGGTGGAGCCGGAAAAAGTGGTGCCGGAAAACGCAGAGCCTGAAAACCAGCAGCCCTGCCACCGCGCTTATCGGGGTCCGTTCCCCATCATTAATTGCACGCTCAACCTGGGCGGCAGCGCCGATCTCAGCGTTGAGACGCGCAAGAGCACCTCCTTTTCGCTTACACCGCTCCGTTGTGGTGCTGACCGGCCGCAAGTCGGTTATGCCCCCACGTCAAAGTTCGCCGGCAGAGTGGGTCTCGGCCAAGCGATGGCTGTCTCCGGAGCAGCCGTGAGCCCCAACAGTGGTTACAACAGCTCTCCCCTAGTTGGTTTCTTGCTGACCATGTTTAACGTTAGGCTAGGTTGGTGGTTCCCAAACCCATCACAAAGTAAATGGCGTTCCAAAGGGATGCCCTGGAGTGGCTTCTACTATTTGGTCTGTGAATTGTTCGGATTGGCCGATGAGAGCAGCGCGTTCCTGAACGTTTCCGATGGCGGCCACTTCGAAAACCTAGGCATCTACGAATTGGTACGCCGCCGGACCAGAGTCATCATTGCAGCCGACGGCGAGTGCGATGAAAATTTACAGTTCGGAAGTTTGGGCAATCTGGTCCGGATCTGCGAAACGGATTTCGGCGCCAGGATCGAAATCGACGTGTCCTCCGTTCGTAAGCAGGACAGCGGGTTCAGCCAGGCACACTGCGCCGTGGGCAAGATCACGTACAGTAATGGCAGTTTGGGATGGCTCATCTACCTGAAGGCGTCCATTACAGGCGATGAAGACGTGGGTGTGGCGCAATATAGGGCCGTTCACCCGACGTTCCCCCACGAATCGACAGCCGACCAGTTCTTTATGGAAGATCAGTTCGAAAGCTATCGGCGGCTGGGCCGGCACGTGGTTCAGCACGCGTTTCGCGGGACCGCGCAGGAGGAACCGCTGCTCACAGTGGCGGAACGGCTGTTTGACACCTGGACGCCAGCGGGTTTCAGTACGGACTCGTTCTTGAAGCACACCAGGACGTATTCCACCCTTTTGCGGCAGCTTCGGCAATCGCCGGGCTTGAGCCGCCTGTTGACGCAACTGACGTCGCACCCCCCGCCACTGCCAGCCGCCGCCTCTCTTTCGCCAGAAGAACTGTGTGCCTGCATGGAACTGACTCAATTGATGGAAGATGTGTTCATCGATTTGCGCCTGGACAACTTTTGGGAACACCCGGACAATCGCGGCTGGGCGATGTTGTTCATCTCCTGGGCTAAGAGTCCATTGTTCCGGCAGGCATGGGTCCAAAGCCGCCGCACATTCGGAATTCGCTTTGAGGACTTTTGCTGTGCGCGGCTTGGTCTGCAGAAGGAGACGCCCGTGGCGCGGGTATGATCTGCCTGCTATAAAGGCGCGTGGGTGATAGCCTAAAATCTTCCATGCAACTCGACATTACTCTGCCGGATGGTTCCCTCAAGCAGGTTCCCTCCGGCACCACACCGCTCGACATCGCGCGCGGTATTAGCCCGCGTCTTGCAGATGCCGCACTGGTCGCAAAAGTTGACGGCGAGCTCTACGACCTGTCCCGCCCTTTAGAAGCAAACGCGCAACTGCAGATTCTGACTGCCAAAGATCCTGAAACGCTTTATGTGTACCGGCACTCGACCGCCCACCTGTTGGCCGCGGCGGTGCTCGATCTGTTTCCTGGAACGCAGCTTGGCATCGGGCCCCCTATTGAAAACGGCTTCTACTACGACTTTTTGCGCGAAGAATCATTCACACCAGACGATCTGGAAAAGCTCGAAAAGCGCATGCACGAATTGCAGGCGCAAGATTTGAAGTTCGATCGCGTGCTGACCGGTAAGGCGGAAGGTCTGGCTAAGTACCGCGCCTCCGGTGAAGGCATGAAGGTGGAGTTGATTGAAGACCGCGCTGGCGATATCTTCACCGAATATACTCTGGGGCCGAAGTTCATCGATTTCTGCCGCGGTCCGCACGTTCCCTCCAGCGCGAAGTTGAAGGTGTTTAAGCTCTTATCTATCGCTGGCGCTTATTGGAAGGGCGATGAGAAGAACAAGCAGCTTCAACGCATCTATGGCACCGCTTGGCTCACGCAGAAAGAGCTGGACGAGCATCTGGCCAAACTGGAAGAAGCGAAGAAGCGCGATCATCGCAAGCTGGGAAAAGAACTGGACCTGTTTAGCATTCAGGAGCTCGCCGGGCCCGGCCTGATTTTCTTCCATCCGAAGGGTGGGATTGTCCGCAAGCTGATTGAAGACTGGATGCGCGACCAGTACCTGAAGCGCGGCTATTCGCTGGTCTATACGCCGCACGTGGCAAAGCATGATCTCTGGAAGACTTCCGGCCACGCGAATTTCTACAACGAGAATATGTTCACCCGGATGGAGCTGGATGACGCCGAATACCAGCTTAAGCCGATGAACTGCCCGTTTCATATTCTGATTTACGCCGATAAGCCCCACTCGTATCGCGACTTGCCGGTTCGGCTGGGGGAATTAGGGACCGTTTATCGGTATGAAAGGTCAGGCACCATGCACGGACTTCTTCGTGTGCGTGGCTTTTGTCAGGACGATGCCCACATTTTCTGTACGCCGGAGCAGGCTGAAGACGAAGTTGTGAATTGCCTGCAGTTTGCGATCGACACACTCAGCACGTACGGGTTTACGCAGTATGAAGCCGAGCTTTCCACCTGGGATAACGGGGCCAGCGGGAAATATGACGGCACACCGGAACAGTGGGAGCACGCTGAAAATTCGCTCCGCAAAGCGACGGACCGCCTTGGCCTGAAAGTAAAGCTGATGCCCGATGAGGCCGCTTTTTACGGACCGAAAATCGATATGAAATTGGTGGATGCTATCGGCCGCTTGTGGCAGCTTTCCACCGTGCAATTCGATTTCACCTTACCGCAACGCTTTAACCTGGAGTATATCGGCGAAGATGGCCGCAAGCATCAGCCGCTTATGGTCCACCGGGCGCTTTACGGGTCAGTGGAGCGCTTCTTTGGAATTTTAGTGGAACATTATGCCGGTGCATTTCCGGTCTGGCTCGCGCCCGTCCAGGCTATTGTTCTGCCGATTACAGACCGGCAGGCAGAATATGCGCACCAGATTCGGCAGCAGCTAGACGCCGTTGGCATTCGTGTCACGGTAGACGACCGCAAGGAAAAAGTAAACCTGAAAATTCGCGACGCTCAGCTTCAGAAGATTCCTTACATGCTGGTGGTAGGCGATCGGGAAGCAGTTTCCGGCGAGGTTTCAGTGCGGAACAGAAAGCACGGCGACCAGGGAGTGCGCTCTGTGGCCGATTTTCTATCCACCATCAAGCAACAAATCGACGAAAAAGTTCCCTCAGAGTGAAAGAGGCAAGAACTTTCTTCCAATTCCTTCGTCATAATGGATACGGACAACCCCCCTTGTCCCGACACGTGAGGCGGCCGGCAATAACCACCCCCGGTTACCAGCCGCCCTCGTGTCATGAAGTTGCTTTTTTCCTAAACTAATCCCAGGTTTCGCCGATAAGATCTACATGAAAGTTGAAGTCGCGGAAGCCAAACTCGTCCGGGAGTGCCTGGAACGCGCTGTCGCGGAATTTCAATCGAACCCCTTAAGTGCGCAACTGATGCGCCGCTTTGCTACGGATGCGCCGGTGATCTTCGCTCCGGTCGCCGTCTCCATGCTTCTGACCGCGAACGAAACCGCTGGTTTCCGTTACCTAGCAATGCTGCTGGTCAAACAGCCGCTTTTATTTAAACAGCTCGCTAATCCGGAACTTTTCACCCGGGCACAAGCAGTGACGCTCACCAGAAGGCTAATGAGTGTGGATCCTTCGCTGGACGTCCGCTTTGCACGTCAACTGCCCGCCCGCAACGGAAGCACTCCCGATACAATCGATGGCCAGGCAGCGGAACGCGCGTTGGACGTACTGGATGAGATTTCGCCTGGGAAGCGGATTGTGCCTGTTCTTAGCCACTTGACCCGCCATCCGGACGGGAAGATCTCCGCGAAAGCTACTCTTTTAGTGGGCAAGCGCGTGCAAAATGTGGCGTTCGCCAAGCGCCTGATCGTGGAGGAAACCGATCCGAGGATTCGCGCGAATGCGATTGAAGCAGTGTGGGGCAACGATAGTCCTCCAGTGCAGAAGCTGTTTTGGGATTGCGTGGAGGACAGGCACAATCGCGTTGTGGGAAATGCGATGGTGGGTCTTTATCTTGCCGGTGAAGAAAAAATCAATGGAGTGGTTACCCGCTTCGCCAACGATTACAAGCCCGAGTTTCGCATGACCTCTGCATGGACAATGGGCCGCATCGGCAACTCCGATTTCGTATCCACTTTGTCACCTCTCATTAAGGATGAACATCCGGGGGTGCGTTCTGCTGCTTTGCGATCGCTTCAGAATATCCGGCAGGTTGAAAAAATGCGGCGGCCTGGTGAGACGGATTTAGCTAAGGAGTTGCCCACTGATGAAACAGGAGGCGCCTCAATGTTAGAGGCACCTGACGTGAGTGTGGATGTCCGGCTTGACGGCTCGGTCCATACAGATCGTTCGAAGCGGTTCCGCCGGTACGCTGAGTGGTGACATGCTGGAAAGTGTCGGCAGAGGTTCTCTTAAACGAAGAGGCGATTGAGGAGGTCCCGAATCGGCCTGGCGTCTTTCTGCTGCGGATGAAAGACGCGTCGCGCGAACCTTACCTGTCGCGAACACGGGTTCTGAAGCGCAGGTTGTTGCGCCTGGCGCGGATGCCGAACCTGCTGGGTGCGGTGGATCACGTGGAATATTGGCTAACGGGTTCCACCCTGGAATCCCAGATGTTGATGTATGGGCTGGCACGCACGTGTTTTCCAGACAGATATCTGAAACTCCTGAACTTGCGAATGCCGTATTATGTCCGCATCTCCTTCGCGAACCGGTTCCCGCGCAGTCAGATTGTGTCGCAACTGCCTCGAACGCCCGGCATCAACTTCGGCCCTTTTCCCAGCCGCGTGGCGGCGGAGCGCTTCGATGCGCAGTTCTTGGATCTGTTCCAGTTGCGGCGTTGTCCGGAAGACTTGCGCCCTTCCCCCGATCATCCGGGCTGTGTTTATGGGGAGATGGGGATGTGTCTCCGGCCCTGCCAGGAGCAAGTGGGCGAAGAAGAATATAGGACTGAAGTGGAGCGCGCCGCGGAATTTCTGGCAACATCCGGTTTGGCATTACTGAATTCCGCTCTCAAGGTGCGCGACGGTTTCAGTGACAATATGGATTTCGAAGAAGCCGCACGCCAGCATAAGCGTGTCGAGAAGATTGAAGAAGTACGTAAACTGCGCGATGAGATGGCGTTTTCGATAGACGGGCTTCACGCTATTGCAGTCACGCCCAGCGCGGAACCTGAAGCTGTCGAACTCTCTCTTTTTCGCGGGGGGCACTGGCAAGGAACGCGCCGTTTAAGCTTCCGGCTGGTGGAAGGACAACCCGTTTCGCTCGACGGCACAGTGCGGCAGGTTTATTCCGAATTTGGTTCGGTTGAGCAGCCATTGCGCGAGCGCCAGGAATATCTGGCGATTGCCGCCCGATGGTTTTATTCCACGTGGCGTGACGGGGAGCTACTCTTCTTCGACAACCCCTCCGAACCGCCCTACCGTAAGCTGGTCCATGCGATTTCGCGCGTTCACCGGGGCGTCGTCGGAACAGCTGTTACGCCGGACGGTGTTGCGGTCTAACAGAACACCCGGAGCTACGTGAATGCAGTGGCGGCCCATGTCGTAGCCCATAATCTCGTTGTCTTCAATTGAATTGGCGCGAGCCGGATCTGGCCGTTCCGCACCTTTGCCTAGATAAATACCCGTGCGTAGGATATCCGGTTCGTCCTTTCCGAGAAAGCATCCGAACTTAGCCGCACTCGCCGGGCAGTGGGCCATATTCAAATTCATCAAGCGATTTTTCGTCACCTTGTTTCCAGTGCCGATGATAAAGATGCCGCCGTATAGAGTGCCGTCGATTGTGTTCTCCGTGATCAGCACGTTTCTTGATTGCATGTCCGGGTTGCTGTTGTTCATGATGATGCCGTAGTTACCGTAGGGATAGTTCGCCGGTTCATCATGGTTCTCGCAAACATTCCCGCGCACTTCGCCATCATGGAAGCCATCGAGATCGATACATTTGCCGTTCACCTCTGAGAAATGGTTGTTGCGATAGATCGTTTTGTCGGTGTTCCCGGCGGTATCGAGCGCGGCGGGGACTCCACCGCCTTCGGCGTCCACCAGTTTCGCGGGATATCCGATTCGGTCACCGGAGTTGCCCTCTACCGTGATCCCGGTTGCATGGCCAACCTGAATGGCATCGCGGCCGACATCGCTAACCGTGTTATCCGCTATACGGCCGGGCCCATTCCGCTGGCTCTTGTATAAGGAATGCGTCCAGATGCCGTTCCCACCGATACTTTTCAACTCACAACGCAGCACTTCGAAATTTGCGGTTCCCTCTTCCAGAAGAATTCCACCGGTTGCATTATTCCGTCCTTTGGCATTCACAGAACCTGAATGCTCGACTGAAAGTTTCTCGATGTGCACGCTGCTCGATTCGTTCACAAGGACCGCAAACCCGGCGATCTCACTCATTTTCACGTCGGCCACGGTGACGTCGGCGGCACGTTCCAGCAGAATCCCGTTGTTGCGCGTCCACTTGGAAAACGGGACATCGGAGGGCGCGAGTTCCTGTGGCTTGCTGAGGGCCGCCCGGTTCCCCTCAATGGAAAACCCCTCGAAGCGGATCTTGCGTGCGCCCCGCGATGCGAAAATTGCACGCCCCTGAAATGCGGGTGACGCTCGCAGGACAGTGCCGCTTTTCGCACCGCGAATGATCAAGTCATGAGCCCCCGAAGGCAGTTCCATTTCGCGCGAGACTTCCACAACGCCGGGTGGCAGTTCTACTTCGCCTGTCCCGCTCTTCAGTTTTGCGATCAGCGCAGATTCATCGCTCACGGCGAATAAGAACAGCGCCAGAAGCACAGCCATTTATACGACCTCGATCGGTACAGGTTCGAATCGGCGGTCGCCGAGCTGCACGTCGAGCAGATGCTCACCGGATTCGGTCGCATCGGGCAAACGGAAGCTGATGTCCCAGCGCTGATTGCGTGGGTCGATGCAGAACATCTCCACTCCGCGCACCGCTCGCCCGCTGATTGTGGCCGCGAAACTCTCCGGGTTTATCACCTCTTCCATCTGGAGCTTGACGGTGCCACTTTCAATTCGCCGCTCTGCCATCAAGTTGGTTCCGTCAGTCACTTTTTCAATCCGCGGCACCGCTGGACCGGGAGCGATTACCCGCATCCAAGCGGTTTCGCAAACCGTGCGCCCAGCCGATTGCAACTCTACTGGAACTAAGCCCGTGCGGGTTCCGGCGGGGAGCAGGATATTGAACTGCGTGAGCCCGCTCTGCTCCGGACCGAGGTAAGTGTTCGTTGCGGCAACGCCATCCACCAAAGCCTGAAGGGTATTCAGATCGCAACCCGGCGGTAAATTTTCCACCCATACGGACGCCGAAGCAAGCTGTCCGTGGGCTGGAACCGCGTGTTCGCCCGTGTGTGAATTCGCAATCGCGCGAACCCGCACCGGGGCCGGCTTGCGCCAGGTGGTCCACATGTATTGCGTACCCACCCCGTCGAGAGCGAGCAACTGCAAGCCGTGCTCCTCAGTGAAGGCGCGCACCTCTTCCGCACTGACACGGAAGCCGCTCCAGGTTGTATAAGTCTGGGCCGTCTTCGCAAGGCCGTTCAACTGCAAATGAGCGACGCCGCCCGAAGCAAGCACCCGGGCCACTTCGCGCAGGTATCCGAACACCACCTCGCCCGAGGGAATGTGCTGGAACACCGCATAAGAATAGACAAAATCGAAATAGCCGTCCGCAAACAGACGCAGGTCCGACCCTTCGGCATGGTGCGCATGAGCATGCGGCACGTGTGAAAGGTTGAGCCGGGCCCGCGCTACCATTTCATCTGCGATATCCACGCCGTGAATTTCATCGAAGTGCCCGCTCATCGGACGTAGTAAGCGCCCTGGACCGCATCCGATCTCCAGCGCGCGACGACGCTGGGGCAAGCGCTTCAGTTCAGCTTCCAGAGCACGCACCACATCGGCACCGGTCGAGAAAAATTCCTCGTCGTCCTGCTCGCGCCGCCCGAATGCCACGTAATAATTTGCGTCTTCGTGAGCCCTCGCGTTCCACTCGGAACGCATCTGCTCCACGGTCTCGCGATCATGCATAGCTGTATGGTACCTAGGGGCGACGCAGATGTAGATCGAGCACCGATTGCTTGCCGTGCAGCCGGATTTGCTCCTCAACGCGTTTGCGATAGCCGAGGTACGTGGGGTCGGTCGGTTCGGGGCCGCCCGCGAATGCCAAGGCGAGCCCTTCGCTATACCAGAGAGGTGCGCTGGCTTTGATTCGCGATTCAATGACGAGGTGCAGCATCTCGTGGCGAAGGACTGCCGGGTTGCGCGCTAACGGTTGCAGGCGGATGATGCGGCCCTTGGTGCTGGCGGCTACGGTGCCGGGTTCACCCGTTGTATCGCGGAACGTGCTGACGGTGGGGAAGACCTGCAACCGAGGCTTTGCTGCCAGCTTCCAGCCGGTGGCTTGCTCGGCAAATTCCAACTCCCGTTCGGCTTGGCCTATGAGCGCGCGGTCCTGTTGAATATTGGTTGACCAAAGCTCGACGTGCTCGCCGGATAGCACCTGCCACGCAATTCCCTTTGCGGTAAGACCGGTCACCGTGCCGGGGTAGAACGTGCCGAGAATCTGTTTGTAATTGCCGCTCAAATGGTCCGCATCGCGCTGGCATAATCCGATTCCATTGCCGGAGCCACGGCCAGTGAAGGTGAGGTTCTGAAGGTCATAGAAATCGCTGCGAATTCGGTTCCATCCAATGGTCCGGCCTATTGCGAAACGAAACGAACTGGCGGCAAGGGGGACGCCGTCACCTGGATCGATACGCAGAACGCGACCGTGAACGTCGCGTTCGATGACGCGCGGGGACAGGGCCACCGGGTTATGGAGCCCCGCTGCCTGGAGTGCCCGATGGACTTCGGCGGCCGTGAGCGTGGTGGTCCAAGAGCTGGAGCAATCCTGACTGTAGAAGGTCTCGGCGAGAGTGCCATTGCGCCATAGGAATTCACCCGCTGTATCGGACGCTGCAATGCGAAGGCCAGGCGTAATCAGGTTGGGGCGGAAGCTCTGGCAGTGAGTGTTGCTGCAGAAATCGTAGCCCTGGTTCGCGTGACGGCCCCGAAGTTTCACAGCAAAGGTCCGGGCGGCCACGGCCATCGCTTTGCGCGCTTCCGGCGAGTGCAAATCGGACGCCTCACCGCCCAGGACGCCAAGAACGTAATCTTCGAGAGGAAGGGTTTGCAGACCGGATGGAGTGAGCACCGCGAGTTGGTGATCTCGCCCGAGCTGGTGGAGCAGTGCGGCCCGGGCAAGCGGGGCGGCCCCGGTACCCCCAGTGGTTTGGCGGGTGAGCGTGGCAACGACATACTCGGGCTGGTTCGCCGGAGCGAAGCCCGCAAACCACGCATACGACGGGGACGCGGTGCCGGTCTTGCCTGATACGGACGCGCCCGACACTGCGGCGAGCTGGGCGGTTCCGTATTGCACGGCATCGCGAAGGCCCGCGATCACCACCGGATTTTGTTGCAGCGCCAAGCGGCGGTACGCTTCCAACATTTCAGAAGCCGTCGCGGTGAGAGCGCCTTCGCCGAGAGCTTCTATGGGGCGTGAGGATTCGCCACGGAAGCCATATTTTGCAAGGGTCCGGCCCAGTGCTCCGTTCGGGAGCAGCGCGGCGTAGTGAAGAAAAAAGTTGTTGCAGGAATAGGCGAGCGCGGTGCGGGCATCGAGCGGCCCGTTCACGCGCGGGTGGGAACACGCGAAGTTCCGGCCTTCGACAATCAGGCTGCCCGGGCAAATGAAATTCGCCTTGGCGGGAAGAACTTGCGCGTCCAGCAAAGCGACCAACACGAAGGGCTTGATGGCAGAGCCTGGGTGCGCGCTGACGCGGGAGGGCGTACCGGAAAGCAGCTTGCCCGAGTGCGCATTGGCAAGCAGCGTGATGGCGGCGAACTCCAGCAGCATGGGCTTTACCGATTCTACGGTGAAGGGGAGCGTCCCGCGTCGGGTTTCGAGGCGAGCTGGCGGGTATCCGCCGGGTGTCTTTCGGGATTCCGCCGGGTGTCCGGGCCGGGTTGTTTTTTGCGCAAACGTGAGTAAAATCAAGGACTTCTCGGGTTCGTTTCTCAGAAATCATACTTTCCTGGAATGCGGGCCTCAGGATATCGGCAGGTTCGCGCAGGTAATCCCCAGGTTGCAGCAGGATATTCCCCGGGTTCGTTTTTTTCGGAAAAGTGAATGAAATCAATAGATTCTCAGGTTCGTTCTTTGAAATCGAGTGCTGCTGGGGGAGTGCGGGAGGGGAAAACGGATCGGGACGGGAGCGCAATGGCAGTTTGGAGGAAAGAAGAGTCTCACGATTCGATGTAAGCACGGCGAACCGCGGAATTAGGGGGTGAAAAAGTGTATGTTGATGAAAAGGGACGAGATTGAGGCTCAAAATTTCTGTGTTCGGTTGCGTTCAAATGAGAATTTTGGGTTTAGGGCCAAGTTAGAATGCCCATTTATGGGTACCGGCACAGTCTGATGCGGGCTCGAAGCTGCGCGAACCAAATTGACAGAAATCGCGCGATGCGCGACGGAAATCTAAACGTCACGATCATCTGGTGCGCCGAGAGTCGGGCCGCCCTTTCAACCCCGAACATCCCAATCCGCATGACATCTCTGGATTTGGAATTATGCAGATTCTCGACGTTATGCGGAGCAGACGCCAGGGCGGGTATTGGAGACCCCCACATGGACACGATGCTTGACGGTTGCAACCAGGGAGTGTTGCTCTGCCTAATTGCGCAGGTTCTCTGAACAGGCCGCCGTTCGGTGTTAGACTTTCAAGGTTTAGGAACATCTTTCTCAATGGATACGCGTTTTGGGGACGTCACGGTGTCCTACAGTGCTCGGGGTCTCCCGACGTATTTCGTGGAGGCTTTCCACGATGGTCTTCACAAATATGCTTTGATTCGAGCCGCCGAGAAGAACGTGCTTCTTAACAAGGCGCAGGCGACTGCGCTCCAATGGAACACGGCATGGCAAAAGCAGGCGGCAACTGAAAACAGGATCAAGCGCACATTTCAATCTAAAGAGGCGCGACGACTGCCTATCGAGAACCAAAAGGAGTTGGCGCTTGAGCGCACCGCTGAAGCGCAACAACTAGTTGAATCTCTCAAGAACACGCTGGTCAGAGGGATCGAAAGCGATCCAACGCTCGATTGGGAGGAACTTAAACTAAAAGTTCCTTTCCAGAGAGCGGCCCCAGCCAAGGCGCTATACCCACCTCAGCCTGTACCGCAAAATACTGCCCTACGGCCTGATACGTCGCACGGCAAGTATCAAATGCGATTGTCTTTCCTGGACCGACTTTTACCTTCACGGAAAGCCGCCAAGCTTGCCGACCTGGGAAGCCAATATGAAACGGACCTCAGCGATTGGGAGATAAGTTGTTCAAAATCGGCAACGCAGGATGAACTTGCTCTGCAGCAACATCGTGCCGCGTGCGAAAACTTGGACGCGCAGCATTCGCGGGCGATGTGTGAGTGGAATGGCAGCCGCGAGCAGTACTGTCAGGAGATGGCAAAGCAAAATGACGAGATTGATGTGAGGCGTGAATGTAACCTTGCCAAGTCGCCTGAGTCCGTAATCGACTACTGCGAACGCGTGCTCTCCCGTTCAGATTACCCATCCTGCATCCCGCGCAAGTTCGATTTTGAGTGGCGTCCCGATCCCGGCCTGATGCTTCTGAATATCCAGCTTCCCTCGCCGGAAGATTTGCCGACTCTAACCGAGACAAAGTACGTGCAAACGACCGACACCCTAAAAAACTTATTATTGGCTGAAACCCAAAGCTCTAAACTGTACGACGACCTTGTATATCAGATTGTATTGCGTACCCTGCATGAGCTCTTTCAAAGCGATGCGGCAAGATGCATTTCAGTGGTCGTATTGAATGGCATCGTTACCTCAACTGACAAGGGCACGGGAAACCAGGTCACAGCCTGCATTCTTTCTGTTCAGGCGTCACGAGATGCATTTCTCGCGATTAACTTGGCTAAAGTCGATCCGAAGGCTTGTTTCAAACAACTGAGAGGTGTAGGAAGTTCAAAGCTTCACAGCATTACTCCTGTGGCTCCCATAGTCGAGTTGATTCGTGATGACCGACGCTTCGTCCCATCCTATTCTGTGACGGAGAATCTGAGCGATGGCTACAATCTCGCCACCATGGATTGGGAGGACTTTGAGCATCTGATCCGCGAGATCTTTGCGAAGGAGTTTTCTTCGCGCGGTGGTGAGGTGAAGGTCACCCAAGCGAGTCGGGACGGCGGCGTTGACGCCATCGCGTTCGACCCTGATCCAATCACCGGGGGAAAAATCGTTATCCAGGCAAAGCGTTATGCGTACACCGTCGGAGTCTCAGCCGTACGAGACTTGTATGGAACGTTGATGAATGAGGGTGCCAGTAAGGGAATATTAGTAACGACCTCAGATTATGGACCAGACGCGTATGAATTCGCGAACGGAAAGCCTCTGACGCTGCTGAGCGGTGCCAATCTGCTTCACTTACTCGCGAAGCACGGTGTCGGAGCCCACATCAACTTAATTGAGGCCCGAAGAATCGCGCAGGAACGTTCGGCAAGAGCTGGCGATTAATCTTCGGTGTCATGCACTTTGGCGCCGGTGATTACGGCACTGAGGGGAATCTGCCCATCGGCCAAGTCGAGATGCGAGAGACTTCTGTCGATCTAAGCAGATGCTTACCCTGAAGATGAAAAAGCGCTTTTACCTGCGCACCAAATACCGAAGATGATACCCACGGACCAGCAAGCCGCGTGCCTCTCACTACGACTGGTTGATGAGGCGCTAGAAGCAGGTTGGGACGGAGTCGCGTAGACCTAGGGGCGTAATCGCCAAGACTTGACTTTGCACTTTTTGCATGTCCCGTGACTCGCTCTGTCCGATGGTGCTGGATGCGCTACTTTCCGGTAACGGGACTCTTCGGGCAGAACCGCGGCACATGTCAGTAACGCGCGTTTCACGTCAACTTGCCGCGTCTGACAACTTCCCAGTACTGGGACTCATGTTCCACCCGGGTAGGGTACCAATACTTGCGGGGGAGATCCGGCAAATGCTGGAACAGAACGGTTTCCTTCCGACCGCTAGCAAACCGAATGGAACAGAGCCGTGAGCAGGACAGTTGTGGGAGTGTCGTTTTTCCTGGTGGGGTTTGGCTTGGCTGCCGAGCCGCAGGGTGCTTACGAGATCACGTCCGGTCTGGGGCGGAAGCTTTATGCGCTGCCGGACGACGCGGCGCTGATTGCCGCGCGAAAGACTTTTGCCGCGGACCCGAAGAGTGCGGATTTGGCTATCCGGCTTTCGAAAGCGCAAGCCGGGCGGAGGCAGTACAAAGAAGCCGTGGCCACATGCACGCAGGGACTGACGTCTTCGCCGGAAAACGCGGACCTTTACGTGGAGCGCGGTCATCGCCTGTTGGGGCTGCGTGAGTTTCCAGCGGCAATGAAGGACCTGGAGCAGGGCGCGCGGCTGGCTCCGGGGAACCTGGACGCTTTTTATCATTTGGGTCTGGCGTACTATTTTTCAAAACAGTTCGATCGCGCGGCGGCTTCGTTCGAGAAGGCCCGGGCGCTGGCGAAGAATGACGACAGCTTGATCGATTGCTCGAACTGGCTTTACGTTTCACTGCGGCACGCAGGGAAGGAGCCGCAGGCCGCGGAAGCTTTAGCGCGAATCACGCCAGAGGTGAAAAACACGGAGCCGCATCTTTATTTCTATCTGCGGCTGCTGCGGTTTTATCAGCGTCAGCTTACAGAACAATCGGTGCTGCCGCCTCCGCCGAGCGGGCCGGGCGATTTGGAGGGCGAGCTTTCTTTTAACACCGTGAGTTATGGCGTAGGGAACTGGCGTTTGTATCACGGCAAAAAATCGGATGCTATGAGCCTGTTCCAGAGAGTGGTGTTGGGAGAAGCCTGGAATTCGTGGGGCTTCATTGGGTCTGAGTTGGAATTGGTGGGCGCGACGAAGTAACAGCGACGAAAGGAAATAAGTCTGCTTACGCCGCGCCGGTCTGATGCGCGATCGAAATGGCGTGCTTCAGGCGGTTCCAGTCTGTATCCGCCTCAACGGTGCAATCGGCACCGAGTAAGAAAGAATGCGGTGCGTTGCTTACTACGCGCCGGATTTCCGTTTCTACCTGCGTGGGCGTGCCCTTGGCCAGCACGCCGTGCCGATCCATGCCGCCCATGAAGGGGCGTTTGAAATCTTTCGCAAGTTGCCGCGTGGAAAGTTCAGTGTGGGCAAGTTTCACGTTGCAGTTCACCACTTGCCCGGGATAGTCATAATAGGCGTCGTAATTGGCGTAGGGCGCGACATAGTCGCAGACGTGAAGGATGTTAAACGGGCAGGCGCTTGCAATTTCTTTCATAGCGACCAGGTCAAACGGCTTCACATAATTCTGGAAAATGGCGGGGCTGCTGAAGCGGTTTGCTTCGCCGCCTTGCGTGGAAGCGTAGAACCCGTCGATGCCCTCCTTGATGCACGCGCGCACGAAGAGCAACTGGCTCTCCGCTAAAATCTCGAGGCCTTTCTTCACCGCCTCTGGATTCTCTTGCAGGTGCTTGATCAGAACAGGCGCGGTTGCACAATGGCCGGCGCACATGAAGGGCGAATACAACGTCATCAGGATGAGCGAATTCTTCTTTTCGGCTTTGACGAGTTCGCGCACGGTCTGAAGCAGCGGTTCGTAGAAATCGAGTTTTGCCAAGCTGAGCTTGGACCAATCTGACGGCTTTTGCAAAAAATCCTGACGCGAGTAGGTTTGCTCGAACTGGATCTTGATAAAATCCATGCCGGTGTAGCGGATGAATTCCAGATGGCGCTGGGCGGCGGCGGACCCTGTTTTGTAGCCATTGCCGAAGTGGAGGAAGAAGGCGGCGGGGGTGTAACCGGGAGTACCCTCGCCAGCGAGCCATTTAAGCATGCGTTCACGCGGCTTCGCCGGAGCGGTGGAGGCAGATGAGCGGCGGGCCAGAATCGCGGCGGGGGCAAGGCTGAGGAAAGCTCGACGACGCATAGGGTTCAGGATAGCGGAAGAAAACAGATTACGTCTCGATTGCTAGTCATGGTGTCGGCGCAAAATGAGAATGTCCTGATTGTGCAAAGTAGAAATATCCTATTGACAGGGTCAGTGTGGAGGGGTGGATTCAGGAACCCTTCTCATGACACAGAAAGAGCGCGACCGTCTGGCTGCGTTACACAAAGCAAAGCAAGCGCTGATCACGCAACGTCAAGCAGCCGAGGAGATTGGGCAAAGCGAGCGGAATGTACGCTGGCACCATCGGCGACGAAAATGTTGCCCGCGGCGTTTCAGGCCACATCGGTCGGACGGTTGAAAAGATTCGTGGGCTGTCCCGCGCCATCGCCTGCTGCCACACGAGGCGGAATACTCTCCGATTCCACTTTGCGCCCTTAGAACAATGTGACGTATCCTTCGGGGTTGAATTTGATGACCATGTTACTCATCTCGTCAACCGTTTAGATATGTCAGCCGGGTCGACGCGCACTTGGGCTGCGGCCATAAATCCGTGCGCGAAGGGTCGCATGGTGCCGACTGTGACCGTAGGATGCCCAGTGCGTGTGTAAACGAAAATGTTGCCCTTGGAGTTGGTGGCGACGCCGGTGACTTAACCGAGGTAAAGAACGGCGGGCATCTGAGACGGAGTCGAACTTGATCTCGGGTGCGGAGTTCTGGGCGAGAGCGAGAGACGTGAACATTCCGGCAGCAAGGGTGACGGTCAGGAGATTCGATGTGATGTTCATGGTGGTCTCCCCAGATATTGTGCTGCGCGGCTGCCCGCTGGTGAATTGAGAATCAGTTTGTGCGCTCGCCATGATTCGATCTCACCGAGATAATCTCATTCGGATTGCGGCAATCATCGTATGGACCACCTGAATGCCAGGAGCGATCTTCCCGGGGTGCCCGAACCGGAAAAAAACGTATTGGTGCGGGCCGCCGGAAACACAGACGGTCCCGCCGACGCTGCAGGTTCAGACTTAAAGTCCTGCAAACCTCACGCTTAGCACCTTTATCGGCTATGCCCGCTTGCTATAACCAGCTTTACTTACGAAGCACGAGACTATGAGGCACTAAACTAGGATGCGAATGCTTAGTTGGCGGTGCTCTGCTCTTTTATTCCTCTTTTTGACCACCGCGCGTGCCCAGCAGCCAGTTATCTTCCCCGGGGGCATTGTTAGCGCTGCCACTTACACTACCGGCGGAGCGACAGGTAACGCAATCGCCCCCGGCTCACTCGCTGCGCTGTTTGGCGTGAACCTTGCGCAAGACACACTAACTCCCGATCCGCTCCTTCTTACCACTCAACTTGGCGGAGCCAAGGTTACTGTTGGCGGCATTCCCGCTTATCTTCACTATGTATCGCCAAGTTACATCATTTTCGAAATGCCGTTTTCCGTGTCAGGCTCGACATCCGTGGTTGTTTCGACTGTTGCCGGAATTACGCCTCCCTACTTAGTGAATGCAGCGGACGCTTTCGGTGTCTTTACTCTTGGCGATGGGGGGTGCGGGCCCGCCGATGCGCTTCACGCCGATGGCTCTCTCAACTCCACATCGAACAGCGTCTCGCCCGGCGATTCGCTGTCCATCTTTGGTACGGGCCTTTTTCCCCTTTACCCTTTGCCTCCAGATGGATTCCCTGCGCCGTCGAATCCTTTAAGCAGCTATACGGGCGCACTGGGCGGCACCATTTTCGATCTTGACGGTCCCTTTAGCCCTCATGAGTTCGCCGGGCTGGCACCTGGATGGGTCGGATTGGATCAGGTAAACGTCAAGGTCCCGGAGGACGCCCGCGAAGGATGTGCTGTTCCTCTGCTGATCTCGACTGGAGACTCCGGCAACACGAAGCCAGTGACGGTTAGCATCCACAAGGGCGGCGGCCAGTGTGTTGACCCATTGATGGCTGGTTATGGAAAGATTGAATGGAAAAAAACGATCATAGCGGGTGCACGGCCCGACATCGAGCTCGACGGCGTAACCATCTCGCTACAGGCATCTCCGGGAAAACGAAAGACAAACGAGCGACTCTTAGGCAGGAACGGTATTCCCGTGACGTTTCGTCAAAATCTCGGGCCGGCGTGCCTTGTACCTTCGTATCGAAGCCTTGACGCTGGAGAGGTTACCGTACAGGGTCCCGGCCTGGGCCCCACTCGCGCTACTGTCAATCAGTTCAGCCCGCCTGAAGGAAACCAGATCATCGGGCTTACCGAATATCACGCAAATCTTGCCCGGGGTGCGATTCAACCTGGGTTGTTCGAAGTGACTGCTACGGGAGGCTCAGACGTGGCACCTTTTCACGCCGTCCTTCACATCGGTACGGGGATTCACATCACCAATCCTTTGGTTGCCGGCACTTTTCTGGACCGTAAGGTTCCGATCGCATTTAGATGGTCCGGCGCGGACCCCGATACGCAGGTAACCGTGAAGCTGGTCGCCGCGCATGGCAGCTATAAGCAATTGGTTGTCGCACAAGCGCCTGCTATTGATGGGTTCACCGAGATCGCTCCCGCGTACTTAACTGCCATTCCCACCGGACCGCTCGAAATCGATATTGAGGTGGCTCCAGCGGAGGCAAATCCGCTTGAAAATTCGGGCCTGTCCTTGGGTGGCGAAAATACCTGGAAGTACGTTTATCGCTTTAGCGGTCTGAGTATTCGATAAAGAGAAATGCCGTATGCAATGCTGTTTGAGGCAGTGGGAGCTTAGATTACGACATGCTAAATTTTCGGAAAATCGGCCGGGCCATCCTTCTGCTGGCCGCTGTGGGAGCAATAGCCCCTGTTGCGATCGCTCAGTACATCATTTCTACGATCGCCGGTGGCGTTCTGCCGAACGGTGTTCCCGGTACAAGCGTAAGTCTGTCTTTCATGAACGGGGTTGCGGTTGACGCGGGCGGTAGCATTTATATCGTCTCTAGCCTGCAAAATCGGATCTTTAAAGTGTCGACCAATGGCGCTTTCAGCACTGTTGCAGGGACCGGCTCGATGGGTTTTTCAGGCGACAACGGCCCAGCCGCGAACGCGCAACTCAGTTTGCCGCAAGCTATTGCTTTGGACAACGCGGGGAATCTTTATATCGCCGACGCGGGCAATTATCGTGTTCGTAAGGTTTCAGGCGGCGTTATTACCACTGTGGCCGGAAACGGGGCGCCTGGTTTCTCGGGTGATGGCGGCGCCGCAACCGCCGCGCAATTCTCCGGGCTCTACGCAATTGCGGTAGACAGCAGCGGCAATCTTTTCATCTCAGCGAATAATCGAGTGCGTAAGGTTTCGGGCGGCATAATCACAACTGTTGCGGGCAACGGAACATACGGTTTTTCCGGAGACGGCGGTCTGGCCACAGCCGCGCAGATCACGGTGGCGACTGGGCTTGTAGTGGATAGTAGCGGCAACCTCTTCATCGTGGACGGAAACAATTATCGAGTCCGCAAGGTAACCTCTGGAGTTATCAACACTATTGCAGGCACCGGAACGTACGGTTCTTCCGGCGACGGCGGCCCCGCCATAAGTGCCCAGTTGACAAATTCCGCAGCGATCGCGATCGATAGCGCCGGCAATCTTTACATCGGAGACGGCAATCGCGTGCGCAAGGTGACTAGCGGAACCATTACAACAGTCGCGGGCGGTGGTTTTGGCTGTCCTCAGCAGACTGATTCCGTAGGGGACGGTTGTCCTGCTGCCAGTGCATTTCTGGGGAGCGCGAGCGGGGTAACGCTGGACAGCTCAGGCAACTTGTACATTTCTGATTCCGGCTCTTATCGAATCCGTAAGGTTGCCGCGGGCGTAATCTCCACAGTAGGGGGAAACGGGTTTTACCAGTCCTCCGGCGATGGCGGTTTGTCTAGCAATAGCCAGTTCAGTCCACAAGGTCTCGCCGTCCAAAGCCCAGGGAACGTTTACATTACTGATCCACGGAGCTACCGCATCCGCAAGTCGTCTGGCGGGCTTATTACCACTGCGGCCGGCACGGGTGCCTGCTGCTACAACGGAGAAAATCTAGCCGCCACCAGCGCTTTTGTGAATGCCTCCGGAGTCGCTGTAGATAACGCGGGAAATCTATATACGGCAGAAAATACCCGCGTTCGTAAAATTTCAGGAGGAACCATTGCAACCATTGCCGGCAACGGCTTTCCTGGATATTCAGGCGATAACGGCCCGGCCACCAGCGCACGAGTGGCAGGTGCGCAAAAGGTGGCTGTGGACAATTCTGGTAACGTCTACATTGCCGATCTCACCAACAAGCGCGTTCGAAAAATTTCCGGCGGCGTAATTACGACTGTCGCGGGGGGCGGCCCAGCGGACGGTGCCACAGCGACCAGCACTTCGGCGGCTAAGCCACCGGCGATTGCCGTGGACGGGTCAGGTAATGTGTATTTTCCTTCGCCAAGCGACCATCGAGTTTACAAAGTCTCGACCGCAGGCATACTTACCATCGTGGCTGGAAATGGATCCAGCGGATTTTCCGGGGATGGTGGGTCCCCGATAACTGCCCAATTAAACGACCCCTACGGCGTAGCCGTGAACAACGCCGGCACTGCCATCTACATTTCCGATAGAAATACCAATCGCGTCCGGCTTGTTTCTGGCGGGACCATTATCACGATAGCGGGAGGCGGAACCGGGTGTCCTCAACAGACCAACACAGTAGGGGACAACTGTTCTGGAACCAGTGCTACGCTTTCTTCCCCTGCCGCGCTCGCCCTGAGTAGTAGCGGCAACGTTCTCTACATTGCCGATTCGCTGAACTACCGGATTCGACAAATTACTGGCGGGGTAATCGGCACCGTTGCAGGCAATGGTATTTGTTGCTTTTTAGGCGATAACGGGCCGGCTACTGCAGCGCAACTGAACTACGCAGCCGCTCTGGCGATAGACAACTCAACGGGCGATCTCTACATCGGAGACAGTGAAAATTTCCGGGTCCGCAAAGTATCGGGCGGGACGATCACAACCGTTGCGGGTACCGGCGCTTCTGGATATTCAGGCGACGGCGGCCCTGCCCTCAACGGGCAGCTCAGCCTCTCGTACGGAGTTGCGGTAGATAGCGCGGGCGCGCTCTATATTGCGGATGCAGCCAGTTCGCGCGTTCGAAAAGTGGCGGGCGGCGTGATTACTACGGTGGCAGGGAATGGAGTCAGAGGGTACTCAGGAGACAGCATTGCGGCTACTAGCGCTCAGCTTAACATCCCCTACGCTGTGGCGGTTGATGGCGCGAGCAATCTTTATATTGCCGACACCGTTAACAATCGGATTCGAAAAGTATCTGGCGGCGTTATCTCTACTATCGCCGGCAACGGCTTCACCGCATTCTCCGGGGATGGGGGCCAGGCAGCCCAGGCTCAGTTAGATGCTCCTTCCGATGTCGCGGTGGACGGTGCCGGGAACCTGTATATCACAGATCTTACGAACTACCGCATCAGACAGGTGGCGACCAGCGGGGTGATTACCACCGTGGCTGGCAACGGTGCCTGCTGCTATTCAGGTGACAGCGGGCTCGCGACCAACGCTAACATTTATCCTTTGGCCATCGCCGCCGATACTGCAGGCGGCATCTACTTCGCCGATCAAACAAATCGAATTCGCAAGGTTTCCGGTGGAGTGATCACCACGGTGGCAGGCAATGGGCAAGCGGGATACAGCGGGGATGGCGGATTATCGACGGCTGCTTCGTTAAATAATCCGCAAGGCGTGGCGGTGGACAGTGCCGGGAATGTTTATATCGCTGACGCCGGTAATTTCAGTGTCCGTCTGCTGACGACAAATCCTAGAGCAGTATCCTCCATTTTACCGTCATCGGCTCTGGCCGGATCGGGTAGCTTCACGATCCAGGTAACGGGCAGCGGGTTTACCGCCGGCGACGTCGTGCAATGGAACGGCACCACTCTCACGACCACTTTTGTGAATAGCGGCCAACTTTCTGCTTTTGTGAACTCCGGCTTAATCGCTCAACTCGGGACGGCCGCTGTTACCGTCAATGGAGTATCGAACGCAGCCGGTTTCAGTATCCTCACTTCACTTACTCCTTCGCTGTCGATAAGTAAGACCCACGTTGCCATTTTCAGTTCCGGCCAACTCGGCGCAACTTACTCCGTGACAGTAACGAATCTGGCAGGGTCCGGACCTTCCAGTGGGACCGTAACCGTAACCGAATCTATTCCGAGCGGCCTGGCTTTGGTTTCGATGTCGGGCGCCGGGTGGACATGCACCGCGGGCGGTTTCATATGAACCAGAAACGATGCGCTGACAGCCGGCTTGAGTTACGCGGTAATTACGGTGGTGGTAAACGTTACCGCGAATGCAGGTTCGCAGGTGACGAATCATGTCAGCGTTTCAGGCGGGGGTTCGGCGACCGCGACAGCCACCGATCCGACACTGATCGCCAGCTCTACTTCCTACAATGTCGGCTACTTCCAGCCTTCCGGGCCGCAATGGGTTCTGGATTCGAATGGGAGCGGCGTTTACGAAGCGACCGATAAACTCTTCGCCTTTGCCGGTCAACCCGGTGCTATCGCGGTAGTCGGCGATTGGAACGGGGATGGCAAGAGCAAAGTCGGCTATTACCTGAATGGCTTCTGGGCGCTGGATTACAACGGCAACGGAGTATACGACGCAGGCGACAAATTCTACGGCTTCGGCGGTGGAGGGTCCAGTTACGTCCCAGTGGTAGGGGATTGGAACGGGGACGGACGCACGAAGATCGGTTTCTATAGAAATGGATTTTGGGCGCTCGATACGAATGGAAATGGCGTGTTCGACGTCGGCGACGCCTTCTTCGGATACGGAGGTAGAGCGAATGAGATACCAGTAGTGGGCGATTGGAATGGCGATCACCGCATCAAGGTGGGCATCTACTTTGATGGCACCTGGGTATTGGATTATGACGGCAATGGAACCTATACAGCCGCCGATAAGTACTACAACAGCTTCACGTTCGCCGCCGGCGACAAGCCCGTGGTTGGCGACTGGGCGGGCGACGGTACCACGAAGATCGGCGTCTATCGAAGTGGCTTTTGGGTGCTGGATTATAATGGCAACGGCACTTACGACGGAGTTGGAACCGGAGGCGATAAGTTTTACGGTTTCGGCGGGAACGCGGGAGAAGTGCCCTTGGTCGCGGATTGGAACGGGGACGGAAAAAGTAAGATAGGCGTGTATGTGAATGGCTTCTGGGTGCTGGACTACAATGGCAACGGGGCTTACGACGGAACCGGCGCCGGAGCTGATCGCTTTATTCCGTACTATGGTGGCGCAGGAAGTCAGCCCATTATAGGTCGCTGGTGACAGCGCGTGTAAGGTACTGACTTTGCAGCCGTACGCTAGAGCGGACTCATAGCGCAAATAGCCGCTTGAGCCCGGCGAAATGTTGACCCTATGATTTAGCTGAGCGTATTCCGAGCAGTTCGTCGGCGATAGAGAGCCCGTCCAAAGAGGCCGAGTGGTTGCCGTTCCACGCGGGATCGCGCTTAGTGTAACACCAACTTTTGGACCCGAAGATTTGCGAGCTCACCGACAAACAGAGTATTTTCACTACGGCAGTCGATGGAGTTGACCGCGCCGAATTCTTTGAGCAGCCTTCCGGCACGGCCAAATTTGCCGAGGACGGTGCCGTCCAGGCGCATCTTCAGGATCTCACCGGCGATATCGATGTCATTCCAGGAATTGGAATTGGAGACGTAGAGGACGGAATTTGCTCCCTTACCGATGCACATAGCTTGTGGGTTGCCGACGTTTGAAAACGAAGTCTTGAAGACGCCGTTGTTGTCAAACACCTGGATGCGCTTGTTGCCGCCATCGCCGGCGTAGACGTTGCCCTGTGCGTCCACCGCAATACTAAGAACGGTGGCGAACTCGCCGGGCCCCGCGCCTCGCTTGCCCCAGGACTTGATGAACTTTCCGTCTTTGTCGAACTTGGCAATGCGCGCGTTGCCGGCACCATCGGCGACGAAAATGTTGCCCGCGGCGTCCCAGGCCACGTCGGTCGGACGGTTGAAGAGATCCGTGGGCTGTCCCGCGCCATCCCCTGCGGGAACGCGAGGCGGAATACTCTCCGATTCCGCTTTGCGCCCTAAGAGCATGGCGACGCGGCCTTCGGGGTTGAACTTGATGACCATGTTACTCATTTCGTCAACCGTCCAGATATTGTCAGCCGGGTCAACGCGCACTTGGGCCGCGGCCATAAATCCGTAAGTGTCTTTCCCAATCTCCCGCACGTACTTGCCCGTGCGATCGAAGAGGAACAGCCGCGACCCGCCGTGCGCGAAAGGCCGCATGGTGCCGATCGTAACCGTAGGATGCCCGGTTCGTGTGTAGACGAAGATGTCGCCCTTGGAGTTGGTGGCGACGCCGGCGACTTCGCCGAGATACAGGCCAGCGGGTAACTGAATCGCGCCCGGAACGGAGTCGAACTTAATCTCCGGTGCAGAGTTCTGGGCGATAGCTAGGGACGCGAACATTCCGGCAGCCAGAGTGACGGTCAGGAGATTCGAGGTGATGTTCATGGTGATCTCCTGGCTTATTGTGCTGCGCGGCCGCCTGTTGCTGAGTTGAGAATCAGTTTCTGCGCTCGCCACGATTCGATCTCGCCAATGATAATCTCATTCGGATTGCGGCAATCGATCATATGGACCACCTGGAAGCCAGGGGCGGCCTTCCCGGGGTGCCCGAACCTGCCGAGTACTTTGCCGTCGAGTTCAGCCTTGTAGATCTCGCCGGTAATGTCCCACGTCCCAGGCATGTTCCCGTTCGGGTTCGAATTGGAGAAAAAAACGTACTGGTGCGGGCCGCCGGAAACACAGACGGTCCAGCCGACGCCCACGTCGGTAATCTCGCGGATCGGCTTCAAGTTGTTGTCGAGCACCTGATAGCGGTTGTTGGTGCGATCGGCGACCCATACGTTGCCTTCGAGGTCCACCTGCAACGCGTGCGGCAGGTTGAACTCTCCCAGAGCGGTGCCGGGTTTTTCGCTGCCTGCCTGCGCCAGGAAGCGGCCATCCTTGTCATATTTCACGACGCGATTATTGCAATAGCCATCGGAGATGAAGATGTTGCCCTTTGGGTCCCAACCGATGTCGGTCGGGCGGCAGAACTCATATTTTTGCGCCTTGCGATTCGGTGGTTGCGGAGCAGCAGGCAAGACGCCCAGGACGGCGAGAGGTCTTCTGCCGAGCACCATCAGCACTTGGCCCTCGGGGCTAAACTTGGTGACCATATTCGAGCCTTCGTCCACCGTCCAGATATTGTCATTATTATCGACGCGCACCGAATGGGCGAACTCGAAGCCGAGAAATCCGCTGCCAATCTCCTTGAGGAATTTGCCGGTCCGATCAAATTCAAAGAGCCGGTTGTTATTGCTCCGGTGGAAGACGAAAGTGTGGCCCTTGGAATTGGTGGCGACCGCGACGGCCTCGCCCAGGTATTCGCCCGGAGGGAGTTTCAGGAAGTCCGGCACACTCGTAAACGGAATTTCCGGGACGTTTTGGATGGTTGCCTGGCGTTGCGCAAACGCCGGCGCGAGTGCTACTAGCGAGAGAGCGACCGGGGAGAGGAATAACTGTTTCATCGAAATCTCCTGTACGACTGCCGGCCTTTGAGCGAGATTGTATGCAAGGGCTAGGCGAGTTGAACGCCCGATCTTATCGCATATCGAAGGGGTACGCCGAGCTGTAAGCCTGACCCGATCTGTGCTGCCGCGCGGCGCGAGCTGGTTTCAATTCAAACAGGTTCAACGAAACTGGATTTCGGCAAAATTTACGCGGTGCCTCTGCCTCAGCGGTCGGTGTTGCCACTAGCGTTACGAGCCGATCATCCCGCAGGGACAGGCTACCGGACCACCGCCGATTGCCAGACTGATGTGCAGTTCGTTCACGTTGTCGAACGCGAACGCGATCTTGCGAACAGTGGGATGACGGGCCGCCGCCATCCACCGGATACTCCCACGCGAACAGATAATTCCACACCGGCGTCTTGCTCTTCTCGAGTTTTCACGCCATCGTCTGCTTCATCGCCGCGCACCAGTGTGCCCGTGCCTTTCGCTGAACACGGTTCCCGCCATCAGCGGAATCGTATCGGCTTAGTCGCAGAGTTCGCGCATGACGTACTTGTCGTCGGCATTCCTTCCCAGCCCCCTGCGCCACCTCGCACGCCGCCGCCGTGCCCGCAACGATCAGGTCTTTATAAGAACCTTCTTCAGTCTGCCGATCTGCGCGCCGTCGAGTCTCAGTTGCTTCAGCGTCGCCGCCGCACTTGCGACTTCGCGCCTCGCTGCCCCGATGCGGGAGTTTTTAAAAGCGCGCGGGGGGCCTGGATATTCGTCCGCATTGCCGGGAATCCAGAAGTGATTGGCCGGAAAATCGTGCGGCGGTGCCGAGGTGCTGGTCAAACTGCCGATCGGTCGACCAGTGTTTAGCCGGTCCCAAAGCGCCAGGTAGACGTGCCGAGGGGATGCAGGGCGGATCCCAGGTGTCAAAGCGGCTCATCGTTATTTTATGCATCGGCTGAATCTACCGGTATAGTGCCGAAATGCTCTTTTCACGATCGGGAGTACGGTTTGCCCGGGTTTGTTCCTTTGAATCTGTATTTTCCTGGGATGCCGGTCTCAG
>JAABUK010001506.1_pt1 | contig 43949 bp, 32 predicted proteins | sample 5559141 | NCBI WGS metagenome assembly JAABUK01 (sample SAMN10711869, study PRJNA513367) | rock metagenome | isolation source: Antarctica rocks | place: Antarctica: Victoria Land, Pudding Butte nord | collected 2016-01-03 | reverse complement strand
GAGGGGTGGAGGAAGTTGGCGGAGTTGTGGGCGCCTTTTTTGGAAGGGTGGACGTAGGGGCCTTCGGCGTGGGCGCCGAGGAGGGGGGCGGAGGAGGGGAAGGGGCGCGGGTGGAGGAGGGGAAGGATCTGGACGTGGCTTAGTTGGCTGTTGGCTGGTGGGGCTGTGTTCTGAGAGGAGGGAAGGGGTGGAAGAGGTGATGGTAGATATGCAGAGAACGAAGAAGTTGCTCGGAGCAGTTTGAAAGGAGAACTGCTGGGGTCTTCTTGACCTCTGTCAAAGCTCCAACATTCAAAACTTGACATGGAGACACCCGAGACGAGATCCACCCAGAAAAGGTGAACAAGAGGGGATCCGAAAGGAAGAAGAGAATAAAGAGGGAAAAACCAAAATCACCCACCTCCCTCCACCTCCCCCGCTCCACCGTCGGCACCGTAGCCCACCACCCCGTAACGCCCACCTCCACCTCCCTCCTCGCAATCTTCGCCAACTCCCTCTCATCCTCCTCCCTGGTCCTCCCCTCCCCGCCCAGCTGAGTGAAATGAAAGCCGCCCATCCCATTGGTCTGCAGGTCCAGAAACCCCGGGGCTACGATGGCACCTCCGAGATCGATCCTCGCCACCCCATCCGTGCGGTAGTAATAGTTGGGGGTGATGAGACCGGTCTCGGGGGAGAAGTAGAGGTCTTGCGGGATCAGCTCGCCCGAGATGCAGAGTTGGCAGTTTGTGAAGCATCTTAGGGTGGGGACGCCGCCGGCGCTGGGGGAGGAGTCGGGGTTGGACGGCGGTGGTTGGTCCGCCATTATGGGTGTGGAAGGCGATTCTAGGAGGAGGTGTTGGATGGTGAATGGTTTGAGGACAGAGGATATCGATGTGTTATGTAATCCTTGGCAATCATTTGCCTCATCCGGGCTGAGGTGGAAGTATGGGGGGAAAGGGTGCTTTTACAAGGTTGCTGTTGGAGCAAGAAAGCGTTCAATCACTTAACGAGACAGCGTCTGGTGTTGATTTGTACCCTTAGAGCTGTGCAATAGTATCCTAGGGAACTGTCACTGCTCCCCGACTGCAACAAGTACCTTTGCATAAGACACTCCTTTTCAAACGGGCTGGTTTCGAACAATACCTGAAATTCCAGACTCCAACCCAGATCCGACTTCTATCCTTACACGTTTTGATACCAACGGTCGTGACTGTGCCATCAATTCCTGCGTCCCTTCCGTCGTCGTATCGCCATCTCCAGGACCCTCTTCCGTTGTCAATACCGGGTCGACTTTACTCCTCCCGAACAACTTCTGCGGCACTTTCAACCCCGCCACCTGCCCCTGAACCTCCTCCTCATCCCGCTCGAAAGTCAAGAAACCCTCCTTCTTAATAATCTGATTCATTGTCCCATCATCCAACAGACTTCTCTCCGCCCTCCTCAACTCTGCATTACTCATCTCCCTCCTCCGCTTCAACATCCGATCCTCCAACGCCCCCTTCAACACCAACGTCTCCACGTACACCTCCCTCGTCTGCCCAATCCGATGCGCTCGTTTGATTGCCTGCGCCTCCACATTCGGCTGCCAGATCGGATTGACGATGTAGACGCGGTTCGCGGCGGCGATGTGGAGGCCGTGGGAGGCTTGTCGGATGTCCATGAGCAGGATTCGGATGGAGGGGGAGGAGTTGAAGACGGAGAGGTAGTGGGAGCGCTGGGTTTGGGGAAGGGTGTTGGCGTAGATGAGGAAGGGGTAGGAGAGGAGTTCGAGGGCTTCGGCAAGCCAGAAGGCGACGTTGTTGGTGTCGTAGAAGATTAGGATTTTGGAGGTGGTGTGGTGGAGGTGGATTTGGTCGATTAAGTAGGTGAGTTTGGCGGAGGAGAAGCCGAGGATGCTTGTTTTGTGGAGGGGAGACGAGGGGGAAAGTAGAGGGCGTGGTTGGGGTGATTGGTCCAGTCGAGCGCGTTTCGTGGGTGAGCTGTCTGGTGAGGGTATTGACCTCTTGCGTTTGGTCTGGTCTTTGATCTTTGGCTCTTCCATCAGCTGAGAGCCTGCTGCACGGTTCTTGGCTGTTGTCTTGTCCTCGTCAGCTGCGCGTTTGCGAGCAGCCTGCATGGCTCTAAGCCCCGCTCCCGGCAAGCCTTCAGTGGGGTCGTCATCTCCCGCATGCTCTTCTATATACTGCTGAGCCGCTCTTGCTTGAACAGTGCCCAGGAGTAATGGTTGTGAGCCTTGACCAAGTGCCCAGGTGTCCGAGCCCTGCTCGGGAAAGTCTTCTACGAAGACACCGATTTCGTGCAAAGTTGAAAATGCTAGCCAGCCTGGATGAGAGATCGCTCTCTCCCCGTTCTCAATGGCTGATAGGAGGAGAGACCAATCCCCAGACGCGATATCCTTGGCATGCTTCTCCATGTATACTTTGCTTATTCGAACTGGCTCCTCAATGGCGTGTTTCGTGAAGCCAACCCAATGAAAGCTAGACTGCCGCAAGTTGTTGATCAGGAGATCTAATTGTTTTCGATTTCTTGGATGGAAGATGTAGTCCTCGTCGGTTCGTTCCGAAGTGACCGCGTTGGATACTAGGACTGTATTGAAGAGGTTGATCGACAGCTTGTCATAGAAAGATGGCTTAAGATAAACCACCTTATTGTGCAGTGGAGGAAGAGAAAGATCAGCTTCGATATCTTCGATCGTGTGGCGGACGATAATGCTTTCTAGGAGTTGACGCAAGCCCGTTACGTTCCTTCGCTTTCCTTTTTGGTCAAACGGAGCCAAGTACCTCGACCAATTGGCATAATCAGAACCAGGCTTATTCGCCCAAGGCTGTACCTTCAAGAATTTTGTGACGATAATTCTAATCTTATCAAGATCCCGACTTTCTCGATCCAACACATCACTCTTCCGACGCTTCTGAAGAGTACCCTGGAGATCATTTTGGACGCCTTCCTCATCAGACATCGTTTCATTTGCAGCCAGGCCCACCTCGATACCGCGCAGAGAGTTTGAGGGAGTGCCTGAGACTATCCATCGTCGATCGAAGTACATCTTGTCAAGCATCGCCATGGCATTGGTACGAGTTGCCGTGCTGGCAAAACCTGCTCCTTCGTCAAGAATGACACGAACCCATCGGAGGTCAGTAAGCGGCGATTGATACTCTTCGCCATCCCTTGCGCGTCTGCCCGTGTTAAGTTCATTGTCGCGGTATTCTTGGTCGAGGCGATTTTTGGTGATTAAGACGATGTCGTGAAGGGCCAACTGATCACAATGAGGCATGACCTTGCAAGTATGATCAATTACAAGCAGGTCAAGCGCTCCACTCTCTGTATGCTTTTCAATCTCATGCTTCCACTGGATTAAAAGATTGGGCGGAACGATGATCAGAGTGGTTGAGCACAATCTTACACCTTTTTCTCTTCGTCGCTTACCCTTGCGATTGGGTGTTTGAGGCGTCAAGAGCCGCTCCGTATATCCTTTGAACGAGGATCGAAGCATCTCAACACATCTGTCATGATGATAGCCTTTGGTCGTGAGATTATAGAATTCAGCCTTCCACGGCACAGTATGGTCAATGATTTTTGCACCGGCCATTTCAGCCAAGGTTGCAACTTCGTGACGTGCTTTCCTTGGAATTTCCAACCTATCTTCCGGCACGTGGGAGTAATGACCTTTGCTTGCTAAGATGACGGCGATACATATGAGAGTCTTGCCATAGCCCATAGTTTCCGCCAGAATACCTCCTCTCGGCTCCTCGTACAGGGAAGGTTGCAGGAGTAAGATGCCTTCCTCTTTGTCGTAGTAGAAAGACTGACCATTGGGTCCGTAGAAGCGAGGTTGCCTCGGATCTGGCGTTCGCTTAGGAGACGTTTCTCGCTGAATCATCATGGCTGCTGAACGTTGTTGGTATGAGTATAAAGACGTATGAAGACCTGCTACAGAATCATCAAGAATATCTTCCATCGCTCGTCTAGCATGGACGTCCGAGATGTTCGTGGTGGATGGTGAAGGTGAAGGCAATGTATTGAAAAGATAGAACAGAGATTCTTGCTCGGGGCAGATTAAGTAGGATTCGAAGGGAGCGTCAAGACTCCAGTCACCATCCCAAGCTGATTTTGACTTATCGACATAAGCAAGAATGTGCTTTAGAAGCTTTCTGCATTCCATCAAAGAGCTTTTGCGAGAATGTTTCTCAATCTTCTCAGGAACTACTGAGATCCGTACAGAATAATGCTGTGCATGATAGTTGTTCTCAATCACATCTGTCTGCATCCAACCTCGTTCGACCAACGCATCAACTTTGAACCACGGAATTGTTATACCTGCATGAGGTCCTGCGACACACACACACCTGTCGGGTTGTAAGACTTCTAAGTGTGAGTCCTGACGAACTCTAATTGCTCCAAGAGCAAGGTGAGTATGAGGGCCATCAGTATTTGTTCCCTTTTTTCTAAGCTGCGCTGCAACGTTTGGAGAGCGAGCCGTGTCAATGTCACCTGCTTTTTGATCAATTATATCTGGTGATGTTGGCATGGAAGCATTTCCATCGCTAGTAAGGACGGAGCAAGAATCAGCAGAACAGCGATCTGAGGCCGATTGATGACAAAATTGGGACATATCACCGTCTGTGCTCTTAAGGAGTTGGCGCTGGATGGAGCGGTTGCAGCAGCCTACCGAGGGACGGCTTCCTGCATCAGGGCCAGGATGAGGCTGAGACTAGGTTAGGCAGCGAAGGAGAATCTGATGGAAAGTCGTCGGTTGATGGCGCATGAGATAGCGCAAGAGAGAAGTGAAACTTTATATTCCCGACAAACTGATGTAGTGGATGGAAAGACTGCTTCAGCCCAGAGAAAGAATGTTCAGGGGCAGGATGACGCCAAGAGTCAAGACGTTCCTTCAGGCAGCAAAGAGTGTCTTCAGAATAGGCCTTTTGCAGACGAGATATGCTGATATGACACTACCAGGGATCGTATGCTCAACTCTCTCTTCTTGAGCAGATTTTGTTGCCGTGGGGAGAGGAAGCGACTTAAATGGTCATTCATGAAGGGAGTTATGTACGGCGACCTCTGAGGCCAGATACGCATATCGCCCTTTTAGGCATCTTCAGCTACCAGTATTGACCGCATCCTGTATAGTTTTCACACACACCGACCTTTCGCAGTCGCGCGAAAGGAGAAGAGACCGTTATCCGACAGCAGAATTGTTGTCATTGTCAGGCTACATAAGAAACTATCTGTTCGCATTCACAGAATTTGAATAGCCAATGGCATTCTAATCCGTCAAAAGAATGGACAACAGCCGTCCTCTTGAGGACAAAGTCCCCTTGGCTGCGGATCAAGCTTTGCCATCCATTTTGAGTTCACCCTCCTCCAAATCACCCTCGTCAAAAGCTGATCAGGCTCGCAACTTGAGCAACAAGGAGAAGGAGATGTGTTTTTTTTCATCGACTGTCCCGCGCGCGTGCACCCCCTATTTGTCTTCCGGCCCAACATCCCTCCCTACACTAGCAGCACAGAGTAATCTCCGGCGCGGTCGAGGAAGGAGCGAGGGCCAGATAGACAGAGACACTAGCAGCAGCGAGAGGAGTCGGCATTCCATCGGCTCTGAACCAGCAAGAATCATGATGAAAGCAAGAAACTATCGTCCATAACAAAACCTTCTTCGTCGCGATATGGTGATCGGCGACTTATGTTCCACTCCATCACGCAACTCTGACAGTGCCACAATATCCTTTCCGGGTAATAGATAAGGGGCTAAAGTCAGGAGAGGGGCCAGGGAAGGAAAGCTAGTACGCTTGACGCAAACACCATGTCATCATCCCACCGCTTTGCATGAACATATCCAAGAGAGAAGAAAATTGTTGACTGTTCGGGTATCTCTGATAAGACAGTCCAGATGCAAAGGTGGAAGAGAGTAAAAAATACACACAGCATGTCTCATACAACATCATATCTTATGCTAGGCCACCCAGCGGCCTGTAAAGCAATGTCTTCCGATCAATCGGAAAAATCGTTTCCTTCAACTCGTCCTTAATGCGCGTACCTCATCGCTTAGAATCTGTATAGACGTCGGCATGGCTCGACACTCTGCTGTGGCCGCCTTTAGTGGCTTCCCTTCGCAAGGAAGCATCGTAATTGCGGTGGCCAGCGAATCCAAACTTGTGCTCCGAGTATACGTCATCTCCGAATGGATTGGCTTCAGTGGGATTTGACCGTGTATACTCGGGAGCAGGGCCCAGGCCGCTACTTTGTGGGCGTTGGGGACGGAATGTGTTGAGTGCCACGTCCTGGAAGCCGTCGTTGTTGCTTTGGTAGGCATCACCAACACCGCCTTCAGCTCTCGTCTTGTCGCGACCAAACCACAAGGTCAATGCTCTGATAATGCCGATCAGAAGGATAGCCACCCAGATGAGAAGTATGATAGTGGAGATCAAGGCTTCGGTCCTGATCGCATCTTCAATGCGATTAGTCACGCGCACAACGGCGGCTGAAATCTTGTCCTTTGCAGCGTCCCCCGGCTGCGATAGAAATGACTCAGCCTTCGGGTCTTTGTCCGAGGCAATTGACGCGACTGCCCCAAGGCTGAATGTGTCGTTTGCCATAAGAGGGAAGTCGATATGCGCGTTGTCGGAGACCCAGGTGAGCGCTTTTTGCACGCCGGCGATTTTGAGTAGCACGAGACAGTTGAGAACCTCTTTGATTGGATCGTAGAGGACTGTGCCACCGAAAGTATCGTTGAGAGCACCTGTCATACCGTTGACGAAGACATTGAGAGTGTCATTGACTGCCCCGGTAGTGATATTGACCCAGCCAAGGAGGTTGCGGTTGATTTCATGGTTCGTTGAAACAACAGCCTTGTTTGTCCCGATAGCCCATTGCTCACTAGCATTATTGAGCGATTTGGCGACTTGATCAGCGAAAACGCTCACCTGGTTTTCCAGGTTTGGGACTTCTTTCTGGAGTGCTTTAAGCATGATTGCTTGGCAGGCACACGAGAAAAGACCTGCAATGCCAAGTGAGAGAACGAATAGGGCTGGGGCTGAAGTAGCGTAGGCAAACACCCATCTTGTCAAGATCTGTCGACGAGGGGCTTGGAAGCGATTGGCGACTTTGATGCCGGCGGATGACGTGTAAGGTCTGCTGACGATGTAGACCACGTCCATTGGGTCGTGAGCGTTTGAATGGACAAGTTGAGATCTTTCTTGCATCGTTCGCCAGCGTTTGATTTCGCGCCAAGCCATTGGAATGCAGACAAGAATCGCGGCAGTCAAGAGGACCCCGAGGAAGATGGTGCGGGCTACATGGGCAAGGTTGACCAGGCTGTCGAAAAAGTCATTGATCCCGTTATTGTCGCTGCAGAAACTGAGTTGTTCTTTCTGCGGTACCGGAAAAGTCGAGCGATCAAAAGTGTAATTGCCCATCGCGTTCTTCATCAGCAATTTGACTTCCTCGAACGGCAGTCGGATTGCAGTTTCCGTGAAGTTTTGGACATCAGCGAACGTTGGAATTGATTTGTTCAACCTGTCCAGGCCGTCACTGAGGTCTCCAGGAAGCTTGAGATTCTTCATCGCGTCGATTTGTTTGCTGAGGTCGAGCGCCGGAGGATCGATTTTGCTTCCAAAGCCAAGGGAGGCCTTGTTGAGGGCATCAATGAATTTGTGGTAGGTGTCCTCAAAGGTTGAAACAGTTTTGCTCATGTCATTGCCGATGCCGTCGATAGCTTTGTTCAAGGAATTCTGGGCATCGACGACTACCTGCAGTGCAACGTGGAGGCTTCCGCTGACGGCAAGGGTGATCAGGCAGAGGTAGGTCGAGGTCATCATGTTGATGACGAACAAGACTATTTCCTCGACACCTGTCACGCTCATTGTGGTCATCTCCATCAAACCATTGACGGCTTTTTCCACACCAGCGGCAGTCAGCTCATTCACGCCTTGTGCCATGTAATGAGGCATCGATGCCATGGCGCTGCCCATTGATTCCACGCTGGAGCATGCGGAGAGTGCTTCACGTCGAGCGGAGCCGAGATCGTGGTTGAGGCCTGAAACAGCGAGGAGGGTTCGAGCGAGGACGAGGAGGAGTAGGATAGTCCAGCGGTTGATCCAGACTTGCGATAAACGGGCCCGGAGGCCGAGATAAGGTGTGATGGATGGTGCTGTGTATGGTGTAGGTCGAGGTGGGTCTTGGTTGGAGTAGGTATCTCGCATCTCATGACTGCCAGCAGGCATGGATGGAGGTGCTGGTCGATCCGACATGGCGGTGGTCGAGGCAAGGAAATTTCTAAGCGCAAAGATCGGAGGCATGAGTAAGTTGGCCGACCCAATGTGTGCTTGCTTAAGATTCAGAGATCGAGTGAGGCAAGAGAAGACTTTCGGGTTCAGTGAGGGCGGAAAACTCAAGGCAGAATATTACAGCATCGGGCGTTATTGAAGCCCAGAAATTATAAATAGACAAACAGACAGAAGTGACTGGAACAAAGGAGACTCGTAAAGTTAGACAATGGAAAGAGGGCAGTTGGTGGTGGTCGAAGTCGCGGTGAATGGTGGTGTTGAACAAAGGGAAGATCCCGCAGCGCATTATTGCCATCCGAAGACCGGAAAATCTAAACATACCACAGATTGTCTTCCCACAGCCAGCGGCTCGACCAGCGTAGCCATGTACAAACAAGCGATACTGCTCGGAATGGTTGTCGTTTCAGGCCGCTTCTGTTGACATGACTGGTTCGTCCTCAGGTGGTCGCCAAGCTTGACGATGTTTTCGAGGTTGACATTCCAGGGCGCGTAACCCCAAAATAGCGGCCACCTACCAGAGAGGCCGCGAGCCACTCCTTCTCCTCATGCAAGTCGCGCGTGCGAGGATCATTCGTAGAGAAGAACGATTCATGTGTTGTCTGTGTTTTCGCATACGCATGGCGAGGGCCTGGATGCAAGGCTCGTGTGGCTTCTCTGGGTTGCTTCTTCATCTCACGGTCGCAGCAGCTGTGCGGCTGGGTTCACAGAGCCACGGTGACTGCTTTCATCGCCAGTTCCTGCATGTTCGCAAACTGACTGTCGCGCAGCTTCCGGGAATCCAGTCGCACAGCTGCTATTGATCATAAACCGACGCGCGAGGAGGCACAAGAGGAGCAACGAAGATGAAGTGCCTGGCCTGCGGTGGGGAAAAACATGGACCGGCCATCCCTCTTCTATCCTCTCGCCATGTCTAGCTGGGGAAATGTGGCAAAGCCGTCCGAAACTGGATTTCCAGCCACACCTCTGCGTCCCTTGATGGATGGCTCTCTCATTTGTCTAGCAGCCGGTCTAGGGCGCTGGATGCATGGTTCACGGCCCTTGTTCCTTGGAACAATCCCGGCCTAGATTCCTGCGCCAGTCCGCCAGATTCGACCGGCGAGCCGGCAGTTCTAACCACAAGATCGATCTTGATGTTAATGCCAACCAGTTGTGGTCAAGCAGACGAGTACGACTTCACCTGTGGCCAGTGCTTACTCTCTATAGTCCACGTCGATAGTAACATGACATGTACGACTTGTAATGGCTGACGGAATGTAGGACCATCCTTTTCGCTGGCCGTCCCTTTGCAAGTCCTCGAATAGAGGCGGTATGAGCTACGTTGGCTTATGGATGGATAGGCATTGCTCCTGGCGGCACGTTCGTGGGATCTCCTCGAAAAAGGGCGTCCTAGTTGCTAGGACACAATAAAGCATCACTGACTAAACAGATGTCGAGATTAGCTTAGAAAGAAGAAGTGAGATAATCTCGTCTCAGCATCTAAAAGCTTTTGGCATACGGATAAACTAGAGTACAAACGTGTACGTAGGTCGTACCACTCGGTCACACCATGACAGAGCAGAATACTTACGAAGCAACTTATCGCGGCTGGTTGGCTGAAGCAGGAAATGTTCACTTCGATCATCACTTTTTCGATTCCTTTGATGAGAGTGACTGGATGCAAGAGTCGCAAAGGCACTTGTCAACGAAGCCAGGTAAGAAGACCTCAGTGTGTTCGCCGAGCAGCAACATTAGGTTTCTGACGAATTGATGGCTTCTCTTTAAATCATCAATCAAGAGGCATGATCAATAGCTTCAGCCATAAGCAGGCTGTGCGTGATACGTCCGGGGCGAAGAGCAGACGAGACCGTTGGGACGAAATATGATGCAGAGTCAAAACAGGCAGTTGTCGTGAATGGTGATCAGGACGCCGTAGGCGATGATAGCCTTGAATGCAAAAGCAGCAAATCACTTAGCACGTCGTCAACCTCATCGAGTGGTCACGTGATGAGGGCGATCACCTTCACGGCAGCATCTCACATCAAACAAAGCATGTCATGCAGATCACAGCTCCAGGCGATTCCATAGTCACGGTCATAGCGTCACGGGTCAGGGTACGTCTGTCATCATCGAGCACCTGACGATCCGGCTTGCTCACCTGCACCCTGTTGTTGCTGTTGTTGAGCCATGGCTGCATACCACATCGCCACGTAGTTGTTGTACCCTCCGTATGCGGCATATGGGTCTTCCCCACCGGCAGCCGGTGCAGCAGGCTGCTGAGGACCACCACCACTCGGTGAGTAGGGCTGCTGTTGAGGTCGCGAGGATCCACCACCGCTGTAGGAATCATCGGGTCGACTGTCTCTGCCTTGTGAGCGGTTTCTTGAGTCCTGGTAAAACATGTCAGCGTCACACCGATGTACCAAGTCTATGCTTGCAACTGACCACTGCATCAACCTTGTCCATGATAGCTCGCTTCGCCATTTCAGTGGCATGTCTTGTCCCGACGAGGCCTATCTCACGTTCGATGTCCCGACCCGTTGGCTGCGATACGTTGATCTTGCAAGCGGTGGTATTTTGCATCTCTTTGATAGACTCGCCCCCTGTTACATGTCAGAATATTGATTGCGTTCGCTCAATCGCGTAACTAACCTTTGCCAATGATCATACCCACCGCGTCTCCAGGTACTATGATGCTGTCATTGACCTTTTCGGAACCACCGCTGTAAGGGTCATCCCTTGGCATTGGACGACTATTGTCTTGCTTCGATGCTGCGTTTTTAGTGTCACTTTCTACTATCTCCATAATCAAATCCTTTGCTCTTTGCTGTGATTGATCACTGCCGATCAAGTTGACTGGACGAAGACCGTTGACACTCTTGTTCTCTCCCACGATGTTAACGTGGCAGCCACTTCGCTCTTGTAAGTCTCTGATAGTCTCTCCGCCCCTTCCAATGATAAGTCCAACAGTCCGATCGGGAACCATAATCTGTGTCCCATTCTCGCCATCCTTCTGGGGCGCAATGCTGCTAATCTTGGCCTGCCCTCTCGATCGGTCCGGCCCTGCGCCTCGGGAGCCTGGACCATTCTCATCAATGATTCGGTAGATCTCTGCTTTCGCGCTCGCTCTTGCAGATCTGCTGCCGGAGATATCACAATTCCGCACGGAGGCACCGGATTCAGGTCCGTCCTTGAACTGCACTCTGGCACCAGTGGTTTGCTCCACCCTTCGTAGGTTCTCTCCCGCACGACCGATGATGAGACCCACCAGGCTCTTCTCGATTGGAATACGTTCTGTGTCGCCGTCAGCTAGTCCACGCTCCATCGATGATCGATTATCTGTTATGCCGTAGGCCCGAGCTTGGGACGGGGAAAAACCGCCACTTGGTCGTGGGGAGAATGATCTTTCTCGGACATAGCCTCGATCAGGGCCGCCTCGTCTTTCATCGCGATATGGATTATAATTGTCTCTGAAATTGTCTCTGATTGCACGAGGGGGGCTACGTGAGGGTGAGCGTGAGCGTCCACCTCGTCGCCGAGGATCATCGTTCCTTGAGGGAACTTTAAAGTAGGTTTCGAGTCAGCAAGTACACAGTATGGTGCAAACAGAGCACTTATACCTCGATTAGAGTCATACGAGACTCCTCTCTCTGCTGCGAACCCGCGCGCTTTGGCAATCGCATCCGCAATACTAACGGAGCCAGAACTAACAGGTTTGATGGAGCTGAGGTCAACACTTCCTGAGCTGATAGGCTGCGGTAAAGGATACGTAGATGATCCAACAGGAGGAGTAGAGGTCGCATAAGAGGGCGGATAGCCTGAGCCAGGGAGGTGCGACTGAGGTGCTTGATTCGGGTTTCCGCCAGGGCGTTGCGCGGCTACATCTCAAAGTTAGAAGACGCGATAAGATTCACAGTTCGAGCTCACCGAGAGCCGCCAGAATGTTGGAGATGTTTTGCTGATCAGCCATTCTCAGAAAGTCTATCTCGTAAATTGTGGTTTGCTGCAGGAAGAATGGTCAAAGGTGTTTCTGAATCGGCCGTCGTCTAGACAAACATGCCAAGCAAATTTTGAAGCAAATTTTCACGAATTCTTGAAAACATCCAATTCAAGTTTGCAATGATCACGCTGGATTCCTTTCCACTACTATGACTTCTCCTCGGCTAGCTGCCGGCCTTTCCAAGGCATGGACTATTACATTACACAGAGAATAGCAGATACTACCAAATTGCAGTGGACTGCAGATTTCAGACTAGATCCCCTGCCCAATTGGTCCTAGTCGTGCTGCGGCCCGATGCGGCAGGCCGGTCACATTACTTACCGTTCCTCGCCCTTCTCCATGACTTCTTGTTCCCCTGTTTTCTCTCTTGACCTGGATGCACCGACAAAATGTTAGCACTGTAACACATCTTTCAAGGGCAGACTATAAAGTCCATACTGTCTCTGGAAAACGCCTCAAATCCCTGAAGGCAACGTCTTGAGAAGATGGATCATGTTGGTATCCCATTGCCCCTAAGACCTTCTCGGGTGCCACACGTCCTCTGTCCTTCAAGGAAATGCTTTCATGAAAGCACACCTGAGTCCTCTCCGGGCTCAGATGTTATTATTTTCCTGTAAGGGCCTAAATGCTCCGGTCTTCTATGGATTGCCTAGCCAAGCCAATTGTCCATGCCGCAAGAGGCATTATGCAAAGCAGTCCGTGGCCATGTTGCGGTCGGCCACAACCGGCGGAACTCCTTTGCTTGTTTTCTTTGGTCGCTCCGCTGCTAGACACCATAGAAAACTCCGCCAGGACAGATCAACAGCTTCTCGTCCGTGGCATTCCTTGATTCCTTGATTTCATCTTCGCAAAGACTCCTCGGTAAAAGCCATGGAATCGTCCTGGGAGGAGCGACAGAAGGAGGCAGATAAATTGAAGGCAGAAATCTTGGGCCGCCACATACTCTCGAACTTTTTTGGTGCTCTTGCTGAGCGTCCTGAGGCCGTGAGACAAGCTCCCAGTGAGGGGGCAGTTGACGAGTCTTCCCGGGCTACAAAGAAGGCGAAAAGAAACCGTCAAGAGAGGGAGAGAAAGGCTCGAAAGAAGAAAGAGAACCAGACCAATACCCTTCCTTCTGAGCCTCATGAAAAACTTGCCGAGCCGCACAACCTAGAAAGAGACCCAACAGAAAATCCACAAATCACCATTCCCTCATCTGCGTCTCCTCTCACTATTCAAACGTCAACAACCGCACCCACCACCGGCAGAGCTTCACGTCCTTTGATGACCCCAGCAGTCCCCTTCAGCCTTCAGTTTCCAAAGAAAAGCTCAGTCATCATGCAGCCCGTCGCCCATGACACGCAGCGCACAGCTACTGAGCGAAACAGCCACAGTCCGGAGTTGCAGATCCGTGTTCTAACACCTGAGAGCTCAAAATCTGCTGCTCAAATCACTTCCACAGATACTCAAGACAAAGAAACTGCTGAATCTGACATGAAGGCAAGAACCTCACCAGCAGCATTTCCTCAAGAGACACAACAAAATATTTCAGACTCAGCTCCTGAAGAGATTTCAGCTTTTCCTGCTCAAATCACGACTGTAGACACTGAAGAAACAGAGGTTGCTCATGCTGGTACAGAAATGGCGGGAAACACATCACTGGCATCTCCTAAAGATCAACCACAAAACATCTCAGCTTCACCACCTGCAGAGAGCCCAGCTTCTCCTACTGAAGTCACGACCACCGACATCGAGAAAGCAGAGACTGCTCACGCAGGCACGGAAATGGCAGAAGAACAGTCACTGGCATCTACTGAAGATCAAAAGCAAACCCTTCCAGCTTCATCTACCGCGGAGAGCTCAGAATCTGCCGACGACCCAACTGCGCTCGCCTCACTCTCTCTTCACCCAGCACAAACTGAAAGCCCTCTAAGCGGTCCATCTGACGAGTCAAGTGTCACTCATGCACATCCGGGTCTTCTGGCTCCAGCGCAAGATGCAGCACAAGCTCCTACCCAACCATGCCTCGTCCAATTCGACACATACGAATGGCCTTGCCGTAACCACGAATGTCGCAAACTCACCAGCCCTTTTGACGGTTCAACGGTCATCTGCCCTCGCTGCGGCCCATACTCCAAGATTCGCTATTGTAGCAAGAAGTGCCTCTTCGACGACGTCCTCATGCACTGGGGCGTAGATTGCGGACAGTACACCCTCGCTCAGCGAGCTGACCCCCTAACCATCCACCCTCGCCAAGTCAGCATCCACCCATTCATCCCGAGCCTCACCCACCACGACCGTCCCGAGCGACACCGCCAACTGATCAGACACTCCGTCGACACCACCACGGCCGACTACTTCATCTTCTCCGACTGGGTCGACTGGCGTTCTGACGGCTTCCCTGGCGACTGGCCAGCCAGCAAGCACGCCTCCGGCACCGTCCTCGTCGCCCTCAACTTCACCCCCAACGGCTCCTCCGTCTCCAATCGCAACTTCTTCACCCGCCTCGTCCGCATCTGCTTCCTCGTCGGCGGCATCCGCACCGACATGACATATTACCTCTTCAAGATGATCCGTGGGAGGTTGAACGAGCTGGGTCTGGCGTCTGAAGACGTCAAGAACTGCCTAGTTTGGCAGTTCAAACATGAATTTGCGTACGGGGGGGGATTCGCGGAGTTGTTGGAGGACGAGAGCGCTGTCAACTGGCCCATTGTGGCAGGACAGATTGTACAACTTGAGGCTCAATATAGGAGCTTCTTGTTTGGGGGTGCCGGCTTGGGGCCGGAATGGACCAATCAGGTCTAGGGGGGGTTGTTTCGGGTGCTTGCTGCTTTGGGAAGGGGAGTGTGGGGGAGTAGCTTTAGGAAAGTGCCCAGTAGAGGCGTCAGAATAGGCAATCAAATTGGATTGAAAAATCTGTGCACATTTTGGTGATCAGATGACGTGGGCTTGAGAAGAGCACCACCAGTATTTGGAAAGTGGAATTTCAAAAAAAATGAGATTTTCCTTTGCGTATTTCGACAGCACGAGGAGGGCACCAGTACAATGAGATATCTCAATAAAACTTTGAATCTGAATTTGATCTTTTTCAGCATCATCAAGAGGGCACCAACATTCTGAGAAGAAAAGTAAATCGAAATATCAATCTAATTTATCCAGTATTAAAAGAAAGACAGCCACATTCGAAGAGGCAGCTTAAAGAACCGAATTTCATTCTTTTTGCAGATGTTGTCAGAAAGAACATCAGCGCCCCCCCGAAGAAGCAATTCTTTAGAAAAATTGAAATTTCAGCAATTTTTTGGAAATCTCAATCTAACTCTTTTTAGTGCCTCCAGAATAGAGCCAATCTCTCTTTGAAGATAGCGACTCTAGAAAGTCGAAACTTCTGATTCACTTCTTCTAATAACACCGTGAGGAGGACACCAATGGCCTAAAACATTTGGATCACACTTTCTGACACTCAGTACTCTCAAGAGGGCATCAGGGTTCTGAAACGTCAAATCTGAACCTCGAAATTTCTCAGAAAGTGGGTTTCAAGGTCATGAGGAGGTCACCAGGATCTTGAAAAGGCAACCGCAAATATGTTGTAGGTCCTCCTTGGCGGCTTACTCAGCACAGGCCTATTTCCTTCTTCCTTGCTAGTTTGCGTAGATAGCTTCTTCCTTCATACACTCATTCATCAAAATATCAGTTGCCCATTCTGCAGCAGAACGTACTATGATTCATGTTCTGGTGGCCTATTCTCCCAGCACGTATGCTTACCCTTGCCGTCTGATCTACTGGACGACACGATCCGCTACTACATCAGGGGAAATGCCAGTTCACGATGGGTCCAAGACTCAAAGGGATTCTCCATGTGCCACAGAGCTGTTGAAGAGCCCGGCGAAGGAAGGAAAAGGCGTCAGACTGCGAGGCAGCTCGAGATCAAGAACATCCTTGCGGTTCCACAGATATCCCTCGCATTTGAATGCGAGTGAACCAACTCAAACTCACTCTTCATTTTGAGCTGTCCAGGAGTTTACCAGTGTGAAGGGTCCGCCAACATAGGTTGGGAAAGCAGTTGGTATGATGTTGAGTATGGAAGAGAAGGCGACTTTGTAGTGTCCGTTGGCAAGAGCCTTTTGAGAGACTTCAATAGGTGATGCAATGGGGTAGGACAGTAGCACTGTCTACAAAGCAATCCCGTGGGTACCGTGCATAACAAAGAACGGTCCTACAGAGCGACGGTTGAGATTTATTGCGGACATGAAGTGGATGCGAACCTGGAAGCCAACAGAGTTGATACGAACAAAGACGACTATATCCACAAGTCGCTTTGTGGGCATCGAACCCGATATGTGTCGCATCAATTCAACGAACATGCCCAGTTTGGTTTCTTTGACCTGGAGTCGAGCTGTTTGTGGTCGCATTTTGAGGCCCAACGATTGGCGGCAAAGTGTTCGCTATCGAGAGTCCATTCGATGGGTGTCCGAGAGAGACGGAACATAGTAATATGATGAAGCTGATAATGACCATGATTTTCCGAATGATGAAGAAGTTTTCGCTCAGCCAGGGCATGCTGCGATATCTTGTTCAGCTGACAGGTGCAAGGATTCTGGAAACACTGCCCGTGCACGCTGCTCGCCACCGCCAGTTTCCCTGGAAATATCATCCAGATGAAGAACACCTCCTTGTCGCTAATCTCGTCCAAGAGCCCTAGAGATTCCCACGTAATTGGTCGCCTCTTAGGATCTGTGACGAAGAGTGACAATCCGACGGGTAGGAAGCGCCCCCTGAAAAGCCCCTTCAACGCCAAGCTTTGGGGAGCTTCCGTTGCGGCAGATGGACATGCTCGAAAGAGATCATAGATCATAACGCGGAAGAGTATCTCGGCCAGCGAACAAAGCAACCCCCAATAAGAGGGCTGTTGTTGTGAAGAGACGACAAGGCGAGACGGTCACGCCTCGGCTGAGAAAGGTGGGAACAAACCCAGTTCGGGGTATCGGTCGGGACATTGGTTTGGCAGGACCTTCACTCTCGACGCTGCGAAGAAGGTGTTGAGAAAGTCTTAAGCGGCTTACATGGTCAGGTTGAGGACAGATCCGCCAACCTCTTTCAGCATCGCGCACGTACATACATCCCTTGTGTCACTGAATTGGGAACACAAGGGATTTTATCTTCTATATACAACAACTAAGCATCTACACGCTTTATGAAATAGTTAGCATAGGTAACACTTCTCGGAACCATGTAGTTCTAATTGTACCTGTTCATTGAGATCGATGATATCACTATTTTTCAAGAAGTTGTTGCTGTTGATTGAACGCCTGCGGAGTTGGTACCCGGAACGAGCCGTAGTACAGCCACCGGTGCTTCCTTCACAGCGTATTCATCGTTCAAGACATGAACTATCTGCGGCCTCCCCTCTTACCACCACCACCAGGAAAGAGAGATGATCCCGTATCTACAGCCTTCATCACCAAGTTTGACACCGCATTTCTAGCATCTTGTTGTGCGCTTTCCCACGCCTTTTGTCTTATGAGCTCTTCTTTTATCTCCTGTCCCGTTTGCCGGTTTCGGTCTGCTCTTCCTCGTGCATCCTTTTGAGCTAGGGCCCGATTCTCCGCATCCAGCTGGCTACGCACTGCTTTTTCGACTGGACCATCCATCCGTTGATTTGCGTTACTGAAATTGTGTTTGAGTCTACATCCCTCCGAATTTAAGTGATGATTTGGTAAATTGCGACCTCCCCCCTTATCACCACCACTATCAAAGTTAGGTGATCTCTTACCGACGGCCTCCATCGCTGAGTCTAATACCCGTAGACCGAGAGTCCTCGTCTGTCGACTTCTATGCTCTTCGTCCCTCCACCGTCGCTCTTGTATTCTTGGGTCTTCACCACTTTGTTGTGTATACTCTGGAGCTGAGGCCTGATCCTCCATTTCTCGCTGCTTAGCACTTGCATCATCGACTTGACAGTTTATTTCTTGATTTGTGATACTATAATTAGAGTGAGGATTTCGTAGATTGGAAGAAGATCTTTCTAATGATAAAATTTGAGCATGATTTGGAGCATTTTGTTGCTATGCTAGGGACTAACCGTCACTAAGAGACATGTTTGTTTTGTTGACTTTGAAAAGATATAAAGCTCTACGAAGAGTCAGTATCTAAAGTATATTTGAGAGTGTTTTACAGTTGTAGTAGTAACAGTAAAGTTGATGTTGTTGAGAACAGGTAGAAGCATTAGAGGGAGAATAGATTGGATCAATGAAATCAAAGTCGGTTGATTGGTTGATTGAATGATATTGTAGTTATTATGGCCCTTCTTGTTGAAGGATGGACAGGAGGGACCAATATATAGACAATGCAGGCGCATGTGTTTGATTATCGCAAGAAATCTGTAAGGATTTGATTCATTGGCATCGTACTCGATCATGCATCAGTAACAGTTTCAGTTCCGTTTTGACCTCAGCATGTTCCAAAGACAGAATGATCCTGTCGAGCAAATCGCTAGAATAAGCTAGAAATGCTTGTAGGATCGAATTGAATTGATAGAATCAACTACCTAGAAACTGTCTATAACTGCTCTTGAAATGGAGCTAGACATGAAGAAAATGAGGCCCAAAAGTGATGAATGAGTGTATGTAGGAGGAAGCTATGTACGCAAACTAGCAAGGAAGAGGAAACTAGGCGTATGCTGAGTAAGCCGCCCAGGAAACAAAAAGGGGGCCGGCAATTGGCTCAAACAGGCCGATGGAGAGCCTGAGGCGCAGGCTGAGGCGCAGGCTGTTCGAGTAGGCCGGACGGATCTACAATGGCTGCCCTGACACACAAGACAATCAAATCAGCTTCAACTATCAAAGTCTCTTCCTTAACTAAACCACTTTCCTTCCCTGCAATTCTGCACAGTGTGCTGGAAGAAACGCAGAGCATGGAAGACACTGGAGGATCAAAGACATTCAACTCGACTGGGACCTTGGTACCGAGGACTCGGAAGAGGACAGTGACACCAGAGGCAAATCTGCATCGGCACTATGCACCAAGCGACATTCTACCTTGATTGGAAGCAGACTCGTAGGGACACAATTCGCTCAAATGTGGTTACTTCGACGAGCGGTGGTGAAATCAGCTGGTTTGCTGTTCTAAGGATGTGAAAGTATTGGGGATCTATCTGAAGACCTAGAGCTTGATCTTGCGGACGACATCGGGTCCCTGAAACCCCAAACAGATTCTGCATGGGGTACCCCAGTCAGACGAGGGCATCGGGATGTTGTTGGCAGATTCTCACGGGCTCCGCGCATTGTGAATCAGGACCAGATCTCACATCACAGAAAAAAAGACTGGCAAATGAGTCTAAATCTGGCGCAGCTCACGTGCATTCACAAGAGGAGTTGCTTGCAGAACTCAGCTTGTGGCACAATTCTCAGTCAGGCAAATCATGAAACCTGTCGTGGGCTAGCAAGGCGAATTTCGGCACAGAGATTCCGCACCGATTGCAGACTTGCATGATTTCTTCAGCCTCTTCATCACTTTCCCACGAAGCAGGATCTGTGGCGTGAGAGTCAGATCCGATATCAACGGCATCGTCCAAGCCGCCCTTCTTGGCTTCGTGCATGTCCGGAGCAACGTCTACATCCGCAATTTTCCACTCCTTCAGCACATCATCTTGCTTCCTGAACATCCTTGATATATCTCTTCCATCACTGTCTCTCGTATCGGCCGCGGTCTCCGCCATGTTAGTCACGGCCACATTTACCAGGCTTAAATTCCAGCCTGATCTTTCCGGGTGCAACTTCTTGAAGACTGGGACCAGGGCATCTTGTACCAGCCGTTCAGCCAGTGCGTGATAATTCTCGGTCAAGCTAAAAGCGAAGGTCGGCATTGGTATGGATCGTGAGATGCGGTTGAATGACCTTGGGCGGGTGCCATCAGGATAGAGCGCTGGTCTTGGTCGTGTCGAGAGCCTTAATGTCCGAGGGTGAACAAGCCACTTTCTTCTTGGTGGACCTTGCTCAGAAGCGACTCCGTCATCGCCATCATCTTCCAACAGGTCGAGATGCATTCTTCTGATCAGGCTAGTGGACAGCATGATGAGCTCCTTTTTCACCTCTCCCAGAGTGTCCAGGCGGGTGTAGCTGTCTTCAATACTGATTTGTGACGGCACCTTCTTGGCTTGGCTGACTTCGGCGTTATCCACGCCATGGAGCAAACCCCAGATCTTGCCGCCGATGCCCTTCTGAGAGCCAGGACCACTCAAAATATCCTCCAGCATTGCAGGACCTATGCCGGGAAATGCGCGCACGTCTTTGACTGTCACCACTTCCTGAGTACCTCCATATACCAAACCATCATCAAAGGCTGGTTGTCGACCAAGAATCTGAGCCCGGATCTTCTGAGACAGCTTAAAGCCTATGGCTGGGACTTTGCCGATGTCGTAAGCATCCATGAAAGCCGTAACATTGGACCCTGAAACTGAATTTGAATCATAAGGTGGAATCAATGTGGTCTGACTCTTCGGCTTGTGAAGATTGCCGACGAGCTTTGACAGAAGTTTATTGGTCGAGATGCCTACAGTAGCCGTATACCCCTTCTCCCCTTCCAGCTCATGCCGCAGATATCGTGCCAGATGCGAGCCGAGCACGAGTCGCTGGTAGAGCAGAGTGCCATGGTCTGCAGCTGCATAATTTTTATTGGGGTATGTAGGCCCAAAAGGTTCAGATGCATCGTACGGAAAGCCAATCGTTGGATCGTTTCGATCTAGGCAGAAAAAGGAAGGGGTCAGATCATTGTGGTTCAAGAGACCTAGATTATAGTCGACCATATCAGTGCAGTCCAAAAACACCTATGCACATATGATTAGCCAATCAAGATTCTGAGACTGACACCAACTCACTTCGTCGAAACCCAGCCTCTCGGCTCGCCCGCTCCATATCGATTTCCACAGAAAACTGTACAACTCCTTCGAAGCGTTGCGAAATCTTGTGAGATCCTCTCCCAGGACAATCACTACCTCTGGACAAATCTTTTTGGCCTCTGTGATGAGTGAGAGTTTGTGTAAGCCTCTTCTTCGAGCCTCGTAATTGCACGTCACCACGATCTGCTTTTGCTGCACTGCCAGGGGTTGAGTCTTCAGAGCAGGATTCTCAGCCTCAAACACAGAAGCATAAAAACAGTCGTAGTCCTGATCGTTCTCTCAGCAGCCGCGTTGCGCCGATCGTGGGCCGGGTCTTACAAAGTGAACGATTATTCGGCTATCGTTCCTCGTCAACGCTGAAGCTCTGTCCATCTCATCATATGTTTCATTTCGTTTCGAGTATTCGCAGCAGCCGTAAGCGTGTCATTACGTGGTCAGTGGTACATAATCTCGACAATAGTTGTGCGGCACAAGGTGTGGCAAACTGCGGCTGGCGACCTCGGGCGAAACATCGACGAAACAACTGCGGGCATCATTTTCCAAGCATTTCCCAAGCTGTTCAGGGTTGGGAGCCAATATCTTACGATTCGTGTCGTGACACTCCGTTGAACGCTCTGTTGAGATTCATGGAGCTGGTTCGATGCCTGGAGGTTTTCATGCCAGGAGTTCTAGAAGGCCGGGATCATCGAATCGGTCGCTGGTCAGGAATGGAATGTGGCCACTGGGAATCTTAATTTAGCATCCCAGGCACGCCACCACCCCAGCGCTTATCATACCATCCCACAAGCTCCACACCAGATCCATGCGTCGCAGGCTTGCCATCGCCTAACAATGAGCAGACCCCCTAGGTCGAGGAGGAGCTCACAGGGCAACGGCTGATTCAAGCCGAAGGACATGATCGTCCTGATTTGGAGGTTAAGGGGCGATCGGCAAAACATGCTCCGCCGTTCAGCTTCGTTTCAACATTCACGTCAAAAAAGGCATACGCATCTACTTATTCTCCCCTGTGTCCCCTTCCGTCAATGGCTTGTATGGTTGCCAACAACTCGAAAGCTATTGATCTATCTCCAGATCTGTACCACAATCATTCGTTGCTACGGCGCAGCCAACTACACTCTTTCCGTCGATCTGACAAGCATTCTGCTGATCTTGTCGCATCCGCCGATTCCCGCCCATCCTTATATTCATCCCCCACCACAGCCCGGAGTGCGCGCTGATCGTTCCTGATAATCAGTCTGGGGGAAATATTCGTACACTCGCTGTCGTCATCACTGCAAACAAAGCTATAATTGGCTTGGGGGTGTGTTGCTTTGAAGATAGATCTTATCACGCTCGCTGTTCAGGATGCTCGCCTTGCCTTTGACTCCGACAAGTCCGCAAGTACTCCTCGAATTTGACTGCGCCCCCACGCGCGCCACTCTCTCCTCGAAGATGGTCGTACCGTCGTACGAGCGCCCCTCATCCCCGTCAGTCTTCACAACTACAGCCATGGCACAGTCGAGACCGCAGGCTGCTTCTCAGAAACGACCAAAGCTCTCACTCCAGACCTCTTCCCTCCCTATCACATTCGGTAAATCGTCCACCGCACTAGCAATCGCAGCCTCCGCGGTACCTACTGCCTCTCCAACCGTGGTCAACACCTTCAACAATGCCTACGATATGCCACATCGCTTCTCTCCGGCTGGCGCCTCTCCAACAGGTACCAGATCTGCTCGCCCTACTTCGCGCCTCGTCTCCCCATTTGCCTCGAGCAAGGATGATCGACCGTACCAAGTCTCACTGGGGCTGAAAAGTATACTGCGCAACAGCCCCATACCTTCCGGCCTCAGAAGATCATCATTATGCCCAGCGGGCGAGAGTCCACGCACAGGTCGAAGAGCACTCTTTCCCCCCGAAAAGAGGGTCACATTCCGTGTCGCAGTAGAAGAGGAAATACAGACAACCACATACATCGCTAAGCACTCCGACCTGCCATCAGATGAAGAAGACTCAGATTCAGACGAGCGCTCTGAGCTCTCGTTATCGTCGTCTGATGAATCAGACGCCGACGAGACCCAAGCAAATACGGATGAACAAACCACACAGCTAAGAAAAAAGCGAAAAGCCGGGAGCGATCGTCAAATACGAGCCGCAGCCATTAGAGACTGTGTAGCCAACGTTGAAAGGATACAGAAGCGCCTGAAGCCGACCTTCGAGATGCGGAGGAAGCGCAGAAGGCGGCATTGGGAGTGGACTTTGGAGCCGCCGAAGGAGACATCACCGCAGACAGATACTAGGCCGCAGGTCGAGAGGTCAGCGCTCTCGCCTTCCCAGATACCGCTACCGCTATCAGGTACGCTCGACCACGATGAGGCTTTGCTTTCACCATTCAAGGTGCCCATGCCGTCGTCCGCCACTCTGCCACCTTCCGAGGAGGATAAGAGCGGCTGTCCGTTACCTTCGCCATCACAAACACCTTTGCCCTCGTCCGCGACCCTTCCGTCACCGGCTTCATCGCCTGTGAGCAGAAAAGCACGGGAAGAGTCGACAAAGATCGCAGCGGAGGCTTCTCGCACGAAAAGATAGTAAAGCCCGGGGCATTCATATATAGCAAGACATATCTACCCATACTCTAATGTATATTTATTGGAATCATCCATTTCACGTAGCAGCGCTTTTCTCGTCCCACTCCCAGTGACCCCACGCTCTTCCCCCTACCTCCTCCTACCCACTCCCTACGTAATATACCAACTCAGGCCCCTCAACCTCTCCTTCGCCGTCTCCAACACCTCATCCTCCTTGCAAACAGCAAACCGCATCCAGTCCTCCGCCAACCCGGCCCTCTCCTGCGTATAAAACTCCGTCGGCGGAATCGCCGCCACCCCCAACTCCATGATCATGAACCAAGCCATCTTGAAGTCTCGAGGCCGATGTCTCACCTGCTCCGGGAAATCATAGCCATCAGGCAACTTGACCTTGGCGAGATTCGCGAGCACGAAATAGCCCCCCTCCGGTTGCGAGTAGGGGAGGTGGAGTTCGTCGAAGACCTCGCACAAGCGGGCGACTTTGCCGCGCATCTCGGTGACGGAGTCGGACCAGAAGTTGTGGGCGTCGGCTTGCTCGAAGCCGACGGCCGCTGCTTCCTGCAGGGGGGAGACGGAGGAGTAGCAGATGCGCGTGTGGGCCGCCGCGACGTATTTGATCAGTTCGGGGGGCCCGATCAGGTAGCCGACGCGCCAGCCGGTGGCGTAGAAGTTCTTGCCTGCGCTCCCGACGGTTAGGGTTATTTTTGCGAGGTCGGCGGAGAGGGTGGCGATGCGGGTGAAGGGGACGTAGTAGAGGCGGTCGTAGACTTCGTCGGAGAGGATGAGGATGCGGTGTTTGAGGCAGAGGGAGCCGATGGTGGTGAGTTCGGATTTGGAGAAGACTTTGCCGACGGGGTTGTGGGGGGTGTTGAGGACGATCATTTTGGTTTGGGGGGTTATGGCGGCTTCGAGTTCGGAGAAGTCGATCGTCCAGTTGGCGGCGGAGGAGGTGCGGGTTGCGCCGTCGGCGGGAGGGTGGAGCGGAACGTATTTTATGACGCCGCCAGCCATTTCGATGTTGGAGAGATATTGGTCGAAGAAGGGTTCGAAGATGATGACTTCGTCCCCGGGTTCGATGAAGCCCATGAACGCACTGAGCATGCCTGGGCAACGGATGGTATGTTAGGTTCACGGCGGAAAGACGAAATGAAGGTCTTGGCATTCAGGGGGGATGAGGAGGTCGCCTTGGTGCTCATTGAGGTTCGTACCGAAGTGGAAAAGCACTCACCTTCATTGGCACCAGTTGTGATCGTGACTTCGGTTTCGGGGTCAAGTGTTCTTCCGAAGAATGGTGAGTAGGCATCCGCAATGGCCTTCTTCAATCGAGGTCGTCCCTGATCACCACGTCATTTGGTCCTAGCGGCTGGAACAGTTTTGGTCAAGAGACCTACTTTGGTGGGAGAATACTGATTGCATTCAACTCTATTCAGAGCATCTTTGGCAGCATCTATGACGAACTGGGGAGGATTATAGCCACTATGGTACTACAAGTCAGTTCAGGCGCAGCGAGAAGGAGAAGGGGGAAAAGATCGGAAATATCAGGAAGAGCATACTCACAAGAAACCTTGACCCATATTGACACTTAAGAATGGAAGGATTAGTTTCCAGATAGTCGTGCCTCGCAGTACTAGACTCACATCGGCTGAACTGGTGACGCAGCAGCAGCTTCATTCACAATAGACCTACAAACATCAGTGCGTGCCATACTACTTCCGCGAAGAGATGGTCACCAGACGTCCTGCTTCTGCCCTGCAACCCTTTTTGCAGGTGCAAACTTCTCCTCCAGTCCAGCGGTGGAAGCCATAGTCCTGGTTGTGGCGAATGGGAGTCTGGAACTATGGCGGCCAGTCCTGCACAGAATTTGTGACGAGGGAGTATGAGTGATCACTCTGGCAAATGAAGGCTTACAGCACGATATCATGGAGTGACGTGAAACCAATTTGATTGGCTCAATAGCCTGAGTCGCAAGTTCATGCCCTCCGTGGTGAGGATTTGTTAGTGAAGTGACAAGATTGATTGCTACGGGTTTTCGGAAGGCAAGCTGAGGAACTTGGAGTTTGGTTCAGCTTCCGATCCTGTCTTTGCTCTTGGCCTCAATCCTGCCGACCACCTCGCTATTGTCCATTGGATGGGGTTCAAGCCTCGTCCTTCATCTTCACACCCGCGCACGCGACGCAGTAGCAGGATCAAGAGAGGATAGAATTCGTGAATGTTATTTACCGAAATGGCGAGGTTTGGAGGGGCGGGTCAGTACATATCCATTGGCCAGGCTGGTCAACGGTTATGCCAGTACGGCCATGAAGGTGTAATGACTTAGGCCTAACTGAAGGTTTAATCCAGTCTGCATGAGAACGTGTCAGAAATATTGTGTCAGTGCGCCGATTCGTGGCGGCGATCCTTGTGGTTCAACAGAATATGTAGCTAAGATATCAGTCATACGATGAAATCTCGTCGTTGTCTACGCCTTCTGTCGAAGCGACTGTCAAAAAGGACGGGTTTACTATCGTATTATCTTGGTCTGGATGCGACAAATAGCTGCTATTCACTCACAGCACCCAACGCACAACTTTCTCTCATGCTTGGCCAGATTTTGGAGATCAGGAACGCGTCGAGGTATCTCCTCACAAGCTTTTCCCTGCACGCGTGAGCATAGTCTTCGCTACGACAGCTCGGAGGAAGAGGACTTGAGGAAGAGAATTCCGCGATGAAGAGCGCCAGAAACCGACGCCATGATTGCCTGTCCCATATGCGGGCAGTCAGTCAAGCAGGCCCAGATCAATGCCCACCTCGACTCCAACTGCCTCGAACACATTGATTCTTCTGGGAATACAGCGAACGATTCCTCCCAGCGAGACACATCTTTTTCTGGGTTTTTTCAAACTCCAGTTGCAAAGCACGCCTCATCACAAGACTACGCGAGATCCGAGTCCAAGCCTACTCCAGGCGAAGCACGATCTGTACTAGCAAAACGTCCTTTCGCAGAGAATGGTCATCCCAAGGGTTCAATCCAGAATGGCAATGCAGAACCTGATAGCGCACACATCGAACCTTTAGTCAAGAGAACAAAGACCACAAACGCATTCCAGAAGGCTGCGCCGCTAGCTGAGCGGATGCGCCCACGCACTCTTGATGATGTTTATGGTCAGGACCTGGTTGGTCCTTCCGGAGTACTCCGTGGCCTGATCGAGCATGATAGGGTGCCTAGCGTGATTCTCTGGGGTGGTCCGGGAACTGGCAAAACAACCATAGCCAGAGTTATTGCGAGTATGGTAGACAGTCGCTTTGTGGAGATCAACAGTACAAGTTCAGGAGTGGCAGAATGCAAGAAGCTCTTCGGAGAGGCCAAAAGCGAGCTGGGGTTGACTGGCCGAAAGACAATCATCTTCTGCGATGAGATCCACAGATTCTCCAAATCACAGCAAGATGTCTTCCTCGGTCCAGTGGAGAGCGGACAAATCACACTAATAGGAGCAACGACCGAGAATCCATCCTTTAAGGTCCAAAATGCTCTGCTCTCAAGGTGTCGAACTTTTACGCTGCAGAAGCTGACAGATAGCAACATCTGCGACATTCTGAATCGAGCTCTAAAGGTGGAGGGTCCCAACTATAGCCCGTCAGCTCTCGTGGATGACGAGCTCGTCAGATATCTTGCAGCGTTCGCAGATGGAGATGCTCGGACCGCGCTTAATCTCCTTGAGCTAGCGATGGAGCTGTCGAAACGGAAAGACATGACCACAGACGACCTGAAGAAGTCTTTGACCAAAACCCTTGTTTACGACCGAGCAGGCGATCAACATTATGATACCATCTCAGCCTTTCACAAATCAATCAGGGGTGGCGATGCAGATGCAGCTTTATACTACTTGGCTCGAATGCTGCAGTCTGGGGAGGATGCCTTGTACATTGCTCGCCGATTGATAGTGGTAGCATCAGAAGACATCGGGCTCGCTGACAACAGTATGCTGTCATTGTCCACAGCTGCATACACTGCAGCTGAGAAAGTAGGCATGCCAGAAGCACGTATCAACCTTGCCCATGCCACTGTTGCTATGGCGCTCTCCAAAAAAAGCACCAGGGCATACAGGGGCCTTTCGAATGCGAATGCCGCCTTACGAGAGCCTGGCATCGCTGGACTTCCAATCCCCATCCATTTACGTAATGCTCCTACCAGACTGATGAAAGAGCTGGGCTATGGAAAGGAATACAAGTACAATCCAAACTATGTTGACGGGAGAGTATGGCAGGACTATCTCCCAGAACCATTGCGCGGCCGCCGCTTTCTTGAAGAAGCTGACCTTGGGGATCAATATGATCCTGATCTTTGTGAAGATTGAAGAATTGCCTTTTCTTTTGAGAGAATCTTGAGAAATTTGCGCCTCCCGGAATATGCCTTCACACCTAAAGGGGGCGCTGGGTTGGGAAGGCGCTTGTTCACAGTGTGTCGACGCAGGTAAAGTGATGAATGAGTGTATATAGGAGGAAGCCATCTACGCAAACTAGCAAGGAAGAAGAAAATAGGCATATGCTGAGTAAGCTGCCAAGGAGGACCTACAGCATAAAGTGGTGTGGGTGACGCCAAGCCTTCTCGACCATTTCTTGATCCATGATGCTGTCAACACTTGCTCCAACACCAAACCAACAGCAATGCGACGATGTGAAGAGATTGTTCTCAAGCTCTGGTCAAAAGCTCAAAAGATATGATGCAGGTCAAGTCGGAATGTAGATTTTTGATACTGGGTGCTGGCTGGACATCAACCTTCCTCATTCCGCTCCTCCAAGACGAGAAGGTAGAGTATGCGGCCACGTCCACCACTGGCAGGTCCGGCACGATCAAATTCATCTTTGAGCCTGATGCTGTGGAGTCAACTGCGTTCAGAGTTCTCCCGGAGACCACGACGATTCTCATCACCTTTCCGCTCAGAGGTGTTGGCCAGAGCAGAAAGCTCGTAGACTTCTACCACCGAACGCATTCATCGAAGCCTCATTACATCGTACTAGGATCTACAGGGATTTGGCAGGCAGAAGGCCAAGCATCGTGGCTGGACCGCCACTCACCATACGACACGAAGAACGAACGAGCGACGGCGGAAGATGAGATCATGCAGAGCGGAGGATGTGTCTTGAATCTCTCTGGTCTTTGGGGTGGACCGCGTTCAGCACAGAGATTCGTAAGGCGAGCGGCGTCAACCAAATCCAAGCTCAAAAGCAAACGTTCCTTGCATCTGATTCATGGAAGGGACGTCTCTCGAGCGATCTATGCTGTTCACAAGGATTGGCCAGGACCCAGTAGGTGGATATTGACCGATCAGTTTGTCTACGACTGGTGGGCGCTTCTTGCACAATGGGGGTCTGAAGGAGCGGACGAATTGGGAGAGGATGCTACCGGAGAGCCGTTGAAGTGGGTGAGGGAACTGATGGACGAGGAGGGCGTAAAGGCACTTCCAAGGTCAACGGAGACACTGGGCAAGGCCTATGATTCAAGGGAGTTCTGGAACAGATTCAACCTGAGCCCCGTCAGAGCGGGGCTTTGATTGCTGTCTGGCGACAATATGGTCCAAGTTGAATGAATGGGCGCCGATTGACGCGAACGATACGAAAAGCATGGAGGCCACAGACCTAGCACGGCTGCTAGCTCCAGCACGTCAAGAAGTTTTGATGGCATTCAGAACAAGCCCAATTGAATCAAGAGCTCCAGAGTAATTTTGGACCGAAAGAGTACTCCCACCTGGAGGACACTTCACCTCGCCGATTGAAGCATTCTCCAATCTTACCGTGGACGAGGGTTCAGTCCTTCTCGATGGGGCCGTTCACGAAGTCGAGCCTGGTGCAATAGTCATAATTACAACGGAGCTTGATCCGGATGCTGATGTGGAGAGAAGTGGGCGGCTCAATTTTGAGACTGGGAGCTGCTTCGGGTGGTGGACGCTGCGTAAAAACAGAATCCATGGTGAACCGCTGGTAGACGGTGACACATCAGCTCACGAAAGATCTCTTGACTCTTTGAAGTGGAGAAGGCATTCGAAGAGATTGTGAATGCCCTCAAACATGAACTCACATACAATACTAGTCACTTCAAACAGCCACCTGGCTTGTCATTGACCGTTCACGGTGGCCCAAGATTTGAATTCATCAATGTGCTTATCTGTGCGTTTGGATATCGACGAGACGACTATCACTCCTCACAAGCGCCGCCGAGAAGGTAAGAAAGCAGGCCTGGCGATCGGCTGCTCACTCCATCCACCAACTTTTCCGGCCATCTGGTGGATCAGCAGGCAGCACGGTTGGGCTGACCAATAGAGTATCTTTAGCGAAGAGCTGTGGCTTGTCAATCGGCATGGCCACATCCAAATCTCGAGGAGACATCTGTCAATCCTGGATCTTCCGGAGCAGAGCACGACTGTATTCCTCGTACGAGTAGTCAAGTAGTGTCTATCCTCCACTCCGTCTGATGGTCTGCGTGGTCGCAGTGCAACGCGGCAGCGTGTTGTGCATCTTGTGCCGCGAGTCATCCTGCAAGATGCTCTGGATTGGCTGGGAGACGGCAGAAGCAACCTCTGACAGTAAACAGTTTCATCAACACAATTCCTCCATGCTGTCTACTAAGCGTCTCTCGTTCGAGTCAAGTAGCATTGACGAGCACGCTCGCTCGGCCCAAGTCAGTATCCTCACACTGACACCCGTTCGTTTCTCTCACTCATATAAGTACGAGATATCCAATTGCAGTGGTGGCGGAAGCCAAGTACCAAGCCTTGTTCTGTTGGAAGATTACGCACGCAATGGCCGCTTGATCGGCGAGGCTGTCGGATCCTCCTCCCACCCCTCTACTTCATCCTGGGGAGGCGCACTGCTTCTCGAAGCCTACAGTGTCGTTCTTCGTTCTTCGTTCTCCGTTCTTCATTCTTCATTCTTCTTTACACCCTTTTGGACGCTGGTCTGTTGGTGAAAGGCCCAACCGCCTCGCCAATTATTGCATCCGCTGCATTCGCTGCGATTTCTTCTTGAAACCGCAGCCTCCGCATCTTCAAACACCCGTTCTCACAGTCGATTGAGGGCTCGCCCGGTTCTTCTCTGAAGACGATAGACAATCTAAGTCAAGGCAAACCCGCGTGGCCTGTAACAACAATCACTACTTTTCGGCGCTATGCGCCTTTTTCGACGTCTGGTCTCGCTTGCTGCAAGTACACTCTTCTTCGCCGGACGAATCGACGGTAAGACGAGGATACTTCCACCAAATATTGAGCATGCTGACATGATCACAGCCCATTCACAATCAAGAAATGCTTTAAACTATATCACTTTGATCGAGAACCCTCGAATACAAACACCTTCACACCGAGTCCACGCCTTCTCTTCGTTCGACCTCACTTTCGACCTGCATAAAACTTCGCAACGAATAAAATTCTCGTTAGAACCTAATCATGACATACTTGGAGAAGACTCTCATGTCGAGTACTTAGATATAGACGGTAACGTCAGACATTCGGAACGAATCAATCGGCAGGAGCACAAGGTGTTTCAAGGAAAGGCATGGCTACTTGGAAACGATGGGTATTGGGAAAATGTTGGCTGGTCGAGGATAATGGTCAGAAGGGATGGAGTTCGTCCCTTGTTTGAGGGCGCCTTCTCGGTTCTAGGAGATCATCACCACGTCCAGCTTCGCTCATCCTACATGCGAACCAAACATATCCTGGATCCAATTTTGGAAGATTCTGACGATGAGTATATGGCTTGTTTCCGCGACTCTGATGTTGGGCGACAGCCGCAGACAGAGCTCAGACGGAGGAACAACGATCGTTCATGCATGGCCGACGAGCTACCATTCAATTCGGATCCTAATCACCCTGTGTTCCAGACGCCAGTGTTGAAGCGGGAAGAGGGATTTTGGGGCTCTATGCCGCTTACTTCGCTGCTAAGCAGGCGTCAGATCGATAGCTCCATTCCTGGTGGCGGCAATTCAGCTGGTACTAATCTTCGAAGCACGATTGGCAACGCTGCCGGCTGTCCCACCACTCGAAAAGTTGCGCTTGTCGGAGTAGCCACAGACTGTAGCTACACCGGATCCTTCAATTCCTCAGAAACGGTGCGTGCAAACGTAATCCAGCAGTTCAACTCAGCATCAGAGCTCTATCAGTCAACCTTCAATATTACCCTTGGCCTTCGAAATCTTACCGTCTCGGACGCCCAATGCCCAGGCACACCACCAGCCGCGGCGCCTTGGAACATCGCTTGCCCTGGACCAACAACTATCGAGGACAGGCTCAACCTATTCTCTGCCTGGAGAGGTCAACGTGGTGACAACAATGCTTACTGGACTTTGCTTTCCGGACCCAACTGCAACACCGGCGCTGAAGTTGGTTTGGCTTGGCTTGGTCAGCTTTGCAACGCCCAGGTCACATCTGGACAGGATTCTACCGGAACCAATCAAACAGTCACTGGGGCAAACGTGGTGGTAAGGACAAGTCAAGAATGGCAGGTCATCGCCCATGAGTCCGGGCATACTTTTGGAGCCGTCCACGACTGCGATGCATCTGCCTGCGCAAACAGTCAGGTTGTCAATGCGCAGCAGTGCTGTCCAATGTCCAGCAGTGGCTGCGATGCGAATGGAGCCTTCATCATGAATCCTTCTTCCTCACCAGGTGTGGGCCACTTCTCTCCTTGTACCATCGGCAACATCTGCAGCGCTCTCGGCAGAAATTCTGTAAAGAGTGACTGTTTGTCGGACAACAGAGGTGTTCAGACAATCAGTGGTAGCCAGTGCGGTAACGGCATTGTTGAAGCCGGCGAAGACTGTGATTGCGGAGGTACAGGTAGTTGTGCCGGTAATAACTGTTGCGATGCCGCTACCTGCAAGTTCAAATCTGGAGCTGTCTGCGACGACAGCAACGAGGGATGTTGTCGAAGTTGTCAATTTGCTGCATCAGGCACCGTGTGTCGTACTAGCACTGGTTCTTGCGATCCCGAGGAGACATGTTCCGGCAAGGGCGGAAACTGTCCAGCTGACAAGATAGCCAACGACGGTACCAACTGTGGCAACAATCTCCAGTGTGCCAGCGGTCAATGTACGAGCCGCAACCAACAATGCAAGACCCTGATGGCAGCATACGCTGCCAACAATGACACATATGCATGCAACTCGCAGACTTGCTCAGTCAGCTGTGCATCACCAGAGTTCGGGCCAAATGTCTGCTACTCAATGCAGCAGAACTTCCTCGACGGAACGCCCTGCGCAGGAGGAGGCAAATGCAATAACGTAAGTTTTCCTATCTTCATGCCATATCTGTCTGGAACGCTTACGGTTTGTAGGGAGCCTGTAAGGGCAGCACTCCTGGAGGTCAGATCACTTCGTGGATCAACGACAACAAAGCACTTGTCATCGGCATCTGTTCCGCTCTCGGTGGTCTGATCCTGCTTGGCCTACTTGGATGTCTGTGGAGAAGATGCAGACGTCCGGCAAAGACAAGGAAGAGGAGGTCGAGAAATGCTATCCCAGAAAATACGGGAGCATGGAATGGGCCTTACCAACCTCAGATGAACCAAAGAGGATGGGAGGGAAATTCGGGTTGGCCTCAAGGTCCACCGAGGACGAACAGCGCAAGGTATGCTTGACAAAAGGGTTGGATATTCTTGTTATATAGCATTGCGTGGCGTTAGTATATATGATGAGGCTATGAATTGACCGCCATTTATTGTTGTGAATGGTTCCGCGTCAGTGTCATCTGTGCCAAGCATTGCGCGTACGACAGACTTCTTGTGGCCAGTCTCAGGCTATCGAGTAAAGCAGGGCCACGTCGACTGCGGTCGTCAGCGGTCGTCTGCCGTGCTGCCAAAGTGCGTTTCTGAAGGGTGGTAGCGTTTGAGTCCGAGGAGTCGCAAGCCTGAGGCCCTTCTCCTGGAACCGTTCAACACTTGGCACTGGGAGGACGCGATCAGACGCGTCAAGCTCACCCCACAAGACTTCGCACAGATCTCAATGTGTGAATAAGAATTCACCTCCAGACCGTTCAATGGCATCAACATCCCAAGGCCACCCCGCCTTCCCACCAAGATCGACCTACATGGCCTCAGGCAAGCTACCCGATCGAACCGCCTTGAACAACCCTCTGCCTTTCGGGTCGTCATCATTGGCGCGAAGACCCGATCAACAGGCACAGCAATACTCGCAACAACCGCCGCAGCCACCGCAGCATGGTCAACAGCAACAGATGCAGGGAGGCGGAGGGAGACCACACCAACAGCAACAATCTGGCGCGGAGAAGGAGCCGAATCCTCTGAACGAACTCAGCGAGGAGCAAAGGGAGGAGATAAACGAAGCCGTTCGTCTCCAACATGCCAGATTTAGCACAATATTCTCGCCAGCTACCATGTCCCCTTCCAGGCGCTCCAATTGATACCCCATCGCCTCACACTAACATCTATCTATTCCTCAAACAGTTCTCCCTCTTCGACCTAGACCGCGACCGCCACCTCGACTACCACGAACTGCGCGTCGCCCTCCGCGCCCTCGGCTTCACCCTCCCCAAACCCGATCTCCTCCACATCCTGACCACCTACGGTGTCCCCCGCTCCCAAATACATGAACAACCCCCAAGCAAACAACAAAGACAACCCCAAACCCGCGACCAGGTCCATCCATCCCACCTCCTAATCCCCCACCCCTCCTTCTGCACCGTCGCTGCCCAACGCATCCTAGCGCGGGATCCGCGCGAGGAGATCGAAAGGGCGTTTGAGTTGTTCGACGCGGAGAATAAGGGGTATATCGATCTAGAGGATTTGAAGCGGGTGGCGAGGGAGTTGGGGGAGACGGGCCTGGAGGAGGAGGAGTTGAGAGCTATGGTTGAGGAATTTGATCTTGAGGGGAGGGGGGGCGTGGGGAGAGAGGAGTTTGTGGGGATTTGTTTGCAGTGAATGGGAGGTTTGTTAGACATTGGGACGACTGTTGGCGCCCAGGTGCTGGACAGGGAACACGAAGTGTCAGCCAGGTCAAAATCTGCAGCACAGGCCTCTCCGCCGTTGCTACCGCTTTGTCTCATCTCCTATTCTCTGCATCGATGAGAGAGGTCAGGAAAAAGCGTTACCGTGAAAGCGATGGCGTTGGAGTGGACGGCTTCGGCGCACACTTTCGAAACCGGAGGTTTCGTTCATGCATGCAGTCTAAGCAGAGGAGTAACATCTTGAATAGCATACTGTTGCGAACACTGCCCTTGTACCACTGACTTGCTGTACGGCTTCACGAAAATATGACATGTATACGTAGTCATTCGTTTGAAACCGCGAATCAACTTCCCCTTCATCGGGGATGGATCTGCTCCAATCCCGGATTCGCCTTTACCTGCTGTACTCGCTTCATGAGGTATTGGATTTGTGAATTCTTCAACGGTCTTCTGGAACGCGGGCATTTCCCAACAAGGCGGTTTGGGCAGTGTTGCCACTAGAGATTGGATATCTGTTTCACATTCTTCCTCCTCCTCCTCCTCCTCCTCCTCTTCTTCCTCCTCCTATGTATCTGATCCCTGCGTGCTGCTTTGCGTGATCGTCTCTTAGCTTTGGGTGGTTCGGTCAATTATTTGTGAGTTCGTCGGACGAAGTGCTCAATCTCCTCTGGCCTGGCTTGGTGTGGTTCCTGGGTCTGGCCTTCGAAGAAGATCTTTCGCGCTCTTGCTGCTGGAATGATCGCAAAGGCCTCTTTGGAACACTCTTCTCACTAACAACACTGTCCCGAGTCCAAGACTCCTCGGCGCCAAATCCTTCCCGTTCAACTCCACTTGTTCGTTTCTCATCTTTTCGTGTAAAACTGCAGGTCTACCACGGCAACCTTACCGGTCCCTCCTGCCCACTCCCCTCCCCCACAACAGCATCCCAAGTCCCAATATCCCTCGTCCCCCTGGGCGCCCAATACTGCCCCGTCAACTCCATCTCAAACGTACCGTCCACCCACTTCCCCAATATCTCCGCCGCCTCCTCCGGCTCTAACGCCCCTCCATCATCCCAGAACTTATCAAATCCCACACCCTTCGTCATCTCCGTACGCATAAAGCTCGGATGCACGATCCCGACCGCGATTTTCTTAGGGGCCAGGTCCAGCGCGAGGAGTTTCCCTACCATATTAGTGGCAGATTTAGACCCATGATGGCCGTAGTTCCCGCCTCCCTCCTGTGGATGGCGCAGCGTGATACTGCCGGATTCGGAGGATACGAGGATTATTTTCGAGTTGGAGTTCTCAGGGATGATTGAGGATTGTACGAGGGAAGAAATGAGCATGGTGGGTGCGATGGCGGAGGTGGTGTACATTGTTTGCTGGTCTTGCCAGGAAGGGGAGGTGAACCCTTCGGTGGCGAAGTAGCCGGCTGTTATTATGGTTGTGTTTATCTGGGCTTCTTTTGTGAAGAGCGCCTTGGAGAGGTCCTTGCCGCAGGAGGGGCTGGTGAGGTCGATGGAGGGAATCCAGTGGATGTTGGGCCCGGAGGGAGAAGAGGGTGGGGTAGAGGAGCGGGAGGTGCTGTACACGGTGTCGGAGGGGTTGGAGGAGTAGCGCTTTAGGAGATGGAAGCCTAGACCACGGGTGGCGCCGATGATGAGGATGGATGACATGGTCGAGACGGAGGACAGCAGATGGGGGTGGTGGGACAGGGAGAGATGGGTGAGCAGCAGCTGTGGGGTAGCCCTGATTCAAAGAGACTGGGCAATTGACAGTTCGGATGAGGAAAGAAAGTGGGAGTTAGTGGAATTGAGGTCAATGCCAATCTTTGGATCGAGAACAAAATGTTTGTACTGGCGATGGGTAACTGTTGTAGGTCCTCCTTGGCGGCTTACTCAGCACAGGCCTATTTCCTTCTTCCTTGCTAGTTTGCGTAGATAGCTTCTTCTTCTTCATACACTCATTCATCAGGTTATGAGCTCTCAACGCTTGAAATAGCGCAAAACAGAGCTGTATCAATATAGCGTAATTATTATATCCTCTTAAATCAATGCCTGTAGATATTAGAGCCTCTTCACGCTCGAAATCGCAGAGTTCTGGGGGTGAGCGATCGAAAACGCCCGCAATCTCTATAAGGCCTGCAGTAGGCTCTGCAGAAGATCTTCATATCCCCTCTCAAATCATCTAATTAGGCGAATTAATGATAATTAGACGAAATTATAATTAATTAAATAATATTGAGTAAATTCCGATAAATATAATTGTAAATAGCTAATTATTATTTCTATTATTATTCACAAGATCTTAATATATAATATCGATCTTGATAAAGAAGTTTTAAAAGAATCTAATCTTCTATAGAATTAAGATAATCATAATTCTGACGGAATCGAAGATATATCCTTAATAAGATAATTAACTCAGACGAAAAACACGCGGGTTATATATTTTAGATGTTCTAAAGAGCTGCTTAGAGAATATTAAGTCTGATTTATTTAAGAGTATAAATATAGCTCTTTAAGAGTTAATTCTAACGTTATTATTAATAATAATAAGATCTGAATTTAAGAATAAATCTATAAATAAGATATACTTAATTCTATTAATTAGATACTTAAATTCGGGCGTAATAGTTTATATCATACTAATAATAAAGTTAAGTCTATTAAGATAGATCTTTAAGCAAGTTATTTAGAATTATATTTTAAAATTTAATAGCTTAAAAGTTTAATTTAAGTCTTTTAAAGATTGAATAGATTTAAATCTATTAATAAATATCTTTGTTATAGATTTATAATTTCAATTCAGTCGAGAAGCATTTTTAAAGCTGATTAGATAGAATAATGTCTCTGATTTTAAGAGTCTTAAACAGACTCTAATTCACGTCTCTATTTTCGAGAAGAATTAACGCAAATTTTATCATCTAAATGCGTTAAAATCTATTGTTAAGTAAAATGAGCGAAATAAACGAAATTTCAGCTCTAAAAAAGACGAGAAATTATTATGCGCTTATTATAATTATATTAAATATTTAATTAATAATTGCTAATTTAAATACTCAGAAAAACGATCTCTAATAGATTAAAATAGATCAAGATATAGAGGATTCACGAAGAAAGAAATGATTATTAATTAGCTAATTGTTAAGAACTGTCAAGACTAATTATAGCAAGATTCAGATATCAGAGGGTTGTGAATAGAAATCACTGTTCTTACATAAAAAGATCAAGAGTAGAATGTAATTGATAATATAAGTTGATTATAAAAGAAGAATAGAATTATGAAACTATGAGATGTAGCGTTATTTATATACTTAAGAGGAATCGTTACTCATAACTGCTCACTCGTGAGTCTGAATGAGTACTAGCTGATTACTCACGACTGCTCACTCGTAAGTCTGAGTGAGCACTGATTTATTACTCACAACTGCTCACTCGTGAGTCTAGATGAGCACTAACTTGGCGCTAAATCTTAAATCACGTGACCCGACTAATCTTTCTATTCCGAAAGGTTTTGTAACATTATTCCCCTCTTAACTAATCTTCGTCTTAAAAACTAAGAGCTAGAATTAAGAGCTTCTATAAAAGAAGTTCTTCATCATTCTTTCTTCTCATTATATCTATTTATTAAGTAAGTAAGTCTTCTTTCTATTATTATTAGACTTTAATAAAGAGAGTGTTAAAGCTGAGTTCTTTTATTAAGATATTCTACTTTAGTTATACTCTCGCAGATATTTTATATATCTTCTTTACACAATTCTCTAAATACTCTAAATATATTTATCATGATTGTTATTATAATAGAAACTTTTCTAATAATAACTTTAATAAGCTGAATTAAAAGAAGAAGAAATTACAGCTAACTCTTTATACTTCTTATAAAAGATCTTTAAAGAAGACTGCGAAGACTGTAAATCTTTAAAGATAAATTAAATCTCTAAAAAAGACGCGGAAGATTATAATATCTTGAAAGATTAAGTCTTTAAATAAGCTTAATCGGGAAGAGAGATATTTAGAGAAGAGAGAGTAATTAATTAATATAAGATTAAACGTCATTTCTAATAAGACGCAGCTAACTATTCTTGTTAGAAACTGTTAAGTCTAATTATAGCAAGGTTCAGATATTAGAGGGTTGTGAATAGAAATCACTGTTTTTATATAGAATAATCAAAGATAGAGTGCAATTGATAATATAAGTTGACTACAAAAGAAGAGATTATAAATCTAAGAAATAATCGTTCGTTTATATAATTATTAGTTATAATTCGTGTTTTATACTTCGAGTGCTTCTTTCGAGCACTCTTAAGCATTCGCTTCTGAGTGCTTCTGTTAAGCATTCTCGAGCACTTCTCTTAATATTTAATCTACGATTATTCTTATTAATTATAGTGATTAAGAACAGATTTACTGTAATTTTATAAGATATTTGTGCGTAAATGAGATTCTGTTTCTTAGCTCTCCGCTGAGTCTGTCGGTTATTAGTTCCTTATTATAATATTATATTCCTTCGGATTAGCTTGATCTCTTAAGTTACTTAAATCTTCTTCTAAGATTTCTGATTCTTTTACTTCTTTCTTTTTTTATTATATCTTTATATTATATTAGTAAATCTTCTTCTTATAAACAATATCGAATTTAGATAGAGAAGATAATATTATTAAGAGTGTTAATTATAATTGTATATTTCGTCTATATTACACGAAATTATTTATATATGTTTTTTAAAGATATCTTAAAGTATTTAAAGTGTATCTGTTATAATATTTATTGCGATAGTAATTTCTTAGAGATTAACTTTTAGAGACTGCGATAAAAGGAATTATAATTAGAGATTATTTGAAAGATAACTCTTCTTTATCTTTAATAAGATATTATTAAGATAGCGAGTTTTAACTCTTGTATAAAGTCTTTTTGAATAACTTAAAGTAATATAATTACTTAAAAGATTAAGTCTCTAAAGAAGCTTAATCAGAATAAAAGATATTTAAAGAAGAGAGAGTTACTAATTAATGTAAAATTAAGTGTCACTTTTAATAAGACGCAGCTAACTACTTTCTTTAATTCTTCTCACGTCAGAAGTTTCGGCGGTAATAATTCTTAAGAATCGCGAAATTAAGATTCGTTTTCAATTCTCATATATTTTCTAACGTGTTATATTCTGATTATTTTATCAGATAATAGATTTTATCTTTAATCTCTTAGTTATTTAGCACTTATTTCACTTTATATTTTTAATTCTAATTATCTAAATAAATCAAAATCTATTTAGCGTTCTTTAATATAGATTCTAAAAGAGAAATATTAAATATAAAGTAAATTCTTATAATATTTAAAAGTTTAAGTCTATAAATTAACTTATTTAAGACTTTCTAAATTAAATAAAGATCGAGTTTTATATAATTTAATTTTATACTAAATCTTTTAATTTTAATATTTCAGCAAAGCAGATATATTAGATCTTTCTTTTTAAGATTTAGTTCGTTAATTCTCTTAGAGTTATAATAGATTTCGAATCTTTAATTGATAAACTTAAGATCTTTTGTTAATTCTTAATATAAACTGATTAACAGTTATACACTGATAACTAATTTTTGTGTAAGTTATTTTACTTCTCTTGATTATCTATACAAAATAAGTTCATATTCGTAATTCGCGTAAAATAATGATACTTCGATTGCTATTAATATATTATTATACGCGAACTGCGTTAATAATAGAAGTATTATTTAATTATTCTGGCAATAGTTCACGTAACATTATAAATATTGTTTTAGTATTTGATTGATTCTTTTAATTTATTTGTTTATTTGCGAGTAATAGATGATTAATAGTTTATACTTAATTTTAAGCTAATCTATTAATGATTTTTAAAATTTAAAAGTGAATAGTTTATCTTAATTAAAGAGAATCTCTATTAATATATCATGATTTGCGAATATTATTCACAAAAACGTGTAGATCAGATTCTCTGTATTAAATGCTTTTAAATAATTAATGAAGTACGCGTATTTTATTAATCTATCAGTAATAATTAAAATGTTATTATAACTAATATTTATCATTAAATCTTTGAATAAGAGTAACTTAATAATAAAGTTTAATATTATAGATTTTTAAGCTTCTTTTAATATTTTTAATAACTATATCTTTCCATACAATTTATATCGAAAGTGCTTTATTTTCTAATAGATATTATAATTGATAATTCATTATCGAATTACTTTGTTCATCTTAGAAAAATAGTAGAATCTGAAAATATATTTTAGAGTTTTTTTTATTTCTTAATGCTTATAAAAGATCTTCTTATAATATTGTCGGAAAATTGTCTTTTTAACTTAATTCATAATATATATCAGTTCTTTATATAGAATCAGCTCGCTATTCTATTATTAGAAGGCTGAGTATTTTTCGGAATTCTTTTGAATTTCACGGAATAAATAATTATTTAAATATAATCTGATAATTCGGCGTTTCTAATCTTAATTAGAGATTCGAAATATTAAAGCAATTATAGCGTAATTATATATTATAAACCCGTCTGAGTTCTTACGTAGAATTGATTGTGAAGCGAGTTTAACATCTCGAGCGTGATCTACTTAATAACTTAAAGTATCGGCTTTAATATTATTATTTTCTTTTCAATAAAATATCTTAAAGTTATATATTAATAATAATTCAGATTATTATATTTAATATTTATTTAACATCTTAATAATAATGAAGTATAATAGGTTTTTATAATCTATATATACTTTTATAGAATACTTAAATTCTTTTAAGTATACTCGTTATTTATCAAACGCGGTAATTATAGCTAGAAGTTTCTTATCGTGAATCTTATAATTAAATTTCGTAGAAATCATTTTTCTAGAATAGAAGATAATGAGTCTTAATCGTTCTTCGTTATTAGATTAACTTATGCATATATCAATAATATAATCTGATATATTCGTCTCTAATATAATCTATCTCTCAGAATCAAATATTATGAGAATGAGAGCTGTTATAAATTTTTGTTTCAGCTTCTAAAATAAAGACTTTGCTTCTATTCTTTAAATAAAGAATACTTCCTTCTTAATTATTTATACTAATATTGCGATTTCATCTCGCAATTTATATTTGTATACGGCGCTAATTCTCAGAACTTAGTAATTATTTTCATATAATTCTCATTATATTTAAGATTGCTTAATACTCGCTTCTGAGATACTTTGAAGATAACGCTTAATAATTGTTTCATCTTCTTCTATTTAAGTTTCTTAGAATATCACCCGAAACTGTTCTTGTCTAATCTATGAATAGTATATTGATTATTATAATAAATAGTTTAAGATAAATAGATATAAAGTAATTTTATAGATTTTTAATCGCGAATCTATTTAAACAATTTAATAACTATTCTTATTAATGATATCTTGATATTAGCGCAGCTAACATCTTATATATTATCTGATTTTTTTATTCTCTTTTTCGTCAATTCTTTCGAAGTTGCGTGCAACTATTATTTATTAAAGTAATTATTAACTTAATATCTAGATTTTTCATAATAAAGATATAAGTTCTTTTTTATTTGCTTCTCTCACTAAGTTAAAAAGAGTTTATCTTAATTAAGTCTTTTTCCGAACTTTCTTTGATTTATAACATCTAAATTTATTTCTCGGGAGTATTAAACTTATTTAAATTAATATTCTTTCTTACAATACTTTTCGGGAATGAATATTTGAGATTATTCTTACTCTTTTTTCATTTATCTCTTATATAGATAATTATCTATCTTAATAAATATATTAACTAAACTCTCTAGTTTATTTAATCTTTCGATTTAAGTCAGCTCATTCTTAATTGAATCTTTCAGTTCTAGATAATATTTTATTATGAGCGCTGCATTATTCTACTTAATTTATAATATAATCTGCTGAAACTTAGATATATACTCTATTACTAAGTCTATCTATCAAAGTTTCTGAATCTCTTGTTTAGCTGTTCGTTCTTCGTTCACTTTCTTATATATTCGTTAAATACACTTCTTAAAGTATGTGTAATTAAAGAAGATTCTTTTAATTTTAATCTTTTTATTCTTCACGAACTTTTTTAAGTGATTTATTAGATGAGATTTAAATTAATTAAAAGCTTTATTCTTAAGATAAGTAACTGTAAATATTATTTTAATTTCAGCGATTTTCAGCTTCTGAATATTGAATTAAATATATATATTAACTTAGATTAAAAAAGCTTTAAGCTTTTTTCTATCTTTATAAAATATGTCGGAAATATTAATCTTAAGAGAGATATAATCTATATTAGCGATATCTTTCTAAAATTATTCACGTTTAAAGTATAATATGCTCGCGATAATAAGATCTATTATAATAGAGTGACTGATATTCAATAATAAATAGTCAAAGTGTTAGAAACTATTAAGTCTAATTATAACAAGATTCAGATATTAGAGAATTATAAATAAGAATCACTATTCTTATATAGAATAATTAAAGACAGAGTGTAATTAATAATATAAATTAATTACGAAAGAAGAGATTATAAATTTAAGAGATAACTATTTGTTTATATAATCATTAATTATAATCTGTGTTCTGTGCTTTAAATACTCCTTTCGAGCACTCTTGAGCACTCACTTTTAAGTACTTTTATTAAACATTCTCGAGCACTTCTCTTAATATCTGATCTATAATTGCTCTTATTAATTATAATGATTAAGGACAGATCTACTGTAGTTTCATAAGACACTTGTGCGTAAGTGAGGTTCCGTTTTTTAGCTCTTCGTCAAGTCTGCCGGTTATTGATTTCTTATTGTAACAGTTCTCTTTAATTTTTCTCACGTTAAAAGTTTCGGTGATAATAATTCTTAAAAATCGTAGGATTAAGATTTATTTTCGATTCTTATATATTTTCTGATATATTATATTCTAATCACTTTATTAAATAATAAGTTTTATCTTTAATCTCTTAATTATTCAGCACTCATTTTATCTTATATTTCTAATTCTAATTGTTTAAATAAATTGAAGTCTATTTAGTGTTCTTTAATATAGATTCTAAAAAGAAAATATTGAATATAAAATAAATTCTTATAATATCTGAGAGTTTAAGTCTGTAAATTAATTTATTTAAGACTCTTTAAATTGAGTAGAGATTGAATTTCGTGTGATTTAATTTTATACTGAATCTTTTGATTTTAATATTTCGGCGAAATAAATATATTAGATTTTTCTCTTTAAGATTTAATTCATCAATTCTCTTAAAGTTATAATAAATCTTAAATCTTTAGTTAATAAACTTAAGATCTTTTATTAATTCTTAATGTAAACTGATTAATAGTTGTACGCTAATAACTAATT
>JAABUK010001505.1_pt1 | contig 43974 bp, 42 predicted proteins | sample 5559141 | NCBI WGS metagenome assembly JAABUK01 (sample SAMN10711869, study PRJNA513367) | rock metagenome | isolation source: Antarctica rocks | place: Antarctica: Victoria Land, Pudding Butte nord | collected 2016-01-03 | reverse complement strand
CGTGGGTCCGGTCGGCGCGGTCGCGGATTCCCGCCAGGAGCCGACCGCGCGATTCCTCGTCGGCGGCCTCGAAGCCCTTGATCAGCTCGAACAGCGCGGCGAGCACCTGCTCGGCGAGCTGGGTGGAAACCTCGTTCTGGAACTTGCGGCTCTCGGCCAGGATCTGCGCGAGCCGCTGCCGGCCGGGCAGGAGGTGGATTCGCTGGTGGTTGAGCAGGGCCTTGAGCGCGGTGCAGGCCAGGCGACCAGCCGGTTTGAGGATGGCCTCCAGCGGGAACGTGATGTACCCCGACTGCTGCGACTCGGGCCGATAGACCAGCCGGACGGCCGACTCCTGGAAAATCAGGCCGATCGGAATCCCGGTCTCGTAGAGCAGCCGCTCGAACTTCTTCTGCGGCGACTCGACCCAGGTGCCGTCATCGGAGTCGGGCGGCTTGCGGTCGAGGTCGACCCCACCGTGGACCGCCAGCCCGAGCAGGGCGTACCGCGAGCCGTCCTCGGGGGCCTTGGGCCAGCGATAGGCGAAGCTCGGTTCGAGGGTGTCGTCGTACTGGGTGAGCTGGTGGCGGATCGCTTCGGGGGCTTCGGGGAGGTCGTCCGGCCAGGGAGCCGTTTCCTGGCCGGCGAACATCCGGGCGTTCGGACCCGGGCGGTACAGGTCCAGGAGGTCCGACTTCCAGCCCAGGAAGTCGGTTAAGAAGGCGCGGAGGTCGGGGAGGATGCGGGTCGAGACCGAGGCGTCGGGGTCTTCGTCCTCGGGGACGGCCTTCGCGACGGTCAGGTCGAGCAGGGCGTTCTGGGCCTCGGGCGACTGGAGCGGCAAATCCACCTGGGCGACGCGCAGGGCATGGGGCGAGACCACCAGGCCGAGCGAGACCGGCTTGAGATAGTTCAGCCAGAGATTATGGGTGTAGATCGTCCGGTCGCCGGCGTCGAGGGGACGCCGGGCGGTCGTCGATCCCGCCGGGGCTTTGGTTGCTTTCGGTCGGCCCATGGTGCGATCTTAACCCATCTCCGGCCAGAGGTAGACGATGCCCACCGGCTCCAGCCGGACGGTCTGGACTTCAAAGCGGCGGCGGATGCGATCGGGTTCCTCGGCAATCTCGCGGGGGATGTCGGCCTTGCGCTTCTCCATCGCCCGTCGCTCCATGGCCCGCTCGCGGCGAGCCCGCTCCTCCTGGAGGGGGACATCCCGGTCGGTGTCGAAGAGCGTCGGGCCGAGTTTCGCGCGGCGGGCCTCGGCCTTCGCCCGCTCGGCGGCTTCCTGGCCCTCCCACTTCGCCAGGGTCTTGTCGATCTGGCGGGCCTGGTCTTCGAGCAAGGCGCGGGTGCCCTCGGCTTCCTTCTCGCCGGCCGTCGTCAGCTCCTTGCGGACCTTCGCCTCCAGGACCTCGGCCTTCTTCTCCAGGTGGCCTTTCAGCTCGTCGATGTCCCGGCGCGAGGAGGCCAGCAATTCGCCCCGGATGCTCTCGGCGATCTGGCCCGTCTGGCCGAGCAGCAGGGCCTCGTCGAGGCGCCGGAGGTATTCGACCTCGTTCATCCGCCTGGGGTCGACGGGCGGGAGGCCCCCCTTGCGGGTCTCGGGACGAGTCCACTCGGCGCAGACGGCGATGACGTCCTCGTGGAGCCTCGCCGCGTGGTCGCCGTAGAGGCAGAGGCGGGCGATCAGGTAGACGAGCGGGATCGAGCCCGCCGTCTGGGCGAGGCAGGCCCGCGAGAGGTCGTTGTAGACGAACCCTTGCGACTGGAGCCGCCCGAGGAGCCGCTGGCTGATCCGGTGTTCCAGGTGCATGTGGACCGGCTCGACCCGCGATCCTCCTTCCGATTCCCCGATGGGCGTGACGCCGGGGTCCTCGAAGACGATCGGGCGGATCGGGCACCGGGCGTACCAGGCCCCGAAGTCCTCGCCCTTCCGGCGAGGGGCGCGGAGGCTGTTGAGCGTCTCGCGCCAGGACGGATTACGCTCCAGGGACGCGGTCGGGAACTCGTACCGCCTGGCCGTGGGCGGTTCGAGCGGCTCGGGGGTCAAGCCGCCCTCGATCTCCATCAACCGCAGCGAGCAATCGAGCGCGGCGCGGAACTGGGCATCGCGAAAGTCGAGCCAGCGCTTGCTCTCCTCGAAGATCGTCCTGAGCCTCTCGACGCCCTTGCGGAGCTTCTCGCGGCGGGCCTTGTCGATCCGATCGCGGTGGTCCTCCCGGGAGGATGGGCCGGGCCGATGCTCCTCCTCGTCGTCGCCCTCGTCGTCCGAGACCTCGGCGAGGGCCAGGCCGGTACGGGCTTTGTCCTCGGAGTCGGAGAAGTCGAACATCCGGGTCGTCTCGGCGACCTTGGTGCGATCGATCCCCCGACGGCGGAGCGACTGGATCAGCCCCTTGTCGAGCACGGTGGAGAACCCGCCGAGTTCGCGATAGATCGTCTCGGTCTTCTCGACGATCCGCCGGAGGATCGTGTCCTCCTCGCGGTTCTCGTAGAGGAAGTAGCGACAATAGACCGTCGGCGACGGCTGGAGCTTGCGGTCGATCCGGCCGTTGCGCTGCTCCAGCCGGGCGGGGTTCCAGGGGATGTCGTAGTGGAAGAGGTTGAAGCAGAATTTCTGGAGGTTCAGGCCCTCGCGAGCCGCGTCGGTGGCCAGCAGGATCCGCACGGGGTTGACGGCCGGGTCGGCGTTGAACGCCTCCTTGATCTCCTGGCGTTCTTCGAGCGAAGTCCGCCCGTGGTAGATGGCCAGCCGCCCTTCGGCGCGGTCGGTCGCCCGGACGTGGGCCTCCAGGTGGCGGCGGACGTAGGCCAGCGTGTCGTCATATTCGGTGAATATGATGATCCGGTGTTCGTTCCAGCGGGCGTTCGGTCGGGCCTCGACCATGTCCCGGTCGATGGACTCGAAGAGCTTCTTGAGCTTCTCGTCCGGCTGGTGCCGCGCCCGATCGGCGATGGAGAGCATGTCGGCGAGGAGGGCCATCTCCCGGGCGAAGTTGGGATGATCGGTGTCGCCGAGGGTGGCCAGGGTGGCCTTCTCGGTCTGGCGATCGGCCTCGACGGTCGCGGGGTCTTCCCGGTCCGGGGCCACCGAGTCCGGGTCGGCTTCGAGTTCCTCGTCGGGGTCCAGTCCGCCGCCGATGGCCGACAGCGATTGCTCGTCAAGCTCGGATTCGTCGACCGGGCGGCGTGATTGCTGGGCCTTTCGGGCTTCCTGGATGGTCCTCTCGTGCTTGCCCAGGGTCCGCCAGAAGGCTTCGGTCGAGGAGAGGAGCCGCTGCTGGAGGCCCGACCGGAGGAAGGCCGACGCGTTGCGGACCTTCACCGGCTCGGCGGCCAGCCGTTCCTCGCGGAGGGCACAGTAGACCTGCAACTTCGCCGCCAGCTCCAGCTCCGGTGTCCCCTTCACCGGGGCCGAGATCGGGACGGGCAGGACCTCGCGGATGGGGAAGCCCGGGATGCCGATCTCGCGCAGGTCGTCCTTGAGGCGGTAAATCAGGACCTGATCCCGCGACTTCCGGCTGACGGGGACCCCGCGGCAGAAGCGCTGCGGGTCGAGGATGGCCATCAGGGCCCGGAAGCTGTTGGAGTGGCCGTTGTGCGGGGTCGCCGAGAGGAAGAGCTTGTGCTCGAACTTGGCCGCGAACTCCTCGACGGTCCGGGTGAACTGCGAGGTGATCGCGTAGGCCCCCGCCGCGGCCGGGGCGGCGTGGTGGGCCTCGTCGAGGATCAGGAGCGAGCGGGGCCGCACGAGGTCGCGCCCGAGCCAGGTCCGCAGGTCGGACGCGTATTCCTCGTCCTTGATCAGGTTGTGCGAGATGATGAACCGGTTGTGGGTCGCCCAGGGGTTGACGTTGTACCCCCGCTCCTTGCGGATCTTGTGGACATAGGCCCGGTCGATCACCTGGAAGAGCAGCCCGAACCGGCTCTCCATCTCCTCGCGCCACTGGAGCACCATCGAGGGCGGGCAGCAGACGACGATGTCGGACACCTTGCGGCGGAGGAGCAGCTCGCGGGCGATCAGGCCGGCCTCGATCGTCTTGCCGAGCCCGACGCCGTCGGCGATGAAGAGGTTGACCCGGGGCATGCCGAGCGCCATCCGCAACGGTTCGAGCTGGTAATGCGCGATGCCGATCCCGGCCCGGAACGGGGCCTGGAGCAGGTCGGTCCGCGAGGCCGTCACCCGGTTCCAGCGGAGCGTGTGGTAGTAGGCCGAGAACCGGTCGGGAGGGTCGAAGCCCCGGCCGCCGAGCAGCCCCCAGGTCTCCGCCCTCGGGATCTCGGCGTCCAGCTCCTGTTCCCAGATCACCTCGAGCGGCCGCCCGAGATGATCCGGGTCGACGCAGGAGAGCCGGGCGATCGTCGAGGAGGCCGTCCTGCCCGGCGAGACGTCATCCACCAGGTACTGGCGCTGCCTGACGCGGACGATCCGGCCGATATCCTGCACCGAGAGCGTTTCGGTTCCCATCTGGAATCCGCCGTCTTCTTCAATGAGGGGGTCCGTTGATGGCGTCGGGGACGACGCCCCGGACCGCGGATTTGGGCTGGATGTGTTCGAGCTCGATCATGCACGAGGTCCGCATCGATGGGCGGTCGGCACCGGATGCGACGCGGGCGGACGGGCTGCCCCGGGATCTGCGTCCGGGCGTCCCTCTCTCCCGGACGCGGGGCGACTTCGGTTCTAAAGCATCCCGGGCCTTCGAGCCAGGGCCAACCGACAGCCGCGCCCGTTGAACCTTCACAGCGTCCTTCAATCCTGAGGGCGAGGACCCCAAAGAGGCCGAGGCAAGGTGGGAGACGGGTGGGTGGATAGTGTCGGGCCTGGCCCAAGCCCCGCGCGGATGTCATTGGTACTGGGAGGGCGGGATGCTATGGGACGAGCGAGCAGGGATGGGTCACCCCCGTCGAAATCGACCGAACCATCGGCGGAACGGTGTAAACTTACCCTCAGTGGCGGTAAACTATTCCGACCATCGGCCGGGGTATGACCACGTCCCTGCGAGACGTCCGGCCCGAGCGCATTACCAGGAGAAGGCGGCCCGATCAATGACCGACCCCATCGGCGATAAGCTTGACGGGGGAAGGAGCCCGGAAGACGCCCCGGTCTATCTACCGGCGGAGGCCGCCCACCATCTCCGTTTGCCCAAGGCGACCGTCTCATACTGGACGTTCGGGCGGAAATACAAGACCCGCACCGGGCCCGGCGTCTTCCACCCCCTCATCGACGTCGCGGACCCTGGGAGTCGACTCCTCTCATTTCGGAATCTCGTGGAACTTCATGTCTTGAGTTCGATCCGCCGCACCCACAAAGTCGAGGTACATTCGATCCGGCGCGCCATCAAGTTCCTCCAGGAACGATTCGGCTCTGAGCATCCGCTCCTGGCCCGGGAAATGTTCACGGACGGGAAGGATCTATTCATCGAGCATTATGCCAACATCCTCAACATCTCCCGCCACGGTCAACTAGAAATGAAGGCCGTCCTTGCGACGTACTTGGGCAGGATCGAACAGGACCCTGGCGGGATCCCGATCCGCCTGTTCCCCTTCACCAGGCCACGGTATGCCGATTCCCCTCGGTTGATCTCGATCGACCCTCGGATCCGTTTCGGGAGCCCCTGCATCGTCGGATCCCGCATCCCGACCGATATCATTGCGGATCGATACGAGGCGGGCGATTCGATCGCCCTGCTGGCCGAGGACTATGGACGACCCGTCGCGGAGATCGAGGAAGTCATCCGGTACGAGGGCCGAGTCGCTTCTTGAGCAGTCCGTCTTCTGCCTGGACGAATGCCTCGGGAAGAAACTTGCGGCCGAGTTACGGGGGGTCGGGCTGCGCGTCGAGATCCATCAGGATCACTTCGCGAGCGACATGCCGGACACCGAATGGCTCCGGGTGATCGGCGAGCGGGGGTGGATCTCGCTTTCGAAGGACAAGGCGATCAAGCGAGTACCCGAGGAGCTGGAGGCCGTAAAGGTATTCAAAGTCCGGATGTTCGTGCTGACGAGGGGAAAGTACAACGGCGATGAGATGGCCGGGATATTCATCGCCAACCTGCTCGACATGGGGCGGACGCTCAAGAGGCACAAGCCTCCGTTCATCGCTAGGGTCTCGCGGAACGGCATCAAGATGACCAATCTCGGGCTCGAGGAAGAAGCTGGATAGAGCGACTTCTGATAGCACAGTTGACTGAACCACCGACCCGCTGGAAGCCGGGGGGTTCAACAAACTTCGACCTGGGGGAATTTCGGCCCGGCCGCAGCGGCTCGATCTGCTGGATGGTCTCCCTCGGATTCAGCATTGCGGTGCGATCGCCGTCCGGGATCTCTAGGCTCCTCCGCCATCCCCTCTGATATCGATACGTCCATTTCCGTCGCGTTCGCCTCTGCATGACTTTTTCGGTTCTCGCGATTTACCGGCGTGGACGGCGGATCCTCCACCCCCCGAACGTAACGTCCCGGATGCCGTCGGCCCACCTCCAGAACGCGGGCCCCTCGACCAGCACGATGACGACCATCGCCAAGAGGCGGCAGGCTACGAAGCATTGCGAAAGCATGAGTTAGTCCCGTCGGGCTCTCGGCCCGGATTGGAGATGCCGCCCTGTCCTGCCGTGAACGCACCGCGCGGGAGGTACGGGGGGCCTCCCCGCGGCTTGCCCGGGCGGTCGGGTCCAAGTTGGACCCGACGATCCCGACCGCCGATAGGAGACGGTTGATCTTCCCGTGGAGAGATAGCCAACCGCAAGCGAGGGTGTCGCGCAGGGTTCGTCCCGAATTATCAGAAAAAGGCCCGCCCGGAGGATCTCTCCTCCTGGTAGGGCCTCCCATGGGTCGTCGGTTGTCCAGGCGTTGCGAGAAGTCTCAGGCGACCTCACCCTTAAACGCCTCGCCCTCGGCCTGCGCCAGTGACTGACGAAGCGCCTCGATGAGCCCGAGAAGGTTCAGCCCCTTCTTCTTCTCGACAGTCACCCGGGCTCCCCCTTCGACCCGGAATGTCCGGAATGTCGGGAGTTTCTTGGTCTTCAGGGAGGCCCCCCTGCCCTTGCCGGCACCCCCCCTGCCCTTCGCCGCCCCCGTCTCGCGGCGGACAACCTCGACCGTCTCATCCCTGGTCAGCTCCCCGGCGGCGATCATGCCGGCGATCTCACGTCGGGTGTCGTCGTCCTTGACCTTGGCGACCTCGGCCGCGGCCGAGGCGGGGACGATCCCGGCGTCGACCTGCTGCTGCAATTCCTCCGGGAGCGTCAGCAGCGAGAGCGCCCGGCCGACGGCCTGGTGGGAGATCCGGAGCGATTCGGCGAGCTGGCGGCCCGAGCATCCCCGGATGTCGAGGAGCGCCCGGAAGGCGCGGGCCTGCTCGATCGGTTTGAGGTCCTCGCGGATGCAGTTCTCGACGAGCTGGTCCTCGAGGATCTCCCCGGGCGTCATCTCCCCCTTGGCCTCGACGCACGCGAGGGTCGCCAGTCCGGCCATCCGCGCCGCCCTCCATCTCCGCTCGCCCGAGACGATCACCCAACGCCCCGCGTCGGCCGACCACCGGACGCGGATCGGCTGGAGCTGCCCCCGTTCCCGGAGGCTCCCGGCCAGCGCCTCGAGCGCCCCGGGCTCGAACTCCTTCCGCGGCTGGTCGGGGTCGGAGACGATCCGGTCGAGCTCGATCGCCAGGGCGTCTTTGATCCGCGACGACCCCTGATATTTCTCCGGTCCACCGTGGACCGGGGCCGGGAACATTCCCCCTCCGGCGACCGTCCGGGCGGCGCCCATGCTCTCGTCGATGTGGGCTCCGAGCTGCTGCGCGAGTCGATCGGCGGCCTTCACGCGACCCTCCTTCCGCCGGCGTCGCAGATCGCCTCGCCCCGCTCGATCAGCTCGTCGGCGACGGCCTTCGTCGCCTTGGCCGCGGCGGACTTCGGCTTGTAATGGGCGATCGGCTGGCGGGCGGCGACGGCTTCCTTAAAGTCCTTGGCGACCGGGAAGGCGTTGGCAAAGACGTCCGTCCCGTACATAGCCCGGAGCCGGATTTCGTAGGCGAGGTGGATGGCGAGCCGCCTGTCGAACATCGTGAACAGGTAACCGGCCAGGCGAAGCGACGGGTTCGGGCCGGCCTGCACCGCGGCGACCGCCGACTGGATCGGGGCCAGTCCCTGCGAGCCGTAGTCCTCGGCCTGGAGCGGGACAACGACCGCATCTGCCGCGACGAGCGCCGCCCAGGAGCAGAGGTGGATGTTCGGGGCGCAGTCGATCAGCACGACGTCGAACCCATCGCCGGCCTCGGCGACGAAGTCGCGGATGCCCCCCTGGGACGGGGCCCACGTCTCGGGCGGGGTCTGGTTGGACCGGGTCAGGTGCTCCGAGCCCGGGACGATCCAGAGGTTCTCGAAGCCGGTCGGCCGGACCAGGGCCTCGGGGATCGGCTCGAGCTCGGGGTCGTAGAGCGCGGCGATGCTCGACGCCTTAGGGATGGCTCGCATTGCATCGGGCCCCCAGAGCCCTTGCGTGAGGCTCGCCTGGGGGTCGTTGTCCAGGAGCAGGACGCGCCGGCCCGCCCTGGCCAGCGTCCCGCCGATGTGGTGGCAACTGCTCGTCTTGCCGACCCCGCCCTTGGCATTGACAAGGGCGAACGTGATGGCCATGCCGAAGTCCCTCCGATGGTGCCGGTCCACCGTGGACCGCCAGGGGGATCTATCGGCCCGGTCCACCGTGGACCATCGGGAATTCGGGCGGCCGGGAGTATGTCCGGTCCATCGGTAAGGCCGAGGCCCCGCGCCTCGGGGGAGGCGCCGGGCCAAGACGGGGCAGGGGGCGCCGGCCGGGACTCCGGCTAGAAGTCGCGACGCCGGGCCGGCTTCCCGGCCCGGGTCCCCGGCAGCACCCCCGCCCACGTACCGCCGACCGACAGCAACAACGCCCCGACCACGAAGTAGCCCCGCAGCGCCCCGACAGCCTCGGACCCGGCCCTCCGGCCCACAACCGCCGCATTGGCCGGGTCCCGGTTGCCTGCCATCGCCCCGGCCACCCCGCCGGTCACCATGCACGCCCCGAAGTACAGCACCACGCACCACACGACGCCGAAGAGGATCCGCCGGACCATGATCTCCCCCCCTCGCCCCCGATCGGGCCGACCCGACGCCCGACCCCGGGCGTCGGCGATATTCTGACCGGCGGGTCGCGCCCGGGCAAGGGCCGCCCGCGCATGCCGAGGCCCGGCGCCTCGCGGGAGGCGCCGGGCCTCGGCGGGGCAGGGGGTCCGGTTCAAGAAGACGGAATCTGGGGCGGATCCGTCTCGACCAGGACCTCATGGGCCGGATGCATCATCCCTCCCACCGGGCCGGCCTCGGCAACTATGGTCACCATCGGCAAACCGTCGACAAAAAAAGGTCTCGCCGGTTCCAAGACGCCACGATTGCGTCCGTCGTTGATGTCCGCCTGGAACAGTCGGAGGAGGGTCGCCTTCCAGTCTTCACCCGCCAGGCTCCGCCCACTGGCAATCTCCGAACCTCCCCTGGTGCGAATCGTCATGTCAAACATTACGAAGCTCCCCTGATAAGAATAGATATTGCTATGACATTATAATGCCAACACCCGGAGAGTTGGCGGCACGGGCGGATTTGGTTGTTGGGGCCGGGAAGACCCCAATCCTGGTGTGTGACTGTGTCGGGGGTCGGGTCGCATCGAAGGTCCGGGGTGATCAGATACCCCGGACCGTCGGCCCGGGATCCCGCGCTGTGGGAATCGAACCCACCCCCAGGCCCTATCGCCCGGGGGACCGTCGCGCGGCGAGGGGCCGGTCAGCCCCGCTCCCGCGCCCGCTTCGACCGCCGCTCCAGGTCCTTCCGCTTGACGCGAAGCGCCGCCCGCTCGCGGTCCATCTCCAGGAGCACCCGCCCGAGCCGGGTATACTCCGCGTCCAGCTCGGCGAGCCGGCCGTCGACCCGCGCCAGCGACGCGACGTCGGCCCGCTTCGGGGCCGTCGCGACCGGCCGGGGGGCCGGGATCGGGACCGGGATCGGGGGGCGGGGGGTCGGACCCTTCGGCGGCCGTCGCTTCGACGCCGGGGGGGTCGCGGGGGAGGGCAGGGGATCCGGACGGGCCGGGGCCGCGAACGGCACCGTCGGGACCGATGGGGACGCCGTCGGGGCGTTCCGCCGGGCGTGGTCCCGGATCATCGGGTCCAGGGCGGCGACGCACCTTCGGAATGAGATCAACCCGTCTTTATCCTTCACGTTGGTCAACTCCGCCAGGCGCGGCGAGTCGGTCCGATCCAGCTCGGCCCGCCACACCCGATCGATCAGCAATTGGGCATCCTGGGCGAGCATCGCGTAGTCGGCCGCGAACTCGACCGGCTCGAACCGGTCGGCGAACCGGGCGTCGAATTTCGACGCATGATTCGTGGTGAAGATGATCACCGTCCGCGCCGGGATCGACTCCAGCCCCGAGAGCCAGAGCTTACGGGCGCCGTCGGTCATCATGTCCGCTTCGTTGACGATGATGATCCGCCAGCCCCCGTACATCGGCGGGAACCGGAACAGATCGAGGATCCACTCGACCGCGTCGCCGTTCTGCCGGCCGGACTCGATCACCACCAGGTCGGGCGACGGTTCCACCACCCCGAGGTCGGCGGCAAGGGCGAGGGCCGTCGAGGTCTTGCCCACCCCGGTCGGGCCGGCGAAGAGGAATGCCGCCGAGTGGGGGCATTCCAGGAAGGTTTGCAGCCGGAGCACGACGGCCCCTTGCCCGACGACGTCGTCGAGGGTCCGGGGCCGATGCTTGAGGGCCATACTCCGGGCGGCCGGCGCGTCGCCGAAGGGCAGTCCGGGCGTCTTCTCGGGGTATCCCAGGCGGAAGCCCGGGATCGAAGGCGGGTCCATCGTGGTCGTCATCGGGGTTGCTCCTCGATCTTGGCGGCGTAGCACATGGCGGAGAGCATCCGGCGGAGGTGGGGCAGGGATCCCGAGGCGCCGCCGGAGACCACCAGGCGGCCGGGCCCGTCGCCGGGCGACACTTCAAAGCCGGGCCATCCCCAGAGCGATCGGCGGAGGACCGGCGCGGCATGCCGCGCCGACTCGGGGTAGTCGAACGTGAGCTGGAACCGGGCGGAGGCCATCGGGTCAAACTCCGAAGGGTCCAAGGGACGGGAAAGCCCCGGGGGGCAAGCCGCGCCGGCCCGTCAAAGGCCGGCGCGACGGGCGGTCACTCGCAAGGCGGCGGGATCACCGACGGCCCCCAGAAGTGCGGGTTGAAGGCCGACGGGTCCCCGACGATGTGGTAGCCGTCCCCGTCCGGGTCCGGCATCACCGCCAGCTCCCCCCGCCCGGCGCCGAACGTGAAGGCCCCGTCCCGGGCCGGGTCGAAGTAGCGTTGGTCGTGCTCGGGGGCGGCATGGTTCCGATACCAGTCGCCGGCCGGCGCGAGGATCAGGATCCGGCCGTCCCGGGAGTCGCGGGCGAACGCGATGGCGTTGGAGATGGCCCAATAAGGGCACTGGCCGGACGTCCGGCCGATCGCGACCGTCATCAGCTTCGGGAAGGTCAGCGCGGCTTTCAACGCGACGTGCATCGGGATAGCTCCGGGGAGGCTAGGGGGGATGGATGGCCCGCGAGGGCAAGCCGCGCCGGGGACGTCAGCCCCCGGCGCGACGAGGGAACCGTCACCCCAGGATCTCCGCCATCCGTTCCGTCAGCGTCCACAACGCCCGGTTCAAACGCACGTCTTCCCCCACGCTCTTGATCGGCCGCGTCGTGAACCGCCGACCCGTCTCCGCACGGCCACGCAACCCGCCCTTCATCACGTTCTCCTGGACCACGTTCGCCGTCGTCCACAGGTCCGGCTTCCGGTCTCCCGCACGCCGGGGGGTCAACAACGCCCCCGGGTCGATCGCCGACCCGTCGCGCAGTTCATGGACGGCCGCCGCGAACGCTTCCCGTTGCCGCGGGGCCAGCTCGATCCCCTTCCATGCGTCGATCTTTCGAAGCGTCCGGGGGCCGTCGGCGATCACTTCCCGCGTCGCGTCGAGGACGTGCCGCTCGAAGCCCGACCCGCCGGTGTGGCGGACCGACACCGAACCGAAGTCGGCCGACTGGACCGTCAGCCCGTTCGAGCAGACCAGGCGGAAGATCCCCGACATGAATCGGTAGGCCGACGTCCCGTCATGCGAGTTGGTGAGGACCAATTCCGGCAACTCGGCCCCGACGGCGACGCCGAGATAGTCGGCGTGGCGGAACCGGATCAGGTGCTTGGTGAAGTCCCCCTTGCCGTCGATCCGCGTCCGCGATTGAGCCGCACGGACGGGGTAAAAACCTTCGCCGGCCAGCATGCCGACGACTTCGATCGTCGGGACCATCTTGTAGCGGTCGGACATGGCGCCCCAGGGGGCGACGGCGAAGATCGAGGGGGCGATCCGGCGGAGGTCGTCGTGGGTCAGGATCGCGGGGGCGGTGGTGGTCAACATGGGCGCTGGCTCCGGGTGGTGATCGGTGAGGTTGGGAGACGGGTTTATGGGGAAAGGGGCCGGTCGCCCGGCCCCGGGTCGCGTCGGGTCGGTCAACCGTGGAAATATCCGGAGCAAAGCGCGTCCAGCGCGGCGGCGTCATCGGCCAGCGCGTCGGAGCTGTCGTCGCGGAAAAGCTCGGCGGCGGCGGCTTCATCGGCGGCGGAGGGGACGAAGTCCGGGCCGGCGGTCGGGCGGTGGTCGGCGTCGACCGGGGTCCAACGGTCGGTGTCGGTCCAGGCCGGCCAGGAGTCCCGGGGGGTGATCGGGGCGGACGGGTTGACGCGGCGGGCGGTGCGGGTAGCATTCATCGGCGGCACTCCCAAGTCACTTTGGGGGTTGTCCAGGGCCCGGCGGGGTTGCACCCCCGTTCGGGCCCATTGCATTGGCGGGCCGACGTTCGACCCGACACCCATATTGTATATACCGTATCTACGATGGTCAACGATAAAAGGAAAATTTTCGTATAAATTTCGTAGCAACACGGTGATTGCCTTCCGCCGCGATTTAGCGTAAGATGGACCGTAGGGACGTCGTGACCATTTTGTTACAACTTGGGAGTGAGAGGGGATCGCCGTATGGAAGCCGTTTTAGAGGTCCCGTCGATGGCCAAGAAGAAAGCCACTCCCAAAGGTCGTCCCAAGTCGACGGAGGGACCCAGGACCCATGTATTGGGCATCCGGGGCAGGGAGGTCTGGAAAGACTGGCTTTCTCGCTTCGCCGATCATTGCCGGTCGGACATGGTCGATCTGATCGACGACTCGCTTGAGGCGTACGCAAAGACGAAGGGATTCGAGGCCCCCCCGAAGCGTTGAGGGACCCCCGATGGGCAACGTCTACTTCCAGCACGAGGCCACCGACAGCCTCGAATTCCAGGTCGAGGAGCTGATCGACGGATCGGCCGTCTCCCTCTCGGCCATGTGGCGGGCCTCAGGCGAGCCGGCCGGACGCGAGCCCGAAGCATGGGCCGAGCTGGCCTCCCCCCTCATCGAGGGGATGCGGGCCTATCACCTCCGCCTCGACGCCGCCGATCCCGACGAGGCCCGGAGGGACCAGGGCGACCCCGCACCCGTCTGGGTCAACGAGCACCTGGTCGGCGACCGGGACCTCGACGAGTTCCACCGCCCGGGCGACCTGATGACGACCCAGACGGTCGCCCAGTACTACGCCATCTACCTCGACTCGCGGGCCGCCAGGGACGCCGGCTGCATCGGATACGCCTGAGAGGGGACGCCCATGGCCCGCATGATCGACACCCCCGCCGAGCTGGCCGAGCAGATGCGGCTCGTCCGCCGGATCGCCGTGGCGTCCCGCCTCGAGGCCGGCTACTCCGAGGACGCCATCTACGCGCAAGGCATCGACATCGCGACCGGGGCCGCACGGCTCGAGGGCCTCTGTGAGTCCGACGTCGAGGTCGCCGCCTCGCTGGCCAGGCGGGTCATCGCCGAGGCCCTGGCCGGGGCTAGGGCCGAAGTCTCCACCACCTGAAGGGGCCACGAATGAGCGTCAACTCCGGCCTGATCGCCCGCATCCGCAAGATCCTCGCCAGGACCGAGGAGGCCGGATGCACCCCCGCCGAGGCCGAGGCCGCCTACGGCCTGGCCTCGAACCTCATGGCGAAGCACAACCTCGACCAGGGCGAGGTCGGCCGGGCCTCGGGCCTCGCCGGCGAGGGGTGGGCCGACGAGGCCGTCTTCGAGACCGCGAGGTGGTCGGGCGATCTCGACCGGGCCGCCGGGATCCTGGTCACTTTCTTCTTCGTCCAGCCCTACCGCTCCTACCGGGCCGGCCCCGACGGCCGGGAGCTGTCCTCGCTGGTGATCTTCGGCTCGCCGACCAACGTCGAGACCGCCCGCTTCATCTTCAACTCGCTCATGGCGGCGCTCGGCCGCCTCTGGAAGGACCACCGCAAGAGCCCGGGCGTCGGCCGCTCCGACCGCGGCGCGTTCTCGCTGGGCCTGTTCATGGGCTTCTCCGACAAGCTCCACGCGGAGCGAGAGGCCATGAAGCAGGAGCGGGACCGGGCGGAGCGTCCGGGGACGACGGCCCTTGCCCTCCGGGCCGTCGACGGGAGGACCTTCGCCGCCTTCGAGGGCACCCACGCGAATCTGACCACCGCCCGACGCCCCCGCTTCCCCCGATCGTTGTCCGGGGGGTCGTTCAACGTCGGGCTCGAGGCCGGTCGCAATCTCAACCTGTCCCGGCCCGTCGGCGGCACCGGCGGCCCGCTCGCGCTGTCCAAGGAGTGATCGACACAACGCCAGAACCTCGTGCGGTGGTCCCGGACGGCCGCATCACCCTGAGAGGCAATATATGTGGCGGAACCCAAACCCGAGCCATCAGCCCCCCTCGCCCCAGGGCCCGCCCGAGGATCGCGGCGAGCGTCTGGCCACCCTGCCCCGGGGTCAGGGCGAGGAGTTGCGCGTCAGCCTCGACGAGTACGAAGGACGACCATATATATCATTGCGCGTCTGGTCCGTCGCCTCCGACGGCTCCTGGTGGCCGACGAAGAAGGGATGCTCCGTCCGGATCCGGGAGATTTCGGAGGTCGCCCGGGCCCTTATGGTCGCCCGGGACCTGATCGAGGGGCCCCGGAACGCACCGGCCCGGCGGGCCCTCCCCTCAGGCCGGGGGCAGGACGGGCCGGTCGGCCATCGCCAGCCCGAGGGGCGGAGGCCCGAGGCCCCTGCCGGGGAGCTGCCGGGCCTGGCCGGGGATGGGGAGGACGAGTTCAGCGAGTTCCGGTGATCCTCAGGGTGTTAGCCGCAACTTTCTCTCGAAAACGGGATTGAAAAACAGGACAAAACGCGACCCGTGTCCTATCATGGGGCAAGAAGTCGTGTACTAACGTTTCGCGAGGGGGCCCTTCCCGTGTGCCCGATCCGCCCCGAGTCGCACCCCGAGCCCGAAAACCCGCGCGATGACGCGACGCCGGGCCTCGTCGCGGGCGGCGACGACTTCGACGACTTCGACGACTTCGAGGACGTCGACAAGATCTCCGAACGGCTCCGCCTCGAGGACGGGGAGGACTACCGGCCCATCCCGAAGTTCGGGGATTTCCGCCGACGGCTCCGGGACCTGGTGGAAGGGGCCCCCGAGGCCCTGGGGGCCGAGGCCCCCGACCTCGACCCCGAGCTGGTCGAGATCGGGATCAAGCGGACCAACAAGGCACTCCGCAAGTATCTCGCGATGTTCCGGGGCTTCGCCGCGGCCCACACCTCCCCCTTCGGAGGCCCCGAGCCCGCACCGCTCCCGGACATCTCCGAGTCCCGGAGCTACCTCCCGGCCGCGGAGTCGTGCTGCCGGGCGGACCGGACCGGCCTTCTAGGATGGCTGGCCGGGGGCCTGATCGGCATCGCCGAGGCGTCCGCCGCCGCCGTCCGGGCCCTGGTCCTGGCCTTCCGCGGCCGGGCCGGCGACCTCACCCGGACCATCCGCCTCCTCCGCCTCCTCGCCGCCGCCGCCTTCGCCGGAGAAGGCAACGCCGGGCGACCCGGACGCCCGGCCGGCGACCCCGGGCCGCAGGTCCAGACGGCCGGCGGGTGGGGCGGCCTCTACATCCCCCTGCGCTGATCATAGCCCGCCAACCGCCCCGGGGTCTTGCGCGTGAGCCGGATCCTCCGGGCCCCCTCGCATCCCCGTCCGTCGCTGCGCCTCGACCTTCGTCCTCACTCGCCACCCGGAGCCCGACCGCCATGGCCAACACCCAGCCCCAGGACCTCCCCGCGAGGGTGAACCGCTTCCAGGCCGCCCGCCAACTCGGCGTGGACTACCACGCCATCAACCGCATGATCGCCACGGGCGACCTGAAGATCGTCGACATCCCCGGCAACGTCCGCGCCGTGATCCTGCAAAGCTCGGTTGACGCGGTCCTCGCCCGCATGCGCGGCGATGATCGCCGGGCCGGATAGGCGCGACGCTACAGGGCGACGATCCCCCCGCCTAGTCTTGGCGGATCGGGACGGAGGGACGTCGCCCCGCTACCAACCCCGAATCGCATCAGGGAGGAGAAGGCCATGGTACAGAGATCGAGCCGGCGCAGGGAGGGGTATCACCCCCACACGCGCCGAGGCGTACCGGGACGTACCGGGAGGGGTACCCCCCCCTCGCGCATCGCGGTGCGCCGGAACATCGCCCCGCGCTCACATGGCGGGATTATCAGATCGATCAAACATGCCGATGCGGTCGCCGCGACTATCGTCGGGACGCGCCCGTTGGTTCTCGGCGTCGGCGGCGATAAGATGGGTCCGGGCGCGAGAAAGCCCGGCGGGTGCGAACCGTCGGGCTCTCGTGGCTCACTCGAAACCATTGGGACTCGGGCAGGTGTGGCCTGGCAGTTACACCACCCGAGCTTACTAGCCGAACCTGAACGGGAGGATTCGACCGGTGTTTCCCGAAAAGGATGGTAGCACCTCCCCGCGCGCGGGTCAACCGCGACGGCCGACCGGGGTGCGCACGCGCCTCGACGACCCGCGACTCATCGCCTTCATGGATTGGCTCGACGCGAACGACCGATCCGACGTCTTCGCGACTCGCACGGCGACCCGAACCTTCCGGTCCCACGGCGTCTCATGCGTTCTCATCGCCCGGCCGGGCGGCCGCGGGGGTGCGGCGTGAGCATCCCCGACTACGACGTCAGCATCATCGCGAAGCTGCTCTCCGGGGCCACGCTCAACGGCGAGTTGGGAGCGGTATCCAAGCCGTTCAAGCCCCTGGCCGAGTTGCTCAACGTCACCCCCGCCTGCGACCGTCGGACGGCACGGGATGCGTTCCTCTGCGCCCCCGGGGTCGACCGCGAGGGGCTGCTGAATGCGCTCGCGAAAAAAGATCCGACCGCACCGTTGCCCGAGATCGTCGACCGGCCGGCCAGGCGTGCCCACCTGGGAGACGTCCGCAAGCTCATGACCGGGGAGCAATGGCTCTGGCCTGGCTGGATCGCCTCCGGTCGCCTCCTGGGAATCTCGGGGCTCGAAGGCCTCGGCAAGACCCGATTGGCGATGGACCTCGCCCGTCGCATCTGGTTGGCCGAGGACTGGCCGGATAAAAAACCTCCCTCGTTCCCGGCCGGCACCCCCACGCTCTGGCTCTGCTCCGACGGCCAGCAGGAGGAGTTGGTCACGACCGCGGAATCCTTCGGGATGCCCGAGGATTCCGTCTTCTTCAACGCGCCGCCCGACGCGCCGTACGACAACACCACGATCGACGGCGCCGAGGCGGTGGCCTGGCTAGAAGAGTCGATCCAACTGGTCCGTCCGGGCCTGGTGTTCATCGACTCGTTGACGTACGCCACGAGCCTCGACTTGTGCCAGGCGAAGGACGTCAAAAACCTGATGACACCGATCCGCGACATCGCCCAGCGGACCCGGACGGCCATCTGCTCCCTTCTCCACGTATCCCGGGACGGGCATGCCCTCGGGAAGCGAATCAAGGGACTCACCCGGACCATCCTCCAACTCGAATGCCCCGATCCCGAAGAGTCGTCCCGACTGAAGCTGTCGGTCGCGAAGTCGTTCGCGAAGAAGCCACCAGCCCTTGGGGTGACGATCGGCGAACGCCAAAATACCTATGACTCCAATCCGCCGACCGCCCCCGCGGCGACCGAAATCGGCCGGCCGCCCGCCGAGCGGGCCAAGGCAAAGAAGTTCATCCGGGAGGCAATGGAAAAGGCCCACGACCGGGTCGGCACGGAACTCACCGCGGATTGGAAGAAGATGGGGGGCTCAAACGACACGTTGAAGCGGGCCATCAAGGAAATGGTCACCGCCAAGGAGTTGGACGAGAGCGGAGGGCCCGGCACAGGGGGTCAATGGACCCTCCATCTGCACCCAACCGACCTCGATCCCAACCACAACTTCTGAGGCCTACGCAAAACGCAAACCCCCCTAGGGGATTTGCGTTTTGCGTGCCCCAAGGAAAAACCTCCATGAACCCGAGAACGATTCCACCCCGCCGCGTCGACTGGAAGGCCGAACGCGACCGGATCGACCTGGCCCGGGTCGCGACGGACCTCCTCGGCCCGCCCCAGGGCCGGCGCGGTGGCCAGGGCCGGCGGTTATGGTGGAGTTGCCCCCTCGGCACCCACGAGGACCGGAACCCGTCCTTCAGCGTCGACTCGGGCAAGTCATCCTGGAAGTGCCACGGCTGCGGCGAGCATGGAGATGCCGCCAGCCTGGTCATGCGACTTCAAGGGATCAGCTTCCCCGAGGCGTTGGCCCGCCTGGTGGGCAGGGCGTCTCTCCCGCCGCGTGCCGTGCCTCCGCCGGCAACGCCCTCGGGGTTGCCCGGCCCCGAGGCGCTCGCCCTGGTCGAGGATGCCGTGGCCCGGTTGTGGTCCGCCGAGGGGGCAAGCGTCCTGGCCGAACTCACCGACCGGCGTCGACTCACCCCCGAGACGATCCGTGCCGCCCGCCTGGGATGGACCCCGGGCGTCTCCCTCATGACCTCGGAGGCGAGGTTCTTCTCGTCGCAGGGCGTCGTCATCCCCTGGTTCGACGGCGAGCGCCTGGCGCTGACCAAGATCCGCCAGCCCGAGGGGAGGGAGCCCAAATACGCCGAGGCGTTCCGCGACCGTCCGGCGATCTACCCCGGATGTCACGGCATCCGGCCCGGCCTCCCGCTGGTGGTCGTCGAGGGGGAGTTCGACGCACTGCTGCTCGGCCAGGAGCTAGAGGGCCTGGCTGCCGTGGTGACCCTGGGCAGCGCATCCGCCCGGCCCGACATCTCCCTCATGGCCGCCCTTCTGGCCGCCGCCCCCTGGTTCATCGCGACCGACGCCGACGCCGCCGGAGACAAAGCCTCGGGCAGGTGGCCCGTCCCCCGGTCGCGACGCGTCCGCCCGCCCGACCCGTTCAAGGATTGGACCGAGGCCCGGCAAGGCGGGGTCAACCTGCGCCGATGGTGGTCGGACCGGCTCGGCGGCGTGACCCCCCCCCTGTTCACCTGGGAGGACCTCTCCGCCTGGCGGTGGGGGTCCGACCCCGATCCGCCCGAGGGGCGGGCGATCGACATCCCGATCGACATCCCGATCGACATCCCGACCAACAACCATGATGACCGCCCCCCCGGCGAGGGCTGCCTGGAGGACCTCCTCGCCTGCTTGACCGGCCGTGGGATGAGGCTCGACGGCCGGATCGTCCGCCCCACGGTCGCCGTCGGCACGGTCACCGGCCGGGTCGCCTATCAGGCCGTCGACGGGGTGGCCATCCAGACCCTGGCCGGAGCGGACCGCGAACGCCGGATCACCCCCCTGGTCGCGGGACGTCGCTTCGTCCGCGCCGACTACGGCCAGATCGAGCCCCGGATCCTGCTGGAGATCCTCCGCCGTCGGGACCTGATCGGCTGGACGGCCGGCGAGGACCTCTACCGCGACCTGATCGCCGACGCCTCGATAGGGCGGGACGATGCCAAGGTGGCCGTCAACAAGATCATCAACGGCGGCCGGCCGGGGCCGGGGGCGACCGGTCGCCTCGCGGAGTTCATCCGGGCGGCCGAGTCCTACCGCGCCGAGGTGGCGGCGGCGGCGAAGGTTAAGGGATCGGTGCGGACGCTGGCCGGCCGCAAGATCCTCCTGGCGCACGACGAGGACAACCACGGCGGCAAGGCCGTCAACCGGGTCGTCCAGGGGACCGCCGCCGACATCTTCAACCGCGCCGCCGTCCGCCTCTCCCGCAAGTTTCAAGGCAGGGAGCCGGCGGCGGCCGTCGCGTTCCTGCTCTTCGACGAACTTTGGGTCGAGGCCGATCCGAACGATGCGACCATCTCGGCCTTGATCCGATCCGAGCTGGAAGCGGCGGCGGCCGCCGATGGGGTCGTGGTCCCCGTGCGTTTCGATGAAGAACCCCCGCCCCCGGAGGCCGCGAGATGAAGAGCCGCCCCGTGACCGAGAACCCGCCCCCGCCCGACACGGCCCTGGGCGCCTTCGGCCGGGTCCGCACGTTCGCGGAGAAGCTCGTCGAGGCGGCGGCCCGTCTCGACGCCCTGGGCGGGATCCGTGCGGCGGCGTCGGCGGGGCGTTGGGGGCCGGGGGAGATGGACCGGGCGGGCGAGGCCCTGCTGGCGGCAAGCGAGGCGGCCGAGGCGATGATGGGCGAGCTGGAGGCGCGTCGGCGGCACTACCCGGCTCGCCGGGGCCGGTTGGGGTGATGCCCCCTCGGATCGGCCGCGATGGATTTTCATTGATCCGGCCGGGTCCCCCGGCCATGCTCGAGGTCACCCGCCGCCCCGGGGCGGCGGGACCATCGAGGAGGCGACCGGCCATGCGGGCGATAGTATGCTTCTGCACCGCCTTGATCCTGTCGGGCTGCGGCGGTTCATCCGGCATCCCCGAATTGAATCAAGGTATTTACGAGTGTTACAATTCAAGGACGATGCGGATGGGCCCCGATCGGGAGCCCTACTTCGAGAAACCGTCCCGGATCTCCATATTGAGCGTGGAGCGGCGGGAGAAGGTCGAACGCAACGACGGGACGCCCTATTATGTGAAAACATGGATTCGTTTTAAGGACGGGACCACGCGGGAGGATGATAGCTGGGTCTTCTTCGTGAATGCGGACAAGTCGGTGACATACACGACCTGGGGATCGCTCGCCTGGAGCAATTTCCTGCTGGATTCCGCAGAGGCCCCGCCGCGTAAACCAAGGGCGGCGCCCAGACCATGAAACGTCCCGGGTGACGGGAGGACCCTGGTTGTTTTATGATAATTTCTACAGGTTATAATATCTTCTGCTTTCAGCTACTTAAGTTGGCTCGGGAGGCGAGGGATCGGGCCATCGCCTCGAAGGAGGAGGTCGCGTATTCCGCCGGCAAGCGAGGACCAGGATCCGTTGCCTTGATCCGCTCCCCTGACGCGACCGTCGCCCTGATCATGGCCGCCGCGGCGGCCGAGGGTTTCATCAACGAACTGGGCGAGCGGTGCGGGGATTACGATCACCATGGCTTGGAGTCGGAAGCCAAGGGTAGGATCGCGGCGTTTCACGGGATCCTCAAGGAGATCGAATCGAGCCGGGGCCGGACCCAGCAGAAGTATCTGATGGGCTCACTCGCGCTCTCGGGGACGATGCTCGATCGGGGAAAGAATCCGTTCCAGGATCTCGACCTCCTGTTCGACTTGCGCAACGTTCATATGCATTTGCAAATCATCCCCTCAGAGGTGCACGTGCCCGAGGATTTGAGAAGAGAACGGGCGAGGTCCCTGCTTCCCAAGAGGTTCCGGGTGCTCCAGACTCGCGGGCTGGCCCATCCCGAGTTCGATGGGATCAGCCTGCCGTGGCTGAGGGCGCTGCAGACGAAGGAGATGGCCATCTGGGCCTGCCGGACCTGCACCGGCATTATGCAGGTGATTCTTGATATGTTCCCCGACGGGGCCCCGAACCCGAGCTATAGCTTCAAGCGTGACCTCCAGGACTACCGCGAGTCGGATGCCTTGGAGAACCCCTTTTGAGTGAGCCGGGAGACGAATCCCCCTGAGTAACCAGCTCGGCGAACTGCTCGCGCGAGAAGTGTTTGGCCAGGAGCCGGGCCGCCATCCTCGGGACCACCGGCAGGGTGATCGACCGGGGGCGATGGCCGGCGAGGACGGCGGCGGCGTTGGCGGTGATCTCGCGGGCCTGGAGCCGCCGGTAGATCGCGGCCTTCTCGGGGTCGGCCTTCGACTCCCGCTCGAGGCGGCGGACGGTGTAACCGATCGAGTTGCCGGCCTTGGGCTCTCGGGAGCGGTCTCGTTTCTTCGGGGCCGAAGGCTCCGCAGGAGTCTCTTTCTCCTGCGGCGGATCCCCGGGAACCCAAACCCTAATATTGTTAGGAATTGGGTTGGTCTCTTTCGACTTCGGCAGACCGCTGAGGTTATTGGTGTTACCGATCGGAGCCCCAGGCTTTCCCTCGGCGACCTCGTCGAACCGGATCCGCAGGGGATTCCTCGAGTCGCCGAGATAGCGGCGGATCGCCTCCTTGGTCGTCCCCAGGCCGGTCGGGGCCGGACTACCCCTTCAAGGGGTACTCCCGGGCTGCCGATCATCTTCCGGGCCGGGAGTCCGGCGGGAAGTGTGTCAGCCCGGCGGACATCCTCCGGCTTGCATCAGTAGCGGGTCGGGCCGACCATGATGACCTTGGGATTCTGCCCCATCTGGACGTCGAATTGCTTGGGGGGAGAGACGTCCGCGCTGGAGATGATTTGCGGCCATACCCGGAAGAATTTCCAGACCATGTCGGGGAAGGGGATCTCGGGCCATCCCTTGGGCATCCGGAAGAAGGTCAGATTCGCCTCATATAATACGGCCTTTTCCGCCTTGTTCCTGAGGATCGCCGAGTCGCCGCTGATCACCACCCATTTCGGATCGTCCTTACCAAGGGCCGCGATCCAGTCGACGTCGGTTGTCCCCTGCGGGAACATCTCGTCGTGATGTTTTATGAAGTGCATATTATCGACGTAAGCTTTCGCCATGTCCGCCAGTCGCGGCGACATGTTCGCGTCGAAGAAGAACCTCATGCCGGTCATGCGACGAGCCGGGCTTCGAATTCGACGGCGGCGCGGACGTGCTCCGGGCGGATGCGGAACCAGCCGGCGACCAGTCCGGCGTCCTCGCCGTTGGCCCGGAAGGACCTGGCCAGGACGGAGGTGCTGATGCCGACGGCCTCGACGATCGGCTTGCCGAACCGGATCGCGGGATCGATCACGACCATGGGCGCGATGGACCATCTCCGGGCCATCTTGGTGGCCTCGTCATAATCGATCTTCAGGAGGAATGGCAGGATGATGTCGGCGAAGGCCCGCTGATTCGTGAGGACCTCGATCACCTCGGCCTTGCCCTGCTCGTCCAGGCCGCAGGTGAAGACGGTCTTGCCGTCCCTGCTCAGTCGCACCTCATCGCGGCAGAAGGGATGCTTGACCCCCCAATCCTCGCTGAGCTTGGCGTGGACCTTGCGGAGTCGCTGGAGGGGCAGGCCCTTGTCGCGCAACTGGCCGGCGATGAAGAGCTCGACCAGGTCGTGGAAGCTGATCGCCCGGTCGCCTTCGACGATCGGATAGTCGCCCCGGAAGACCGGCCCGCGGTCCTGCTTCGACCGCCTGCCGCCGAACCATTCCCTGACGCGACTCGGCTTGAGTCGGGTGATCCGTGCGGCTTCGGGGATGCTGTAGATGCCCTGGCCCAACATCTTCGTTAGCCCACCCACTTTGGCGCGCACCGGGGACGTTGCCGCGATTGCAACAAGATCACGGATGACACGGCAGCGACAAAAGACTCAATTGCCACGATAACGCCGTTTTGTCCAGTAATCTAGTGTACACAATCAGGGCCGAGCGAATGCATCGACGGCGGGCTTTTGAGAAGATGGGCTCCGGATGCCCTCGCAACCATATTCATGATGACCACGGTTCGCCCGATCGCGGCGCTAAATCCTTCGGCCTCTCTCGCTTGCGGATCGCGGGTCCGGTTAGAATAGGCATGATCCGGGGCGTCGAGGCCGACCCCCCGACCAGGCCGCGGTCGATGCCGACCGCCCGAGGGTCCGCCGATGCCGACCGCCGCCGCGTCCCGCCCGCCGGCCCGATCGGGCCCGAAGCCGCTGTCCGCCGAGGAATGCGCCGAGGTCCTGCGGGACCTGGCGAGCTGGGCCGGGGCCCCGCGCGGGGCGTTGGAGTCGGCCCGCGCCTGGCTGTCGATGTTCTCCCCCGGGTCGGGATCGGGCCCGCCGGCCGGCCGGGGGCGGCCCGGGGTCGGTGCCGGAGATCCGGGCTGTGGGGTGCGGATCTTGTCCGGTACCGACCGGTCCCGGACACGGATCCAAGGTTGCGGTGTTCAGTGCCGATATCCGATGATAAGTCCCATCGCCCCGGCCGTCCGGATCGGTCGCACGGGCGATGATAGTTATCACGCGCGGAGGGGTCGCGACGGCCGGGTGATGCGCGAGTTTACATCGATGGTAACTCGCATCGCGTGGCGGTTTCGCGGGGTCCGCGAAGGGGCGGGAGGCCATGCGATGACGATCAGGATCGACCCCGGTTCGGCGGGGATCCCGGGGCCGGCGGCGCGACCCTCGGGCGATGGCAAGTCTCGCGCGGCGCCGGCCCCGGCGGCGCGCCGGATCCGGGTCGTCGGGTATGTCCGGGTCTCGACCGAGGAGCAGGCCGGCTCGGGGGTGTCGCTGGCCTCGCAGGCGGCGAAGGTCCGGCTCTACGCCGAGCTGCACGACCTGGACCTGGTGGCGCTGGTGGAAGATCCCGGGGCGTCGGCCAAGTCGCTGGACCGGCCGGGGCTGGCGGAGGTCCTCGGTCTGCTCGACTCGGGCGAGGTGGCCGGGGTGGTGGTGGCGAAGCTGGACCGGCTGACCCGGAACGTGGCCGACCTGGCCCGGCTGCTGGAGGGCTACTTCGACGAGCGGGCCGGCAAGCTGCTCTTCTCGGTCGGGGACTCGATCGACACCCGGACCGCCGCCGGACGGTTGGTGTTGAATGTCCTGATGAGCGTGGCCCAGTGGGAGCGGGAAACGATCGTCGAACGGACGCGGGACGCGATGCGGCACAAGCGGGGCCTGGGCGAGCGGCTGGGTAAGATCCCGTACGGTCGGGACCTGGGGCCGGACGGCAGGACGCTGGTGGCCAACCCGGAGGAGGAGGCGGCGTTGGCGCTGATCGCGGAGCTGGCCGGGCGGGGGCTGACGCTGCGGGGGATCGCGGCGGAGCTGGACGCGCGGGGCTATCGGCCGAAGGGGGGAGGGGGTTCCTGGCGGCACTCGACGGTGGGGGACATCGTGAAGCGTCAGCGAGACGGATCGGCGGCTTGAAGTCACACCAGAACAAGATTCAACGACCGGAGTCGGCATCATGGCGAGGGCGAAGGGCGGTCGGGGGGAGGATCGGGGCAGCATCAGCGGGCAGCTCCGGGAGATCCTGGGCTCCCACGAGGAGTCGATCTATGCCCTGGAACTCGACGCGGGGATCCCGCGGGGGGGCCTGGCGCGGTTTATGGCGGGGTCGAGCGTGACGTTGGCGACGCTGGACCGGCTGGCGCGGTCGCTGGGGCTCCGCCTGGTGGAGGTGGAGCGGAGGAAGGGGAACCGTCGGGCGAGGACCTCGGGGCCCGACCGCTCCGGGCCGGGTCGCCCTGCCGCCCGGGTGGCCGAGGGTCCCGCCGATTGACAGACTGGGCGATCGTCCCTGATCACTCCGGATCACTCCAGCGCGCCGGGGATCGCCTGATGTTATGATGGATGCCGGCGGATGCCCGGGGCCGTCCCGGGGGCACGGGAGAGGGGCCGGTCGGGGGAGACGATGGCGATCGCGGGATCGATCCAGGCGGCCCGGCTCGGGTCGGCGGCCGAGTTGGCGGCCTACTCTGGCCTGTCGGCGGTCACGATCAGGCGGCTCGTGAAGTCGGGCCAGGTCCGGGGATGCAAGGTGGGCCGGCGGCTGCTCATCCCCTACGAGGACCTCAACACGCGAGTCCTGAAGATCGAGGCGGCGGCCCCGGCCGCCCCCGTCCCGACCGCCTTCGCCTCGGTCGACGCCTCGGGGCGGGCGGTGGCCCTGTCGCCGGAGGAGGCCCGGCGGCGGGCCGAGGGGGCGATCCGGGCCCTGGCGGCGCTGGACGACCCGGCCGAGGAGGCCGAGCAGCGGTCGACGCTGGCCGGGCTGCTGGAGGCCCTGGGCGTCCCGGCCCGGGCCCGGCGATGAGCGTCCGGTTGGTCTTCCTGGACGCGGAACCGCTGGGGTTGCTCGCCCATCCCCGGGGCGGGGAGGCGGCGCGGCGGTGCCGGGAGTGGGCCGAGGGCCTGCTCCGGTCGGGCGTCCGGCTGTTCGTGGCCGAGGTGACCGACTTCGAGGTCCGGCGGGAACTGGCGAGTCGGGGCGCGACGGCGGGCCTGCGTCGGCTGGACGAGTTGGTGGGGGCGCTGGACTTCGCGCCGATCACGACGCCGGCGATGATCCGGGCGTCGGGGCTGTGGGCGGAGGCGCGGCGTCGGGGCCGTCCGACGGCCGGGCCGCAGTCGCTGGACGCCGACGTGATCCTGGCGGCGCAGGCCCTCACCGCGGCGGGCGAGGGCGGCTCGCTGACGATTGCGACGCCGAACGTTCGCCACCTGGGGCTGTTCACGGACGCGAGGCCATGGGGCGAGATCCGGGCTTGAGGGGGATGATCATGGACGGCAAGGGGAAGGGGCCCGACGTGGGGCGTTGGACCTGGCAGTGGATATTCGGCCTGGTCGTCGTGGTTTGGTTCGTGGCCGGATTCGGGACCTTCTTCATCGCGGGGTGGTTTGAGACGCGAACCGGCATCGAGCTGAACCATACCGGCACCTTCGGCGACACGTTCGGTGCGGTCAACTCGCTGTTTTCGGCGCTGTCGGCGGCGGCGGTGGCGTACGCCCTGATCCTCCAGTCCCGGGAACAGCGAGACGCACGCCACGAGGCTGAAAAAAACCGGTCAGAGCTTGAAATAAGCCGAAAACACGAGGCTGATCTCGCCATGCTCTCCGCGTTGATCAGCGCGAAATCGGCGGAGTTTCAGACTCATACAGAAAGATGGACATATGCAATTTCTAATACGAAGAACGTAACATCAGCACATAAGGTAGAAGAACAGCAACTTAAGTCTTATTTTGAACTACTCTACCTTGTGAAGCGTGCTGAGGGTTCGATAGGAGTCGAGTATCCGCCACTACCGGATACTTCGAAGGTTCATGAGAAGGCGGGGGGAGATGACAGTTCAGAGAGCGGAGCCGGGGTCCGATAATGGTGATTATGCTATGAACACTCGTTTTGTAGCGGGCGTGCGGGTCGTGAGGCCCCCGGCCCGCACGCCCTGATCCGATCGGCGATGGATGAGATCCCTCCCACGACGGCCGTCCGCCTCACCCCGCCCGACCGGGGCGCCTCGGGGGCCCGGGCCCGATCTCACGCCCCGGCGCGGACGTCCGCCGGCCGGGCCCGGCCGGACCGGGGCGGAACCGGCCATCGGGCGCCGTCCCGGTCGATCGGGCCAGTCGGAGCCGGCCCCGGCTGTCCTTACTCCCGTGATCGACGGCCCCCTCGGTCGAGGGGGTGTGATCCCGGCGGGCGAGGGGCCGGATCGGGCCCCTACGCGATCGTCGCCGACGATCTCGGCCATCTCGAGATTGCCGAGATCGACCCGTAGAACGGCGGGCCTCGCGCGGACCGAGAAGCGGGCGGTTCGGAGGCTGCAAGGGCCCGGATCGATGGCCGGGGGAGTTTTGGCCATCTAGGTTTGGCCAAAACTCCCCACCCCGGCAGTCCCCCCGATTTGCGGCCTAAGTCGTTATAGGTTAGAGGCCTGTGTAATAAGAGGCCGCGATCCCGGTTGAGGCCGAGGCGCCCTTCGGCCCCGGAGAGGGCCGACGACACCGGCCGGTATCGCCGGCCCCCACGGAGGCCCGTCCCGAGATCGCCGGATCCGTGCGCCCGCCGGCCGGGCCGATCCGAGGCGGACCCGGTCCTCGGGTGCGGTCCCGATCGAGCGGTCCTCTCGGGGCCGGTCCCGGGTCGGTCTTCTTGCCCAAAAGGAGGCCCGCGCCCGGATCGCGGGCTGCCGATCCGGTCGGGAGACTGGCCGGCTCGGGCCCGCCCGGGAGCATCGCCGCCGTTCCTGCGCATCGAGAGATTTGCGAGATGGAGACTCTCGCGGTCGGTAAGCCCGGCCCTCCGATCTTCTCGCGGGGCGGAGCGAGCCGGCCGGGGCGGAGGTCGGGGCTCGATTCATTCTTGGGTGCCGGTCCCGATCCGATGGTGGGGGGTTTTGGCCAGCGGGGGGCGGCCCAAATTACTACCCCGACCTTTCCCGGGATTCGTGCCTTAAATGCTTTGATGGGAATTTCTTGCGCGAGAAATAACGAGCCCCATGCGGGGACTGTCTCATCCCTCATTCCGTACGGTTGACAGTCTTTGCGTCAACTCGGCCGGATCGGTCTGGAGCAATGCCCAGAAGTCGAACGTGGGCAGATCCAGCCCCAACGCCTGATACGGGCTGGCCTCCTTGCGGGGCCCGGAGCGGAACCGGTGGCAGTTCCAGTACAGTCGCTTCAGGTCGAGCATCGGCTGGGTCATCCGCCGGTGCCGCGACTGCTGCATCCGCAGCACGCTGTTCATGCACTCCACGGCGCTGCTGGCCCGGACCGTGTCCCTCAGGACCGCCGCCACCCGGTCATACGAGACGCGGTCGGCTTGGTCCAGCACGCGGTCACGCCCCGCCGCCCGGACCAGCCTGATCAGCGGGTCCGAGCTACTCACCCCGCGGTGCCAGAGCCACCAACGCCAGGCCATCGCCTCACGCCACTCCACTCGCGGCTCGGCCGACTCCAGTCGCCGGTGCATCCGGTCCAGGAAGTTCAGGCTCCGACGGTCGCTGAGGAAGTTGCGGACCTTGGACCAGTCCGAGCCGCTCAGCCCCTTGAGGGCCTCGGCGATCTCGAGCTCGGCGTGGGAGCGATCATTGAGCCGACCGTCGGCCCGGAACAAGTCAAGCGCGACGTGGGCTTGACCCCAGGCCGCTTCCAGACGCTCGGTCTGCTCGAACGACGCGACCGCTCGGGTCCAGGCGGCTCGGGCGGTCGGGGCCACGCCCCGGGCGTCGATCCCTTGCCCTTTCGAACGGATGACCTCAAGGTCGGCGGCCTCCGCTTTCTCCCAGGCCGCCTCGGCCGCCCGCCAGTGCCGGCCCAGGACGCGTCGGGCCTCCATCGTGGTGTGGAAGACGTCCAGGCCGTGCTCCAGGGTCGGGGCACCGGGGTCGTCGCGGCGGGCCGCGGCGATGTTCGAGACCGCCTTGGCGATCCCCTTGGCGGCGTCGGAGACGGCGAACTCCAGGCGATCGAACGGCGCCAGTTGTTTCTCCCAGGTCTCGGCCGTGCGGTCGGCGGTGTTCTCGCAGAAGACGGCGGTCATGCTGGCCGGCTCGATCCCGACCAGGGTCGGTCGCCCCCAAAAAAGATCTCGTCGACCGCGAGCGTCCGGACCTCGGGGATGCACGCCGCGTCGAGGACCTGGAGGACCGGCTTGGCCTTCTCGGCGGCGTCTTTGACCCAGCGTGCGATGGTCGAGTGATCGGGGCCATCTTCTCCGAGGAGGACGCGGAGCAGGTCCTCGATCTGGCGGGTGCTGATGCCCATGGCGAATGCGGTGACCGCCAGGCGTCGCCGAGTGGGTTCGTCGAGGGAGGGGACCCGCCTCGGGACGGGGCCCTCGACCGGTGACGATGCGGGAGGCGGGGTTTGCAACCGCTGCTCGACCTGCCGGGCGTGTTGGTAGACGGTCTGTCGGCTGCAGCCGGCCTGCTGGGCCTGGCTGGTGACGGAGCCGTAGACTCCGGAGAAGACGGCGGCGGCGTTGCGGACCCAGGTGCGGAGCGTTAGCGTGTTCATTGGGGAGGCCCTCCCTGGTGCTGGCGATCGTGGTTGTGAACCGGTCGATCATCGAGCGGCCTCCCCTTCAAGACAACGAACTGTCAACCCAGCCGAGCCAATTTCGGCCCAATTTGCGACACAGCCCCCATGCGGCCGGGGCGGGACAGCACCGGGCGAACCTGGCCATCGGGCGCGGGCCAGGTTGATCGGGCCCGCCGGGGCCGGCCCGCGTCGGTCGCCGCCGTCCCGGATCCGGGTCGATCTCGCGACCCATCCCGTGGATCCCGGGTCGGAACTGGCGAGGTGGAAGAGTTTAAGCCAACGGGAGATTGTCGAAAGTCCCCGCCGCCGAGGCCGCCTCCCCGTCACCATCCTCGGGACTCAAGGCCCGACATCATTCTCCGCAAATCATTCGAGCAGTGGTCTTTGCGATCGCCATCCTTGATGGCGGTGGGCGTCCGTCGCGACGGCGGGGGAGGGGCGGTGTCCCCGGGCCCGGGCGATCGGGCCGGACCGACGGTTCTGACCCGGGACCGGGATCGATCCCGGTCCCGGGAGGAGTGTCGCCAGCCTCGAGCTGGCAGGGGTCACGCCTCGGGGCGGACAAGATTGTACGTTAACCCGTGGTTGAGGTTGGAAGTGACGCTCTGAATTAAGCCGTGGTTGAGGTTGGGAGTGACGCTCTGGATCAGCTTTACGGACCGGAGCTGCCTGTACCGTATGGCGAGAGACTCAAAATCTCCGCGATGCCTTGAGACGGGGCGAAATGGCCTGAAATCGCCGCGTTTCAGGGACAGGGCGACGAGAGTTTTTTTCGCCCCCCCTCGTTGGCCCTTATCGTACGATTTTGTCCGTTCCGAGGCGTGACCCCCACCGTGTCCCACGAAATAGAGGTGGTCCGCCCCTTGACGCTGCCTACACCTGTCGGCACAATACCGACAGGTGTAGGCAGCGTCGTCGCAAGGGAGGGTCAGCAACGTGGGACGTGCAACGCCGCCGCTGACGGCGGCCCAGATGGAGATCATGGACGTCGTCTGGGAGGAGGGCGAGACGACCGTCGGTGAGATCTGGCAGGCGCTCGCGGCGCGACGTGAGATCGCCCGGAACACGGTCCAGACGACCGTCGCCCGGCTGGAGCGGCGCGGCTGGTTGGAGCACCGCGATGAGGGAGGCGTGTTCCGCTACACGGCGACACGTCCCCGCCGCGTGGTGGTCAAGAACCTGGCCCAGTGCCTCGTCGAGACGACCTTCCGCGGGTCGGTCGCCGGGCTGCTCATGGCATTGCTGGAGAACCATAAGCTCACGCCCGAGGAGGCCGATCGCCTCCGCACGTTGATCGACCGCTCCCAATCCCGTGAAAAGGAGCCGTCATGACCCCCTTCCTCCCGGCGCTCGATCCCGTCGCGACGTTCCGGCTCGCCGGGCTGATCGCCGTTCAGATCGCCGTCGTCGTCATCACGGCCTGGGGGTTCGCGGCCAAGAACCGCATGTCGGCCGCGAGGCGGCACGCGATCTGGCTCGCGGCGTTGGCGGGCGTGCTGCTCGGCCCCGCCGAGCTGGTCGCCGTGGATCGGTTCGGCTGGTCGCCACGAACCGTCCCCGCCGCGGGGCCTGTCGAGAGGCGCACCCCCTCGCCGACGTCCCCACCCGCGGCGGAGGACGCCGACGCCCCAGCGACGATGCCGACTCCCCGATCCGGAGCGATGCCGACGACCGACGACAACTCGACGTCACCGAAATTGTCTGCCGCGTCCTCGCCGGCTCCGCACGGGCCCGAACTGGCGTCGTTCAACGCGGCGACGGCGGCGCGGATCGTCGTGGGCGTCTGGGGGGCGGGCGCGGTCCTCATGTTCGGCCGGCTGGTCTACGGCCTGGTCGTACTGGCGCGGCTGAGACGCACTGCATGGCCGATCGACGAGGGCCGAACGGCGGCCCTCCTGGCCGGGATCGCTCGCGAAGTGGGCCTGAAGGCGACGCCGACGCTCCTGGTCTCGGACCGCCTCTCCGGGCCGGTCGCCGCCGGCGTGCTGAGGCCGACGATCGCGCTTCCCGAGACGCTCGCCGCGGACGTCGACGACGACCGGCTCCATGACGTTCTCGTCCATGAGGCGGCGCACCTGGCAAGGTGGGACCCGTTGGTCGGGATCGTGCAGCGAGTCGCCTCGGCGCTCTTCTGGCCGCATCCCCTGGTCCACGGTCTGAACCGCGCGCTGTCCAGGGCACGTGAGGAGGTGTGCGACAACTACGTGCTCCGCGGAGGGGGCCGGGCGCGGTACGCGCGGACGCTGGTCGACCTGGCGGAGTCGATCGAGGCGGCCTCGCCCGTCCTGGCCGCCGCCGGCCTGTTGCCGCCGCGTTGGAACCTGGCCGATCGCGTGACCGGCCTGCTCGACGAACGGAGGGACCTGATGATTCACGTCAATCGTAGGACGCTGGTCGGCCTGGCCGCCCTGATGCTGCTCGTCGCCGCGCCGTTCTCGATCTTCGGCCCGGTCCGAACCGTGGCCGCCTCGCCGACTCCGGTCTCGGAGGATCCGACGAAGCCTCCCGCTGCCGAGCCGCCGGTCGACCCCGGCCCGATCACCGATCGCGAGATCGCCGGCCGCGTCGTCGACGCCGAGGGCCGGGCGATCGCCGGCGCCCGCGTCATGGCCTGGAGTTGGGTGCCGGCCTACACGACCACCACAGGCGCCGACGGCCGCTTCCGCTTCCGTCCCTTCGTCCTCAAGGCCGCGGACCCCGGCGAAGGCGCCGAGATCCGCGTCGTGAAGGAGGGCTACGCCTCCCGCGAGTTTCCGACCATCAAGGGGGGGACCGCCGACCTGGTCGTCACCCTGTCGAGCACGACTTCGTTCCAAGGAGTCGTGACCGACCTCGACCATCGCCCCACCCCCGACGCCCGGGTTCGGATGGGCCGTTCCCACCGGCGAGACGGGCGGGAAATCGGCCGCTACTGGTCCGAGACCCGGGCCGACGCCCAGGGGCGTTACCGGCTCCACGTCCCGCCCGACGACTACGATGTCCAGGTCCGGGTCCCCGGCCGCGGCGTGGTCCGGAAGACGGGCGTGACCATCGCCGAAGGAGCGACCAGGACGCTCGACCTACCCCTGGAGCGCGGGGCCGATTTCCGGGCCCGCGTCGTCGACAGTCTCACCGGCAAGCCGGTCGCGGGCGTGCGACTCTGGCACTGGCAGCATCCGGGGATCGAGGCCCGCTCCGACGCCGACGGTCTCCTTGTCCTCGACGGTATGCCCTCCGGCCGGTTCGACTTCATGGTCGACAGCCCGGGGATCGAGCGGAAAGACATGGGGGAGATCCGGCTCGTCGGCCCGGGGCCGTGGCTCGCCCGCTGGTGGTCGGAACAGGCGGTGAGCGGGTGGAACCGGCGGTCCATCGATGACGGCCCCGGGCGTGCCGGTTGGCAGCGCAATTTCGATCACCTGGATTACGATCTGAAGCCCGGGATGGAGCCGGTCGAGATCGTCGTCGAGCGGGGCGTGGTCGTCCGCGGCCGGGTCCTTGACCCCGACGGACGGCCCGTGGCCGGGGCGACGGTCGCGCCGGCGCTCACCGGCACGGGGAACTCGCTGACCGGCGACACCCGCTTCAGCGTCACGACCGGTCCCGACGGCCGCTACGAGGCTCTCCTGCCGGCCGGCAACGACTTCCAATACAACCTCGTGGCGCACGACGGGGCTTACATGGAATGGCGGACGTGGGCTAACGGCGTCATCGATCCGTTCAAGACGGCGCCGGGGGATGTTCGGGAGAACGTCGACATCCACCTGACGCGGCCCGCGACAGTCCGCGGCCGGGTCGTCGACTCAGCTGGCAAGCCCTTGGTCGGCCGCCAGGTCCGCGCCAGTGCCGGAGATTACCGCGAGAACCGCTACTACGATCCGACGACGTCCGTCACCGACGCCGAGGGCCGTTTCGAGTTGAAATTCATCCGGCCCATCGTGACTTTCGTTCAGGTCGCCCCGTTCTGGCTCCGAGCCGACCAGGCTCCGTCGGGGACCAGCGAGACGGTCCATCTAAAGCCGGGCGAGATCCGCGAGGGGATCCAGCTCGTCGCCAAGCCTTGACGAGGCGGTTGCAGAGTTTCCTCTTGGAAAGACTTAAGCGTACGATTTTTTCCGTTCCGAGGCGTGACCCCAATCACCCCGGCGCGGGGCCGCCCGACCCGGCCGTCCCACCCCGGCCGACCGGCGACGGATTGGGATCCCGGGCCGGTCGAAGCCGGCCCGGGGCGGGCCCGGCCATCGGGCACCGTCCCGGTCGATCGGGCCTGTCGGATCCGGCCCCGGCCATCCTTCTCCCGTGATCGACGGCCGGCCCCCACGGTCGAGGGGACGTGATCCGGGCGGGCGATGGGCCGGCTCGGGCCCCTACGCGATCGTCGCCGCGGATCTCGGCAATCTATAGGACGTCGATCTCGGCAATCTAGGAATTGTCGAGATCGACCCACCGGGCGTCGGGCCTGTCGAGAGCCGAGCGGACGCCGGGCCGAAGGCCTCCGGGATCGGGCCCGGCGGTCCCGGACCGGCGGCCGGGGTAATTTGGCCATCTGGCGCGGGCCAGGTTCATCGACCCCGATAATTCCCGCGATTCTCGCCATAAATCACTCAAGGTAAATGGCTTGTGTAATGCTGGATTCGGCCCTGGTGGCCCCCGAGGCGCTCGCCCGGGGCCGGGGCGGGACGGCCCCGGGCGAACCTGGCCATCGGGCGCGGGCCAGGTTCATCACCCCCATCGTGGCGGCCCGCGTCGCCCATCGGCGGTCGCCCCCCGCCCTTTCCCGGCGAGCTTGATCAGCCGGCCGCGTCCGGGACCGCCGGACAAGCCGCCCGTGAACGGGCCCTGATCGGGCCTGGCCGCCGTTTTTCGGTTGATTCGCCGGCCGTCCCCGCCTTAACATCAAGCTCCTCAACCGCTTCGAGATGGGGAGGCCGCCGTGGCACGCGACATATCGCGACAGATTGCGACACTTGCGCCCGATTCCGTGCCCCCGGAATTCTCGCCCACCCAGGTCCTGGCGATGGGGGCGCTGCTGAGCGGCAAGACGGTGTCCTCGGCCGCCCGGGCCGCGGGCGTGTCGCGGTCGACGGTCCAGCGGTGGAAGGCCGACGACCCGCACTTCCTGGCGTACTACAACCAGGCGCGGCGGGAGATGGCCGATTCGGTCGAGCAGGGCCTGCGGCTGCTGTCGGGTTCGGCGGTGGCGACGCTGCGGCGGCTGCTGTCGCGGCGTGGTGTGGCGGACGCGGTGAAGCTGCGTGCTGCGGTGGAGGTGCTGCGGCTGGCGTCGAAGCCGGTGGAAGGGCCCGACGGGGTGGAGGGTGCCCGGAACGCGATCGCGCGGAGGGACCGTTCGCGGCTGTTGGATCGGGTCGGCTCGGGACGCAAGGACTCGGGCTGAACCGGGATCGAAGGGTCGGCTCGGGACGCAAGGACTCGGGCTGAACCGGGATCGAAGGGTCGGCTCGGGACGCAAGGACTCGGGCTGAACCGGGATCGAAACCGCCAAGCGATGGGAGTGGGCATTAGCCGAGCCGGGCGGGGCCTGATGGCCATGGGCTCGCCGATCGGATCTCGCCGGTCGGCTGGTTTCGCGCCCTTGATGGGCTAGTCTTCGATGCGCATCGCTCAGCAGATCGGGAGCGGCGAGAGGATGCCTTCGTCGATCATCCGGTTGAAGTAGTCGATCAACCGAAAGCCCAGCGATGAGCTGTTGAGGCGAATCCCCGCTTCGATGTTACGCTCGAATGCCGCCGTGGTGAAATTCGCCGAGCCCAGGTAGATCGTCGCCTCATCCGCCACGATCAACTTGGCGTGCACGCTGGCCCTCCGGCCCCCCCCGGCCTCGAGGGACCCCGGCAGGTAGTAGATCTCCGGCCTGGGATGGAAGGGCCAGCTCGTCCTCAGGAAGTCGGCGGCGAATCGCCGGATGGTCCGGTCGGGCGAGCAGCCTTCCCTGGGGTGGATATTGACGACGATCCGGGCCGTCAGCGCCGGGTCCTCGCCCATCCGCCGGGCCAGTGGCTCGAAGATCCTGTCGCTGCCGAAGAAGGCGTAGCCGACGATGAGCACGGAGCGGCGGGCGGACTCGAAGACCTCGCGGACGACCACCCGGGTATCGCGGTTCGGGTCGTCATCGATCGCGGGGCCGGTCATGATCAGTTCGGCATGCGATCCTTCGCGATCCCGACGGCCGCGGTCGGACCGGATGAGCCGGATCGCGGCCGCCAGGGCCGGGATCGACCCGAACTGGTCGATCGCCTCGGGCAGCCAGGATTGGACCAGATCGGCCTGGTCGGGGATGCCCGCCTTCCGGATCTGCGAGGCGCTCCCCCCCGGTCGGATCGTGCCCTGTGCCAAGGCCCCGAGGAGTTGTTCCAGTTCCGGGTCGGAGAGTCGCAAGATATCCGTGAGCATCCCGACCTCATCCTTCACGAAAGGTCGGGGAAGAACTCGGCCCCCTGGCACGCGACCGTGGCGACGACGAGGCTGCGGTCGAGGAGGTCGTTGAGCAGCTCGCAACTGGTCTCGCTGATGAGGAGACAGCCGTGGCAGGCCGCGCCCTGGAGGTGGCGACGTTCGTTGGCGTTGTCGGCCTCGTGCTGGGCGCAGACCGGGTCGTTCGAGCAGAGCCGGCCGATCTCGAGGGCTGACTTCAGGAAATGATCGAGCGACCTGGCGGCGCCGGCCAGGCCGCCGAGGGTCCCGTAGGAGTCGGCCCCGGCCGTGTAGAGCAGGATGCCGTATCCTTCGTTCTGGTTGGCGTAGATCCGCTCCTTGATGGAGGAGGCGGGATAGCCGCACTCGAGCGAGATCGCGTTGATCAGCATGTGGGACAGAGAGTGGAGCATCACGTAGGGGGCGCCGAAGAACGGCCGGCCCTTGACGCCTCGCTCATGGCACCAGTTCCGGAGGCCGCGTTCCAGGCGATCGGCCTGGGCCCGGACCGCCGGCCTCTGCTTCCACTCGTCGACGCGATCCTTGTGAAACTGGAGGAACAGGCCTTCGCCCTTGTTCTCGCTGGCGGGGAGCCAGTTGGAGTTGACGCCCAGCCTGGCGGGCCGGAGGTTGAGGTCGAACTCGCCGTCGATGTCGGGCGAGATGTAGTCGAACCGGGTGTAGCCGACCAGGGCGGTGACCTCGCGGAGGCGATGGACGATCACCACGCGCTGCAGACGCCTGGTCAGCTCGTCATTCCAGGCTGACCTGGGGTATTCCTCGGCGTAGAAGACGCTGTCGTGCTCGTTCCTGCCGATGATCGGCTGGCCGCAGGTCAGGAGTTCGAACTCGGCCGCCTTGATCTTGCGTTGCGGAGGTCCGTCCTGGCCCGATCGCCGGGCCTCGATCGCCTGCATGACCTGGTCGTCGGAGAAGTTCCCGAGAGCGGCGCCCACGCCACCCATGCGTCTCGCGAATTTCAGCTCCTCCGGGCCGGTCACGGCGTTGAGGTAGCCATCCCACAGCTGGCCGACCGCGGCATGGACCTCCCGGCCCCGGTCGGGCATGGAGATGACGCTGAGCGGCTGGCGGAAGTAGGCGTTGCTGGCGGTCCGGATCAGCAGGCGGTTCATCTGATCGCAATCCGCCCTCCCGGCGGCCTCGCCCAGCCATTGCTGGGACCCGTCGCACCGGCCCAACGCCGGGTTATCCCCGCCCACGGCCTCGCTGATGTATCGGGGCGGCGATCCGCAATCGCAGCGGACCCTCAGCTCGTTCAGCTCGCCGGTCGCCCCCATGTCGTCGAGCCACAGATGGCCGCCGCACATCGTATTCCCGCGATGCACGAAGTTGTACCAGTCGATATCCCCCATGTGGCCATTCTTGCAGGCCCGGATGAACCGGATCGGGACGACGTCCAGCTTCCGCCGCTTCCCCTTGTCGTCGAAGTCCGGGCCCTCGTACTGGCCCGTCCTCGGATCGATGTGGGACTCGGGGACGATCAGGCGGGTCTGGTAGGTCCGGCCGTCGGGGTCGGCCTGCCGCTTCGTCTCCTGCGTGATCGACCATCTGGGGAACTTCCAGACGACGACGCCCTTCATCGTCGTCGCGTCGGGGAGCTTGTCGCTGGCCTGCGGGCTCGCCAGGTCCACGGTGGCGATGCCCAGGGCCTGGGCGGCCTTGGCCTCGAGCCGGGGCTCGGAGATCCGAACGCCCTTGTCCCAGAAATCGAGGCCGCCCACGACGGCCGCGAACCAGGGCAGGTCGATCATCGCGCCGGGGCCGTAGGTCGTCACCAGCTGGCTCTGGCGGAGGGACGCGACGACGACATCCTTCTTGACCTGGATCGGGGCCTTCGGCGTCTGGTATCTCCTGGGCAGGAGCGCCACGGGAGGCTCCACGTCCCTCATCGATCGGGGGGCCTTGAACCGGCGGCGGGCCGGGCTCAGGTTCGCCAGCTTCGGGTCGAGCATCTCGTGGAGCAGCTTGCGGGTCGTGGTCGGGCCATCCGACGCGTAGTTCAGATGGACCCGCTCCTGGTGCAGCTCCTCGGCGTAACCGAACCAATCGTCGAGGAGCCCCCGGACCTGGCCATAGACCGCGGTCTGTTCGGCCGTCCCCCCGGTCGAGCCTTCGACCCCGAGGGTCATGGCCCGTCCCGCGATCGTCCGCGCGACGTCGTCCAGGTGACGGCTGTGTTTCAGGATCAGGTCGGCGTCGCCGTCGCGGATCATGAAGTCATGCCCGAGTCGCGCCAGGGCCACGGCCACCGCGAACAGGGCCCGGTCGAGGGCCCTGGGCGAGAACGGGGTGACGCTCGTGGCCTCGACGTTGCGATAGAACGTGTCGTGGAAGAATCGGAACCGCTCGTAGTGCGAGCGGTCGCGCGGGCGGTTGATGTTGAAGATGGTGACGATCAGGCCCGGCTTGTCGCCCCGCCTGCCGACCCGGGAGGTCGCCTGGATGTATTCGGACGTCATCTTCGGCTGCGCGAAGACCGCCATCAGGCCGAGCCGGGGGATGTCCAGGCCGACCGAGATCATGTTCGTGGCCAGGGCGACGTCGACGCCGCCGGCCTCGCGGAACGGACGGTTCAGCGCGTCCTTGGCCTCGGCGACCCGGGACGTGCTGTAGCGCGAGGTCAACTCCAGGGCCTCGGTGAGGACTGCCCGGTCGGAGAACGGCGATTCGCGCTCCCCGAGACGTCGGCGCTTGCCGTACTGGTTGAGGCGGCTGGTCAGCTCGTCCTCGACCAGGCGGCGGGTCCCGCCCAGCTCCCGGAGGCTGTTGAAGTAGCCGAGCATGGTCATGTAGGGATCGGCGGGATTGTCGACGGCCTTCTTGCCGCCGTTGTCCCGATAGAGCTTCTCGGCCGCCGACATCAACGCCAGGTAGGTCTTCAGCAGCACGCGCTTGGCGCTCCGTCCCTGGGCCGCGATGCCCAGGTACAGCCGCGCCGAGGCCCTGGTCGGGACGGTCCGGGCGAAGAACGAGTCGCGCCGGTCCGGCCCGGGGGGCGGGAAGATCTGCACCGAGGTCCGGCCGAACAGGGCGCGGATCTGCTCGGTCGCCCGGCGGACCGTGGCCGTCGACGAGACGATCTTGGGCCCTCGCCCTCCCCGGTCGTGGCAGAGGCTGTCGATCGCCGTCTCGTACAGGCCGGCGACCGTGCCCAGGGGGCCGGAGATCAGGTGCAGCTCGTCCTGGATGACCAGCTCGGGCGGGGGCAGGTAGCCCTCCAGCTCGACGCCCTGGCGGTCGTCGCAATCGCCGAAGAAGCCGATGCCCCGGCCGAAGCTCTTCACCCGGCCGAACAGCTTGGCGACCTCGCCCCTCCACGGCATCGCGGCGAACTTGTCGACCGTCGCGATCAGGAACCCGGGCAGGCGGTTGTAGATCGGCTCGTCGACCATGTGGATCGGCAGCGGGTGGTCGCCCGTGAAGTCGCAATCGTCGCCGAGGCAGCCGATCCGCAGCTCCTCGGCCCTGTCCTGGCCGGGGTGGAGGCTGAAGCAGTCGGCGACCAGGCGGGCGTTGCACCAGGGGCACTTCTCCATCGGCACGGGCGGGCGGACGGTCGTCCCGAGCTTGAAGTCGAGGACCTTGGAGACGATCCCGTGGGGGTCCCCGGGCTTGCCCATGTAGTTCGGCGTGGCGCCCGAGCCGACCCAGAGGCCGATCTCGAACGGCCAGGTCCCCAGCCCCTCGGGGTCCTCCCGACGCATCAGCTCCAGGGCGCAGACCAGGGCGGCGGCCCGGGAGAGCTGGTCGAGCGTCAGGAGCCGGAGCGTGTATCGCATCAGGACCGTCACGCCGGCGTACCGGGGGATCGGGCCGCCCGTCCCCTCGCGGAACCGGCGATGCAGCAGGGTGAAGGCCGCCAGGCCGAGATAGGCCTCGGTCTTGCCGCCCCCCGTCGGGAAGAAGAGCAGGTCGACGGTCCGGCGGTCGGGATCCTCGGGGTGGACGATCCCCCGGAGATTCAGGAGGACGAACGCCAGCTGGAACGGGTACCAGGTCGGCTCGGCCACCCCCTCGGGCCGCTGGCCCCCGGGCTGGGCGTTGCGGCGGCGGGCCTGGCGGGCCATCGCGGCGTTGGCCAGGGTGAAGGCGCGGAAGGCCCTGGGATCTTGCAGCTCCTCGATCCCCTGCCGGATCCGACGGGCCGCGAACTCGGCGTTGGAGAGGAGCGTCTCGCAGGTCTCGACCCGGCGCGGGTAGTGGAGCTTGGAGAGCGTCCGGGGCTGCTCGGCGATCCACGCCTCGTACAGGTCGGCCAGGCCGACCAGGGCCGATCGGGCCTCGTCGGGGGTCGACAGACTCGCCAGCGACTCCATGCCCAGGGTGATGCCGGCCAGCTTGCTGGGCTCGACCCGCTCCACGAGGGCGTGGGGGACCCAGGCGGTCCGGACGAGGCGGCAGCGGCAATGATCGTCGATCTCGGCGGTGGCGGAGGCGTTGTGGCCGACGGCGAACTCGCAGACGTCGCGATACTGGAGGTCGGCCTCGCGGTCGTCCTGGTCTTCGGAGTGGAGGCCGCTCAGGCTCGGCCGGGGGACGAACCCGGCCTCGCACCGGACCTCCAGCTCGGCCTGGAAGGCCATCGCCCGGTCCCTGGCCGCGCCGTGGAGGGCGGCCCGGCGGTTGACCAGGTAGACGTTGACCGTCAGCGCCCCGTCGGGCACGAGCCGCGCGTCGAGGGCCTCCTTCGGGGCGGGGCGGGCGAGCCATTCCAGGCTCAGGCCGTCGGAGCCGGACACGCCCGCCCGGCGTGGGGGCCTGATGAAGGCGCCCCGGAGGTCCAGGCTCACGGTCTGCTCGCACTGCCGGCGGGCCCAGGCTTCGATCCGGGGAGGTTTCTTCGGCCCGGGGGCCGGCTTCGCCGAGGCGAGGGAGAAGGTCCCCTCGGCCGGCCCGGTCGCGACCTGCTCCGGGGCGAACTCGGGGTGGTAGTCGCCCCAGCGGACGGTCACCTCCAGATGGGTCGTCCCCCGGGCCACCAGGACGCTCAGCCCCATCGACGAGGGGAGGAAGTTCCGCGTCGAGGTCACGACGGCGGCGTCCTTGTCCGAGTCGTCGACCAGGACCGACTCGGCGGTTGGCTGGTCGAGCGGGTCGTCGTCGGGGCCGAAGAGGTCGTTATCTTCCTCGTCGTCCTCGTCGTCGTCGTCCTTGGGGAGGTCGACCGAGGCCCGCTCGTTGGGCACGAGGAAGCCGGTGAGATACCAGCGCGAGGGGCCCTGTTCGAGCCGTTCGCCGGCGCGGGAGGGGTCGGCGATGGGGCCGATGAGGTCGAGGATCAGGGCGTCGACGAGTCGCTGGCGGACTTCGGCCGAGGTCATGGCGGGGGGCTCACCGGCGGTCGATCCGGGCGGGGGCCGACACCGTTGTCGGCTCAAGGACGATCGAGGAGACAATCACTCAATCATCGTCGGCGGGATCATCGTCAGCTTCGCCCTCGTCGATGTCAAGATTCTCGTCATCGTCGATGGGGTCTTCGGCCGCGAGGGGCGAGAGGCCGGCCCGGCGTTCGGCCTCGGCCCTTTGCTTGTTGAGGAGGAGGAGGCGGGCGAGGACGTCGTCGCGGGCCTCGGGCCTCCAGCGGTGGCGCCAGGGGAGGCCCTTGCCGATCCCGACCAGCTCGGCGGCGAAGGACTGGGCATCGGCGGCGGGCTCGAAGAAGTAGCGGCCGGCTTCGAGGCGTTCGAGCGTGTCGGGCGAGGCGTCGTCGGCGGCCTCGGCCTCGCACCAGTCGAGGTCGAACCCGCAACTTGTGTCGACCTCGGCCCACCCATAGCTCGCCAGCACCGCCCGGTCCATCGCCGAGTGCAACTCCCGGAGCCGGCGGATCTCCGGCGACTTCTCCTTCGGGTCGTGGAATCGGTTGTACGTCTTCGTCAGCCCCTTGTTCGAGTCGATCATCAGTTGGGCGCGATACTCGTAATACTCCCGGCCAATGGCTTCGAGTTCGTCGCTGGCCTCCCAGCCTTCGGGGAAGGGGAAGGTCTCGAAGCAGTCGGAGGGGGTGTAGCGGAGGTCGTCTTTCATCGACGAGCCGAAGAATCGGGCCCAGAGTTCGTGGGGGCGGGATTGGAGGACAGAAAAACCACAAAAATCTGAAATTGCGAATACATCTAACGTATTCGCATATACAAAATTGTTTGGCAAGAATGCAAAAGAGAAATGCGGTGTCGCTCCGCAGTTCGTAGCCAATACTTGATGTTGGCCGACTAGCGTTTCGAAGAGAGCGGGAGTGTAACGACCCCAAAGCCACCATCTCTTCTTACGAATCTCGGCATCGCGATTACCCGACAACTTGTCTCGCTCCGGCTTGACTTTTTCCTCAACGATTCGGATCAAGTCCGGCCAGGTACGCGCTTCATCCTCGCTCATCTCGGCAAAGTTTATTGCATATCTGTGGTGAGCGTGTGTCGGCGATTCATTTACCTCCTGACCTCCAATGTACGGGAAGATCCTTTCTGCGTTTCTAGGGTCTTTTTCGATCAGCCGTTGCATCTCGGAAAGCGGTGAGGCGACGCCTTTTACATCTCTGTCGTCGAATGTAAAACCCATTCCAAGGACAATGCTGCCCTGAAAGCTCTTGTCCGAACTGGTACTCAACTTCTTCGGATCTTCATGTAAGCCGTTGTGGAATAGATATGCTGTAATCTTTGACACCGTCCTGCCGTCGAGTTCAAGAGGCATTGCCACACTTCCCTTATGCGCATGAACGAGACTTACTACAACCGAAGCCTCGCCCGGCCACTTGAGCCGCTTGCGGGCCGCGAAGATCGTCCCGCCGTGCGTGCAGATCCAGCGGAGGCCAGTCGACCGGGTGTCGCCTTGGCCGATCGTGTTCGTGGCGATCAAGCCGAAGGCCCCTTCGGGTCGGAGCAAGTCGAACACGCGGCGGAAGAAGTGGGCTACGAGGTCGGCGTTGCCGTGCGATTCGGGATGGACCGTCTTGAGCCAGTCCGGGTAAGCCTTCGCGTTCCCCTCAGCCATCGTGTTCTTGCCCGCGAACGGCGGGTTGCCCACCATCACGTCGAACCCGCCATCGGCCCGTCGCCTCAGCGATCCGTCCTTCTCGGGGCCGAGGAAGACCTCGGGGAACTCGACCTCCCAGTGGAAAGGCTCGACCGGCGGCTCGATCCGGCCGAGGACGGAGGCGGCCTGCTCGATCTCGCGCCGGAGGACCTCTCGGGTGGGCAGGTCGACCCGGTCGCCGAGGAACTCGCGGAACGTGATGCCCAGGTCCTCGCGGCGCCGCTCCCTGGCCGAGGCCGTGCCGCCCTCGAAGAAGACGCCGAGGATGGCCGCGCCCAGGAAGCGGAGCTGGTTGAGCCAGCCATCGGCGCCCATCCGGAGGTCGCTCAGCTTCTCGTACCTCGTCCCCTCGGGGGCCGTGAGGATCTCGTTCCGCTGTTTCATGCTCTCGGCGACCAGGCGTTCCAGGGCCCGCAGGCGGATCGCCCCGCTCAGGTCGTGCGACCAGTGGCACGCCTGGATCTGGGCCAGCGAGAGCCCGACCAGCGAATCGCCGTGGCGGAAGTTGTGGTCGAGGAATGAGAAGGCATGGTCCCTGGCCAGCGTGGCCAGCCAGAGCGAGAGCTTGGCCAGGTCGACCGCCATCCGGTTCTTGTCCACGCCGTAAAGGCAGCGCTGGGCGATCAACCGGCTGGCGAACAACAGGGGCGTCTCGT